>Ga0180431_10008746_pt1 | contig 11568 bp, 7 predicted proteins | sample SS_ome_11_FD_132459 | JGI IMG/M metagenome (GOLD analysis project Ga0180431, IMG submission 132459) | Hypersaline lake sediment archaeal communities from the Salton Sea, California, USA - SS_1_MS_1 metaG | ecosystem: Environmental > Aquatic > Non-marine Saline and Alkaline > Hypersaline >...
CAAATAATTACCGTGATTTTCGGGATATATTTTCCGTTGAATAGCTGGTTTGTGTTCATCAAAGAAGTTTTATTGCTTGCGACGGCAAACTTGATATCGCTATTGAAAAAACTTAATTCACCTCAGAGAGTTGCCTGGATAGAAATAGTTTTGGATAAAAAAATCTCCATCTTCAATCTTTAATCCACTATAGATAATTCTCCCAGTGAACACAGCGCGTGCAAGGCTTTCAACATCAGGCCCATTGACTCGCACGAGCAATTTTCCGTAAATAAAGGCAAAAATTCAGGCGCTGCTATGGCACGGATTGTCAACATGCTTTGGGCTTTTCAAATGAAATGCTCTTCCATCAGCAGAATGGTTCACCAACGTGATCTTGTTAACACGGTTTGTTCGGCAACGATCACTTGGTAAAATTAATTCATGCGAAAAACCAAGCTGGAATTTTTTTTATTTCTCGTGCTGTTTGCCGCCTGCGCGCCGGCAGCGGAACCAAACATGCCACAAGCGGCACACACCGAGACAGCACCAACCGCACCTGCCTCCCCAACAGCAACAGTAACGCCAACCAATCCAAGCGCGGACATCATCACAGTGACGGAAGACACGCGCATGGACCCGGAGGACTGGATGGAGTGGCCGATCATCCCGGAAGTTTCCGCGACAACACGTGCGATCTACCGGGAGGGATTGGCGATGGGAAAGAACCCGCAGGCATTCTCGAAGGTGGGCGACTGCCAGAACCTGAAGGAATATTTTCTGGGGCGGTTTGACCACCTGGATTTATACGAATATGAATGGGATATCACCCCATACGTGGATACGATCGAACACTTCACGGGGAATTTTGACCGCGACGGGCAGGCGGCCAAGTTTGGTTTTACGGCAGCCTCACCACTATCACAGCTGCAGGCTGACCCGGAAGTATGCCTGCCGGGTGAAACGCCGTTGGAATGCGAGCTGCGCATGCACCAGCCGACGTTCGTGATCATCAGCCTGGAATTTCCGTTCAACGGGCGCACCCCGCAGCTTTACACGACCTATATCCGGCAGATTATTGATTACACCATTTCACAAGGAGCAGTGCCGATTTTGGCGACCAAGGCGGACAACGTGGAAGGTGACCATGCCATCAACCGCGCGATCGCGGCACTGGCCTACGAATATGACATCCCGCTGTGGAACTGGTGGCGGGCGGCGCAGCCGCTGGGCGACCACGGTATTGATCCCTACCGGGACGGTTTTCACATCAGCCAACAGGCGTGGGCCGAGCGCAGCAAGACCTGCCTGATGGTGCTGGACCATCTGTGGAAGGAATTGCGAGAAGAATGATGCACTTTTTTAAAGGTTCAAATCAAGCGCAATAGGCTTGAACATATATCATTCTAAAAAGCAGCCTGGAACAACTATGGATTATTTGCAATCAGAAAATTCAATGGGAATGAAAAGAGAATAATCCCTTCTGTGTACCAGATTTATTCCGCGTTTGACTTCATCTGCAGGCGCTCGATGGTTCTGCTGACATAGGTTTGTACCAGATAATTTTCATCAAACTGGTATTTCATCAGGACGGGCAATGCATCCACATCTACCTGCTGCAAAACCGCATAAGCACCGTACTGCGTTTTATAATGTTCGTTGTTCTCTGCGAGGCGCAATCCCTGGACTAGTGCTTCGATTCCGAAAAAATGATGGATTCCTTCAAACAGGGGCTGATACCAAACGCGATAAAGCGGCGCCTCATCTTCTGCGCGACAGTAGTCGATCGTTCCAAATAGCGGAGGGTATGATTGGTTCGCCTCAAACCGCTCTATTTCCTCCTCCCCTATATAAAACACAAAGGTAAAGAAAGTTTCCGCTCCCATGTAGCAGAAACTGCTGCCTTCGTCATACGTGTGTTGAAAGGTAGCACCGAGAGGCTCCCCACGCGCATCAATCACAAGAAGCTGCTGGCATGCATCAGATGGTTCTTTCACCTGGAAGCCCAATGCGCGGATCAGGTCCGCCACATATTCTGATTCCTGGATTTCCTCCCGATCGATAGGTTTATAGGACTGGTACAAACATATCTCCGCATTCGGCATGGGTATAAGCGGTAATTCTGGCGCTGGCGGAGAAGTAGATGGCAATCCCTGGGTGGGGATGGCAATCTCTGTCAAGGCCGCTTTGAGAGGAGTCGGATGCGTGGATTGCTCAGAATCTGTTTTATCTGTGATCGAGCCTTGCGAGGGCAAACAGGAAGACAGTATTAGCAGAAGGATCAGAACAAACTTGAAATCTACAACAAAATTCTTCATGACAACCTTCTAGTTTAATCTTATCATAGGCATCAAGGGAAATATTGCGGCAGGTTTTCGCGTTCCACAAAAAAACCTGGGATGGATGATTATCGGTTTTCTTTCTATAGAAGCTCAGCGATGATTAACTTTGCCAATGATGCCAGAACTTGTATAAAGAGAAATATGTGAGGACTCATTCATCGTGAATGGTTAATGTCTATTGTTCTATGATAACGAGGTTGTTGAAAACAATTGCATCCGGGCTGGGGCTTCCCCCGGCCTTGGTATAGAAGCCGATGCCGCCGAAATTCAGACCATAGCGCGCATCGCTGATATCCGCCACCTGTTTTCCGTTGATAAAGAAAGTAATTTGATCGTCCACACAATCCAGCTGTAGACGGTTTTGGGTACGGCCGGGCAGGATGGCTTCGGAAGCGCCTTCAGCCAGGATGGCGGTGCCGCGGCGTTGTGACTGGCGATACAGGGAATAGGTGCCGTCTACGCGGATGACAGCCATGACCATGCCGGCGCGGCTGGCACGGCACAGCAACCCACCAAACTGGGTGCCGGTTCTGGCGGGATCGATCTCCATGGTGACATCAGCCGAAACGGAAACATCCACATAGGCGGTGGTGGTTGTAACCGCGTAATAATCATAAGGAATGACGGGGGAGAAATGATAGCCAGCCTGGTCGTACTGATTAAACGCGCCGGATAGGCCCATGCCGGAGAAGAGATCAAAGGGCGCCGTAAGATCGTGCATCACGTGGGCCGGATCAGCCAGTCTGGCTGCGTCTTGCGCGTCCAATGGCGCCAGCGTGAGATCCAGAAAGGTGACGGTTCCGAAGGTTTCATCCCAATCAGAAGCGGCCAACAGGCCGAACGAAGCCAACTCCCAGGGGGTTGGATGGGGCAGGCGGGCGATAAACTGGTTGTTGATGCGCACATCGCAGGCGGCCGGGGCGCATGCCAGCTGGAGCCTGTTTTCCCGACCGGCAGGGTTGATGGTTGGCGAGTAGAGGCGGTCATACGCCTCAACCGTACGGATGCCTTCCTGTTCCAGCCAGGTTTCCCAGATAAATTCCTGGCCCTGCAGGCGCAGAATATGCTGGGTTCCCGCGGTATCGCCCAGCACCAAGCCATACTGGTTACGGTCGAGGATTTGGCCGGTAGGCAGCTCAGAACGGACAACCGCTTCGACCACAAAAGAACCTATTGGTTCTACGGGGAGATCACGCATAAGCTGGATATCCATTTTGCGGCGAGTATCGTTCTGGGAAATAGCAAGCGTATTGCCCTGGCATTGTAAAAAGAACATGCTGCCGGATGGTTCCGCGGCACACATGCGGCTGTCGGTGGAGAAAACAGGGCCAATTGGCAAAAGGGATGCAGGCGCGGCTGTCTGGGTGGGTTGTTGGGGTATTGGGGATGCGGATAGCACGCGGGTTGGCGCAAGGGTTGCGGTTGGCATAGGCAGACCGCCAGGGACGGTCCCGCAGGCCGAGAAGAGGAAAGAAAGGATGGGCAGGATGGCTGCCCACACAGGCCAGTTTCGTTTGGTTTGCATACTTTTAATTATATCGAAGGTCGCACCCAGCTGTGCCAGTAATATCAGCGACCATACCGTATGGTATTTTGGAAAATATCCCGGCCCTTCCTCCACCCAATAGCCGCCTACCAGCATGGTATCCAACTCCACTGCAATCGGCCCTTCCCGGTGGGCGCAATCGCGCGCCGCGTCAAGCCCCCCCTTGCCAGCAGGCATTCCCTTACGGTATAGTCGCGGTAAAATCTCTGCCGGTCAGCCGGCGCGCCAACCTTTTCCCGGTTTTTCTATACTCTGGTAAAATCGGATGGTTTGTTCTCAATCAAATCCATGCAACCGGAAAAGGAATCATCCAAAAATGGCCCTCATCACCATGCACGAAATATTGAAAGAATCCGTACAGAAAAAATATGCGGTCGGCGGTTTTGATACCCTCAACTACGCCATGACCGAAGGCATCCTCAATGCCGCGGAAGAAAGAAACCGCCCCGTCATCCTCATGGTGATCGAATCCCTTTTCCTTGCGCCCAACGCGCCTGCTTTTTTTCAATACCTCACCCAGCGTGCGGGGGCTTCCTCTGTCCCGGTTGCCCTTCTGCTTGACCACGGCAGCAGCTTTCAAGCCGTCATGCAGGCCATCCACTTCGGCTGTACATCCGTCATGCTGGATGCCTCCAAACTTCCCCTGGAAGAAAACATCGCCCGCACCCGCCAGGTGGTCCAGGCTGCCCACGCCTGCGGCATCAGCGTGGAAGCCGAGGTTGGCCACGTCGCCGGGCATGAAGGCAATATGATCAAGGGGAACGACGCCGACCAGCGCGCCTACACCAAAGTCGAACAGGCTGTGCGCTTTGTGGAAGAAACCAGCGTCGATGCTCTGGCAATCGCCATTGGCACCGTCCACGGAAAATTCAAAGGCACACCCTGCCTGGACCTCGAGCGACTGCGCGCCATCCGCGCCGCCGTCTCGCTTCCCCTGGTCATGCACGGCGGATCCGGCCTTTCCCCGCAGGACTTTAAGAATGCCATCGCCAGCGGCATCAATAAAGTCAACATCTTCACCACCGTATCCCTGGAAGCCACCCGCGTAATCACCGAAGCGGTTAACACCGCCGAGGACACGCCCCATTTTCATACCCTGGTCGATCAGGCAGTGGAAGCCATCAGCGCCTCCGTCAACCGGCACATTGACCTGTTCGGCACCCAACCGCTCGAGCCGGACGCGCAGGTAACTTCGATCTAGCCATCCTTCTCCCAACAACCCTTCCGTCACTGCGAGACATGCGAAGCAAGCCGCGCCAGCCTCCCACCCACCCACGCACACCAAGCTTGATTTTCCCTACAGCTATATGTATAATTGCTACACATGGCAACATAATAAAAAACCAGCACCACCGCCTCCCCATCACCTCCCGCAACCGCTTCCTCATCCCGCAAAGCCCTTCCCTCATTCTGGTCACCACACAATCAAAGTACACAATGATTAAAAAGGGACCAAATAATGAAAAACCATTCCTCCACAAAAGGGCTGCCCGAATGTTTCAAAAACATATCACTGCTCTCTCTCACAGCCCTGACCGCCATCGGCGTATACCTGGTGCGCGCCCAAATCTTTGTGTTTGGCTCCCACGCCGGCAACTGGGTCTATCCCTATAGCAACTGCCCCGCACCCATTCCCCTGTGGCTGCCCTTTACCGTCCTCCCCCTGCTCGTCCTGTGGGTCATCTTCGGCAGCCGACTCATCACCCGCCATGAACTTACCGCCCTGGCCACCAGTTTCTGCTGCGCCCTCGCCATCCAGCTCCTCACGCACGCCATCTACCCCATCCCCATCGGCGCCATCGTCACCAGCGACAGAGCCAACTCGTTCTACACGCCTGCCCTCCGCCACACCTTCATCGAAATCCTCTCCCGCTTCCCCGACCTCGTCTCCACCTTTCCCCTGCACGCCAGCACCAATATGCCCGGAAAAATCATCCTCTACCAATTTCTCCTGCTCTTCACCGGATCCCACCGCGGATTGGCCTGGCTGATCATCGCCATCTCTACCCTCGGCGGCATACTCCTCTACTTGATCTGCAAACAGCTCTTTCACGACCGTTCTGTGGCGTTCGCCGCCTTCGTCCTCTATTCCCTCATCCCCGGCAAATTGGTGTTCTTCCCCATCCTCAACGTCGTCACGCCCCTTTTCATCTTAGCCGCCTTCTACTGCCTGCTGCGCTACCTGGCGGATAAAAACGGGCTGTGGCTGATCCTGCTCGGAGTGGCTGTCTACGCCACCATTTTCTTCGACCCTACCCCTCTCACCGTTGGCCTCATTTTTCTGGCCTTCCTTGTCCAATCTCTGGCTGCCGGGCGCCTCACCCGCCGCCAGTTCCGCGCGGTATTCTGCCTGCCAATAACCGCTTTCCTCGTCACCCACCTCCTGATAAAAGCCGTCTTTTCTTTTGACATCTTCCAATCTTTTTTCATCGTCCTCCAGGACAGCATCGCCTTTAACGCCCGCGTCAACCGCGGCTACCGCGTCTGGATTCTCGAAAACCTGAAAGAATTTCTCTTCGCCGCCGGCATTCCCGTCTCGGCCGTCTTCCTATACCAATCAGTTGCCGCATTATTCCCCTTCATCCGAGACAGGCAGCAATGGAAACGCATCCCGCCCAACCATCTCCTCACCCTTTCCACCCTCCTGACCATCCTCGTCGTAGCCCTGATCGGCATCAACCGCGGGGAGGTCACCCGTCTGTGGATCTACCTGGCAGTCTTCCTGCAGATACCGGCTGCCGTCTTTCTCGCCCGCTCTCTGGGCAGCGCGAAAAAACCAGTATATCTGTTGTGGTTTGCCCTTCTCCTGCTGGTGCAGTCCATCACCGCCCTGCAGTGTGTCCTGTTCGTCCAGGTCTGATCAAACAGTCACTGCCGCGCTTACCAAATCCGCCCTGCGTTTTCACATTCCGTTTCCGCCGCCCCACTTAAAAACAGGCTCAGACAGCCTTTTTCCAGCGTATCCGCATTCGCCAGCGGAACCGTATTTCCCCACCCGCCGCGCTGGCTGGCAGATTCCAGCATCCCCGCCAGAGACCGGTCCCCGCTGCCCGTGGGATAATCATCCGCCCGCACCCCATGCAGCCGCACCATCAGCGGGTTTTCCACCCCATATGCCCGCAGAAAATAACTGATCGAAAGCACCGGTTCACTGTCATAGATCGAAAAACTTTCCATCACAATCGGCACCGCCGGGCAGTCAGCCGCCATATCCCGCAGCGTCTCGATATGCCGCGTAAAAGCCTGCGTGCGGGCTGCGTTCTCCCTTGCACCTGCCCGCAGTTCCGCGTAACAACTGTTTTTTACGATCATCCCCGCCAGCACGGCCAGCACCCCCAGCCGGAACACCGTACGCACCGCCCGCGAACCGCCCTGCAGATCCAGCAGGCGCACTCCTGCACCCATCAGCACACATAAAAGAACCAGCCCGCCCAGCATTCCCGGAAAATCATAGCGCATCCCCGTCGGCCATCCTGCTGCGTAAAATATCCGCTGCGTCAGAAACAACGCGGTGACACCCAGCAGCCATCCCCCGCACCATATCCAAACCGCCCAAACCTGCCGCCGCGTTTCTTTGGAAAGACTGCCGTCCAGCCCCATCGCCAGCCCCAACCCCGCCACCGCCGCCCCATAGGCCAGCACAACCGTCAGCAGTGGTTGGGGAAAATATTTCACCATCGAAAGCGGAAATGTTTCCATTTCATGCAGCAAAATCCCCCCGACGGAACCGCCGCTCACCGCCCCCGCGTACAAATCCCGCCCGCCCCACGCGCGGATGCCCATCAACACCGCCAGTGCAATCATCCCCCCATAAGCCAGCGCCAGGCTGCCCAGCGCCCCCTGCGTGAACCTTAAGCGCTTTTGAAAAACAGCCCATGCCAGCATCCCCGCCAGCGGCACCATCAAAAACAGCATGTTCTCCTTAGCGCCCATCGCGATCACCGCCCCCGCGAAGATCAGCCCCCACCCGCGCTGTCTTTGCGTATCCGTACAATAACGCTGCGCCCCCAGCGCAAACAGCGCCAACCCCAGTGCGGCGTAGGCTTCGCTCGGGCCCAACCGTGAAATGATATCCCCCCACATCGCAAAGCCCAGTCCTGCCGTCCCCGCCAGCAGTCCCCCCGCCCATCCCAGCGCACCCGCGGCTATCAGCCCGCCGGCGGCTGCGAAAAAAGCCAATATCAAAATGCGCGCCATATAAAAAAGGTCCGGGCGGCTGCCCCACAACGCCGTTTCCACCAGCCGCAGCGCGTAATACGACGGCCGGTAGCGCGGTTTTCCCCCGAAATGGGCCACCTCTGTCTGCGTCATCAGTGCCCGCAGAATCTCCCCAGGCGAAAGTTCCCCGTCCGCGCCCAAATAAAGCATCAGCTCATGGTCATCAATCACCCACCATTGCGCGCGCAAATTCCCTCCGAATATTGCCATGCAGGCCGCCAGAATGAGCATCGCCATCAGCCCTGCCCTAATCCAGCGCCGTTGCAGCACAGCCCCTGCCCGCTTGCCAAATTTAATTGCAGCCGCCCATGGCTGCCGCCGGGCAAGATCAGCTGCTTTGCCTTGTATAAAAGGAAAAACCCGCTCCAGCGCCAACAGCACAGCGTAGAAACCGGCCGAAAATACCACACCCAGCGCAGCCAGCGCCCCCAGCCTGGCCCACACCCCGCTCCCTGCCAGCGCGCCGCCCGCCAGCCTCCCCGCCAGCCCATCAAAAGCGCCCCACGCCGCCAACAGCCCGAAATGGAACGCCAGCGCCATGCGCTGGAAAAGCAGCCTCCTTTTGCAGCCCGGCTGTACCGCCCGCTTCGTTTTTTCCATACCGTCCATCCCTTCACAAGGGTCTCGAAAAAACCAAATGTCTGGGGTTGTCGCGCATCGTGTCAAATGCCATGCATTGCCGTTTCCCTGCAAAACCGCGCGATCATCATAGGATAAAAACCAGGTTGCTGTGCTTCCCCGCCTTCATTCTACCAATTCCGCCCCACGTAAATCAATAGCTTTCATCATCGCAACTCCTCCCGCCAGTGCGGGGAGCGCAGCGACGTGACAATCCCTTGCTTTTTAATAAAATCAGCACCCCTCAATTAATATACATTTAAATATACACGCCCCCCATACGGGAGGCGACTCTGCGTTACCGTTTATCGTAACCGATACCTTGAATTTCAATCCACGCCCCCCATACGGGAGGCGACAAGAACTGCATAACCACCTGCAGCGCCATTCGGACATTTCAATCCACGCCCCCCATACGGGAGGCGACACTCGCAACGATCAGGCAATTACAACCAAACGCGATTTCAATCCACGCCCCCCATACGGGAGGCGACAATCACTACAACGATCTGCGGCGCGGCTACCCCAATTTCAATCCACGCCCCCCATACGGGAGGCGACAAGTTAGTACAGTCCCTAATATCAATAATGGATATTTCAATCCACGCCCCCCATACGGGAGGCGACACCAGTAGAACCCGTATATGAGGACGTTCCGCAAATTTCAATCCACGCCCCCCATACGGGAGGCGACCTTTTTGCTTGCGTTCACGTTATTCAACATCGCTAATTTCAATCCACGCCCCCCATACGGGAGGCGACGACCGTCAATATCAATAACCTCAGCAACCGCTGTATTTCAATCCACGCCCCCCATACGGGAGGCGACATGAGGCTACCAGTCCATCATCGCCGCGCTCGCCATTTCAATCCACGCCCCCCATACGGGAGGCGACCACTCCATTTCACACTAAATCTATTCACTAATCTATTTCAATCCACGCCCCCCATACGGGAGGCGACAATGTATTCCTTTCCCATGCGCTTGACCCATCATATTTCAATCCACGCCCCCCATACGGGAGGCGACTTGCCCTTACTTCGTCCTTGTACTTTTGGTTTACTATTTCAATCCACGCCCCCCATACGGGAGGCGACCCGTTGATCCGCCAGACGATCCGGTTGTGACGGACATTTCAATCCACGCCCCCCATACGGGAGGCGACCGGTTTACCGTGTACCTTTTCAACCAAGTTCGGGCATTTCAATCCACGCCCCCCATACGGGAGGCGACTAAAACTATTATTAGGCGATTGTTTAGAATTGATATTTCAATCCACGCCCCCCATACGGGAGGCGACATTGCGCCTATCTCAAACACAGACACGGATATACATTTCAATCCACGCCCCCCATACGGGAGGCGACGATGGGGCAGGATGTTGAGGAGTTACAGAAACTAAAATTTCAATCCACGCCCCCCATACGGGAGGCGACGTCATGGTGTCTGGCATACATGACCACGCTTGAATTTCAATCCACGCCCCCCATACGGGAGGCGACATCAACATATGGGCAGTATTATACCCTTTACCGCCATATATTAGGCTTTCTTTCTAAATTTTTGGATTGAACAAATATTTTTACCTTCAAAAGGTATTGTTAAGGTGCAAATTTCTTGCGATCCTCACAATAAAATTGTGGGGGCTTCAGGTTCGCAACAGTCACATCTCAAGCAATCAATGTTCCCTCTAAATCCATGCTGGGCTTGGCTCCTATGTGCTCAACACGATTTTTCCATCGGTTGCCAAGGAAATAAAACCGCAGACTATCGGTTTCTTCATCAATAATCTCTACCAATGAATGGCGTATTTTCTTAAATTGGCCAGGGTTAACCAAACATTCAAACACAGAGAATTGCACGCGTTGCCCGTAATTCTGGCATTGTTTGGCCACTTTCCTCAACCTTCGCCTCCCTTCCTTGGTTTCTGTATTTACGTCATACGTAATCAACACCATCATAATGCTTCCTAACTCCAAAAATAAGGGGGATATGCATCCAGATCACCACGCAAAAATCGCGCCATCAAACGGGCTTGAATATGCGGGATCAACCCAAAATATACACGCTCTTTTAAAAATGGGTGTGTAATTTCTGTTCGCTTTCGTTCTTGCCACGCACCCAAAACCTCTTTACGGGTGTCATCATCCATTAAAACACCGCCGCTCTCTTTTTTCAAAAATCCTTTTCCCTTAATTTGTCTTCTGTTAATCATGGTCAGCGCCAATCGATCGGCGAACACAGGCCGCAGTTCCTCCATAACGTCCAATGCCAGCGATGGTCTTCCGGGGCGGTCTTGGTGCAAAAAACCCACATATGGATCTAACCCAACTGCTTCCAATGCAGATGCAACATCATAGGTTAATAGTGTGTATAAAAAAGATAGCACGGAATTTGTGTTGTCCAGTGGCGGCCGCCTGGTACGTTCTGAAAAATGAAAATCATCTTTTTGCTGGATGATCAGTTGATTGAATACTCCGAAATAGGTTTTCGCTGCAATTCCCTCATATCCCATCAAGTCAGAAATATTGCTGCTTTCATATATTTTCTTTGTAATTTCTTTTAGGATAGCGATCGCCTGATTTAATTGGCCGATATCAACCAACATCGCATGATCTCGAATGGCTCTCTCCAATACTTTTCGGCAGTTAGAGATTTTTCCAATAAGAAGTGAGATAGAGATTTTCCTGCTTTTTTCGATATCCGTCGAAACGAAATACTGTGTTTTCCTTAAAACCACATTCCCTTGCACACGCCCAACAATCCGCGCTTGAAAACGGCCAAAAGGAGACAAATAACACAATCCTATTTTTCTCTCCATGCAAGCTCGCATCAATGCTGGGCTGGTACCCAAATAATTGAAG
>Ga0180431_10008747_pt1 | contig 11568 bp, 13 predicted proteins | sample SS_ome_11_FD_132459 | JGI IMG/M metagenome (GOLD analysis project Ga0180431, IMG submission 132459) | Hypersaline lake sediment archaeal communities from the Salton Sea, California, USA - SS_1_MS_1 metaG | ecosystem: Environmental > Aquatic > Non-marine Saline and Alkaline > Hypersaline >...
CTGGTGACAAGACAGATCAGCCGCGCATGCGGATCAAGATCGTGGATTCACAGGTTGCCTGCGATCTGCTCTCAGGGTCGATCCCGAACCGAGAGATCGAGGTGCTAATCTCGAAGTATCCTCCTCATTACGACCCTCCACTCGTTAGGCACATGGGGGAGGAGTTCCCGGTGAACTGATCCGCACCGACATCGTCTGTTACGGATGCCGCGGCACGCTGTGGATGCTCATCGCGTCTTCGTGTTCGCTCGGATTGTACCGGGCAGGCTTTGTGTTACCATTTGTCCGATTGGGGACGGCTCCGCCTGTTGCACCACGTCAGTCACTCTCGGGGTGTCCCTATTGAAACGGGCTTACAGACGGGAGAGGAATCGTCCTTATCGCCAGCTGCAGTGCGAATCTCGTTGGAAAGGAGTTGCACGATTAATATGCGGATAGAACAACATCCCATCTTACCGATTGAGCCGCGGCAGGACATCACGTTCTATTGGAAAGGGCAGGCGCTGTCTGCAAGCAAAGGAGAAACCATCTCCTCGGCCCTGTTTGCCAACGGTGTCCGGATCTTCGGCCATCATCCCAAGGACGGCGCACCGCAAGGGATCTTCTGTGCCAACGGCCAATGCGCCCAGTGCCTTGTTATCGCCGACGGCAAGCCGGTGAAATCGTGCATGACGCTGGTGAAACCGAACATGCGTGTGGAGCCGGTCGACGGGTTGCCGTTATTGCCCGAAGTGGAAACCGCACCCGAGATGGCGGGGACGAAGACGCTCGAGATCCCGGTGCTGATCATCGGCGGCGGGCCGGCAGGCATGTCAGCGGCGATCCAGCTCGGACAGCGGGGGATCCAGACGCTGCTTGTCGACGACAAGCACCGCCCCGGCGGCAAGCTGGTGCTGCAGACGCACCGTTTCTTCGGCTCAACCAACGCCGTCTACGCGGGGACCCGCGGGATCGACATCGCCACCCGCTTGGAGAACGAAGTTCGTGCGTTCGACTGCGTTGATATCTGGCTCGACAGCACAGCGCTGGCCGTGTTCAGCGATCAGCGGGTGGGCATTCTCCGCAACGGTGAGACCTACACGCTGATCAAGCCCCACGTGCTGCTTGTGGCGACGGGCGCACGGGAGAAGTCGCTCGTGTTCAAGGGGAACACCCTGCCCGGAGTGTACGGCGCGGGCGCGTTCCAGACGCTCGTCAACCGCGACTTGGTCAAGGCGGCCGACCGACTGTTTATCATCGGTGGAGGAAACGTCGGACTGATCGCCGGCTATCACGCGCTTCAGGCCGGCATCGACGTGGTCGGCCTGGTGGAGGCACTGCCGGAGTGCGGTGGCTACAAGGTCCACAAGGATAAATTGGTGCGGATGGGCGTACCCATCTATACCTCCCACACGATCACAAGCGCCAACGGCGAGACTGAGGTGGAATCGGTCACCATTGCTCAGGTTGATGACCGATTCCAGCCGATTCCCGGGTCGGAGAAGTCCTTTGCCTGCGACACGGCGCTCATCGCAGTAGGGCTGGATTCCGTGAACGAGTTTGTCCACAAGGGCAAAGAGTACGGCATCCCCACGTTCGCCGCGGGCGACGCGCAGGAGGTCGCCGAGGCCTCGGCGGCGATGTTCACCGGCAAGATCACCGGCCTGGAGGTCGCAAGGGCGTTGGGGGTCGAAACCGGCGAGATTCCCGAAGATTGGTATCGCACCGCAGAGATCCTGAAGAGCCATCCCGGCACGACCGTCGAAGAGGAGATCCCGGCGAATGACGAGGGCGTGTTTCCGATCTTTCACTGCACGCAGGAGATTCCGTGCAACCCCTGCACCTCTGTCTGTCCGCAAGGGTTGATTCACATCGACGAGGACGACATTCGTCAGCTTCCCGAATTCCTGGCTCAGCACACCGAGAAGGAGTGCATCGGCTGCGAGCGGTGCGTCACTATATGCCCGGGGTTGGCGGTCACGCTGGTCGACTATCGGAAGGACGCCGAGACGCCCGTCGTGACCATCGCCTACGAATTCTCCAAGGAGAGCCTCAAGGAAAGGGACACGGTCACCGTCCTCGATGTCGATGGCGAAGTGCTCGGCGATGTGCGGGTAGAAAGTGTTCGCGCAATCGAGCGAAATGACCGCACCGTTATCGTCAAAGTCAAAGCACCCAAGGAAGTTGCCAAGAAGATCGCCGGCATCCGAGTACAGGAGCCGTGGGTGTCGCAAGCGCTGCCCGAGGCGCTGGAGAGGCTGACCGACGACACCATCGTCTGCCGCTGTGAGCGGGTGACCGCCGGCGAGATTCGCGAGCTGATCCGCGAAGGCTATCGCGACATGAACGAGATCAAGGCCGTAACGCGCGCCGGGATGGGCGCCTGCGGCGGCAAGACGTGCGCCGTGCTGATCCAGCGGCTGTTCCGCGAGGAAGGGATCGATCTTGAGAAGGTCACCGAGAACGTACCCCGGCCGCTGTTCGTCGAGGTGCCGCTCGGTGTCTTCGCCGGCGTCAAGGAGGTGGGCGATGACTAGCCGATCGACCTACGACGTCATCATCATCGGTGCCGGTAGCGTCGGCGTTCCTGCAGCCATGGCAATGGCCCAGGCCGGGGTGAAGGTGCTCATCCTCGATCAGTTCGCCAGCTCGGGTCAGGGCTCGAATAAGGCAGCGATCGGCGGTATCCGCGCCACCCACTCCGACCCGGCCAAGATCCGCCTTACCCTAAAAACGCTCGAGATCGTGAAAACCTGGCCGAAGACCCACGGCCACAACATCGAGTGGACCACCGGCGGATATTCCTTCGTCACCTACCGCGAGCAGGAGGAAAAGACGCTGAAAGGGTTACTGGAGGTGCAGCATGCCTACGGCCTGAATATCGATTGGCTCGACAAGGACGAGCTGCTGGAGGTCATTCCCGATCTCAACCGAGACGGCCTCATCGGCGGCACCTTCTCCCCGCAGGACGGCCACTGCTCCACACTGCTATTGGGCCACGCTCTGTACGATGCGGCCAAGGCCGCCGGAGCGACGTTCCGGTTTAGCGAGCCGGTCACCGGCATCTGCGTCAACAACGGTCGAGTGGCGGGGGTCAAGAGCGCCAAAGAGAACTACGATGCACCGGTGGTAATCAACGCCGCCGGGCCGTGGGCCAGGCAGGTCGGCGGGCTTCTCGGCTTCGATCATCCGGTACGTCCGGATTCGCATGAAGGCGGGATCACCGAGCCGGTCGCCCATTTCTTGAATCCGATGGTTGTTGACATCCGCCTCGCACCGGGATCGGCCAACTACTACTTCTTCCAGCTTGGCACGGGCCAGGTCGTCTTCTGCATCACGCCGAGTCCCAACATCTGGGGTGACGACCGTCGCGAAACGAGCAGCTTTCTGCCGATGGTCGCCCGCCGCATGGTCGATCTCATGCCGCGGCTTGAAAACATCCGCGTGCGCCGCACCTGGCGCGGTCTCTATCCGATGAGCCCGGACGGATCGCCGCTTGTCGGCTGGTCGCGCGAGATCGAAGGGTACTTGATGGCGATTGGCATGTGCGGACAGGGGTTCATGCTCGGCCCCGGCCTGGGGGAGCTGCTCGCTCGTGTGGTCACCCAAGACGAGCTGGACGAAAAGGACCAAGAAGTCCTCGACATCCTCTCCCCGTACCGCGAGTTTGCCGGCATGGAGGCGCTGAAGTAGGCAACTTGTATCCCATGATACCAACCTGCTGGCCACGGACGTTGTCGACCTCCTAAACCAGTAGAAACCCAGGAGTTCAGGAAAGAAAACAGATCCCGCTTCGTTGTGTCATCTGGATGATTCTGGAACCTCTTTCATGCAATCTCTCCAAACGCCTCTTTCAGGATTGACTTGGCCTGCTTGGTCGGGATGCTCTTGGCCCCAAAGGTGAACAGGTGCTTGCCGAATGTTGTCTTGACGATTAATCGATCCGGCCCGCCGGAGACTTCGATGTCGCCGCCGCTGCCCCTCTCAACGCGAATCCGCTTGATCTCATCAGCGGGGATGACAAAATTGCCTTGCGTTTCTGCGAGAATCGCATCCGCCGTCATCCCGCGATACTTCTGATCAAGCGGAATATCGCCCAAGGATTTGCGCAGTTCCTTTGTCATGATGGCGACAATCAGCCTGCTGGCGGTGACGATCACGTTGCACGATTCGTACTTCAAGAGCCCCTTCTTGTGCTTCAGGTCCGGGATGATCCCCACGATCTGTTCGGATCCCATAGCCCCTACCTCCTTGAATGGCGGTCAGTCGATATTATCTTAACCCCGTGAGAAGAAGAAGGCTCTTCGTCATTCGGTGATAGGTAACTCGTCAAGAAACGACGGCTCGCCAACCATTAGAAAGCCAGGAGACCAGGAAATAGACCAATCTCCCGCAACCCGAAGTCAAGAATTTGGTTCTGTGTCACTCCAGGATTCCTGGTTTCCTCATAAGAGATTTCGATTGTCCGCTCAAGAGAGGAAGGAGCTTGATAAGTAGTGAAGGCTGGTGTGGGCTTGTCTTGGCAGCTACGATCTTTCCTACGATGGCGTTGCACCTGGCTGTAGAAGAACCACTCTTCTCGGGGATCACGCGGCGTGATGACACGCTGTCACGTCGATTTTGGACGAGCCGGCAGGCCTGCCGGATTCTCCGTCGGGCCGGTTTTCGGTGGTTGAGCTACACCTGATGATCGAGGGATACTACGGCATTCGGGGGGAACTCGGCAACTGGGGTTCCTACGACTGCGAAGCTGCGGGAACTATCGTTGGAGGATTAGATGGACGAGCTTTGGGTTTCGGTCGATCGAGTCGAAGGGGCCTGTTCGGGTCCGGTTCCGATGTCACCCGGAACGGGATTTCTCGTCCGCACCGGGCGGCTGTTTCTTCCTGGCGGCAGGCCAATCTGCATGTACGCCCTGCAGAGCGTGATTCCGCTGCTGCCGGCGAAGGAACGGGCCATTGACGAGGACAAAAAGGCCGATTGGCTGTGGCGGGGCGATGAGGTTCAGTGTCCCGATCCCAAGGGAGGCGTCGTGTTGCGCATCGAAAAACGCCCGTTGGGAAGTACCGAGATATCCTTCAGTGCAGCACCCGAGGCAACCGGCGGCGATCTTCGTATCGTGGTGCAGAGGGTGCTTGGAACATGCACTTCAGGCATGGCCCCCGGGCACGAGCTTCTGCTGCGGGGAAGCAGCATGTACCTTGCGCAGCCTTTCTGTCTCTATGCCCTACAAGCCGTTTTGCCGCTCCTTCCTGCCTTCCAGCGCAGCCTCGCACCGGACGACTGGATGGCCAAGGAGAACCTCATTGTCTGTCCCGACCCGGCAGGAAACGTCCTGCTACGGGTCGACCGCCTATAGATCTACTCTTCTTGTGCCCAGTCGCGAATCTTGTGCTTGATCTTCTCCTCGATTTTCTGGCCCAGGTTGTTCCAATCCATGTCGCTGTCCGCACCGACCCAGCGGGAGAACCCATCCTTTATCTTCGTTTCAATCTTTTCGCCAACCTCGTCCCAATCGCGTTTCTTTCGCCGCCAGATGAAAAAGCCGCGGTTCGCGCCGATTCCTACCCAGGCGAACAGCAGAATGATGAGGAACCACAGGCCCGCGGCCTGTAGATAGGTAAGTGGTTTGACCAACCCCAGATGCCAGACCAAAATGTGGTTCCACAGCCGCATGATCACCCAGCTGAAGAAAAAGAATGCAGCAATGCCTCCCCCGCTGATGAGCTTTGTGAATAGACGCATTTCACACGCACCTCCTATAGATGATTCGGCCATTGTACCATGATTGCCGGTGCAAAAGTCAAATCGATGTACCCCAGAGCACTTTGCAAAAGAGACCTCCTGCATTGCCCGATCGTTCGGCTGTGTGCACGTCCTGCTTTTGTTCTGCTACTATGAAACCAGAATTCCGCCAGTGTGTAGGTCAAGAGAGGTGATGCACATGCGTGCCGGTACTGCGGTCAGTTTAGTTCTTCTTGGGCTGATGATGCTCTTTGTTGGGGCAGTGGGTGCTGCGCAATTCCAGAGCAGCGCCTCTGCCGTTGCCTCTTCAGGAGAACCGATTCGCTCTATGGTGGGGACGTTCGTGTTTGAGCAAGGGAGCAGCATCGGCCTGACAATCGAACGCCGGGAGCCGTGTCCCTGCCTTTGCGAGCCGCTGTCGGTCACCGGAATGCACGTCCTCGACGAACAGGACAATCCAGTTTTTGTGGCTGAACAAGAGGGCCCGGCAGGATTGCCTACTCCTTACGAGGCGTGGATCGGTCGATGGAACCTCGTCGGCCAGCTTGGCGGACCGGCTCCGGTGGGCTTCTATAGTGTGGTGGTGGAGACGACGATCGGTGAGTTTCGTGCATGCATCGAAGTTGTTGCCGTAGGGGCGGCAGACCGGATGGGACGTGTTTCCTCGGAGGCTTCCGTCTGTGGAATTGGCCTGTCGGTGTATCGATTGGTGGACGAGACGGTCCATGATCAGACCGTCGTTCTGCGAGAGGGCGAAAAACTGGTGGTTGCTCTCGAGGGGAACCCGACCACTAGATTTGAATGGGAAATCGAGAGTGAGCCGGCCGGTGGATTGCTTCAACGGATTGAAGGACCGGCGTACAGCTCCTCATCCTCGCGCATTGGCACAGGAGGGACGTTCTACTTTCGCTACGTAGCGGTTGTTGCCGGACAAGGCGAATTGACGTTTGTCTACCGCCGGCCCTGGGAAACCGTACTCCCGGAGAAGATCGTTTCTATGCTGGTCTTGGTGCTCTGAATTCGGGATCTCCGTAAGGATTCTCATCTGCGCGGCCGTGTCTAACTGTCGTTCCTCCCAGGCACAATCTCTATAAGATGTCCATTAGTGGACGAACCAGGAGGTGAGACTTCGGACCGATAACGGCAGACCTCACGAATTGCAAAAAAAGTGAGGGACGCAAAGCCACGGGCCTGAGACGGCCGCCGGGCTACCGAAGACGAAAATGACGAGATGGCAGCTGACCGTATCTCTACTCATCCTCCTGCTTGCTGCAATCTCTAGTACGGCATTCGCATCGAGGACAACAGCTACAGTCGAGGTCTCATGGACTGTTCTGCCTTTTCAGTCGCTTTCCATCGCAGGAGATAGCAGTGGCGATGCGGCGGTATACTCCCGTTTTGGTCTTCGTCAGCCGACCGAAGCCGATTTTGCGGTTGGATACGTCGAAGAGCGGAGCGCACTGACTCTGAAGGCAGCGAGCAATATCCCGTGGACGGTCCAGGTTCATGCCCTTGAATCCAACATGGGGTCAAGCAACGACGGGACGTACACAAAACCTCTTACAGATTTCTCCCTTCGCTCCAACGGCGGTTCGTATTCCTCCATTACCGGATTTGATCAAACACTTGCCAGTGGCGATACCGGTGAGCACACACTAGTCATCGACTACAAGGTAGATACGGAGAAGGAAACCCACAGGGACGGCGACTACGGATTGACCCTGGTGTACACGATTACGGGCAGCTGAACTCTTCAGTATCCTCCCTTGCCAGGCAGAGTGCTTGTTATGCGCTCTGCCACTTTGTTTAAAGTCAGTTTTTAAGCTCGATGAGCCCTTGGATCTTCTCCAGCAGTTTATCACCAATCCCGCTGACCTGTTTCAGGGTATCCAGTGTTTGAAAAGGGCCGTGTTCTTCCCTGTATGTGACGATTCGTGCAGCCAGTACGTCTCCGATTCCTGGAAGGGCAGTGAGTTCGTGCGCGGACGCAGTGTTCAGATTCACCTTCTCTTGACGATCGGAGAAAGAGGGGAGTAGGATGCGGACCCCAGTGATCTCAATTGGGTCAGGAAGCGCCGGGGGAAGGGTTCTGGTCTTAGGAAGAAACAGAGCAAGGCCACTTGCCGCCAATCCGGCAGCAACGATGATGATCAATCCCCGTTGCTGAGCCGATACAAGGTGCACGTTCATGAAAACAGCTCTCTGATGCGGCTGATTCCGGCCTGCTCGCGTGCTATTCGCATCGGCTCTGCAAGACGCTCATAGCGTGGCCTGCCGAACTTGTCGGAATAGGCGCGGGCAAACAATGTGCGAAGCTTCTCTCTCAGGGTGTCGTCTTTCTTCAGAATCGATCCTTGCTGCTCGACTAGGCGCACTACGTCGGGAACGTACAGGTCGATCTGTGCTGCCTGGCTGAATAGTTCTAAGGCCTTTCCATTGTCGATTCCAACGGCATCCGTGGCCTTGGCGAACAGAGCTCGGCGCGTCAATTCGTCCTGCGCCAACTGCCGCATTAGGCGCTCCTGTTCCTTATGATAGTCCAGTTTCTTCTTGTTAAAGGAGAGGATTTGGCGTTCACAGCCGTCTTGTCTGTCAGGAAAGGCATTCGGTGATTTTGCGATCTTTCCGTGCCAGGCGAGGCAGGCGGGGCAGGTGCTGTAGGTTACGTTGGTGTAGTACTGATAACAGGTCCTTCGCTGCATGTGGCCTCCTTTCGATGGGAAGTGTACGTCGGCGGACGATCGTCTGCCAAGTGCTACGCGGCTGCCCGATTGCCTCGTTCTGTCGCGGGGAATAGAATGCAGTCGCCAAAGGGGGGAATAACCGATGTTTAGGATTGTGCTCTCGGCATTCGTGATGGTCTTTCTTGCCGAGTTGGGCGATAAAACCCAACTCGCTGTCTTTGCCCTTGCCACCAGGACTCACTCGCCGTGGCCCGTTCTCATTGGGGCAGGCAGCGCCCTTGTCTTTTCTACTTTCCTTGCCGTGGGGCTTGGGTACTTCTTGTCACACGCAATTCCGACTGGGTGGATCAAATCCGTCCACTACGCCGCCGGTGTTCTGTTTATTCTCGCAGGGATTTGGACGATCTGGAAAGCCTGACCCCCTATTCCTATTCGAACCAGGTGTGTTGCCTCCATCCCTGTAGTGACTCCACCAGGGAGTACTCGGTCATGTCGAGATGAATCGGGGTAATCGAGATGAAACCGTTGGTAATCGCCCAGATGTCGGTCCCTTCTTCCTCAGGAGGTATCTTGGTCAACGGATCGCCGGTGATCCAGTAATAGCTCCGTCCGCGTGGATCCTCTCCCTTGACTAGATAATTGCTGTACGCGTGGCCTCCCAACCGAGTCAACTTCACCTCCGGTGTTCTCCCCATCGGAAGGCGAGGGACGTTCACGTTCAGCAGTATCCCTTGGGGCAGTGGTTTCTCATCGAGAAGAAAGGAGGCCAGCCTCGCTGTGAAATCGGCGGCAAGCGCGTATTCCGGGCTTTCCGAGGGCTCTGTACCAGCGTCGAGAGAGACCGCGACAGCGGGGATCCCTTCTCGAACGCCTTCCATTGCCGCGGCGACGGTTCCCGAGTAGGTGATGTCCCTTCCGACATTGAGGCCGGGGTTGATCCCCGAGACGACCAGCTGCGGCGGCTGTTTCAACAAGCCGAGGAGGGCGAGGGAAATGCAGTCGGATGGCGTGCCGCTTGTTGCGTGGCCCATCGTCCCATCGAGGAGCCGGACCCGGTTCACGCGCAGAGGTTTGTGAAACGTTCTTGTCCGTCCGGCCGCCGACCAGTTGTGATCCGGCGCGTAGACCTCCACTCGGCTCACCCGATCGAGCTCCTCCTTCAGCGCCATCAATCCGGCTGCATTCACTCCGTCGTCATTCGTGATCAGGATTGTTGGACTAGTCATTCTGACCTCACTCGGATGTTGCTCATTCAATTTGGCTCGGCTGATTCACCAAGTGGTTGTCACCTTCCGCGCGGTAGAACACCAGCATATTGTCCCCGTAGATACGCTCCTCAATGCGTATCAGTCTACCGTATACGGACGCCACTGTCTCTTTCTTGTACACCTCTGTTACAACGAGTGCATCCGCAGCGACGAGCCGTTCTTCACCGAGGAGTTGCAGGGCAGCCTCGGCAAGGCCTTTTCCGTAGGGGGGGCCGGCAAAGACAAGATCAAACGTTCTTCCTCGGCGCTTGAGGCGATCGATCCCTTCTGCAAAGTCAGCCTGGATGACCTTCCCTCGATCGAGAAAGCCGAGGGCGTCGAGATTGCGGCGGGTGATGGAACAAGCCCCGGCGGAGCTGTCGATGAAAACGCACGCCTCCGCGTCACGGGAGAGCGCTTCCAGACCGACGCTACCCGTTCCACAGAACAGATCAAGGAAGCAAGCCCCCGGAAGCAGATCGCCGAGGATGTTGAATAGCGCCGTGCGCACGAAGTCGCGCATCGGCCGGATTCCGGTCTCATCCCACGAAACGAGTTTCTGTCCTCGCCTGATCCCGCCGGTGATTCGCATGCACCTCTCCTTGACTTCAGGAAGTACGCGGCCTATGATTTTCGTTCGTCTGCATGGTAAGCGGATTCGCAGTGAGGGTACCGTGCGCGAAGGAGACAGTCAACCGATGAGATTCCAGGGTGTGCGTGTGGTCGCCTTCGATCTCGATGGGACTCTGTGCTACTACGGAGTGAGTACTCAGGAGGCGATCGTTGAAGCGCTTCGACGAGCCGGTCGTTCAATCGATCTGGTAGGGGATCCCGATGAGGCGGCGGTCCGCCATAATGAGTTGTGGTGGGAAATCGAGCAGAATGGATCCTCTGCAATGTCCCTGCGCGAGCGCATCTGGCAGCGTCTCCTTGCCGAGCATGAGGTCGAACAGGTGGGCTTGGCACGCGAGCTGGCGGAGACCTACGCGCAAGTACGCGTTCCCAGCGTTCGTTTGTACAAAGGCGCTCGTGAGCTTTTGTGCGACTTGCGCGACTCCTACCGGCTCGGTCTACTGACGAACGGCCCCAGCGACATGCAGTGGCCAAAGATCGAGCATCTGGACATCCAGCCACTATTCAATGTGGTTCTCGTTTCGGGCGATGTCGGCATCCATAAGCCGAATAGGCTCATTTTCGAACAGTTTCTCAGCCGGCTCGGTGTGGCGGCGAAGGAAGTACTCTATGTCGGTAACTCCTACCGAATAGACATCGTGGGGGCAAAGGACGTCGGGATGCTGTCAGCGTGGATAAGGCATGGAGACGCTGATGAGACGGGTAATGGTGCAGCGGATATTGAGATTGAAAGCATCGCAGCGTTGAGGGAGGCGTTGCTGTGAGAAGGGCGGACGTAGCCATTCTAGGGGCTGGCCCGGCGGGCCTTTTCGCCGCGGAGGCGCTGTTGGGAAGTGGGCTGGAGACGATCCTCATTGACCGAGGAGAGGAACCCTCAAAGCGGACGCACCTCAGTTTTGGGGTGGGCGGTGCCGGCGCCTACTCAGACGGGAAACTCAACCTGACGCCGAAGATCGGCGGCGATCCGGCAAGCCTTGGTCGAGACGGCGTGGAGATACAACAGTACATCGACCGCGTCGATGCTGCCTTCACCCGCTTCGGAGCTCCGGAGAAATACTCCGGAGAGGACGAGGCTGCACTGGCGGAACTCAAGAAGACGGCGAGCAGCTACGGAATAGAGTTTATCAGTGGTAGACAACGACATCTGGGCACTGCATCCGTGCGGCAGATAATCGATCGCTTCTACCATCATCTGGTCGAGCAGGGAACAGTTTTTTCGTTGGGGAACCGGGTACAGCAGATCGAACGTGAGGGCGATTGTTTTCGCCTGCACGGTACAG
>Ga0180431_10008748_pt1 | contig 11568 bp, 12 predicted proteins | sample SS_ome_11_FD_132459 | JGI IMG/M metagenome (GOLD analysis project Ga0180431, IMG submission 132459) | Hypersaline lake sediment archaeal communities from the Salton Sea, California, USA - SS_1_MS_1 metaG | ecosystem: Environmental > Aquatic > Non-marine Saline and Alkaline > Hypersaline >...
CCGTCCCGGTCTGCCTCCTGCAGGGCATCGGCGTCGTCGAGGTCGACGTGGGTGCTCGTGGTGTTCATCGGACGGTCTCGCCGGCCGGTGCGATCCGCTCCGACGCCGCGGTGACGATCCGGCTCACCTCGTCGGCGGTGCGGGCCTCCACGTTGAGCCGCAGCAACGGCTCGGTATTGGATGTCCGCAGATTGAACCAGGCGCCATCGCCCAGATCCACCGTCACCCCGTCCAGCAAGTCCGTCGAGACCGTCTGCGCAGCAAAGGATTTCAGCACCGCATCGACGCAGGCGGGGGCGTCCTCTACCCGGAAATTGATCTCGCCCGACGCCGCGTAGCGCTGATAGAGACCCATCAGTTCCGACAGCGGACGATCCTGCCTGCCCAGCGCGGACAGCACATGCAGGCCGGCGAGCATGCCGGAATCGGCACCCCAGAAGTCCCGGAAGTAGTAGTGCGCGGAGTGCTCGCCACCGAAGACGGCACCGGTCTGCGCCATCAACGCTTTGATGTAGGAGTGCCCAACCCGGGACCGCACCACCACCCCCCCGCGTTCGGCGATCACCTCCGGGACCACCCTCGAGGTGATCAGGTTGTGGATCACCGATGCCCCCGGGTCGCGCGCCAGTTCCCGGTCGGCGACCAACGCCGTCACCGCCGACGGCGACACCGGGTCGCCGTTCTCGTCTACCACGAAACAGCGGTCGGCGTCGCCGTCGAAGGCCAGGCCGATATCCGCGCCGGTCTCGCGGACGAAGGCCTGCAGATCCACCAGATTGGCCGGTTCGAGCGGGTTGGCCTCGTGATTCGGAAACGAGCCGTCGAGATCGAAGAACAGCGGCAGAAGTGTCAATCCGGGGATTTCGCCCAGTACGGCGGGGGCGGTATGGCCGGCCATCCCGTTGCCGGCGTCGACGGCCACCCGCAACGGGCGCAGTCCGGCGATATCCACCAGCGAACGCAGGAACCGGCCGTAGTCGCCCAGCACGTCCCGGTCATCGATCCGCCCGCGCGGTCCGGTCCGGTCCCGTCCGGCGGGCACGCCGGCGATGACCTCATCGCGGATCACCGCCAGACCGGTGTCCTCACCCACCGGTTTGGCCTCCGACCGGCACAGTTTGATCCCGTTGTAGGCGGCCGGGTTGTGGCTCGCGGTGAACATCGCGCCCGGGCAGTTCAGCAGACCCGAGGCGAAGTACAGCTGATCGGTGGAAGCCAGCCCGATCCGGACCACGTCGAGGCCCTCGGCCAGCACGCCGTCGGCGAAGGCCGCCGACAGCACCGGGGAACTCGCTCGCATATCGTGGCCGATCACCACCCGGGCCGATCCTGGCGCCCCCTCCGCTCTCATCAACCTGGCGAACGCCGCACCCACCTCGAAGACGAATTCCTCGTCGATCTCGGTACCGACCAGGCCGCGCACGTCATAAGCCTTGATGACGCGACGCACATCGGCAGCGGGCCGGGACATGGCGCAACTCCTCGGACGGTGGAACTTCCTCGACCGAAAGCCTAGCCTGCGCGTCAGGCTCCAGCCCGGGCTCAGTCGCCCGGATCGGGCAGAACCCGCAGGTGCCCACGACGCCGGCCGGCCGGACCGTTCCCGTGGGCCGCCGGCGGAATGCCGGTCCTGGGCAGCGCCGCATGGGCGGGCCCGTGCGGATCGGAGAAACCGGTGATCGGCGCTGCACCGGATCCTCCGCCCTCGCGGACAGCATCGGCGAGTGCAACCAGGTCGTCCTCGTCCGGATTGGTCGGCAGTGGGGCGGCGTGCCGGACCATCTCCCAGCCGCGCGGTGCGGTGATCCGGGTGGCATGGGCCAGACAGAGGTCCCAGGTGTGCGGTTCGCGCACGGTGGCCAGCGGTCCCACAACTGCGGTGGAGTCCGAGTAGACGTAGGTCAGCGTCGCCACCGCATAGTGCCCGCACCCGGGCCGGATACAGCGACGGGGAACATTCACGCTGGCGAGGCTATCCCGGTCGAATGCCGGTGCGCGCCGGACACGCGCACTCGCCGGTGCGCCGATGTAGAACCGTTACGATCTTCAGCCCATGGCCGATAACCGGAGTTCGCGGCGCGGCGGCGGCAAGGCGGGCGGTTCCCGGCGCGGGCGGGAGATGCGCGGCCCACTGCTTCCGCCGTCCGTACCGGGGTGGCGCAGCCGGGGCGAGCGATTCGATATGGCGGCCCTGGAGGCCTACGAACCCATCGAGCGACGCTGGCATAAACGGCTGGCCCAACTCGATGTGGCCGTCGATGAGATTCCCCGCATCGTCCCCAGGGATCCGGAGGGAGTGCAGTGGCCGCCGGAGGTGGTGGCCGATGGGCCGATAGCTCTGGCCCGGCTGATCCCGGCGGGAGTGGACGTCCGCGGAAACCCCACGCGGGCGCGAATTGTGTTGTTCCGCAAGCCGATCGAGCGGCGCGCGAAGGACTCTGTTGATCTGACCGATCTGCTCCACGAGATCCTGGTGGCGCAGGTGGCCAACTATCTGGGGGTCGAACCGTCAGAGATCGACCCGAGCCTGGACACCGACGACTGATCAGATGATGCCGCGTTTGAGGCGCCGGCGCTCCCGCTCGGAGAGCCCACCCCAGATGCCGAACCGTTCATCGTTGGCCAGTGCGTACTCCAGGCAGGCATCCTTGACCTCGCAGCCCAGACAGATCCGCTTGGCCTCCCGGGTGGAGCCGCCCTTCTCCGGGAAGAAGGCCTCCGGATCGGTCTGCGCACACAGGGCGTTCTCCTGCCACTGCGGATCGTCCGGCGTGAGCATCGGCTCGATCGGATCGGGCACCACACTCAGGTGAGCCCGCGCCAGCGAGCCCGCACTCGTCGGTCCGGCGGCAGTGTGCGGAGCGCCCATGGCTCCGAGAAATTGTTCGTAGGACATGTCCACCCTCCTAACCTGAATTCGTCGTGAAACTTGATTCTTTCGAACATCTGGTCGAATCACGGTCTGCGACACCGAAACCGGCAGGTCGACCGGGAAATGACACAGTTGTGATTAGACAGTGCTGAGGTGCCCGGGTCAAGCTGTAAGCGGTAATTCACTACCACTTTCGTGACCGAATACGGCGTGTCGACACCTTGGCGTGTCTTGCGAGTTGCGTCACCGTGACCGCGTTCAAGCGGCCCGGGCACGACCGCCTAGTGTCGACCGGTGTGAACATCACCGTGCTCGTCGGAGGGATCGGCGGAGCCCGTTTCCTACTCGGGGTGCAGCGGCTTCTCGGCCTCGGTCAGTTCGCCGGCCGGTTCGCCGATCAGTTCGCCGGTCAGGCCGGTGACGAGGTCCATCAGGGCCACCGGCTCACCGCGATCGTCAATATCGGTGACGACGCCTGGATGTACGGGGTACGCATCTGCCCCGATCTGGACACCTGCATGTACACCCTCGGCGGTGGGATCGACCCGGAACGCGGTTGGGGCCACCGCGACGAAACCTGGCACGCCAAGGAGGAACTCGCCGCCTACGGCGTCCAACCGGACTGGTTCGGCCTCGGCGACCGGGATCTGGCCACCCATCTGGTGCGGAGCCAGATGCTGCGTGCGGGTTATCCGCTGTCACAGGTCACCGAGGCGTTGTGCGCCCGGTGGTCCCCCGGAGCCACGCTGCTACCGGCAAGTGACGATCGCTGCGAGACCCATGTCGTGGTCACCGACCCGGAGACTGGCGACCGGCGGGCGATTCACTTCCAGGAGTGGTGGGTGCGCTACCGCGCCAAAATCCCCACCCATAGCTTCGCCTTCGTCGGCTCCGAGAAGGCAACCGCCGGCGCGGGTGTCGTCGAGGCGATCAGCACGGCGGACGTCGTCATACTTGCGCCGTCGAACCCGGTGGTCAGCATCGGCGCCATCCTCGCAATCGCCGGGATCCGGGGCGCGCTGCGTTCCACCGCGGCCCCGGTGGTCGGGTATTCGCCGATCGTGGACGGAAAACCGTTGCGCGGCATGGCCGACGAATGCCTTTCGGTTCTCGGCCTCGAGACCACCTCGGAGGCAGTCGGGCGGCACTACGGCTCCCGTTCAACCACCGGACTGCTCGACTACTGGCTCGTCCACGACGGGGATGCCGCCGAGATTCCCGGGGTCGAGGTGAGATCGGTCCCACTGCTGATGACCGATCCGGCCGCCACCGCCGCCATGGTCCGCGCCGGCCTCGACGCGGCCGGGTTGGCGCTGTGACGGCGCCGGCAAGCGGCGACCGGGGCCCGACGGCGCCGGCAAGCGGCGACCGGGGCCCGACGGCGCCGGCAAGCGGCGACCATGGAACCGGGGCGCCGGTGGAGATCCGGCCCGTCACGGGCCTCCCCGAATTCCGGCCCGGGCAGGACCTGCCGGCCACCATCGCCGCCGCCGCACCCTGGCTGTGCGACGGCGACATCGTGGTGATCACCAGCAAAGTGGTATCCAAGTGCGAGGGGCGTATCGTCGCCGCACCGGCCGACCCTGAGCAGCGGGATGAGTTGCGCCGCCGATTGATCGAAACCGAGGCGGTGCGGATCCTGGCCCGCAAGGGCCGCACCCTGATCACCGCCAATCGGCACGGCCTGGTTCAGGCGGCGGCAGGTGTGGACGGATCCAACGTCGGGACAACCGAATTGGCTCTGCTGCCCGAGGACCCCGATGCCAGCGCCGGACGGCTGCGTGCCGAACTGTGCCGTATCTCAGGGGCGGACGTGGGCGTGATCATCACCGACACCATGGGCCGCGCATGGCGCAACGGCCAGACCGATGCCGCGATCGGCTCCGCGGGTGTTCCGGTGCTGCACAGCTACGCCGGGGCGACCGATCGCCACGGTAACGAACTACTGGTGACCGAGGTGGCGGTGGCCGACGAGATCGCCGCGGCGGCCGATCTGGTGAAGGGCAAGCTGACCGGGACGCCGGTGGCCGTGGTTCGCGGGCTGACGCTGGCCGATGACGGCTCCTGCGCGGCAGGGCTGTTGCGCGGCGGCCCGGATGACCTGTTCTGGCTGGGGAGCGCTGAAGCGATCGAGCTCGGCCGCCGACAGGCCCAGCTGATGCGACGGTCGGTGCGCCGGTTCGCCGGCCGACCGGTGGACGCAGCGGTGATCGAGGCCGCCGTCGCGGAGGCACTGACCGCCCCCGCCCCGCATCACACCCGGCCGGTCCGATTCGTGTGGCTGCAGGACCGTGATCGGCGCGTCGAACTTCTGGACCGGATGAAGCAGGCGTGGCGGGCTGATCTCACCGCCGACGGCCACCCGCCGGAGTCCGTGCGGCTCCGGGTGGCCCGCGGCCAGATCCTGTACGACGCTCCCGAGGTTCTGATCCCGTTCCTAGTGCCGGACGGGGCCCACAGTTACCCCGACCCGGTGCGCACCGCGGCCGAACGCACCATGTTCACCGTCGCGGTCGGCGCGGCGGTGCAGGCCCTGCTGGTCGCCCTCGCCGTGCGGGAGGTCGGCAGCTGCTGGATCGGCTCGACGATCTTCGCCCCCGCGGTGGTGCGACAGACCCTCGACCTTCCGGATGACTGGGAACCGTTGGGCGCCATCGCAGTCGGCTACCCGGAACAGCCGCTGCCGCCGAAAGATCCCGGCCCCGTCGACGATCGGCTGGTACGCCGGTGAACCTGCACGAATCGGCGGTAGCGACGCTCACCGCGTGGGAGCCACCCGATGCCGGCCAGGACGCCTTGCGCCACGCCGTGCTGGCGTTTCTGCTGGGCCGGGCGGACGGCTGCCAGCGGGCCTGCGTGCCGGGCCACATCACCGCCTCGGCCCTGGTGGTCGACCACACCGGGGAGCGGGTGCTACTCACCCTGCACCCCCGGTTCGGCCGGTGGCTGCAGCTGGGCGGGCACTGCGAGGACTCCGACACTGATCTTTTGAGCGCGGCCCTGCGGGAGGCCACCGAGGAGTCCGGGATCGAGGGTCTGCGGATAGATCCGGTGCTGGCGGCGATCCACGCCCATCCGGTGACCTGTTCGCTCGGCATCCCGACCCGCCATCTGGACCTGCAGTTTATCGCGACCGCGCCGGAACACGCGGAGGCCGTCATCAGCGATGAATCCCTGGACCTGCGGTGGTGGCCGATCGATACCCTCCCGGACGGAACCGATGCCGGACTGGTCGCGTTGGTGCAGGTCGCTAAATATCGCTTGAGTAGCGGATCCCGCAGTCCGGAATGAGCACCCCCGGCCAGACCCGAGCCCCGCTAAGCAGTTCGCAACGAGCTCCGATATCGGCGCCATCGCTGATCACCCCGTCTCGGATCAACGCCCGCGGGCCGATCCGGGCGCCGGACCCGATGATCGAACGTTCAATGACCGCACCGGCTTCCACCCGGGCGCCGTCGAAGACCACCGCTCCGTCCAGTCGCACACCGGGGCCGATCTCGGCACCCCGGCCCACCACGGTGCCGCCGTACAGCAGGGCGCCGGGGGCCACCGAAGCGCCGTCGTGCACCAGGCTCTCCCCTCGCCGGCCGCCCAGCGCGGGGGACGGGGCGATACCCCGAACCAGGTCGGCCGAACCTCGGACGAAATCCTCCGGGGTGCCCATATCCCGCCAGTAGCTGGCATCGACATAGCCGCACACCTTCGTCCCGTCGGCCAGCAGCGCAGGGAAGACCTCCCGTTCCACCGAGACCTCGCGACCGCGTGGGATGAGGTCGATGATGTCGCGGTTGAAGATATAGGTTCCGGCATTGATCTGATCAGTGGGCGGGTCCTCGGTTTTCTCCAGGAAGGCCAGCACATTCCCGTCACCATCGGTGGGCACCGACCCGAAGGCCCGAGGGTCGCTGACCCGGACCAGGTGCAGGGTCAGATCGGCGGCCCGCTCGGAGTGGGCGGCCAACATCGCACCGAGGTCCATCCCGGACAACACGTCGCCGTTGAACACCATCACGGTGTCGTGGCGCAGTTTTCCGGCCACATTGGCGATACCGCCGCCGGTGCCCAGCGGCTGTTGCTCGAAGACATAGTCGATCTGCAGGCCCAGTTTGGATCCGTCACCGAACTCGGCCTCGAAAGTCTCAGCCTTGTAGGCGGTACCCAGCACGACATGCTCGATACCGGCGGCGGCGATTCGCGACAGCAGGTGGGTCAGGAACGGCAGGCCCGCGGTCGGCAGCATCGGCTTGGGCGCGGACAGAGTCAGGGGCCGCAGCCGGGTTCCCTTGCCGCCGACCAGAATCACGGCGTCGACGTTGGTGGTCATCGCATCCCTCCCGACATCGCTTTCCTCAATTCCCGGCGGGACTTGCGTACCGCCGCCCGCGACCGTGCCCGCAGAGCACCCCTCATAGTCCACCGCAATGGGGCCCGCCACGGGCCGGAATGACGATCAGAAAGGTAGATGTAGGTGCTCACGTGATGGGCACGCAGATTGCGTGCCGGGTCCCGCCCGGTCGAGTGACCCTTGTCGTGCAGGATCTCCGAACCGGGGGCGTACACGTTGAGCCAGCCCGCCCGGCCAAGCCGGTCCCCGAGGTCAACGTCTTCCATGTACATGAAGTAGCGCTCATCGAAACCGCCGATCGCGTCGAATGCCGACCGGCGCACCAGCAGGCAGGAACCCGACAGCCAGCCGACCGGCCGTTCGCTGGGCTCGACGCGCTCCTGACGGTAGGACTTCGTCCAGGGGTTGGCCTTCCAGGCGAACCCGATCACCGCGTGCATACCGCCGCGCATCAGGCTGGGCAGGTGCCGAGCGGAGGGGTACACCGAACCGTCCGGGTCACGGATCAGCGGTCCCACGCTGCCGGCCCGCGGCCACCGGACGGCCGCCTCCAGCAGGGCGTCGATACTGCCCGGGGCCCAGACCACATCGGGGTTGGCCACCAGCACGAACTCCTGACCGGGCGGCACCATCGCGACGGCCCGGTTGACCGCGGTGCCGTAGCCCAGGTTGCTGCCGGTGCGAAGCAGTTCGGTCCCGGGATAACGCTCGAGCGCCTCCTCCGGAGCGCCGTCGGTGGACCCGTTGTCGGCGATCACCACCCGCAGCGGACGATCGGTGGCCACCGTCAGCGACGACAGGAACCGGTCGAGGTGCGAGCCCGGCGAATAGGTCACCGTCACCACGGTCAGGGCCGGCTCGTCGCTCACGGCGTAGAGGCTAGCGGTCCATCGTCGAACGGCACCTCAACCGCCTCGGCAAGCGCTTCGCGCCACGGCCGCAGCGGGGTCAGGCCGGCTCGCACCGAGGAGACCATCGACAGCGCCGAGTACACCGGACGCGGCGCGGGGCGGGGCACCGCGGCGGTGCCCACCGGCCGGACCCGCTCGGGGTCGGCGCCCAGCGCGGCGAACACCGCGCGGGCCTGCTCGAAACGGCTGGCCGCACCGGCGTTGGCGGCGTGCAGCACCGGCGCCCCGGTACCGCCGGCCGCCGCTTCGAGCAGCGCGGCGACCAGATCGGCGACGTAGGTCGGTGACCCGGTCTGATCATCGACCACGTCGATGACCCGGTCGGTGGCGGCCAGCCGGCGCATCACGGCGACGAAATCAGAGCCGGCACCGCCGGTGTAGACCCAGGACGTCCGGACGATACGGGCATCCGGGAGTGCGGCGTGCACCGCCAGTTCGCCGTCCAGCTTGGTTTTCCCGTACACGCTCAACGGGCCGGTGGGATCGGTGATGTCATACGGTCGGCGAGCATCCCCGCTGAACACATAGTCGGTGGAGATGTGTATCAGCCGGGCCCGCACCGCGGCGCAGGCGCGGGCGATACCGACCGGCCCGGCCGCGTTGACGGCATACGCAGTCCCCGGGTCGGCCTCAGCGTCGTCGACGGCGGTGAATGCCGCACAGTTGACCACCACGTCCCCGGGCCGCACCCACCGCTGGGCTGCGGCGGGATCGGTGATATCGAAATCCCGATGCGACAGTGCGCACACCTCATAGCCCTGCCGGGCGGCCTGAGCTGCCAGAAACCGCCCGACCTGGCCACCAGCGCCGGTGATCACCATCCGAATCGCCACGGTGACGAGTCTGGCACGCCGGTTTCGGCTACCGGGGATGTGCCCGTCCGGCCAGTAGCCTGTGATGGTGCCAGATGAGACGGAAGTGACAGCAGTGGCGCGTGCTCAACCGGTGGGGCAGACCATCCTGGCCCTGCTCGCCGTGGCCGTCCTGCTGGGCACCGGGATGGCGTGGGGCTCGGTCCGCTCCTTCGAGAACGGGATCTTCCACTTCACCACCGCCATGCTGGGTGGTGGCGGCGCCGACGATGACGGCGCGGTGGACATTCTGCTGGTGGGCATGGACAGCCGCACCGACGCGCACGGCAATCCGTTGTCGGAGGCCGAGTTGGCCCAGTTGCACGCCGGCGACGACGTCGCGACGAACACCGACACCATCATCCTGGTCCGCATCCCCGTCGACGGCCGCTCGGCGACGGCCATCTCCATTCCGCGCGACTCTTACGTCGAGGCGCCGGACCTGGGCAAGACCAAAATCAACGGGGTGTACGGCGAGGTCAAGCTCGATCGGATGAAGCAGCTCGTGGAGAACCAGGGTGTGGATGCCGCCGTGGCCGAGCCGCAATCGGTGGAGGCCGGCCGCAACGCGCTGATCCAGACCGTCGCCGACCTGACCGGTGTGACGGTGGACCACTACGCCGAGATCGGCCTGCTCGGTTTCTCGCTGATCACCGATGCCCTGGGCGGCGTCGAGGTATGCCTGAAGGAGCCCGTCTACGAGCCGCTTTCCGGGGCGGACTTCCCGGCCGGCTGGCAGCGCCTGGACGGTGCGCAGGCACTGAGCTTCGTGCGCCAGCGCCACGATATGCCGCGCGGTGATCTTGATCGGGTGGTGCGCCAGCAGGTTGTCATGGCCTCACTGGCCCACCAGGTGATCTCGGGTAAGACCTTGAGCAGTCCGAGCACGCTGAACCGGCTGCAGGACGCCATCCACCGCTCGGTGGTGATCTCCTCCGGCTGGGACGTGATGGATTTCCTCACCCAACTGCAGAAGCTGGCCGCGGGGAACGTCGCGTTCGCCACCATCCCGGTACTGGCCGAGGACGGGTGGAGCGATGACGGTATGCAGTCGGTGGTCCGAGTGGACCCGACCCTGGTGCAGCAGTGGGTGTCCGGGCTGCTGCGGGACCAGAACGAGGGTAAGACCGCCGAGGTCGCCTACTCCCCCGACAAGACCACGGTGGACGTCTACAACGACACCGATATCAACGGCCTGGCCGGTGCGGTGTCGGAACGGCTGACCGCCCTGGGATTCGCCGAGGGCTCGATCGGCAACCATGACGAGGCGAGGGTCAGCGAGAGCCAGGTTCGGGCCGCGACCGAGGATGATCTGGGCGCCCAGGCGGTCGCGGCCGAACTCGGCGGGCTTGCGGTGGTATCCGACTCTTCGATCGCCGCGGGCACCGCGCGGGTCATCCTGGCCGACGACTACGCCGGACCGGGTTCCGGGCTGGACGGCTCGCTGCCCGCTGCTGCGACCATCGACAAATCCTCTCAGGACGCATCCTGGGAGGCCGGCGCGGATTCGTCCGACGACCAGACACCGCTCCCATCGCAAGTGTTCACGGCGGGGTCCGACGACCCGCAGTGCGTCAACTGATGAACCTCACCGACGCGCTGCTCGATCCCCTGCTCGGTGCCGACCGAATGGGCCCGCGGATCACCTACTACGACGATTCCTGCGGCGAGCGGATCGAATTGTCGACGGTGACGCTGGCCAACTGGGCCGCCAAGACCGCCAACCTGCTGCGCGACGAACTCGACGCCGGGCCGGAAAGCCGGGTCGCGGTGCTGCTACCGGCGCACTGGCAGACCGTCGCGGTACTTCTCGGGGCATGGTGGATCGGCGCCGAGGTGGTGCTGTCGGGGGAGCCCGCCGACATCGCCCTGTGCACGATCGACCGCCTTGCCGAAGCCGACCACACGGTGGCCGACAGCAGCGGAACGGCCGAGGTGGCGGTGCTGTCGCTGGACCCGTTCGGCAAGCCGGTGCCGGATCTGCCGGTCGGCGTGACCGATTATGCAACGGCGGTACGGGTGCACGGCGATCAGGTGGTACCAGAGCAGGCCCCCGGACCGGCCCTGGCCGGCTGGTCCGTCGATGAGGCTCTCCGGCATGCGCGGCGCAGCGCCGAGGCCCGCGGCCTGACCGCCGGTGACCGGGTGATGTCAGACCGGACGTGGTCGACACCGCGGGAACTGACCGATCACCTGCTGGCGGTATTGGCCGCCGGGGCATCACTGGTGCAACTGACCAACGCCGACCCAGCGGTGCTGGACCGGCGACGGGTGACCGAGAAGGTCACCCGCTCGCTGGATTAAGCGGGGGCTGCAGCCGGAGCCGGGGCCGGGGCCGGGGCCGGGGCCGAAGCGTCCCACACCGACGGATCCTCGGCCGGGAAGGTCGTGCACTTGGCCGCGATCTCGTTGGCCTCGGGCTCCGCGGTGGTGAAGATCGACACATACTCGGGGAAGATGCCCACCAGGGTGTTCACCTCGTCCTTACGCTCCTGCGGCGACTTCTGCAGCAGCAGGTTCATGTGGTAGACGATCCCGCCCTGGACCCAACGGGGCTCGGAGTTGTACTTGCCGATCAACTCGCCGTAA
>Ga0180431_10008749_pt1 | contig 11568 bp, 8 predicted proteins | sample SS_ome_11_FD_132459 | JGI IMG/M metagenome (GOLD analysis project Ga0180431, IMG submission 132459) | Hypersaline lake sediment archaeal communities from the Salton Sea, California, USA - SS_1_MS_1 metaG | ecosystem: Environmental > Aquatic > Non-marine Saline and Alkaline > Hypersaline >...
CGGAAGGAGGTGAGAACCGATGGCCGAGAAGGTCGCAAAAGTGGGCGTCAAAAAGGCGCCGGGTTACCTTTACTTCGTCGACAAGAACGGCGACATCTCGAGAGCGAAGATGTCCCGCGGCGCAGCCAAGCGCAGGAAGAAGAAGAAGGTAGCCAAGAAGAAGAAAAAGAAGAAGAAAAGGAAGAAAGCCAAGAGGAAGCGCCGTTAGAGCGCTTCACGCTTCCAACCAGGTCACGACTCCTGCCCCCGTCGGGTAGGAGTCGCTTTCTCCGGCCCCTCCCATCTCAGCCGTCATGCCCGTCCCCTCGGTTGGCCTACTTCGGCTCCGAGAACTGGCGGTACACCGTCTTGGAGATCACGTAGCTGTAGACCATGTCGCCGTCGAGCGCGGCGTTGCCGGAGCCGGCGCCGCGGTCGCCGCCGAACTTCGTTGACCAGTAGCAGCCCGTGCCGTGCCGGCCGTCGTCAATGCGCGTCCTGAGCACACGCTCGATGAAGAACTCGCTCGCGTTCTTGTTCTCCGTGTGGATGCAGGCGACGATGCCGATCTTCTGGTTGATCGTCGCGATCGCCTCGTGGATGTCCTTGACCTTGGTCACGACGAGCACTGGGCCGAAAACCTCCTCGTAATAGAGGCAATTTGTCTCATCCACGTCGGTGACGATCGTAAACGGATGGTAGAACCCGGCATCGAGCAGCGCCGGCGGCAGCTCGTCCTGGTACACGACCCGCGCCCCCTCCTTGACCGCGCGATCGAGGAGATCCTTGACGTGTTGGAGCTGCTCGTCATCAACGAGCGGCGGGAGGCTGTAGCGGCCCGGCGTGGCGTCGGCCTCGGCGACCTCCTTGGACGCGCCGTCGCCAGTGACGATCTGCTTGGCCTCTTTGGCGAGAGTGTCGAGGAGCTTGTCGTAGAGCTCGTGGTCCACGAGCACTTCCTGGATCGAGGAGCAGCGCTGGCCGCTGGTGATCGTCTTGCCGTAGATGATCTGCGGCACGGCCTTGGCGAGATCGGCCGCCTTGTGGACGTAGGTGATGTTGATCCCGGCGACTTCCTTCATCACCTTCTTGCCGAGCGCCGAGGCGGTCGAGTCCACGCGGTCCCCGATCTCCTTCGAGCCGGTGAAGTGGATGGCCTTCGGGATCGGGTGGGACGCGGTGGCCGAGCCGGCGCCGAAGTACATGTTGAGGATCCCGCGCGGCACCTTGACGTGCATGCGCTGGCCGACGTCCTTGAGCGCCGTGACGATGAGCTTCACCATGGCGTGCGAAGTCTCGGGCGTCAGGTGCGACGGCTTCCAGATCACGGTGTTGCCGGTCACGAGCGCCGAGACGACCTGCGCGATCGGGATCGCCAACGGGAAGTTGAACGGCGTGATGATCGCCGCCACGCCGCGCGGGCTCAGGCGGCACTCCATCGCCGTGCCATCGGCGATCTTTTGGTGCGTGGCGCCTTTCATGCTCAGCGCCATCGGGGCGACCACGTCAACGACGCCGATCGCCTCGGCCACGTCGAGGTGGCAGTCGAAGAGCGTCTTGCCCATCTCGCGGCACATGATCCGCTCGATCGCCTCCTTGTTCTGCTTGAGCAGCTCGGCCACGCGGAGGAACGCTTTGAGCTTGAAATCGCCGCTCACGGCCATCCACTCCATGAAGTCGCGGTCGGCCGCCTTCATCGCGCGATCCACCTCCTCGCCGGTGCTCACGGGGGTGCGGCCCAGCAGCTCGCGCCGGTTGGCCGGGTTGACGTTGTCGCGGAAGCGGTCGGTCTCCGACGAGATCCACTCCCCGTCAATGTAATTCATGTACGCTTGGTCCTCGTCGAGGACCGGCGAGAGGTCGGGCGCGAGGTCCACGCCGATGCTGGCCCGCTTGAGTGAGGCGGCCATTTCCGGCTGCGCCTCGAACGCCGCTTCCTTGAGCGACACCCGGGCCAGTTCGTGGTTCCTCAAGCTGAACTCCTTCTCGCCCAGCTTGAGCGAGACGTGCTTCGTCGCCATGGACAGACTCCTTCCCTTGAAAAAGAGATTTCTGCACACGCGGGCGTGACAACACCCTGGTCAAGACGGCGCGCATCCTACCAAAGCGCCCCCCGCGCGGTCAACCGGGGTGCCTAACCCGGCTACTCCATCAGCGGATTGGCGTAACAATAGACGCAGCCGTGCCGGCAGGGCTCGTACCAGCCGACGTCGAGGCTCTCGGTGCAGCCGCAGAGCTCGCGCTGGCCTTTTGCGCGCGCGGTTGAACAGGGCTCGCCGGTGGGGTGCAGGCGCGTGAGGAGCCCGCCGTCAATGCAGCGCGAGCGCGGCATCCCCGGCACGCAGCAGCCGTGGAGCGTGATCGCGTGCGCGGCGGCGATGTCCTGGAGATACGCCAGCTCGGCCCGCCAGCGCTGCGGGCTCAAGCGGATCGGCGCGTAGCCCCTTTTCGCCAGGTTCCGGATGACCTTCCGATACTCCTGCATCCAACTGATCGAGACGTTCTCGATCCCAAAGCGCGCGATGACCGGCGCGAGCGCCGCGAAAAACTCGAGGTTCGTGTACTCGCTTTCGTCAGGGCACCGGACGTGAACCACCGGGTCGAACCGCACGCGCACGTGCTCGGGCCCACCGACAAATCCAATCACCTCAGGCAGCCGCTCGAGGATGAGGTGCGGCTCCGGCACCCGGTGCTCAAGCGGGCTGCCGCCCATGCCCGTCACGGTCACGTGAAGGAAGAGGCTCTCGTAGCGGCCGAGCGCATCGTGCAGCGCCGGGTGGTCGAGCATGTTCGCCGGGTCCTTGGTCCACACGACGACGGTATGCGTCGCCTCGGGCGGGGCCTTCTCGCCCAAAAGCTCCACCATCTTGTCGGGGTAGCCTGCAACGAGATCAATCCGCCTGGAGGCCGAAATCACCTTCTTCATCGCCGCTTCCTCACCCGCCTAAGGCGCCCGCACAAGAAAAGCGCTTTGACATGCTTGACTCACCACGGGCATTTCCGCTACTTCTTTCGACGTTCCCGCTGAGGTGAAGGAGCACGCCGTGAGCCCCAAAAAGGATGCCCCCGAGGTCAGCCAGGCTTTTGCCTACTCGCCGGTCTGGCGGCTGCTGGCATTCGTCTTGCCGGCCGTGATCTTCTGCTTTGTCATCCGCGGCCTCGTCCGGATGCACGTGCCGCAGGCGTACCTGTTCGTCGCGATCGTCTACGCCGTGGTCGCCGTGGGGCCGCATCTGTTCATCGCGGCGACGCTCAGCGGCTCGTTCCGCATCGGCGCCGAGGGCGTCTCGCGCAATTGGTTCGGCTTCAAGCGCACGCTGGCCTGGCCGAAGATCCTCGAGTGCCGCGACTTCTTGAACCAAATCCAGATCATCCCCGCCCGCCAGGCCGACACGATCTACGTGCAGTTCTACCACAACTTGGTCCGGCCCGTGACGTTCCACAAGACGCTCATCTGGTACGCCCGCAAGCACGAGGTGAACCTCATGCTGCGGCCCACGACCCGACGCTTTCTTCCGATTCGCTGGCGGACGATCGTTTTGTTGGGGCTTATCGTCGGCACGGGCGTCATGCTCGTGACGGTCAACGCCTTCCGCACCGAGGCCTACCAGGCGGTCATGCTCGTGGGGCTGCTGGCGGGGTGCACCTCTACCACGGTGAGCGTGGCACTCTGGGTCAGCATCAGCAAGAGCCACAAGCGCATTCGCGCCCAGGGCACGCTCTTCTGCGCCATCTACGTCGTCATGCTGCTCTTGCCGCTCATGGTGCTCGGCGCGCGCGAAGCAAGTAACCACAACGTGAACCTGGGGCTGTACGCCGTCGCCTACCTCTTCGGCTACTTCAGCGGCTCGGGCCTGCTCGGGCTTTTTTACCCCAACCGCGAAACCGAGCCCAAAGAGCACGCCACCGAAGTCCTCACCAACCAGGGCTGACGCCCGCACACGGTGCTACTCTGCGTAGTACGCCACGTAGCACGAGACATAGCACGAGCTACTTCGCCGATTTCTTCGCCGCGCCCGTCTCGAAAAACGCTTTGTATTCCGGGACGACGTCGGCGACGAACTTTTGCATCCCCTCAAACGTCTTCGGGTGACGCAGCAGGTCGCGCAGCACGGCGAAGGGCACGGTCGCCACGTTGGCGCCGAACTCGGCAACCTCGGCGACCTGGCGCGGGTTGCGCAGGCTCGCGGCAAGCACCTCGGTCTCGATCATGAAGTTGTCGAAGATCGTCGCGATCTTGCGCACGAGGTCCACGCCGCTTACGACGCCCTCGTAGTCGAGGACGCCTTCGCCGTCGGCCCGCGGCATCCCCTCGGCGGGGAAGTAGTCCCCCTTCTCGAAGCTCATGCCGATCGAGGTGCGCAGAAAATCGTCTATCCGCCCGGCGAACGGGCTCACATAGGTCGCGCCCGCCTTCGCGGCAAGGAGCGCCTGGGTGGGATTCATCACCAGGGTGACGTTGACCGGAATACTTTGGGCCGAAAGCTCGGCGATCGTGCGCAGGCCGTCGGCGTCGTCGCCGCTGCCGGGCTCGAGCGTGGGGTTCGCCGGCACCTTGATGACCACGTTTTCGGCGACCGGATTGAAGCGTTCATAGAGCCGGAGGGCCTCCGAGCGCATCGCCTCATACGTCGTGCCGATCACCTCGAGGCTGACCGGCTTGCCGGCCCCGACGGTGGTGAGGATCCGCTCGAGGTAGCTTTCGATATCGAGCGCCTCGCCGGCTTTCGTTCGCGCCTCCACCGCCTTCTTGAGCAGCGACGGGTTGGTCGTCACGCCGTCGAGGACGCCCCACGAGTTCGCCTGTTCGATCTCGGTGATCTCCGCCGTGTCTATGAAGAGCTTCATCCACACACCTCCGTCATCTCGGCCCGTCTGAAAAACCCCTTGTGACTCGATCACTCGCCGCGGCTGCAGCCGGGCGCGAAAGCTTAACACAAAGCACGGCCGCCGGGCTCTGGAAATTGCGGGAGGCCCGTAGCCGACGCTCAGCGCTCGAGGCCGCTCGGCTGCTCGGAACGCGCACGGCCCGGGGCGTCGTCCTGTAGGTCCTCGTACTGGAAGGGGAAGGGGCGAACCTGCTCCTTGTCGAAGAGCAAGGTGCTGTGCGTGATGTCCTCGGTGACGGCGCGCTTGGCCGTGAACAAGCGGACGCAGGTCCCGTCGTAGAGCCGGTTGAAAACGTGGCACTTCGCCATGGCGAGACGGCGACGGGCCTCCTCGGCCGCGAGGAGCTTGGCGCGGAATTCCAAGAGCTCTTTTTCCACCCGCCCTCGCTCCGGCGGGGGCGTCGCCGGCTCGTTACCGCCGGACGCCCGCTCGGGCCTCACCACGAACGCCCCAAGCTCGCGTTCCTTCCGCGCAACAAGCCGCTTGAGCTCCTTGATCTGCGCGTCGCTTTCCGCCGGGTCGCCCACGATGATCTCGGTGCGCGTGCCGAGCTCGCTGCCGATGCTGTTCGCCACGACGGCGTCCCTCGCCGTGGTCACGCCGCCGACGAGCGTGCCGGGGTTCCCCGTCGCCTCGACGATCTCGCGTGCGTGGAGCCGGCAGTTCACCGCGCTCGACGCCACGGCGATCCGCCGCGCGCTCACCGTGACGTTCTCGAAGTGCCGGGCCCGCACCTCCCCCTCGGCCGTGACGCGCCCGCGGCCCTTGGCGACGATCCCGAACTGCACGGTGACGTCGCCGCCCGCCTCGATGACCGCGTCGTCAACGCTGCCGAAGATCTCGACGTTGCCCTTGGCCTTGACCTCGAACTCGGGCAGCACGTCGCCGCCGATGATGACACTGCCGTCGAAATGGACGTTGCCGGTGTGGTAATCCACGTCCCCTTTGACGACGTACGCCTCCTCGACGCAGACGAGCCAGTCGTGGACCTCGATGTGGCCATCAATAGCGGCCCGGAGCTCCGTGCCGTCTTTGCTCACGGCGGTGTGGCGCCCGCTCGGCAACGGCCTCTCGGGCTCGACCTCGAAGGGAAGCGCCTCGCCCGTCACCGTCCATCCCGCCTCGCCGCCGGTGCGCCGGCCCCGGCGGACGAGCACGTCGCCTTGCCTCGTGAAGCTCAGGCGCATCACGTCGCGGAAATCAACCGAGCTGTCCTCCTTGAACGAGAGCCGGATCGTGTTCAGGTCGAACTGATACTCGATCGCCGGGGCGAGGTCGTCGCGCGGCGGCTTGCCCCGGGCAACGACGATCGGCAGGCCCACCGTGTACGAGCCCGTGACGATCGCTTCGACCGCCGCATCGAGGAGGCCACGCACAATCCTCTTCCGGGCAAGCGCCTCGTCCAAAACGTCGCGGCCGATCCGGCCTTGGTCATACTGGAGATAGTACGCCTCCATCTCGGAGGGCGAAAAGTAGAGGCTTGCGCGGGCACCGGCGAGCTCAACCACCTCGGGCTCGAAGATGACGTGCGGCTCGTCCGATTGCTCCTCTACAAGCCGCTCGACAACGTGACGGTCGAAGCCGGGAACGTGGTTCGCAACGAGGAACTGCACTGTGACGTCGAGGAGCCGTCCCCGCAACGTCTCGGGAACGGGCGCCACCTTGAGCGTAAACCCGTGGGGCGCATAGCGTAGCGTGAGGGCCTTCTCGATTGCCGCCTCCTCCTGTTTCCGGCGGCACGTCTCTTCGTCGTAGGCGATGCTGACGACCGCCTTGGACCGGAAAAACCCGCCCTTGCGCTCCCCCTTCCGGACGACGGCGATCTCCACCTCGTCGGCGGCAAGCCCGAGCGTCCGAAGCCCGAGCTCGACCGCCTCGTCAACCGTTCCGGCGCTGAACTCAGCCTGTCTCACGCTGGGGCCTTGAGCCATTGACGCCTCCCGGAAAACGCGACGACGGCGACTTGACGCAACATGACCCCACCTGAGGGTACAAGAAGCATGCCAGGAGTGAGGTTCCCGTGCCCGCCGAGGCCCCTTCAGGGCCATCGGGCGCATCGCACTCACCCAGGTTGTCGTGCGTCACACCCAAGACCGGAAAAACGCGCCGAAAACACATCACCCGAAACTTTGACCTTGCCTTGTTGGCCGCCCCGCGACTACAATGCAGCCCCAGCGATGGGCAATTAGCTCAGTTGGTTAGAGCGCATGGATCACACCCATGAGGTCGCAGGTTCGAACCCTGCATTGCCCACCAACCTTCTGTTCTCGGCACCGCACAGCTTGGCCGGGTGAGGACTGCACGCGGCGCGACACGGAAAGGGAGGCACAATGCCAAGACGCGATGACCTGAAAAAAATCCTCATCATCGGCTCGGGCCCGATCATCATCGGGCAGGCGTGCGAGTTCGATTACTCGGGCACGCAGGCGTGCAAGGCGCTGCGCGAGGAAGGCTACGAGGTCGTGCTCGTCAACTCCAACCCCGCGACGATCATGACCGACCCCGGCATGGCCGACAAAACGTACATCGAGCCGCTGAGCGTCGAGAGCGTGGCCAAAATTATCGAGAAGGAACGTCCGGACGCACTGCTGCCGAACCTCGGCGGCCAGACCGGCCTCAACCTCGCGGCGAGCCTCCACAAGGAAGGTGTGTTGGAGAAATACGGCGTCGAGGTCATCGGCGTCAAAGCCGACGCGATCGAACGCGGCGAGGACCGCATCGTCTTCAAGGAAACGATGGCCGCGCTCGGCATCTCCGTGCCCCGCTCCGAGCCGAGCCACTCGGTCGAGGAGGCCGAGGCGATTGCCGAACAATTGAAGTACCCCGTCGTCCTGCGCCCGGCCTACACGCTGGGCGGCACGGGCGGCGGTCTTGTTTACAACGTCGAGGAGCTGCGCGCCGTGGCGGCCCGCGGCCTCGCGGCGAGCCTCATCCACCAGGTCCTCGTCGAGGAATCGGTCCTCGGCTGGGAGGAGCTCGAGCTCGAGGTCGTCCGCGACACGAAGAACCAGAAGATCACCGTCTGCTTCATCGAGAACGTGGACGCGATGGGCATCCACACCGGCGACAGCTTCTGCGTCGCGCCGATGCTCACGATCCCCGAGCCGCTGCAGCAGCGGATGCAGGACCTCTCGTACAAGATCGTGGACGCGATCGGCGTCTGCGGCGGCACGAACATCCAGTTCGCCCACAACCTTGACGACGACCGGCTCGTCGTCATCGAGATCAACCCGAGGACGTCGCGCTCGTCGGCGCTCGCCTCCAAGGCAACCGGCTTCCCCATCGCGCGCGTCTCGACGAAGCTCGCCGCCGGCGTCACCATGGACGAGATCCCGTACTGGAAGGAGGGCACGCTCGAGAAGTACGAGCCGAGCGGCGACTACGTCGTCGTCAAGTTCGCCCGCTGGGCCTTCGAAAAATTCTCCAAAGCAACCGACGTGCTCGGCACGCAGATGAAGGCCGTCGGCGAAGTGATGAGCATCGGCGCTTCATTCAAAGAGGCGTTCCAGAAATCCATCCGCTCGCTCGAGATCGGCCGCCACGGCCTCGGCAGCGCCAAGAATTTTAAAGAGCTGGCGCTCCAGCAACTGAAAGAAAAGCTGACGCTGCCGTCGAGCGACCGCGTCTTCCTCATGTACGAGGCGCTGCGCAAGGGGATGGACGTCGAGGAGCTTTACGAGCTCACGTACATCGGCCGCTGGTTTATCACGCAGATGAAGGAGCTCGTCGAGCTCGAGGAAGCACTGCTCACGCATTCCTGGAAAACCCTGCCCGACGAGCTGCTGGTCGAGGCAAAGGAGGCCGGCTTCGCCGACCGCTATCTCGCCCGGCTTTTCAACGTGCAGGAAAAAACCGTGCGGGACAAGCGACTCGCGCTCGGCCGGCGCGCCCGCTTCAAGGCCGTGCCCGTCAGCGGCGTCGAGAATGCCGCCTACTATTACTCGACCTACGCCGACGTCGAGGACACCGTCCCGGTCTCGACAGAAAAAAAGATCATGATTCTGGGCGGCGGCCCGAACCGGATCGGCCAGGGCATCGAGTTCGACTACACGTGCGTGCACGCGGCCTTCGCTCTGCGCGACGAGGGCTACGAGTCCATCATGGTCAACTGCAACCCGGAGACCGTCTCGACCGACTACGACACGTCGGACAAGCTCTACTTCGAGCCGCTGACCGTCGAGGACGTTCTGGCGATCTACGAGAAGGAGCAACCCGAGGGCGCCATCGTCCAGTTCGGCGGCCAGACGCCGCTCAACATCGCCCAGCAGCTCAAGGACAGCGGCGTGAACATCCTGGGGACGTCGCCCGAGAGCATCCGCCTCGCCGAGGACCGCGAGTATTTCCGCGAGCGGATGATCGCCCTCAACATCCCCCAGCCCGAGAGCGGCACGGCCCGCTCACTCGACGAGGCGATGGCGATCGCCAAACGCATCGGCTATCCGCTCATGGTGCGGCCCTCGTTCGTCCTCGGCGGGCGCGGCATGGAGATCGTCTACGACGAGGAGATGCTCGAGAAATACGCGCGCGAGGCGATCGAGGTCAGCCCCGAATATCCGATGCTCATTGACCGGTTCCTCGAGCGCGCGATCGAGGCCGAGGTGGACGCCGTCGCCGACGGCGAGGCGACGTTCGTCGCCGCCGTCATGGAGCACATCGAGCTCGCCGGCATCCACTCGGGCGATTCCGCGTGCGCCATCCCGACGAGAACGATCAAAGAACAACACATCAAGACCATCGAGGCCTACACCACCAAGATCGCCCGGGAGCTCCACGTCGTCGGCATCATGAACATCCAGTACGCCATCTGCGACGACACGGTCTATATCCTGGAAGCGAACCCGCGCGCGTCGAGAACGGTCCCGCTCGTTTCCAAAGTTACCGGGATTCCGCTGGCGCGCGTCGCCACGCAGCTCATGCTCGGCAAAAAGATCAAGGACTTCCCGGAGCTCGTCAAGCGGCGCCTTCCCTACGTCGGCGTCAAGGAGGCGGTGTTCCCATTCAACATGTTCCCCGAGGTGGATCCGCTCCTCGGGCCGGAAATGCGCGCCACGGGCGAAGTCATGGGCATCGCCGACACGTTCGGCCTCGCCTTCTACAAGGCCGAGCAGGCCGCTGGCTCCAAGCTCCCCGTCGAGGGGAACGTGCTCCTGACCGTCGCCGACAAAGACAAGCCGGCCACGCTTCCCATTGCCAAGCGAATCCACGAACTGGGATTCACGATTTACTCGACGGAGAACACAAGCCGCTTCCTCGACGAGCACGGCATCCCGAATCAACACATCAAGAAGCTGCACGAAGGCCGGCCGAACATCGCCGACGCCATCAAGAACAACGACGTCCACCTCATCATCAACACGCCGGTGGGCCGCTTCAGCAAGTACGACGACAGCTACATCCGCATGATGGCGATCCAGCAAAAGGTCCCGTACGTCACGACCATTGCCGCCGCCCAGGCAAGCGTCGAGGGGATCGAAGCCGTGCTCAAGACGAGAGGGGTGCCGAAGTCACTCCAGGAATATCACGAGCAGGCTCGCGCCTCGGCCGCCGCAGCCACACGCCGCTGACACGCCTCGCCGACGGCCCGACCTAGATGAACTTGTACGTCATGCTGTCGCGCAGGATGACATGCTCGTAGATCTGATTGTGCGGCTGGTAGGTGCAACGTGGGCACTCGGCGATCTTGATCGAATCGAAAAGCCGCCAATGCTCGCGCCCGCCCCAGAGTTTTCTGACGTCGTCGAATGACGTGGCGTCGCGCAGAAGCTCGAGGCGCGCGTCGCCGCGCCGGTCGCAGCACAGGCCCATCGTGAAGGCGTCCTCGTCGTCGGCCTCCACGCGCGGCATGAAGACCGCCGTCATAAACACCGCGTGGCAGGTCGAGAAGAAGTTCTCGATGTCGAAGACGTTGCTGAACTTGTGCGTGATGCCGTAGACGCCGAACGTTTCATCCTCGAGCGCGCGCGCCCGCTCGAGCTCCTCGAAGAAGTGCTCCACCGCCTCGGCCGTGAACTTCATGAAGCCTTCGTTATCGGGCTCGTCGAGCCGGTGCCACGGGCGCCCGACGGGCCGCACGTGATAATTCTTGCAGCCGACCGCCTTGGCGATCTTACCGGCCTTGTACACGTCCTCGATGTTGCCGTCGCACAGGAGGAACTTGTAGCTCACGCCGTGGCCGCCCGAACGCGTGCTCGCCAGCGGCGCCCGTCGCGCCTTGGCGTAGGCGGTAAGCTGCATGATGAGCCTGTCTCGGCCTGCGTTTACCAGTTCGATTTGCCCTTCCATGGGCAGGGAATCGGCGGCTCGCTTGTCGATATGGTGCTCTGCACAGAGTTTGATTCTGTCTGCCGTGTGTCGGGTTAATTCCATTAGTCTTCCTCCCTCCTCGCTGTAGCAAACGCCATCCCTAATCCCGCGTCGCGCATCACGATAGCGATAATTGCCACGGTTTCGGGGTGTAGGTTGGGTGCGATATTCTTCCACGCTCCATGCAACCACTCCCAGTGATAGCTGGCTGGCCATGCACCGCCGTATGCCCGGGAAGCCCCCATCCAGTCCGCAACCATTTCGCGGACGGCGGACATAGGCATCGGTATCGGTTCGCCGTCTGGGTACGGCGGGTCGCACCTATTGTGGCCTGTCCGCGGAATCCAGTATTCCCAGTGATGGTCGTTGCTGTTTTGGTGGTGGACCCAGCACCGA
>Ga0180431_10008750_pt1 | contig 11566 bp, 8 predicted proteins | sample SS_ome_11_FD_132459 | JGI IMG/M metagenome (GOLD analysis project Ga0180431, IMG submission 132459) | Hypersaline lake sediment archaeal communities from the Salton Sea, California, USA - SS_1_MS_1 metaG | ecosystem: Environmental > Aquatic > Non-marine Saline and Alkaline > Hypersaline >...
CGGCCTTGGCACCCTCTTCGAAGAACGATTTCGTGAACATCCACTTTCGTCGAGCTCATCGAGTTCGGGCGAGGCGGGAGTGAGGGCTGCGCGCACCTCGTAGTCATGAACCATGGCCTTGAGAAAGGCGAGGGCGGAGGACTGGATCGGTTTGCCTTGCCCGACTTGCTTCAAGATCTCGGTGTAGGCGAGGCGCAGAATCGCGTTCCCGTTCTCGAAGGGCTCGAAGAAGATCGCCGATCCGCCCGGCTTGAGCGCCTGGCAGGCGGTGATGATCGCCGCCTGCGGGTCGATCAGGTGATGGAGGATGGCGGCACCCACCACGAGGTCGAAGCAGCCGTGCTGGAAGAGATTCCGGGTGGCGTCCATGCACACCGGCACGACACGGCCCCGGTAGCGGGGTTCGGCGTCGAGGATGCGTTTGAGGATCTTGAGCAGGTCGGGGCTGATGTCGACGGCGACGATCGCGCTCTGCCCGAGCAGATCGAGACACGGAAAAACCGAGTTCCCGGAGCCCGAGCCGAGGTCGAGGATGAGCGCGTCGGACCGCGGGCGGCTGCTGCGCTCGAACGCCGTCTCGATCAGGCGGCGGAAATGGGGGACGTTCGCGCTTCGCTCGTGGTAGGTCTCGGCATTGGCCAGGAACTGGTCGCTGACGACGACCTTGTCGCGGCCCACCTCGGGATTGGGGACCAGAATCCCCGCCATCTCGACCCCGATGATGGTGCCCAGATCCAAGAGCGGCACTCTGAAACAGACGCTGGCATCCAGGGGAGTTCTCCGGGGCATGGCAAAGGCTCTTGAGCGGTCAACCCATCCTACAACAAGTCCGGGCCTCAAGGCGGAAGGCGCCCCAGGCGCCCCGACGCTGCTCGACAGATTCCCGGTCCAGGTGCTACAGTCTTCCCTTCACAAGATGAGCGATGATCCACGTCTTCACCTCTTCAGCGCCGAGCTCGATGCCCCCGCGTGACGGCGTGCGTCCAGGGTTGTGGTGGTGCTTCGCCCTGGGCGTCGCGCTCCTCGCCGCAGCGTCGTGCTCGCGGGCGCCCTCGGCCGCCGCTCCTGCCGTCGACCGCCTGATCGACGACTCCTTCTCGGAGACCAGGCTCACCTACGATCACGTCCACTACGACGCGCACGCAATCGACTTTACGTCGATGTCCACGCTCGCGGGCCTCCGCGTGGTGGGCGCTGACTTCGAGCTGCGCCCGGATGGCCTCCTGCTGCGCCCCGCTGCGAGCGTCCCGATTCTGGTATTCGATGACATCGCCGGACACTCCAACTTCATCCGGGTCGAGATGGCTTCCTCCGTAGACGGAATACTCCAGGTATACTGGCGCTCCGGTGAGGCTCCTTTCGACCCGATACGCACGCGGAGGATCCGCGTCACGGTTTGCGAAGACGTACGGACTTGGGACATCGATCTGTCGAAGGAACTCGGCTCGAAGCCATCCGGGTATCGCTTTCGCATCGATTGGATCGATCAGCAGGCCGAGGTTCGGATCAGGACGATCACCTTCTCCCGCGCCGTTGCAACGCCGGCAGGAGCGGACCCGCTCCGGGTCGGCAAGGTGACGATCGGCCGCGAGGTCCGGGAAGCGCTCATGCTGCGCGCCCATGCCAGGTTCAGGAAGACCATTCGCGGCGGCGCGGGCGCGAAACTCGTCTTCGGCCTCGCCCGGTCGCGAGGCAACGAAGTCCCGGTCATGTTTCGGATCACCCTGGGCAGCGCCGGGCGAGAACGGATCCTGTTCGAAGAGAATCTCGGGACCGCAGGCGAAGTCGCATGGCTTGACCGCGAAGTCGATCTCCCGGACTGCCCGCGTCAGGGCTGCGAACTGACCCTGGAAGGGGGGGCCCAGACGCCGTCGGATGTCCCGCCCGCGCTTTTCGTCTCCAATCCCGTGGTGGTGGGCGGACGAGAGCCCAAGGCCCCCAACGTCATCCTGGTTTCCCTCGATACCCTCGGCGGGCGTCACCTCTCGAGCCTCGGCGCTCCCGCAGGCACCTCACCGCACCTCGACGACCGCGGCCGGCGGGGCGTGGTGTTCGAAAACTGTTTCGCCAACTCATCCGCCACCCATTCCTCCCACGGTTCGTTGCTGACCGGATCGGCTCCTTTCGAAACCGGTTATTACTGGCTCGACGGAGTCGTCGACCAGGAAGTGACCTTGGCCGATACCTTGCGGCACCGTGGATATCTCACGGCGGCGTTTACCGGTGGCGTTCTGGTCTCGGAACGGTTCGGCCTCGACAAGGGATTCGAAACCTTTTACCAACACGACACGCTCTACCGGCCGCCGGCAGAGCACTCCGACGTCGAGCCCATCACCGCCCGAGCGCTGGCCTGGGTCGAGCGCCATGCCGGCGGTCCGTTCTTCCTTTTCGTGCACACCTATGAGGTACATGGCCCCTATGTGACGCGCGAGAGCTCGGGCCGCGCGGCGAACCGCTCGACGGCGGAGCCGCTGCGCTACCTCGACGCGCTCCACATGCGAGGAAAACTACCCTCGCCTCCCTCCGAGCTGCCGCAGCTCGTCCAGACCCTGTCGGCGACCGGCCAGGAGATCTCGCTCGCGGAAGCGGGGATCCCGCTCGCCGACGCGGCCGTCCTGAGGGAGGCGTATCGCAGCGAGATACGCTTCCTCGACCGCGCCCTCGAGCGCTTCCTCGACGCCCTCGGCGAACGCGGTGTGCTCGACGATGCCATCGTGGTCCTCACCTCGGACCACGGTGAAGCTTTCTTTGAGCACGGCTTGTTGGAGCATGGGCTCCTCTACGACGAAAACCTTCGGATACCCCTCGTCTTCTGGGGACCGGGGCGGCTGCCCCGGGGCAAGCGCGTGCCGCAGCACGTCAGCTCCTCCGACGTCGCACCGACGATTCTCGATCTCGTCGGCCTGCCGATTCCCCCCGACATGGAAGGGCGCTCGCTGGTTCCCCTCATCGACGGCCGGGACGACGCCGAACGCGATTTCTATAGCCTCACGCTCGGAAACGGCCTCAGCTTTCAGGCCGGCGGAAGATACAAGCTGATCCTCCGGGCGGCGTTGGAGCAGGAGAACTTCGGGAAAAACGAACTCTTCGATCTGGCGGAGGATCCGCTGGAGCAGCGGAATCTGCTTTCCGACCGGGTCGAGATCCCACCGCGGCTCGAACGAGCGCTGCGGCAAACGATCGAACAGTTTCCAGGGATTCATATCGATCTCGGGGCCCTCGCGGGTAGACGCTACGAACTCGAACTTGCCATCGGTCAGGACTACCACAACCGCATCTACGCCTTCGATGTCGAGCGCATTCGCCGAGAGGCGGAGGAGGATCCCAAGACCCTGCGATGCCCGGTGACCTTTTCCGACAGATCGAGACTCATCATCAGAAACCGAATCAAGGGCTCGGGAGCAGTGCTCCTGCTGCATCCTCCGGACGGCGGGGAGACGCTCTCCTTCCTCTTGGAGCCCCCGGACGCGTCGGGGGAGAGGCGGAAGGTGCCGGCGCGCCGGAGCGGGGACGGGGTCACCCTGAGCGTCTGGCGGGTCGATAAGACGGCGATCTCAGCCGCCGGCCTTTCGCCCGAAGAGGAAGAAAAGCTTCGCACCCTGGGTTACCTTTAATAAGCGCTTTCATGAAATATCCATGGACCGTTCCGTAGGGACTCGCGCCGGGCCGCTGCACCTTTGCCTTAGCTTGGAGGCCTTGACCATGATCATGATCCCATGCCGCCATCTCCCCCTGGCCTACTTGATCGTCCTACTCGCCACATGGTCCCTCGGCGTTTTTCTTCGATTCCACAATATCGACGGACCCGGTGTATGGGGCAGCGATGCCGTCTACTACACTGAGATTGCAAAATCGTGGAGCGAAGGGGATTTCGTCTATCAGATCGGCACGTACCAGGTTGAGACCGTCCAGCGAGTATGCAGGCCTGCGACGTTTGCCCTTTTCGCGGCGGCCATCCGGGTGTTCGGTTTTCATGATTATTCGATCAAGATGATCAACGCGATCATGGATTCCATCAATATCTTGCTCGTATTCGCCGTCTGCTACCTTCTGGCAGACAAGCGGGCATGGCCAGCCCTCGCGGCGGCGGGGATGTATGCCTTCTTTCCGCCGGCCATCTACATGTCCCGGGGCGAGTTGACGCACACTTCCTCGACGTTCATGGTCCTGCTCTCGTTTTTTGCATTCACGCTTTATTGCCGGGCGGAGGAAGGGGGAAAGAGATACCCGTTCGTCATTCTCTCCGGCCTTTTTTCGGGGTTTGCCGCTCTGACTCACGAAGAACTCATTTTTGTTGCGCCGAGCTATGCGGCGATCTTGCTCACCCACTCCATCTTGGCCGACAGGCGATGGGTCGGCATCAAACGACTTCTTGCGGATCTGGGGCTCTTGACGGTTGCCGCCGTACTCGGTTGCCTGAACATGATCTTATTCTATCTGAAGTATCCGCCTCCGCAATCCTTCGTCGAGAGCGACGTCGCGAACTTCGGTGGAAAATTGCTGAGCTTTCCGGAAAAATGGGGAAGGTTCCTTTGGAGCTCGCTTCTGGGAAGCAGCTCTACCGTGGTTCTTTGCCTATTTATTCTGCTCCTATTGATCGCCATCGCCCGAGTGGCGCTGAGGCCGACGAGGTGGAAGCTGCCGGGATTCGATATTCCTCACCTGTTTCACGCGCCTCTCGCCGTCGTACTGATCCACTTAGCCTTCCTGGCGTACTTCATTCCCTACTACCCCCTGAGAATCTTCCTTCCGATGCTGCCATTGGTTCTCGTCGCCATCGCGCTGTGGTTTTCGCATTTCTTTGAACGCTTTGGCTCCCGTTATGCCGGCGTAGCCAGTATGTCACTTGCGTTCGTTGTCGTATTCTTCAACGTGGCGCATTACCCCGGCTACTACACCCGTGAAGGGGTTCGTTTCTCCCAGAGCTGGGCCGTCCCCACCCTGGAGACGGACGTCGTCACCGGCGTCAAGACGATACGCCATTTTATCGTAACGAAGACGGCGCCGCGATTCTGGTATGACCTGCTGGGCGACCGGGTGAACGAGAACGCGCGGCTCTTGGTGACTTCAAGTATCATGCACCCCTACCCCGGGCGCCGCGCGCTTCAAATGGATTACTATTTTGGCGACAACGCAATCTATATGATCGATCATAACGAGCCGCTGGAGGAGTTGATTGAGAAATACAAAATTCGGTTCATCTTGATCAGCGCCTATCACGCCACGGAGTCTTTTCTCGATCGATCGACCTACCAGCGGTACGAGTACGATGGAAAATGGGGAATGGACGTGCCTCTTCTGCTGGGTGCGAGCTATGGCTTTCGCCCGGGCCAGTACTCCCTCGAGGAGGAATTTCGTTTTTTGACGGAATACCTGGAGCGCCGTCGGAGCGCGATTCTTTTTTCCGGAGGTCCCGCCCATCCGACGCAGCTCCCAAAATACAAGGACCTGACGGATGCGCTTCTTGCTCCGGAATTCAGCTACGTTATTTTTGAATGGTGAGGCCACCGGCTGCTAGGCGCGGTGTCGAGGGGCGATCGCTCCGGAGCCGATGAGGACTGCGCGTTCCGCTGCCGGTAAAGGAGCTCTTCGAGATAGATCCGATGACGATTGAGCATGTCTCCGATCATGCCCATATGGAGCATCAGCAGGGCCGAGCCGAGCAAGGCGCCGGCCGCAAACCCGGCCCAGAGATGGGGTGAGAAGGCGCCGGTGAGGAGATAGTGGATGAAGAAAAACGTTCCGAGCCCGAAAGCGGCGAGTAGCATCACCAGCGCGATGCTGCCAAAGAAGCGCAGCGGATGGAAATCGCGGTAGCAGCGGAAGATGATCTGCGCGGTCCGGAAGCCGTAGCGCCAGAGGCTGTTGGCGACACGGCTTTCGCCGATCGCGCGCGTCCCCCGTACCCGAATCGGTACCTCGGCGATCCGCAGCTGCTTGAAGGCGAGATTGAGGAACACCTCCTGGGTGTAGGTGAAGCGGCCGAGCAGGTGAAGCTGTAATGCCGCACGGCGGGAGTAACAGCGCATGCCGCAGGAGACGTCGTAAAACCTTTGGTTGACCAGACGCGAGATCAGCCGGCTCATCATGCGGTTTCCCCAGAGCTTGAGCCGGGGCATGGGGGGAACCAGTGCCGGGTCCTTGAAGCGGGACGCGGTAACGAAGTCGGCCTCGGAGGCGATCACCGGCGCGATGAGCGCCGGGATGTCGGCGGGATCAAACTGGCCGTCGGCGTCGATCGAGACGATCAGATCGGCCCGCTGCCCGATTCCGTATTCGAGGGCCGAATGAAACGCCGCCCCGACGCCGCGCGGCGCGGGGTGCCGAATCACCTGCGCGCCCGCCGCGGTTGACCGCTCGGCGGTCGCGTCGCTGCTGCCGTCGTCCACGACGAGGATCTCGATCGAGCGAATCCCCGGGATTTCCCGGGGAATGCTGCGGATCACGTCGCCGACGGTCTGCGCTTCGTCGAGCGCCGGGATCGTCACTAGCAGGTACAGCCCCCCGGGGCAGTCGCCCCGGTCGCGGAGCGTTCCTGAGCGCGGGGGGGTCGGGTCTTCGGTCTGCATTCTGGTCGCCGTCATCATGGTGTCGGAACCACGCCGGGCCGGGGCTCGGAGACAGGTCGGAGACCGGTCCCCACGGCTCCCGCGCCCTGTCGCTCGGGGGTCGAGTATACCGCTTTGGGCGGGGGTTGCGGCCGGAAGGACTTGCTCTGCGGTGCGGACCCTGGTAGGTTTGCCGCTCTCCCGACACGGTCTTCCCGCGGGATCGCCACGAGGATGCCAGATGGCCAGAAATGCAGATTTCGTTGCGTCGATCTCCGGACCCCACGTTAAGCCCGGCTATCGGATCGAGGCCGCCACGCCCTACGACCTGATGCCGACCATGGCCTGGCTGCCGGGTCTGCCCCTCGACTAGGCGATCCTGGGTCCAGAGGCGATGCGCGTGCTTGTCGACATCACCCACCCGGCCCACGTGCACTTCTTTCGCCACCCCATCGGCGTCTGGCGCGAGCGGGGTCATCAGGTGTTGATCACCACCCGGCGCAAGGACCTCACCGTGGATCTGCTGGACCGCTACGGGTTGGATTATGAGGACCTGGGCCCGGCTCGCAAGGGGTTGGCCGGCCTGGGGCTGGAGTTGGCGGTGCGCACCGTGAGGCTGTGCCGGAGAGTGCGGAAGATGCGGCCGGATGTGATGACCGCCATTGGCGGCGTCTTCATTGCGCAGGCGGGATGGCTGTGCCGGGTTCCGTCGGTGGTGTTCTACGATACGGAGAACGCCACGCTGTCGAACCTCCTGACCTATCCGTTCTGTACGGTGGTGAGTACGCCGCGCTGCTATGAAGCCAAGGTGCCGGCGGCAAAGCATCGGACCTACGCTGGTTACCACGAGCTTGCCTACACCCACCCCGGCCGCTTTTCACCCGATCCGCAGAGTCTGACGAAGTTCGGCCTCGATCCGGCCGAGCCCTACGTGGTTATGCGGCTGGTTTCCTGGGGCGCGGCCCACGACGTCCGGGATCATGGTTTCACCGACGTCACCGCCGCGGTGCGCGAGCTCGAGCGCTTCGCGCGGGTGCTGATCAGCTCCGAGCCACCCCTGCCCCCGGCGCTCGAGCCGCTGCGCATCGCCTCCTCCCCCGAGCTCATGCACCATCTGCTGGCCTACGCCCGGCTCTTTATCGGGGAGAGCGCGACGATGGCCAGCGAAAGCGCGACCTTGGGCACACCGGCGATCTTGGTCTCGACTTCCCTGCGCGGTTACACCAACGAGCAGGAGGCCAGGTACGGCCTGACCTACACCTTCAGCGATCCGCAGCATGCTCAGCGGCAGGCAATCACCAAGGCGGTGGAGATCCTCAGCGATCCCGGTTCGAAAGCCAAGTGGGCCGAGAAGCGCGAACGCATGCTTGCGGAGGTGATCGACGTCACCGACTACGTCGTCGCCCTGGTGGAGTCGTACGGCCACCGCGGCGCCGACCCATCATCGGGGCGGCGCTGACGCTTTTGTTTCACCATCGCCGGGTTGCGCAGCGCAGCGCCGGTTCACGTTTTTATCCCGGTTTTCAGAGGACGGGCGACGATGACGTAACCCTTGGTCAGCAGCTCCTCCTCGGAGTACTCGGCGAGCTCGGCGCGGATCTCCGGGGTGAGCAGGGCCTCGCCTTCCCGGGCCAGGGGCATCCAGTCGAGAATCTCGAAGCAGGGTTCAAAGGCCGCACGGTAGTCCCGTACTCGCAGGCGATTGATCCATGACGGGATATCGGGGTAGAGCTTCCGGCGCAGATGATCCCAGGGCGGCACCGTGGTCGAGGGCTCGCTGTCGGGGTATTTCCAGGCGATGTGGTGCCCCCCCGAGAGACTGGCGAAGTTGTGGAAATAGATGTAGGTGAGGCCGCCGGGTTTGAGCAGACGGCTCAGCTCGCGGGCCGCGGGCCCGAGATCGGAGAGGTGCTCGAAGACCTCGTGGGAGACCACGAGATCGAAGGTGTCGTCCGGGTAGTCGGTCGCGGTCACATCCTGGCTGCGGAGCTCGACGCCGGCGAAGCGCAGGGGAAAAGGGCAGCGCTCCCTCAGCTCGCGGTAGTACCAGCGCCCGAACGTCCAATCCCAAACCAGGGTCCTCAGGGTCCGATCGAGCCCGTTGTGGCGCAGGATGCCAAGGTACTTGCCGGGGCCGCGGCCCGGCTCGACGAACTCGGTATCAATGCCCGTGGCCCGGGCGCCCGCGCTGTGCAGCAGGAGCGTCAGCCAGTAGGACTTGCCGCAGCCCACGTCGAGAACCCGGCAGCGGTCGAGCTCGACGCCGTAGCCGCGCAGATCCTCTCGCATCTTTTCGAAGAAGGCGTGGTGCTCGCGAGCGAAATCGAGGTGGTGGCGCAGAGCATAGCCAATGATCGAGGTGTAGAGCTTGAGCCTGCGGACCATCGGAAATTCCTCCACCCAGCGGGATCAATAGTACGACTCGAGCGCGAAATCGGGGCGGGCAGCGTCGCCGTCGATGTACATGCGGCACCAGATCTCGAGGCCGAGCGCCAGCCACAGGAAGAAATAGTGCCAGCGCAGCCGGGGGTGGGGAGGGTGATCGAGGATGCGTCGCAGGTAAGCATAGTTGAACCAGCCGCGCTCCTCGACGCGACGTCGGGTGAGGATCCGCTCGGCCACCTGCCGCAGGTCCTTGCGGAACTGGTGGTAGGGGTTGAAGCTGAAGCCCCATTTCTTCTTGTCCAGGGCGTGCCGCGGCAGCAGCTCCTCCACCGCCCGGCGGAAGATGTACTTGGTCTGGTTGCCCCGGATCTTGAGATCCGCCGGGATGCCGAGGGCGAAACGCACCAGATCGCGATCGAGGAAGGGCACCCGCACTTCCAGGCCGTGAGCCATGGAGGTGCGGTCTTCGTTGAGCAGGAAGTCGTCGATCATCTTGGTGTGAAGCTCGGCCCACAGCACGCGGTCGAGCACCTCGCGATTGTCGGCGAAGAAATCGTCGAACTGGCTGTGGGTCAGAGCCAGCTCCTGGTCCCGCAGCACCGGTCCGTAGAGGTTGTCGAAGGCCCCCGGATCATAGTCCCAGGTGTTGCGCAGGACGAGATAGTATCGCGCCGGATCGCCCGCCGCCAGCAGCATCTGGACACCGCGCCGGTACTCGTCGAGCCGCAGTCGGCCGCTGGCGTTCTGCACCCGGAATACCCCGCGGCTCAGCGGCAGCAGTACCCGCGACGCCAGCCACCGCGGCACCAGCCGGTGCAACGGCTGGCTGGGGTAGATGAAGCGGTTGTTGACGTAGCCGGCGAAGAGCTCGTCGCCGCCGAGCCCGCCGTGGGCCACGGTCACTTCGCGGCGGGCGAACTGGGCCAGCAGATATCCCTGGAGGATGTTCTCCTTGGGCTCCTCGGTGTGCCAGATGACCTCGGGGAAGCGCTGGAGGGGCTCGGGGTCGAGGGAGATCTGGTGGTGTTCGGTGCCGAAATGCTCGGCGATCACCCGCGCGTCGTCGAGCTCGTCGGTGGGCTCGTTGAATCCCAGCGAAAAGGTCTTTACCGGCTCGTCCACGAGCTGGCTCATGAAGGCCACGATCGAGCTCGAATCGAGGCCGCCGGAAAGATACACGCCCAGGGGCACGTCGCTGACCAGCTGTTTGCGCACGGCTTCCCGGAGGTAGTGGCGGATGCCTTCCGCATACCAGGCCTCGTCGCGGCGCGGTTGCGGATCGCGGGTGAACTCGAAATAGCGGCCTTCGCGCAGGGTTCCGTCTTCGAGCACCAGGTAGTGCCCCGGACGCAGGCGCCGGATGCCGGCAAACAGCGTGCGCTCGCCGGGGACGTAGCGCAGGTTGAGGAAGTAGTGCAGGGCCTGATAGTCCACCTGCCGCGGCACCGCCGGATCCCGGACCAGGGCCTTAATCTCCGAGCCGAAGCGCAGGGTGCGGCCGTCGAAGTGGTAGTGCAGCGGCTTGACGCCGAAATAGTCGCGCACCAGAATCAGGCGCTGCCGCGGCCCATCCCACAGGGCGAAGGCGAAGATGCCGTCGAGCCGGGGAAAGAAGTCGACGCCCCATTGCTCATAACCGTGGACGAGGACTTCGGTATCGCCGGAGGAACGGAAGCGATGCCCCCGCGCTACGAGCTCGCGGCGCAGCTCCCGGAAGTTGTAGATCTCGCCGTTGTACACTACCCAGACGCTGCCGTCCTCGTTGGACATGGGCTGGTCGCCGGTCACCAGGTCGATGATCTTCAGCCGGGTCTGGCCGAAGCGGACCTGGCCGTCGAGATGAAAGCCGATGTCGTCGGGGCCGCGGTGGACGAGGGTCCGCGTCATGGCCTCGATCGTTTCGCGGGAGCCTCCCGGTCCCACGATTCCCGCGATCCCGCACATCAGGGGGCGCTCCCTCCCACCTCCTCCTCGACCAGCCGCAGCAGGCTCAGGGCGTAGGCCATCCGGCCGTTGTACCAGCGCATCAGGGTGTAGCCTTTTTGCTGCATGCCGGTACGAGTCATCATGCTCCTACGGGTCATTCTGCTGTCGAGGACGGGCTGGGAGCCGCCACCGCAACGGAGGGACTCGGAGATCGGTACGCGCAGCTCCCGCAGGCCGTCGAGTCGGGAGGGGAGTATATCGCTTCAGGATGACTTGTGAACCCCTCCTCTCCGGCCGTCGCGCAACGGCGAGTGTCCCCCGAATCGCGTGACGGCGGGCGACACCTCGATCGTCGGGGCTCCGGAGTGCCTGGGTGTGGTTGACGCCCCGCCCGGAACTCGGCTACCATGCGCGCTGTCACGATGCTCTGCAGCCGGGATGGGATCATCCGCAAAGCGGCAAGAGTTGGCATTCCCACCTCGCATTGGCAGGCGAAGAAATCCGAGGAGGACACGGACGTGCGACCCCCAGAAGCCGGTTCGAAGCCGACGGGTGTCAAGGATAGTGGAATCCACCGGGAAGACGCCGAGGGAGCCCCCCAACCCGAGGCTGCCCTTGAGCCGTCCCGTCAAGATGCCGGCGGCGACGTGCCGGATCGCAGGGTGCTTATCCTGGTTGGGTTGTGCGGGTTGGCGGCACTGCTGCTC
>Ga0180431_10008752_pt1 | contig 11564 bp, 15 predicted proteins | sample SS_ome_11_FD_132459 | JGI IMG/M metagenome (GOLD analysis project Ga0180431, IMG submission 132459) | Hypersaline lake sediment archaeal communities from the Salton Sea, California, USA - SS_1_MS_1 metaG | ecosystem: Environmental > Aquatic > Non-marine Saline and Alkaline > Hypersaline >...
ATATGAGCACAGGCCGACCATTTCCCAGAACACGAAGGTAAAGAGCAGGTTGGCTGATAAAACCAGACCCAGCATGGAGAAGGTAAACAGCGACATCCATGTGTAGTAGCGGTAATAGCCCGCCGGGTCGCCGTGCATATAGCCCAGCGAGTAAACCTGTACCATAAGGCTGACGATGGAAACCGTGACCACCATCACCGCCGTCAGTGAGTCGAGTATTATCCCCAGGTTGATGGTAACACCATTCTCAATAACCACCCAGGTGATGTTGCTGAACATCGGCTCGTGGTGAGGCGTGTTCATCACCGAAAACAGCGCCCAGATGGAGAATATCGCCGAGAGGGCGATGGCGCCGATGGTAATATAGCCGTAAGCCTTAGACTCCGGCCTGACAAAAAGCCTCACAATAAGCCCGTTGATAACAAACGAGCAAAGCGGCAGCAGCATTATGAGCCAGACTAGTTGGTAAGGTATCATAGCTTCCTCAGTACATCCTTAATGACATGTTCTTTATCCTGTGGCACCAGGACGGAATATTCAGCCAACTCCTGCCCGGTTGGAAGCCCGGACACGGGTATAATTCGGGTGGGAATCCCCTCACCCTCAAAGCATTCCTTCCACATCTCGGCAATCGTCAGGCTGTTTGCTTTCTTAACTTCTACCCACATTTTGGTATTCTACAATCCTCCCCTTTTACCACTTCATCAGGTTGATATTGCTGGCATCTATATCGGTGAGGCCCCGGTAGATAGCCAGTATTATCGCCAGGCCGACGGCTACCTCGGCGGCGGCTACCACCATCACGAAGATGGCGAAAACCTGCCCGGTCAGCAGCAGCGGCACAATATAGCTGGAGAAGGCAACCATAGTGATATTTACCGCATTGAGCATTAATTCAATGCACATCAGTATAATTACGGCGTTGTGCTTGGTCAGCGCCCCGTACAGCCCGATGCAGAACAGAATCGCTGACAGTATCAGATAATGTTCCAGTCCAATAGCCAAGTCTTTTGTTCTCCTTCAGTTTCGATAACAGGCTGCTTATATAATCAAATAAGCTTCAAGCCTGAAGCTATGTTTTTACTTCTCCCTCGCGATAACAATGGCGCCCAGAATGGCTGCCAGTAAAAGCACGGCGGCCATTTCCACCGGCAGAATAAAGCCGCTCTCGCTGAAGAGCTTGAGGGCCAGGGGAGCCGTGGTCGGCGTCAGCGGACTCTCTGAAGCTACCTGCCATGACGTCTTGGTCACCGTGTAAATCATTATTCCCAGTAATATAACCGCCACCAAAAAGGCGGGAACCTTCATTTTGTTGGCTGGGCTGCCCTGCTGGACTTCCCGGGTCATCATGATGGCCAGAATAATCAGCACCGATATGGCGCCGACATATACCAGAATCTGCACCGCTGCCAGGAAGTCGGCACTGAGGGTAATGTAAAGCCCGGCTACCGTGATGAAGCAGAGAATCAGGGAAAGGGCTGCCCGGAAAACATTGCGCAGAAACACCACACCCAGTGCTGATATTACAGCTACGACGGCTATTATCCAGAAAGCGATAACCAGTCCCATTACCTTTTCTCCACAATCTTTTCCACGAGCAGGGTCTGCTGAGGCAGTTTTTTGGCAATATCAGGGTGGAAGTACCCGCTGGCGGGCCTCTCCGGCGATTCCTGGAGTTCATCATTCGCCTGGACTAAATCGCCGCGCCGGTACTTGGCGCGCTCGTAAGAGTAGCCCATGAACAGGGCGTCATACGGGCAGGCCTCAACGCAGAGTCCGCACTGGATACAGTAGCCGGTGTCCACCTGGTATTTCTCCACCTCGTACTTGTTATCCGCCAGATTGGTAGCGGTAACAATCTCAATGACACCCTGAGGGCATGTCTTGGCGCAGGTGCCACAGCCGGTGCACCTCTCGCGACTCCAGATGAGCTCGTTACCCCGAGTCCGGCGCGATATGTTCAGCCGTTGCTCCGGGAACTGATCCACCGTCGGGTGACGCAGCATGTGCCGGATAGTCACCGACAGCCCCTTGACTATGCCGATTCCATAACGTTCAAACTTCAAGTCGGCCCCATCCTAACTTAAAGAATTTAGACCATGAAACTACCAGTATTACCATAATGACAATATTAACAACGACCATCAGCCACGGCAGGGCTGGTGGCCAGAACATGACCTGCACGGCGGTGATGAACAGGTTTATCAGAGCCAGCGGGAATAGGAACTTCCAGGCCAGAGCCATCAGCTGGTCAATCCTGACCCGCGGTAGGGTTGTCCGTGTCCAGACCATGAGGAAGAAGACGACAAATACCTTAACGATAAACCATAGCCAGTCCGGCAGGAACGGGCCTCTCCAGCCGCCGAGGAAGATCGTGGCAATGATAGCGGAGATGGCGATGGCTTCGGCATATTCCACCAGATAGAACATGGCGAACTTCATCCCGGAATATTCGGTATGAAAGCCGGCTACAAGCTCGGAATCAGCTTCCATAAGGTCGAAGGGGCTGCGGTTAATCTCGGCACAGCCGGCGATGAAAAATATCAGAAAGCCCAGCGGCTGTACCAGGAAGAACGGAATATCCTGGGCCAGTACAATCTGGTTCAGTGATAGTGAGCCGGCCACCATAACCACGCCAACGATGGCCAGTACCAGTGGCATTTCATAGCTGACCACGGCGGCGACATTACGCATGGCACCGAGCAGCGAGTACTTGTTGCTGGAGCCCCACCCCGCCATGAATACCCCCACCGTGGAAACGGAGCTAATGGCGACCACGTAAAGTATGCCGATATTCAGGTCAGCCAGCAGCGCCCCATCCTGGAACGGCACCACAGCGAAAATCATCATCGCCGGGGCAAATGCAATTACCGGTGCCAGCCAGTGAACCAGCTTATCGGCCTTATCGGGTACAATATTCTCCTTGAGCAGCACCTTGATGGCATCCGCTACCGCCTGAAGCAGGCCGAAGGGGCCGGTGCGGTTGGGGCCGAGGCGCGACTGCATGCGTGCCATGCCGCGGCGCTCAATGTAGATGGCTCCCATTACCATGCAAAGAACAAAAACGATAAGCAATACCGTAAAAAACAGCCAGTGCCACCAGTAGCCACCGGGCCAGTCCGGCGTAACCGTCGCCTGCATGGGCAGGCTATTAATTACCGCATCAGCTATAGTCACTATCTGTCAACCTCGCCCATGGTAATATCAATACTTCCGAATATAATAATAAGGTCGGCGACCTTCCAGCCCCGCACCATTTCACGGAGCGCGCCGAGATTTATCAGGCTGGTGGGTCGAATATGGCACCGGTAAGGGGCAATAGAGCCGTCCGACACCAGGTAGAAGCCAAGCTCGCCCTTGGGCGCCTCCAGATGCGCGTAAGCCTCGCCCGCCGGCGGGCGAACCAGGTGAGGCACATCGGCTTTCACCGGGCCGGATGGTATGTCTTTCATGGCCTGCTTGAGGATGCGCAGACTCTGCCGCATCTCCTCAATTCTAACCCGGTAACGGTCATAGCAGTCGCCGGTCTCACCCACCGGTATATCAAACTCAAAGCGATCGTAAATTGAATAGGGGTCAGCCTTGCGCAGGTCCCATTTAACGCCGCTGGCGCGGGCTACCGGCCCGCTGATGCCATAGTTGATAGCCGTTTCCCTGGGCAATATGCCAACATCCTTGGCGCGAGCCAGCAGTATCTCATTCTGCTTAAGCAGACGTTCGTATTCCTCAATAAAGCGGGTCAGCTGGTCAACCAGCTTCTTCAGAGCCGGCATGAATTCCTCGGGGATGTCCTGGCTGACGCCGCCAATTCTCATATAATTATAGGTAAGGCGCTGGCCGCAGACCATATCGAAGAGGTCAATAATCTTTTCCCTCTCGCGGAAGGTATACATGAAGGGAGTGAAGTAGGCGCCGGCATCGTTAAGGAAAGAGCCGACGGCGACACAGTGGTTGGCCAGGCGCTGCAATTCAGCTATGATGATACGTATATACTCTGCCCGCTCCGGCACCTTGATGCCCGCCAGCTTCTCTACCGCCAGACAGTAAGCCAGATTATTGCTCATCGGCGAGATGTAGTCCAGGCGGTCTGTGAGCGGGATAAAACCGGTATAGGTGCGTTCCTCGGCCAGCTTCTCTATGCCGCGGTGCAGGTAGCCGACCACCGGCTCAATATCAATAATGACCTCACCGTCCAGGGTAGCCCTCATACGGTAAACACCGTGGGTGCTCGGGTGCACCGGCCCGAAATTTAGCACAAAGGGCTCGGTCTTGAGCGTCATCATCTCGGTAGTCGTCACTACAGATAGTCCTTTCGCAGCGGGTGTCCCGGGAAGCCTTCCCAGAGGAACATGCGCTTCAGGTTCGGGTGTTTCTCAAAGCTAATGCCCATCAGGTCATAGATTTCTCGTTCCTGGGAGTTAGCTCCCTGCCACAGCCCGACTACCGAAGGCACCGCCGGGTTTTCACGGGTGTAGCACCTGGTCTTGATAACTATAGAATGGTTGTGCTCCAGCGAGGTGAGCTGGTAAACAACCTCAAAGTAGCTGTAATAATCAACCGCCGTAATGTAGTTGAGGTAATCAAATTTCAGGCTCTCGGTATCCTTAAGAAAGGTAGCCGCCGGCAGCAGGGAGTTGCTCTTCATCACCAAGCTGTCCTGGCTGGATTCCTCGACACTGCCCGGAAACTTCTCCTCTATCTGGCTGGCTATTTCTTTCCCGGAAAGGGCTACCGTCATTCCTTTTTACCTTTCTCCAATAGTTGCAGCGGGTCGGGCACCACCGGTGCCTTGGCTATCTTATTCTGCAGCATCCTGACCCCGTAAATCAGGGCTTCGGGGCGGGGTGGACACCCGGGTACATAAACATCAACCGGGATTATCTTGTTGTATCCCGGCACCACGCTGTAAGACGAGCGGAAGATACCGCCGCTGATGGCGCAGGCTCCCATGGCGATTACCCATTTCGGCTCGGGCATCTGGTTGTAGATTCGCCGGACATTGGGCGCCATCTTCCAGGTCAAGGTGCCGGCGGTAATCATCAGGTCTGCCTGGCGCGGTGAAGCCCGCAGGATTTCCATACCGAAACGGGACATATCAAAACGCGGCCCCTCGGCGGCAATAAACTCAAAAGCACAGCAGGCGGGGAAGCATATTACCGGCCAGAGTGATGAACGCCTTGCCCAGTTCAAGATGGCATCCACCGATGTCAGCAGAATATTGCGCTCCAGCTCCTCGTCCAACCACTCATCAGGGTCAGGAATCGACTCCTGACTGCTCGCCCTCAGTTCCTCAATAACCTGCCCCTCTATCCGGTCAAGCTCTGTAGGGGAATAAATATACTCCCTGTCTTTGCTTACTTCCATTCCAGTACCTTCTTTTTCCAGGCATATATATATCCAATAAGGATAATAGCAACCAGAATTAAAACCGTGATAAAGCTAAAAAGTCCCAGTTCCCTGAGGTGAACTGCCCACGGATACAGGAAAACAACCAGGACATCAAGGGCCAGAAAGATGAGGGCATAGAAATAGTAGTGAAAGTTAAACTGAACCCAGGTCTTGCCGATGGTTTCCATGCCGCATTCGAAGATGGAATTTTTGATGGGGTTGGGATTACTGGGGACAATTTTGGCAAATCTGAGGATAATGGGAATAACTACCATTAAAAGGGTGAAGAGGATAACAACTATAAAAAACAGTCCGACTAATCCGTAGTTTGCTAGCAACTGGTCTCCTTAACCATTCAAACTACACAACAACCGTTGCGTAGTATACCATACCTCTTTTGTGAAAAGCAACACCCAAGAATGTGTAATATCATTAATTTGCATTGCAAAATCTGATTTTGCCGGTAATCAGCCACGGAGACAGTCGCCCGCTGGGGGTGTTGCGGGGGCGGCAGGGTGGGAAAAGATAAAAAAAGAAACATAACCGAAAGGCTATTGACAAGAGCGATGCAATTTTGCTATATTGCTAATTGAAAATTATTTTCATCTAGCATTTGAAAAATGAAATATACTGAGAAGAGAATTGAAAGCATATTAAGGCAGCGTGGTTTCAAGATTACCCCGCAGCGCCGCATCATACTCAGCGCCATTGCCCTCAGTCACGAGCACCTGACTCCGGCCGCAATACATGAGAAGGTATGCCAGGAACACCCCGGCATCGGGCTGGTTACTATATATCGCACTCTTGAGATACTGGCCGAACTGGGCCTCATCTGTGAGGTACACGCCGGGGACAACTGCCGAAGCTACTTAATAAGGCGGCCATCAGGGCACCACCATCATCTGATTTGCTCTGACTGCGGCACTGTGATTGATTTTACCGACTGCGACCTTAATGAACTTGAGCAGAGGCTAGCGCAAGAGACCGGTTTTAAGATAAATGGCCACCTCCTTGAGTTTCTGGGGCAATGCCGGAACTGTCGTAAAAGAACGGGGACCAGTTGATATGAAAATACTCAGGCGTATAGGACATGAACTGGTTGAACATGCTCCCTTTACCGCTTTAGGGGCTGTCGTTGGAATTATCGTCATGGTCATAATCTACTTTGCTAATGCTCCCAGGGAGGTTTCCCATGCACTTTTTTACACTCTCCATCCCCTCCATATTGTCTTAAGTGCGCTGGTGACAACCTCTCTGTATCGGTTGCACCATAAAAAGGGCAAGCTCTGGATAACCATAATTATTGGCTACACGGGCTCCGTCGGCATCGCTACATTAAGCGATATTATTATCCCCTGGTTGGGCGGGGATGTCCTGAGTATACCGTGGGAGATTGAATTGCCCTTTATGGAGACTGCCAAGATGCCGTTCATCGGCGTTCCTAAATGGATAGTTGTCAATGCTGCCGCCGTTATCGGAATGTCTATCGGTTACTGGAAACCCACCACCAGATTTCCCCACATGGGGCATGTGCTGTTAAGCACCTGGGCATCATTATTCAGCTTCACCGCCTTCGGAGTAGCCAACTGGATCTCCCTGCTTCCATTTGTCTTCGTTTTCCTGTTCCTCTCCGTCTGGGTGCCCTGCTGTGTCAGCGATATAGTCTATCCTCTTTTATGGGTTAGAGAGGATTAGCCTGCCGGTTGAGAAAAAACTCACAGTCTCTTATACTTCCAGATAAGAGCTATGAAGCGTTATCTATCTATAGCCTCAGTCATTCTGGTGCTGACCTCACTTGCACTAACGTCCTGTGGCAGTCCCCCGGAGGAATACGATGGTGTGCCAAAAGCAGCCATTGTTGACCAGCTCTATCTCCGTGAGGCCAATCCGGGATTCATTGCCGAGATGACAGCTATTCTTGAGTCCTGCGGTTTTGCGATTGATTTGTGGCAGGGGGAGGAGATTACCGTTGAATTTTACCGGGGACTGCCCGAACGCGGCTACAAGCTAATTGTCTTCAGAGTCCATTCGGGGCTTCTGCTGGAGATGGAGGAATCGGGGGTGGAGCCTCTGGAAGCAACCTACCTGTTTACCGGCGAGACCTATACCACGACCAAATATGTCTCCGAGCAGCTGACCGATAAAGTATCCAATGCACTGATGGCCGAAGATTATCCCCTGGTTTTCGCGGTCAGCTCCGAGTTTATTAGGGAAGATACCAAAGGTGATTTTGATGATACCGTCATCATCTCGATGGGCTGTGAAAGCTATTACTATGATGATATGCCCGCCGCCTTTATTGAAAAGGGTGCTTCGGTCTATACGGGCTGGAGCACCATAGTCAGTTTAGAATATGTTGATGTTGTCACCCTGGACCTCCTCGGCAACCTGTGTACCGCTAATATGACGGTGACCCAGGGAATATCCCGGACAACGGCTGAGCTGGGACATGACCCATACTTTGACGCCTATCTGAAATATTTTCCGGCTGAGAGTGGGAGCCAAAAGATAGCCGAACTCATCAGGAACGAATAAAAAAGGAGCCGGAGTTAGCCCCCGGCTCCTTATCCACCACTACAACCGCACTTACTTTACCTTGATTTCAATCTGTTTGCTCTCCGGGTCTTCCGCCTTGGGGAGTTTTATCTCCAGCAGGCCCTTCTTGAGGGTTGCCGATACATTCTCAGCATCGACGCGAGCCGGAAGAGTCATGTGGCGGATATACTGCCCGAAGCGCCTTTCACGAGTATAATGGGTAGTGCCTTTCTCCCCTTCCTCTTTCTCCTCCTTTTTCTCCGCCTTTATGGTGAGTATGTCATCATTCAGGCTGATGCCGATGTCCTTCTTACTGACGCCGGGCAGTTCTGCCTTGATTACCAGCTCGCTCTCCTCTTCAAACATGTCAATTTTCGGTGTCAAGCCGGTATCAAAAGCAGCCTTTGCCATTGCCTCAACCTCCTCAAGCAGGCTGAACGGGCGGAAGAAAGGTTGAAGGGTGAGATATCCATTCGGGCTTCTCTTGACTAATGCAACCATGGTGCACCTCCTTTCCAAGTTCATAATATGTTATCAACTTTATTATATGATGAGTATTAAAGGTTGTATGTGACTTTAGTCGCATACTTAACAAGGAACGGAACAGCTTGACAGTCAGAACTGCTTGGATTAACCTAATGGAGAGTGGCGGGGGTAAGTCGGGAAGGCGATAAGGCAGGTAATATAAAATGGAAGAACTTCAATGGAACAAGGACAGACTATACCAGCTGGTACAGGAGAAACTGGGCGACAGCCTGTTTATCGTGGTCTCAAATCGGGAGCCGTATGTTCATGAGACGGAGAAGGGTAAGGTAGTCTGCAAGCGGCCCGTTAGCGGGCTCACGGAGGCTCTGGACCCGGTGATGCGTGCCTCCGGGGGCACCTGGGTGGCCCAGGGCACCGGCGACGCCGACCGGAAAGTTGTTGACGCCCATGACCGGGTGGCGGTGCCGCCGGAAAAGCCGGAATACACCCTGCGCCGGGTTTGGCTGACGGAGGAGGAGGTAGACGGCTTTTATCTCGGCTTCGCCAACGAGGCGCTGTGGCCGCTGTGCCATGTTACCTTCACCCCGCCGGCCTTTTCGGAAGACTGGTGGAACACCTATAAGAAGGTAAACAAGATTTTCGCTGACGCGGTGATGCAGGAGATAGCCGGACGCAAGGCGGTGGTGCTGGTGCAGGACTATCACTTCGCCCTGCTTTCCCACTTTCTCAAGGAGCAGAACCCTGAGATGACAGTCGGGCAGTTCTGGCACATTCCCTGGCCAACCTACGAGGTGTTCCGCACCTGCCCGTGGCAGGAGGAGATATTAACCGGCATGCTGGGCAACGACCTGATGGGTTTTCATACGCGCTCTTTCTGCAGCAACTTTATCGAGTCGGTAGAGCGCAGCCTGGAAGCCAGAACCGATTGGGAAAGGTCGGCCATAATTCGGCAGGGCAACACCACGGTAGTTGAGCCGTTTCCCATAAGCGTGGACTTTGACGGCATTTCCGAGCAGGCGGGAACTGAAGCAGTGGAGCGGGAGATGGAAAGCCTGCGCCGCGAGTTTGATTTGGAGGGTAAATATCTCGGCATTGGCATGGATCGTATGGACTATACCAAGGGGATACCGGAGAGGCTCCAGGCTCTGGATAGATTATTGGAAGACAATCCCAAATATAGAGGCAAGGTGGTCTTCATTCAGGCGGGTATGCCCAGCCGTACCCAGATTGATACCTATAAAGCCATCGGGCAGAGGATTGATGACCTCATGAACGGTATCAACGATAAATACGGCACCGGTTCCTGGCAGCCGGTAATCCCGATGACAAGGCAACTGGCGCCGGAGACCCTGAATGCCCTGCGGCGAATGGCCAGTTTCTGTGTGGTCAGTTCTCGCCACGATGGCATGAACCTGGTCGCCAAGGAGTTTGTCTCGGCGCGGGTTGACGGGGATGGCGTCTTAATCCTGAGCCGGTTTACCGGGGCGGCTGCGGAGCTTCAAGATGCCCTGCTCATCAATCCCTATGCCATCAGCGAATTTGCCGGGAAGATAAAAGAGGCACTGGAGATGCCGGAGGCGGAGAGGCGGCGGCGCATGAAAAACATGCGTACCATAGTGGCTGGTAACAACATCTACCGGTGGGGAGCCTCCATGGTAGACAGGCTCATCTCGATAGCGGGGGGCTAGTGCAGCATCTCCTTCAATCATGGTCAGAATTTTCTGCCGATGTCAGAGCCGCGCCTCATCTTCTGCTCCTCTCCGACTATGACGGCACCCTGACTCCGATTGTCAGCCGTCCCGAGGAGGCAATACTGTCGCCCGAGGTCAGGGAGAAGCTCCGTGCTCTGGCAGAGAAACAGGGCTCCAGCGTGGGCATTATCAGCGGGCGCTCCATGGCGGAGCTCAGGTCTATGGTAGCCATAGAAGGAATTTACTATGCAGGGAACCATGGTCTTGAAATAGAGGGCCCAGACCTCAGGTTTGTCAGCCAGCCGGCACAGGAAGCCAAAGCCACGATAGCAGACCTTGTCCGGCGGCTATCTACCGCGCTGGACAGCATCGACGGGGTCATTGTTGAGGACAAAGGGCTGAGCTTGAGTGTTCACTATCGGCTGGTGAAAAAAGGCGACGAGAATGTAGTCGCGGAGACCTTCAAAAGGCTTACCGCACCTTTAGCCGGTGAGGGGAAGATAAAGATTACCTCCGGTAAGAAGGTTCTGGAGGTCAGGCCCCCGATAGACTGGCACAAGGGGAAGGCTGTTGAGGCAATTACCGGAGAAATAAAGGCTCTCCTCAAGCTGAGGTCGGTACTGTCCATCTATCTCGGCGACGATACCACCGATGAAGATGCCTTCAGGGTTATGAAGCGCCCGGAGGGCTGGAGCGTGTTCATCGGCGGGGAGAACCCCGCCTCAAGCGCTGAATATTATCTCAATTCTACCGTGGAAGTAGAGGAACTCCTGTCCCGGCTGCTTGAGCTGAGATAGAGGCGTTTCTTATCTTTTCCCACCCAGGCCGCCCTTGCGGCATTTGCGGCTTAGCTCGCGGATATTCCCCACACAAGGGACGGACGGAGCTTCTCCCTTCCGTAAAGGGAGACCTAGAGGGATTTTAAATCCCCCTTTTTCAAAGGGGGACAACACTTCTTGAAAAATGGGTCGTCTCCCTTTCGTAAAGGGAGATAGAGAGGGATTTTCCCCTCGCTAAGTCGCAGGTGATACGGGGCGGCAGGGTGGGAATAGATTTGACACGAAGGGGGCCAATGGGCGGGGTTAAAACGGAGTGTGGCTAGCTATAGTCTTTGAAAGCGATGCAGACATCACCGGGGCAGGACTCGGCTATCTGCCTCATATATCTGGTCGTCTCTTCCGGCATTGCCGTGCTTATATAGATACCCGACCCCATTTCAAATCCGGCAATGGTCGTCAGCCTCGGTACTATCCTGATATGCCAGTGGTAGTAAGGGTCATCTTCGTCATCCGTAGTCGTACTATCAATAATAAGATTATAGGCAGGGTCGTCAAGACCCTGATATAAGCAAAAGATGGTGTCCTTCAGCACCCTGGCCAGCTCAGCCAGATGAATAGCTGGAAACAGACCAAAAGAGGCACAATGCATCTTGGGAAGAATCCAGGTCTCGTAAGGCACGTGTGA
>Ga0180431_10008753_pt1 | contig 11564 bp, 16 predicted proteins | sample SS_ome_11_FD_132459 | JGI IMG/M metagenome (GOLD analysis project Ga0180431, IMG submission 132459) | Hypersaline lake sediment archaeal communities from the Salton Sea, California, USA - SS_1_MS_1 metaG | ecosystem: Environmental > Aquatic > Non-marine Saline and Alkaline > Hypersaline >...
GAGCTATGGAATCCCCCCGGTCATCGAGGAGCAGCTTCGCGCGCTTCTGCGAAGCGGGCGCGATGTGGTGGCGCGCAAGATGCGCGACGGGATTCAGTATTGCACGCGCGAATCGAACCGGGTCGTGCCGCTCGTGACCGCGCAGAGCGGACGGGTGCAGGTCAATCGGCAGGCGATGGATGCGCGTCTGCGGGAGATCCCGATGTGATGAATCAGCCGCTCGGCCAGCGCCAGAAGGCACCGATGGACTATGCGGATCTGCATTGGGGCACCAAGCCTCAGCGCGAGACCGACATGAAAGTGTTGTCGAACTGTCGAGTCATCCCGGTCGCCGAGATCGCGGCGATCAGCTACGCGACGGTCAAGGACGGAGAGCCGCACGTGTACCGGCACCCGTTCGAGAAGCACAAGTGCGAGCACGAGGGCCGCGAACGTGGACCTTATTTGCTCAAGCACGACGAAAAAGGCGATCTTCGACTCGGCGAGTGTCCCGACAAAACGCTGTCGATCGGATGGCTCGTGGACATCGAGACCGAGAGCGGAGAGCGCGTGTTTTGCGCCAATTGTCATGTTGTTACAGACACATGGGGTCGCCACGTGTGGATCACGAGTCCAGCCGAAGCCGGGCATCAAATCGAAGCGCGAAATTTCGGCCACTTTGTGACCGTGCACGGAATCGAAGAATAAGGTTGACCTTTTATCCCTTAACCTGTTATTTCACCACACGTTCCGAACGAGCAGACTAATGGCTAATCAGAACCCCTACGCCACGACGCGCGTGACGAACCCCTACGACGGAGACGCTATGGCTGTCAGCGCCGCAGACCGAAAAAAGTTCCTCGACGCCGTAAGCGGCAAGACGGAGGCAAACCGCCTCTCCAATCCCCCCTCGGCCAAGAAGGACGGCATGATCGGTACGATCGCAGACTATGTTCCTGCCGGTGTCGGCATCCTCATCGGCGTCCCGGTCGGGCAGGCCGTCACCAACTTCGTCGAAGATGAGGTCGTCAACCGCATCAACTCGCAGCTGGGAGAAGGCGTCTTCTTCGTCGGCGCGCTCGGCACGCTCGCGCTTGGCGCGAGCGTGAGCATGGGCGGCAAGCGCAAGAAGGGCGTCGAGGGGGCCATTCGTGGCGCAGTGATGCCCATGAGTTTCGCGGCTGCGACGATCATGCTCCAGCGCCTCGTGGACCGCACGAACTTCCTCGGCCTTGGCGGCACCGCTGCCGCCGTGGAGGCCGCTGTGCTTCCGTCGCCCGCTGAGGCTCCCCCGGTCGAAGGCGATCAGGCGATGGAGGGCGGTCTCATGATCCCGCCGCCCGGCATGAATGGCAGCCTGCACATCAGGCACGACATGAACGGCGGTCTGTTCATCGATCAGGGCCGCATCGGCAATCCCGCCATCATGGTCAACCGGGGGCCGAGCACAATCCCCGGCGCTTCGGCGATGAGCGGCTACGCGATGACGCAACACCCCTACTCGTCGTTCGAGTAGGCTTCCCGGTTCTTTTTCGAGGCGGTCGCCGCCTTTTCACGTTCCCCTCCTGTAAGGAAAGGAAATCATGATGACTCCGCAGCTTACTGCAACCGAGGCGGCCAAGGGCCTCGCCCAATTCAACGCGGCATCCGAAGCTGGCCGTAAGGTCTTCTACGGCCCGCTCTACTCCGCGATCGACCTTCTCGGGATCGCGCTGGCGAAGGCGCCGACCACGGCGCAGCTTCCCGCGTCGGTTTCGAGCTTCTTCCAAGCCTCGGAAGGCCAGATCGGCCAAGGATTCAGCAGGGGTGCCCGCCTCTCCGAGACCAACCTCGACGGCGCGCCGGGCCAGCTTCCCGCTGGTTACGCGTTCCTCGGGCACTCGCTCGGCCTCTTCCTTCCCCCGCAGCTTCCGCCGCAGCTGAAGGATCACCTCACGCGTCACGCCGCGATCAAGCACGTCCGCCACTCGCACGTCTGGAAGTGCGGTGCGATCGTGTTCTGGCCGTCGGGTGAGTTCGGCCACGTCTCGCAGTCCGCTGCGACGACGGTGTCCGACACCATCATCCAGTACGGCGTCAACGGCAAGGCGGGCATGCGCCAGCTTCCGCGCGGTGCCGAGCTCTACTTCCCCTCGAAAGAGGTCATCAAATTCGACTTCGAGGTTTACGAGCCGGTATTCGTGACCACCGACGGCCTGCCCGCCAACGGCGGCGAGGCCGGGGTCGATCCGGGCGGAAACCAGCTGAGCACGACGGACGGCGCGCTCGTCTACCTCGTTATGGACGGCTACCGCTTCGAGCTTCTCACGGCCTAACCGGCCCGGCTCGAACCCACACAGATTCGGGCCACGCGCCCACCGCGTATCAACCCACGACTACGCAGCGCCCTCGGTCCCGTGGCCGAGGGCGCACGTGCGTTAGGAGAACATCATGACTCAGAACAACATGACCGAGCTTGCGCGCCTTCAAGCGCTCGCTCAGAACGCGCAGACGCCGAACGCGCTGCAGCTGCGGTTCGCCGAAGCGCTCCAGTCGGACTACACCGAGCGTCTGGCGCTCGCGGCGCGGTCCGTGGGGCTGAACTACAACGGTGGCGCGCTCCAGCCGCACACGCTCACGGAGACCACGGAGGCGGTCTTCAACACGCAGGCCGATCCGGACACCCCGATCGCGCTCAACGTGGACCGCACGTCGGACTCCCTGCGGTTTTACTTCCAAGACGCGGCGTTCATCGTCGGCTGCACGATCACGTGCAAGGGCGTGCGCCTGACCGATCTCGGCCAGCCGGACGTGACGTTCCAAGGCAACGCCAGCGTGACGCCCGAGGACTACGTCTACGGGCAGATTCGCCGCGACGGCTCGGGCGATACGTTCCAGTCGGACAAGATGCCGCTGTCGCAGATCGCGAACACCGACTTCAACGGCCCGCTTTTCCATATCCTTCCGTGTGTGCGCCCCGGTGGGTCGGTCCTCTTCGATCTGTCGATCATTCCCCCGAACGGCATCTTCAACGAGCCCCCTTACGTGCAGCGGGTCGCTGAGGTCAGCATCGCGTTTCACACCATGCGTTTCGACCCGGTCGTGGTCGCTTCGCAGGGCGCTCGCTAAGCCGTGTGGGGCTGGGCAACAGCCGCCGCCGTGCTCTTTGCGGGCGGCGTCTCGTCGGTCGTCGCGGCGGTGCTCATGCCGAGCCCCACGGCCATTGCGACCGAGATCAATCAGCCGTTGCTCGTGCACCCGCGCCGGACGCCTTCGGGCTACCTGATGATGGGCGCTCCGGTCGACGGGGAGTCGGTCACGCGTGAGAGCGCCCGAGCGTGGGCGGATGCGCTGGAGGCGGAGGGCATCACGGGGGTGGCGGGGTTTCACCCCCCGCACCGCTTCATCGTCGAGGAGCTTCGGGGCCGAAACATCGAGCTATTCCACGAGAGCTATCCGTCTCGGTACGATAGCTACTGGAACTTCCACGACTTTTTGGGCTACGATGAGCCGTGGGCCGATCCGATCTTGGATTTTGTGGGCCGTCATGGCGCGCGGAGGGTCGCGATCCACTGCCAGCACGGCGTCGATCGCACCGGCAACGTGATCGCGTTCCTGCTCGCCGTACGGCACGGCGTGCCGCTCAACGACGCGCTCTACGCCGTCGTGGACGCGTCACCAGCGGACGTGGCCGGGGTGGCGCAAGTGCTCGGCGAGTTCGGCGTAAACGACGTGCGCCAGTCCGGCGACGAGGGCGTCTCGACGCTGTCGTATCGAGGCTCGGGGATGAGCGCGTACAACGACGCGTTCCGCAACTACATTCGGGCGACCATCCAAGCGGCGCTCGACCGAGGCGCGAGGCTGCAATGAGATCGATGATGGCGATCTCCGGGCTGCTGGGCGTCATTGGCGGTGGTCTCGTCATCGGCGCGCTCTCGATGCCGGGCGGCGCGGCTCCCGGCGTGCGCTACTCGTCGCGCTTTCGGGCGCGGCGCTACCCGCCGCATGCGGCGGCGACCAAAGAGCTATTCCGCGAAGCGGCAGTGCGCGCGGGCTTTCCCGCTGAGTGGGGCGATATGCCCGGCCTGCACGAGATTCTGGACAAAGAGAGCGGCGGCCACGTGGGCGCGCTCAACTACACATTTGAGCAGGATCTTGGACTCAATAGCTACGATGCGCAGGACCAAGGCGAGGCGTTTCGGCGCATGCGCGAGGGGTATCGCCAAGGCATCACGGGGCGCGCTCTGGCCGGTCACATCGGCGTTAGCAGCACCGCGACCGGGCTCGGTCAGCTGCTCCACACGAACGCGGTCGAGTATTACCCCGACAAGATGGACGGTCTTGGCGACCCGATGAACGAGGCGATCGGGATGCTGCGCTACATCCGGGCGCGCTACGGCGACCCGGAGACCGCGTGGCGCTTCTACCAGCTGCCCGAGTGCGAGCCCGGCTCGCGCGAAGACGATCTATCGACGTACGGCATGCGCGCCTTTCAGTACGGCTGCAAGCCGGGGGAGGGCTACTGATATGCTCCGCTACGTGGCGGGCATCGGAGCGCTCGCGGGACTCACTCTCACCGTCTACGGAATCATGCCTCACAGACCTCGCATCCCTCTCGGCGACCGCGTGCTCATCTTCGGCGACTCGCAGGCGGGCGGCCTTGGTCGCGGCATGGCGCAGGCAATCGCGCAGTCGGGGCGCACGGTGGACGTGTCGTCGCACACGGGCGATACCACCCGTGAGTTGGCGGCGAAGTTCGCGCAGTACCCGCGCGTCGGCTCGTACGACGTCGTCGTCCTGTTTGCCGGAGGCAACGACGGAGACCGCGATTATTCGGCAGACTTCCGGGGCATGGTCGAGCGCGCGCTCGCCGTCGGAGCGAAAGTTGTGGCGCTCGGGCCGCTCCCCGTCACCGAGATCGGCGATATGAGCCGGGCTCGGGCCGTGTGGGGACCGGGCGTCGAGCAGCCGAGTCATTTCTTCGACACGGGGTATGCCCGCAACATGGCGGCGGTGCGCGGGCGCTTTCGGCGCTCGCTCGCCGGGCTGCGCGACGTGCGCTACTTCGACGTCGGCGAGGTGTTCTCGGACGCGCAAATGCGGTATGGTCTCGCTCCGGACGGCGTCCACGGCACGCTGCAACACGGCCTCGATGTGGCCCCGGTGCTATTCGACTTGCGGAGACCACGCGCATGAACGGCGAACAACTCGAAGCGCTCAAACAGGTGATCGACGCCGGTCTAGGCCGAGTCGAAGGCATTTTGACGAGCATCTACGCTCCCTTCCCCGCTGTGGCGGTGCGCCAGCGGGCGTTTCGCCCGATCGAGGCGAAGGGGCAGTTCCGGCTTCGACCGGGACAAGAGCGTGAGTTTACGACGCAGGAGTTGGAGATGCGCGGTTACACGACCGTGAATCTCTTTGGCGAACTGTACCTTCGCATCGATCCGGCATCGCTCGCGGGACAAGACGCCGTCGAGTTGACGGTGCAAGCGTTTCTCGAAGGCGCGAACGGCTCGCCGATGGTGCCGATGCAGGCCGCAGTGCCGCAGGCGTTCGTGGTGCCGGACCCGTTCACGGGCAGCATCGAGGTTACGTACCCCTTCTACGCGCAACGGCGCGGCACGTTCGCTAAAGCCGCGCGTGCCCGCGTCGTGACGTTCTTGAACGTGGCGACCGATCCGATCGAGTGCACCTTCCGGATGACCGGCCAGCTGGTCGCGGGCAACACCTACTGAGGCACCATGTTCCGGTTGTACGAGCGCGGCCTACATATCGCCCGGACCTTGCGCGACTGGTACGCGCTGGACCCCGAGCGTCGGATGCGCGAGCGTCGGTACATCCCATATGAGATCGACGCGACGCGCATCATCCAGCCGTTCGATCCCGTGGCGGGTCCGCAGGTCTTCACGCTCGACGGCCCGGCGAGTCGGGTCGATGGCTACGTCGATCACAACCTCTTCGTGACCGCGACCGTCGAGACGCAGCCGGGGCCTGACTATTTTGTGCAGGTGACGCCGATTATCGTGGGCGCGAACGCCTCCCCGGACGTCGAGCAGTCGCCGGGCATCCCGTCACAGTCGGCACCCCAAGTGCCGGGCGGGACGGCGGTCCCGATTCGCGGCTACGCGCAGATCCGATCGAGCCTGTCTGTGAGCGTGCGCGGGCGCTTGCTGCTCGACGTTCGCGTGTTTGGCAACGAGCCGGGACAGATCCGCATCCGGGGACGGGGCATGATCGTCTCCGGCGCGACCGGGAGTGAGCTATGATGATTGACGGCGCATTCCGCGCGCTCCGCGAAGGCTTCCTCGTGATGACGGCGCTCGGCGCGGTGAACCTGCTCGCCGAGGGCTTCGACGAAGGCGTGCGGCGACGTAGTGCGCTGGAGCGCGCGGGCATTCGGTCGGGCGCGATGGGGCCGGTCGTCGGCCTCGCGTCGAGCTACGATGCCCCGCTCCCCGAGAAGATCGGGCGTCTGCTCGGCGGCATGCTCGCGATGGCTCCGCTTCTCGCGCTCATCGTCACGAGCGACAAAGCGTCGCCAGCGGCACAGAAAGAGCGCGCGCAAATCGCGGGCATCATTTACGCTGCGGCTCTCGCGGGCGTCGCGATCGCCACAAGTCCGGAACCCGAACCAAGGCTGCTCGATGAACATTGACATGACAAACCGGCGTAACGGCGGCGATCCGGCCCGCGTGGCGTGGACCGCCTACACCGACGACGAGGGCCGCCGGGCATACGGCCCGGAGGGCTACCGGCGCTATTGCGCGTACTGCATCTCGTGTGACCCTACATTCGTGGACGGCGAGCGCATCGGCTCGGACTGCGTGGTGCGCTTCTTCGCGCTCGACCCGACGAAGGGCAGGCACGACGAGACCGTGCGCTTTCGGCTGCCGCGAAGCGAAGACGAGTTGGCTTCCCAGCTGACCTACCTCGCGAGCGTCGGCAAGCCCATGCAGCGCGGGACGGCGGCACAGATCGCCTCGCAGGTGCATCTTGCGCAGTGTGCGCCCGGATCGATTCCCCGCACGTGGACCGCACCGTACTACCGCACGCCGCAGGGCGAGCACGTGGGCCTGCGTGGCGCGCGTCGCGTCGGGCGCGAGCGCGTGGTCGCGACCGGAACGCTTCGCTGCCGACACGTGGTCCCCTTCGGCGTCGAGGAGGTGAGCTATCCCAAGCCGGTGCAGTTCAAATGAAAGATCGCTTCTACCCGCTCTTGTATCCGCCCGCAGACATCGCCGTCCTGCAAGGCGGGGGTAAGGTGTTCGGCGAGCACTTCGACGCCCACGAGGCGGCTGTGGCGCGCGCTGAGAGCATGTACGAGTTGGCGGTGCAGGACGGAATCGGCCAGATCGTGCTGCCGTTCGTCGTGGTCGCCGACGACACGGGCACCGTCGTGCAGGTCTACGGCGTGGAGCCCGCTGGCGCAGCCGAGCCTGCGCGCGCAGCGAATCCCGGCTCGTCGAAGCGCTTTGCGCCGAAGAAGCGGCTGCGATTGAAGGCGGACGCCGACGGATACGTCGAGGTCAAGGCGGGGATGAATCTGCTCGACGTCTGGCACGCGCTCGACCGCTTGGAGGCCAAGGGCGTCAAAATCGAGGGCGTCTACTACACCGCGCGGGGCTCGGACTACATGCTCCAATGGAATGACACCGATTTCGACCGGGGCGACCCCGGAGGAGTCACCGTCACTGTTTTTGACAAAGACGGCGAGTATCGGTTCAGCGGAGGGATGGCGAACTGGACCGACGATCGCGTGATCGATCTCGTCCGTTATGCGCGTCGAGAGCCGTACGAAGAGACTCCATAGGATCGTATGGCGTGCGATGACGACACGCCGCCGACCAACCCGCGCCGATCGGTGCAACTGCTCTCGCTCGTGGACTTCAAGGAGGCCGCGCAGCGGGTGATCGATGCGGTGGCGCGGGGACGGGTCGAGAGCGGCTATGAGGAGCTAGACTGGCCGGTGTGGCCCGAGGAGGATTAGGGCCACCAGAGATCGCGCGCCGCAAGCTCGGGCGTCCCGCCGACGAAGACGGCGTCGGAGTCGTAGTCGCCCGCCTCGGCGAACTTTCTCGGGATTGCTTTCCACTCGCCGTCGGGAAGGGCGAGCACGTTGTAGTGCTTCGTCCAGATTTCATCGCCTTCCTTCATGGCGCGAAGGCGCGCGGCGAGCCCGATGGGGGTCTCGTCCTCGGGGACGCTGCGCTTGATCCTTTCGCCGAGGGATGCGGCTGCAGCCACGGCCTTCATAGCCTGCGCCGTGCCGATCCCGGTGTGGAGGGCTCGATAGGCGGTGTCGAGGGTGTCGATCAGCTGGTCGAGTTGTGCGTCGGTGATGGTCTTCATGGTCGTGTCCTCGTTCAGAGTGGAGGTTCAGCGGGTCGCCAGTTCGGCGTCGGCGATGGCGAGTAGGTCGCCCGCGAGCCTGTCGCTCGACTGCGCGACGTCGGCTCGGGCGTCGATGATGTCTGCTGCCCGCTCGTACACGTGATGGTCGGCGGGGTGCGCTTTGCCGTGGCGCGCTGCTACGACGAGGTTGGCCGCGTAGCAGCGCATCGCTCGCGCCGCGTGGCGCATGCTTGGTGCGTCGGTGCCGGGGGGGCACCGCTCGTCGGCGATGCGGGTGGCGTTCTGCTCGAAGAGATCTCGGATGGTGGCGTCGATGGTCATGCTGTCCTCGGTGTCTGGGCACAGGCACAATCCCGTGCGGTTCACTCACATAGACGCGCGCTCCCCTCGATTGTTCAAGGGGCGCGCGCTTTTTCTTGCGGCATGTGTCAAGCGGTTAGAAGGCTGCCCCCGTCCCGCTTGCCTGCTCGGGGTGCATGTAGGCGACGTCGCCGAGCGCGCGGAGCGCGACGTGTGCGCGAAAGACGAGGAAGCCTTGGGCCGCGTTCATGCCGAACGTGGCTTCGTAGACGCTGCGTGCGGCCACGAGCGGCGAGTAGCCGCCGAGATCGGCGGCGGCGCGGGCTCGGGCGAGCGCTCCCTCGAATCCGGGGAAAGGGCGGCGGACACGGTCGTTCATGGGATCTCCGGGGTCTGGCAGCGGGCACAATCCCGCTCGGTGTGCACGGTCAGACGTGCCCGGCCCGAGAATATTCGCGGAGCGCCACGTGCGCGAGCGTGATGCGACTCGCGCGACGGGAGCCTAAAAGGTTGCTTTTTTATCGCTCGGCGGGCAAGTTGGGTGCGCAACGACGACGACTCGGCCAAAGGACCATCATGGCGCGCAAGAAGAATGTCCAAACCCGTAAGCCAAACTCGTGGGACGACGACGAATGGCTTGAGGACGACGAGCAGGACTACCAATATCAGCGCGAACCGCTCTCGAAAGAGGTCGTGATCGAGTTCGGGGGTATGCTTCACGACGCGCTGGGCAACTACAAGCCACTTCATTCGCTCGCGCGCGCGCTCGCTCAAAAACTCGACGAGTTCCAACTCCAGTATCACGGTCCTTACGACTACGCGGGAAAACTCAGCGACGTGAATGATCCATCTTCGGGTGTGAATTTGTCATTAGAGGTTTCCGACCTGAGTTTCGACGACGATTCGGAAGCGGACCCGTTCGAGACCGAATTTGACGTCAAAGTTTCAACGAATCTCGGCGAATGGGATGACCACGTGTCGTCGCTTCCCGGTATGGCGGGGGGGATCAAGGCGATGCGGAAAGTGGCGGATCGCATCGTTCGCGAGCTTGCTCAGAAGGTGCCCGGTGGGGCGCGTAAACGTAACTCCCGAACATCCTCGCGCGTCCCGAGCGAGATTGCGGCTGCAGTCGAACTCGTCGGAGAAGCCGACGGCGCTGGATACATCGAGGACTTCGCGTCGGCGATGCGCGTCTGTCGGCTCGCGTGCGAGCACGCGGGCGTCTCGTCGGATCAGGCAATGAAGGTCGCGCAGAAGTCGGGTGTCCTCGCGAAGTATGGGCGCAAGGGCAACCCGGACGGGGGCGGCAAGGACCATCCCGGCACGCTCGGGCTGGGAGCGTTCAAAGCACGCTGCAAGGCGCGTGACGAGGAAGCGCTGGCCTACGTGCAGGACGCGAAAAAGCTCGGCGCGCAGGCATGTGATCGCATCCTCGGGATGTGCGGGTGCAACGTCGGCCCGCGCACGGGTGATCACGATCGCGCGCACTGCCTCGCGGTGCTCAAGGCTGTGCATGTCGGCGAGGACGTTCCCGCGTCCGTCATGGCCCGGTATCCGGACATCGGCAATCTTTCGGACGGTCAAGCCGGGGCGCTCGCCGAATTGGTCGAGACGGTCGGCCCGGCGCGTCGGGGCAATCCGGAAGCGAGCGCAGGCAAGTCCCGCTCGCAGAAGGGTGCGTCGCTCAAAGCGATTTTTGCCAAGCGGAAGAAAGAGGCCGAGGACGCCGTGCAGGCGCAAAAGCAGTTCATCGCGGACGCCATCGAGGCGACCGGGGCGGACCGCGCGACCGCGCTCAAAGGGCTGAACGAGGCGGTGCCGCTGCCGAACAAGCCGAAGCCGACCGCGAAAGAGATCGAGGAGCGGAACCAGAAGAAGGCGCAGAAGCAGCTGGCTACCTTCGCCCACGTCGCGAACATCGTTTCCGACATTGACGCGCCGCTCAACAGCAAGCGCGCCATCGACAAAGCCACTCGCCAGATCCGCAAGCAGATCGAGGAGTCGGGCTCGCCGAAGATCAAAGACGTCGAGTCGATCCTTCAGCGGCAGGTCGAGTTGGAGGCGCGCAAAGCCAAGCTCATCAAGGTCGCCAAGGAGAAGATTGGCGAAGACGGCGTCAAGCGCGCGCTCGACACGCTGCGCGATTCCCTCAAAGCGCAGCGCGCCGAGATGAAGAAGGCACCGGATGCCGAGAGCAAAGCCGATGCGCAGATCGGCGTGGAGGCGATCGAGCAGACCGCCGCCTATCTCAAGCGGCTCGAAGACGAGTGCGCTGTCATCGGCGTGTTCGCGGGCAAGCGCGGCAAAGCCAAGACGCGCGGCCCGGTGAAGATGTCCGGGGGGACGCCGACGCTGGAGTCGCTGAAAGAGGAGACCGGCGAGAGCACGGCGCGGGGGATCGCCGCCGTTATCGCCTCGGGGCCGAAATACGCAGAGACCCGGACCGCCCTGCGGAAGATCGGTAAGATCGAAGGCAGAGGCCGGACGTCCGTTTCCAAGTTCGCGGAAATTCTCAGCAAGCATTTTGAGTCGCTCCCCCTCGGCGACCCGCTCAGTCGCAACGACAAGCGGCGCAAGCGCGCGAAGGCGAAGGGCGCAACCCTTACCCTTACGCAGCTGAAGACGGCGACAGGTGAGACCACCGCTCGTGGCATTGCGGCGGCCCTGCGAGGCGACAAGCACGCTGCGATCCGAAAGCAACTTCGTGAAATGGCGCTCGATGCGAAGATCGGGTTCCCACGAAGCGGAAGGCCGAATGCGGAAGACTACGCGCAGGCCATCACGAAGCTGTGGGCCAGCGTCTCGCTGGGTGAGCTTCCCAAGAAGAAGTCGAAGGGCAAGACCCCGAGCAAGGGCAAAGCCCCGAGCAAGGGCAAAGCCCCGAGCAAGGGCAAAGCCCCGAGCAAGGGCAAAGCCCCGAGCAAGGGCAAAGCCCCGAGCAAGGGCAAAGCCCC
>Ga0180431_10008755_pt1 | contig 11563 bp, 9 predicted proteins | sample SS_ome_11_FD_132459 | JGI IMG/M metagenome (GOLD analysis project Ga0180431, IMG submission 132459) | Hypersaline lake sediment archaeal communities from the Salton Sea, California, USA - SS_1_MS_1 metaG | ecosystem: Environmental > Aquatic > Non-marine Saline and Alkaline > Hypersaline >...
GAAGGACCCCGTCCAGAAAGGTCCGTACCCGCTCGCCTTTCTTCGCCAGGCTCGACGCCAGGTAGAGGATCAACGAGAACTTGAGCAGCTCGGTCGGCTGGAACGACGCCGGTCCGATGACCAACCATCGTCCGTCTCCGATTCCGATCGGAAGAATCGTTGCCACCGTTAGGGTGAAGGCCCCGAGGAGAAGCAGATCGTTGATCGCTGCCAGCCGACGGTAGTCAACGGCCGCGAGGAGCCCGAGGAGGGTCACACCGACCACGGCCGCGATGACCTGTCTGAAGAGCATCGACGTGTCGCTGCCGAAGTGCCGCAGGGAGAACGGAGCGGAGGCACTGTACAGCGCGATCAACCCCGTCAAGACAAGGAGCGTTGTCACGAGAATCGTCCGTTGGTCCGCTTGTCCCCCCACTGGTCGCTCCTCGGTGCTGGTGTGAAGTCTCGCGTCTCCAGCGGGTCAATGGTTGCGCCATCTGCCCGCGGGAGAAAGGAACGACGTCGCCGACTGAGATACGCTCGGTCCAGCGTGGAGAGGACGTCTGTCCCGCCGGCTCGGGATTCCCGTCCTTGGGGCTCAGGTCCTAGCGAAGCCGGCGTGCGCGCGAACCGCGCGAGCGAACGCCTCGCCTCGCTCCTCGAAACTGCTGTACTGGTCGAAGCTCGAGCAGGCCGGGGAGAAGAGAAGCGTGTCGCCGGGACGCGCCGCTTCGAGTCCGACGCGGACCGCGGCCTCGACGTTCGCGGCGCGATCGACCGGACGCCCTTCGAGCAGGTCGGACAGCCGATCGGCCGCCTCTCCGAACAGGACGACCCGTCGGATTTTGGAGGTCTCGATCGCGTTTCTCAGCACCTCGTAGCCGCCCCGCTTCGCTCGGCCGCCGAGGAGGAGGACCAACGGCCCGTCGATCGCGGCCAGCGCGGCGACCGTCGACGCCGGGTTGGTCGCCTTCGAGTCGTCGATCGCACGGACGTCATCGACGGACCCCACCGCCTCCATCCGGTGGGGCAACCGAAGGGCGGCGACAATCCGGTCGAGCGGGACTTCCCGGCGATCGACACCGGGGAGCAGTGCCTCACACGCACAGAGCGCCGCGCGGAGATTGGCGCGGTTGTGCGGGGAGAGCCGCTCCGCACCGTCCGGAAGGACGAGCCGCTCGTCGTCGTAGAAGACGCGCCGGCCCACCCCCTGCGGAAAGCGCTCGCGCAGATCGCCCGGTAGAACGGCCACCTCGTCCGGCGTCTGAAGGCGAAACAGCCGCCCCTTCGCCTCGGCGTAGGCGTCCATCGTCCCGTGGCGGTCGAGGTGGTCCGGCGCGAGGTTGAGCAGCACGCCAACGCGGGGCCGGAAGGCGACCGACTGCTCGAGCTGGTAGCTGCTCGCCTCGACGACAATCGCGTCGCAGCTCGCCGCCTCGTCCGCCACGTCGATGAACGGGCGCCCGATGTTCCCGACGACCGGCGCCCGACAATTCCAGAAGCGCAGGAGGTCCCCGATCAGGGCGACGGTCGAGCTTTTCCCGTTCGTCCCGGTGACGCCGACGATCGGCGGCGAGGGGCTCGCGAGCGCGGCGAAATCGAGCTCCGAGTACACGGGAATCCCGCGTCGCACCGCGCGGTCGACGAGCGACGAGGACGTCGGAACGCTCGGACTGAGCACGATCGCGTCGACGCCGGCCAGCGCTCGATCGGTGTGCCCGCACTCCTCGCACGGAATCCCGCGCTCGTCGAGCCATCGGCGCTCCCCGTCGGACAGCGACCGCTGCTCGCTGAGAAAGGTCGACACACCGTGCCGCGCGGCGTATTCGCAGACGGCCCTGCCGGTGATTCCGAGGCCGACGACGAGCAGCCGCTCAACCTTGACGGCACCGAGTTGTGGGGTCATCACGCGGCCAGGCGGTTCTCGAGGACAACGTCCTCCAGCTCCCGACCGAGCCGGAGACCCTCCGTCGTCGCGCCACCGAGGGCGGCGCGCGGGACCAATCCGACGACCTCGCTATCGGCCACGGACACGCCGCGGGCCGCCGCCTCGCGCTCGACGCGCTCGCACACCGCGAGGAGGCTCGTCTTCCCGATGTCAGTCAGGTTCATCGACACTTGGACGAGTCCCCGGCTGGCGAGCGGCAGGCCGAGCGCCTTGACCCCCCTCAACCCGCCGTTGGCCTCGCGGATCGCTCGTGCGATCCGCCGTGCGATCGTCAGATCGCCGGTTCCCAGGACGACGTTGAACGCCACCAGGAAGCCCCTCGCTCCGACCGCGACGGCGCCGGCGGTCGGATGGGGCTTGGCCGGGCCGAAGTCCGGCGTCCACTCCGGCCGGTCGAGCTTCGCCGTGAGGCCCTCGAACTGTCCTCTCCGGACCTTCGCCAAGTTGCGGCGCGCTTCGGACGAGGCGGCCTCCCCGTAGAGGAAGACGGGGATCGCGAGCTCCTCGCCGATCGCACGCCCGACGCGGCACGCGAGCCGGACGCAATCCTCCATCTTCGCGTCGCTCATCGGCACGAAGGGGATCACGTCGATCGCGCCCATCCGCGGATGAACGCCGCGCTGGACGCGCAGATCGATCCGGTCCGTCGCCACGCGGGCCAGCGCGAGGGCGCCGTCGAACAGCGCGCCTTCCTCCCCGACGAACGTCAGCACCGAACGGTTGTGATCCGGATCGAGGTTGAGGTCGAGAACGCGGCAGCCGGACGCCGCGACGGCGTCGACGAACCGATCGAGGGCCACCCGGTCGCGCCCCTCACTGACGTTGGGGACGCATTCGATCACGACCGCCCCTCGGCCGGTTCCTCGGCGATCAACACAGAAAGGGTCGCCGTCGCCGCCAGCTCCCCGTCGACGGTGGCGCGGACGTCGGCCTGCAGCAGCCGTCGCTTCGCCCGGGTGCGTTCCGCCTCGATGCGGAGCCGGTCGCCCGGAACGACCTTCCGCCGGAAGCGCGCCTTCTCCACGCCGACGAGGTATCCCTCGCGCGGTTTCCCCTCATCCCCCTGCGGGATGAGGAAGGCGGTCGTCTGCGCCATCGCCTCGAGGATCAGCACGCCCGGCATCACCGCTTCGAGCGGCTCGGGGAAGTGTCCCTGGAAGCACGGCTCGTTGACGGTAACGTTCTTGAGCGCGACGACGCGACCGTCCTCTTGTTCGACGACCCGATCCACCATCAGGAGCGGGTACCGATGCGGCAAGGACCGGCGGATCGCCTCGACGTCGAGCATTGCTATCCCGCTTACAGGTATGTCGCGAGTCTCGCCCTGACGAGATCGGTGATGTCAACCACCGCGGCGGGGTTCGAGTACACGTGGACGTTCTGCTTGTTCAACACAAGATCGAAACCGCGCTCGAGTGCCACCTCCTGGGCGGCCTCGATGACCTTTACCGTCGCGGCGCTGACGAGGAGCTGATCGAGTTGTTCGTACGCGCTCTCCAATTGCGCATACCGGCCATCGAACTCGGCGGTGCCCATGACACCGATCCGCGCAGTGGAGAGCAGATCCTTCATTCCATCGACGTAGAACTGCGCTTGTTCCTTGAGCGCCGTCAGCTCCCCACGGATGTCCGCGAAGCCGTCCGCAGCGATCATCCTATCGATCATCGTTATCTGAACTGCGTACTGCGCGTCGAGGAACTCGGCCTTCAGCTCCATCAACTGCTGCTCGTAGTCGCTGTCCGAGATCATCCCGTTGTTGTATTCCTGCTGAAGCTGTGCGATCTCCGTGGCTCTGTCGGTCGCCCGTTGTCGCATGTCGCTCACGGCGTCGGTGAAGACCTTGAACGCGTCCTCGGCCTTCACGAACGCAATCCGAAGAGCGGCCTGCTGCCGGAGTGTTTTCACTTCGTTCTGCAGCGCGCTGAACTCCGAGCTGCTCACGCCGCCACCCGACGGAAGCGCAAACTGAAGGATCAGCGCACCGACGGCCAGCAGGAGAGCAAGACCAGCAATGAGAAGCGTATTCCGGGACATGCCTTCCTCCTTCTGAATCTGCGTTCCGCCGATTATAGACGACTCTCTGTCAATCGTCATGGCTCGGACCCTTAGCGCTGATGACGGGAGGCCAGAGAAACCCGACGCATCGTTCCCGGATCGCTGCACCGGGTTTCACCCGGGGAATGCCGCCAATCACCGTAGCCATTGGTGAAAGGCTGTTCGGCTCCAGCGGTCCCACCGGCTGACATCAACGCCTCGCGTGAGCGCGATCTCCTCGGCAACCGAACAACCTGCACGGCCGTGAAGTGAGCGTTGACGAACTCAGACTCGGGCTCTGTACACCGCCGCTCGGCCCGTCGTTGGTTCTCAGAACATCCGATCGAATCCGACAACGAACTGCGGAACCCAGCTCCATTCGGAACTGAGCAGCCACGCAACATCGAAGCGGACGAAGATCCCGGCAGCACTGATACCGAATTCGATCCCCGCACTCGATAGGATCGCGTCGAAGCGCACCACATCGAGGCTGATCCCGGTGTCACAGAACGTCGTCACGTAGAGCGTCTCTTCGACAACCTCGAGCCGATACTCGACGTTCGCGAGGAAGACCCGTGGCACAGCGAACGTGCCCATCCCCCGGACGGACTGCGCCCCGCCGAGCTCGTAGTATTTGCTCCTCGGGAGCCGATTGTCTCCCCAGCCGACCTTCAATCGGAGAGCGACGGCCTCTCTCAGGTCACCGAACAGCGGCAGATCGACCGGAGTGAACTGGACCCAATCGAGCCCGAGATTGAAATACTCGCGGCCGGCGGAGAAACCGCCCGCCTTCTCCAGGCTGACCGAACGCCGCGTTCCGTCGTTCGGGAAGTAGACGTCACTAACGTCGTCGTATGACAGAGCCATCGTCACCGAATCCGTCGGAGTCCAATTCGTCTCCCCAGCAGCAACGGAACGTTCTTCCTCGTGCTTGTAGCTCATTTCGAGGTTGACGTAGTCGGCCACGGGGTACGCAACGGACGTCTTCACGCCGTAGGTGACGGTCGACGAAGTATCCTCGGACTCCGGGATCACTTCCGCGGTTCTGTACAGGCTGAGTCCGACGCTGTCGAATCCCGGGAAGAACGCCACGGACGTGTACGCAAGGTCCCAGGTAACCTCGTTCGGCTCGTCCTCACCGGCGAGGCTACGGCTGTAGCTCAGCGAAACGTTCTGACCGGTCCCGAGGAGGTTCTTCTCGCGGAGCTTCAGCTTGCCGACCAGTCCACCCGTCCGCGAATCGAGTGCCACCGAGCCCTCGAACCCGCCGAGGTTTTTCTTCTCGCTCACCGTCACGGTGAGCCGCACGCCGCCGTCCACCCACTCGGGGACAAGGTCAACAGAATTGAAGTAGCCGAGCGACGTCAGGTTCTGGTACGAGACGAGGTAATCGGCCTCATTGAGGATCTGGCCTTCCTCAACGTCGAGCTTCCGAAGGATCACATAGTCCTTCGTGTGCGTGGTCCCTTCGAGCACGATCTCGCTGATTCGACCTTCGTCGACGCGGACGCGAAGGTTCCCGTCGACCGTCCCCTCGGCCGTGAAACGGACCATCACGTAACCGGCGTCCGAGTAGAGGTCGTACACCTCTTCCAGAATCCGCAGGAGACCGTAGTTGTCGACCGGCTCGGCCGGGATCTCACCCAACAGGGCGTAGACGGTTTCCTCTTCGTAACACGTGATCCCATCCAGGACGATCCCATCGATACGGACCGGCTCATCGATCAAGCTTCGCTCTTCGAAGTTCCACTCTAGGATCACGCTGTCCCGCTCCGGACCCGGCTGCGGGATGACCTCCACGTCCGAGAAGTAGACGGATTCGCCGATTCGCAACAGGACGGCCTGTATATCGACCCTCTGGAGTAGCTCTCCGAGCGGAAGGTCGATCATCTCTTCGACCACGTGCTCGGGAACCGTGTCGAGCCCGGTGATCGTGTTTTCTGAAACGCAAGCTTCGACGATCTCGATCCGGAGCGTCTCACCGAGCTCTACGTCGCCGATCGCGACCAGTACGTAGCCTCGGTCGTTGTACTCGGCGATGACGTTTTTCAAGGCCGTCTCGAGGCCGACGCGATTCAAGACACCCCGCTTTTTGACGTCCTCTTGACGGAGGATCTGCAAGACCTTCGATGTCGGGACGATCGGGAGATTGAACAATCGGACGCCGATCACGGAGTACCACTTCCTATGCGTGTTTCCCGTGATGACGATCTCGCGGATCACAGGATTCTCCACCACGTGGAAGGTGATCGTTCCTTCCTCTCCCACCTCGGGGGCGACCTCACCGAACCAGCCCAGATCGAAAATCGCCTGCGAAGCGGTCCTCAAGTCGGATTCGGAAACCTCGTCACCGACGTTGAAACCGATCGCCCTCAGAACGTTTCTGTCCCTAATCTCGACCGTGCCCTCGATCTCGATGGCGGACACGGTCAAAGGATACTGCACGGCCCATCCCGCAATCGAAAGGCCAACCAGCAAGACAAGGGCCACGCCGAATACCTGCCTGTTCATTCCCCGTGCCTCCTCGACGGTCACCACAGATACGGATCTTACACCACGAAAACCGCCTCGCCGCAATGCAACTGTACCCGCTCGATGTGTGCATTTCATGATTCATGGACGGCGGGGATGTGTCGTGGACTCACTTCACTCCCCGATCGACTCGCCGGCCATCCGATATTGAACGGCCTCGGCGATGTGCTCGGCGGAAAGCTTCACCGCTCCCTCGAGGTCGGCAATCGTCCGCGCCACGCGGATGATTCGAACGTGGGCCCTCGCGCTCAGCCCGAAACGCGTCACCGTTCGCTTCAAAAGGATCTTCGCCCCGCTCTCCAATGCGCAGTACACGTCGAGCAACTCACCGTCGAGTTGCGCGTTGGAAAAGCATCCGGGCTCGCACCGAAGCCGCTCCCACTGGGCCCTACGCGCTTCGGTGACCCTCGCCCTCACTTGCGCCGATTCCGCTCCGCCCCTCGCCGCGAGGAGCTCGTCGGGGGAGAGTCGTGGCACCTCGACGAACAGGTCGATCCGATCGAGGAACGGTCCCGACAGCCTCCTGCGGTATCGGCGGACGTCGTGCAGCGTGCATCGACAAGGCTGCATCGAGTCGCCGAGGTATCCACACGGACACGGGTTCATCGCGGCGACCAGGGCAAACGAGGCCGGATAACGGACCGAAACGCCGGCCCGTGAGAGGAGGATCGTCCGATCCTCGAGCGGCTGGCGGAGCGTCTCGAGGACCCTTCGGTCAAACTCGGGCAGTTCATCGAGGAAGAGGACGCCGTGGTGCGCGAGGCTGATTTCGCCCGGCCCCGGCACGCCGTGCCCGCCCCCGACCATCCCGGCGTACGAGATCGTCTGATGCGGAGCGCGGAAAGGGCGGCGCCGAACGAGGGAAGCGCTTTCCTCAAGGAGGCCAGCCGAGCTGTAGATCTTCGTCACTTCGAGCGCCTCCTCGAGGGTCAACGGGGGAAGGAGGTCGGGGAGGCAACGAGCGAGAAGACTCTTCCCCGCGCCGGGCGGTCCAACCATCAGCAGGTTGTGTCCGCCGGCGGCCGCAACTTCCAGGGCCCGCTTCGCCTGGGTCTGACCGCGCACCTCCGCCAGGTCGTGGTCGACCGGAGGCGGTTCGCACCGGAGAAGCTTCTCGCGATCGACGCGTAGCGGTTCGATCTCCGCCTCGCCGTTCAAGAACGCCTTCAGATCGCGCAGCGTCGTCACCGGGTAGACCGGCGCATCGGTCGCGAGCGCCGCTTCGACGGCGTTCTCCCGCGGCACGACCATCCCCTCGACGGACCCGGACGCCGCGACGGCGATCGGGAGAACGCCGCGCACGCCACGGATTTGCCCGTTCAACGCCAGCTCACCGATCAGCAGATACCTCGCTTTCGGCGCCGCGACCTGCGACGAAGCGATCAGGATCGCCGCGGCGATCGGGACGTCGAAGCCGACCCCCTCCTTCCGCAGGTCCGCCGGCGCAAGGTTCGCCGTGATCCGGCCCGCCGGGAACGACAGGCCGGAGTTCTTGATCGCGCTCCGGATCCGCTCCCGGCTCTCGGAGACTTCCTTCTCCGGCAAGCCAACGACATGAAAGAGGGGAAGGCCCCCGCTGACGTCGCACTGGACCTCGATCATTCTGGCGTCGATTCCGAGGACCGCGCCGCTCAGGAGTCGGGCGAACACGTCTCGTCCACCTGGAAGGCGTCGCGATAGAGCCGCGGCGCTCCACCGAGGAGCGCCACGACGTCAAAACGCACCGGAAGCTTGCAGCCGGTTCTGCCCAAGAAGTCGCGCGCAGCAGCGACCAGACGGCGCTGCTTCGCCGGGTGGACCGCCGCCTCCGGCCCTCCGAACCCCGGCCGTGAACGGGATTTCACTTCGATGAAGACGAGCGTCGACCCGTCGCGGGCAACGATGTCGACCTCCCCCCTGATCGTTCGCCAGTTGCGGGCCACGATCTCGTATCCGCGATCGCGAAGGAACCGGCACGCGTTTTCCTCCGCCGTTTGCCCTGAGATCCTTCCGCCTTTGCTCATTACGTTTCACATATTAACTTCCACGGCGGAAGGTCGTCAACGATCGATTTTTTGCAATGGCGATGCGGATTTGCGGAAGGTATAATCTCGTGCAGCAACGCGGGGGACGAAGGCAGAATGGGCACGGTTCTGAAGAACGTTCAACCCATCGGGGGGAACTCCCCCGTTGACATTCGAATCGAGGGTACGCGGATCGCGGAGATCTCCGATGCGGAGATCGCACCGCGTTCCGGGGACGACGCCATCGACGGCGGGGGGAAGCTCGTCGTCCGCGGATTCGTCAACGCGCACACCCACCTGGCGATGGTCCTGTTCCGCGGCCTCGCCGACGACGTCCCGTTGGAGACGTGGCTCGAGACGCACGTCTGGCCGATCGAGGCGAAGCTCCGTCCCGAGGATGTCTACTGGTGCACGCTGCTCGCGGTGGCGGAAGGGATACGCGGCGGCACGACCGCCTTCGCCGACATGTACTTTCACACCGACGAGGCCGCGAGGGCTCTCGAGGAGAGCGGGGCGAGGGCGCTCGTCTCCTACGGGATCATCGCGCCGTCGATGGGGGACAAAGGCCGCGCCGAGATCGCGGAGGCGACCCGGGTCATCGAGCGGTGGAGCGACGCAGCGAATGGACGAATCCGGGCCGCGATCAGTCCGCACTCGGTCTACACATGCGGCGAGGACGTCTGGCGCGCGGCCATCGATGTGGCCGCGGATCGCGGCGTCCCGATCCACACGCACCTTGCGGAAACGCGCCACGAGGTCAACGTGTGGCGCGAAAAGACGGGGGCGAGTGAGGTTTTCCATTTGGAAGAGCTCGGCGCTTTCGCCGTTCCGATCCTCGCCGCGCACTGCGTGCACGTCGACGAAGCGGACGTCTCTGTCCTGGCTTCGCATGACGTCACCGTGGCCCACTGTCCGAAGAGCAACGCCAAGCTGGGCAGCGGAATCGCTCCGGTAAACACGATGCGGGAAGCGGGGATCCGCGTCGCGATCGGCACCGACGGTGCGGCGTCGAACAACCGCCTCGACATGATCGAGGAGATGCGCACGGCGTGGATCCTCCAGCGGGCCCGGCACGAGGACCCGATGCACCCGAGCGCAGGGGACGTCCTCGACATGGCCATGGGAGCTGGGAGACACATATTCGGACTCAAGCCCGAGAGTCTGGTCGAAGGAAGCGCCGCGGACCTAATCCTGATCGATCGCGAGCCGCTGCACGCGGTCCCCCGGCACGACCCACTGGCGACGCTCGTCTTCGCGTCGGACGCGCTCGACGTCACCGACGTGCTCGTCGACGGGCGATGGCTGATGCGGGACCGAGAGCTGCGCACGATCGACGTGGAGCGGGTAAGATTCGAGGTGGAAGGCCTGCGACACAAGGTGCGGCCGATAAACCGACCCCGCCTGGGAGAGCGGAGCTCCCGTCTCTCGGGCGCGGGCGAAAGGAGAACGGATGGGACTGACAACGGAGAAGAAGGCGGAGATTATCCAAGAGTACGGCAAGGGAAATGACGACACGGGATCTGCCCCGCTGCAGATCGCACTGTTGACCGAACGGATTCAGGAGCTGACCGAGCATTTGAAACAGCACAAGAAGGATTTCAGCTCCCAGCGCGGACTGAGAAAGATGGTCGGCCAGCGCCGACGACTGCTGAAGTATGTCAAACGCCACGACTTGGCGACGTATCGAGAGTTGATCGAGAAACTGCAGATCAGAGGAGTCTAGAGAGTCCATGTATATTCGAGAAAGCATCCAGTTCAACGAAAAGGAACTCGCGTTGGAAACCGGGCAGATCGCCCGGCAAGCCGGGGGGGCCGTCCTGGCGACCCACGGCGACACACACGTCCTGGTGACGGTCGTCACCGAAGAAGCGCGGGAAGACATCGGGTATTTCCCGCTGCGCGTCGATTACGAAGAGCGTTTCTACGCAAGCGGCAAAATTCCCGGGGGATTCTTCAAGAGGGAGGGACGTCCGAGCGACGTCGCGGTGTTGAGCGGGCGGATGATCGATCGACCGATCCGCCCCCTGTTCCCGAAGGGGTACACGGACGAGGTCCAGATCGTCGCCACGATCCTCTCGGCCGAGCCGGACTGCTCGCCGAGCGTCCTGGCGATCCTCGGCGCCTCGGCGGCGCTGATGCTCTCCGACGCCCCGTTCCAGGGACCGATCGCCGGAGTCAAGGTCGGCCGCGTCGACGGCCGGTTCGTCCTCGACCCGAACGCGGAAATGATCGAAAAGACCGGTGTCGAGATCACCGTCGCCGGAACCCGCGAGGCCGTCACGATGGTCGAAGGGATGATGAACGAGCTGAAGGAATCCGAGGTCGCCGAGGCGATCGATTTCGCGCACGACGCGATCCGCGAGCTGATCGCCCTCCAGGAGCGGTTCGTCGCCCAGGTCGGCCCGGTCAAGCCGGAGTTCGTCGCCGAGGAGTCTGCGGGGACGCCGGGGCTGGTCGATCGGGTTCGGCAGATCGTCTGGTCCGATTTCTCGGCGATCCACTCGGCCGCGACGAAGAAGGAGCGGGGCGACTTCGTCAAGAGCCTGCAGGAGCGTGCCGTCGAAGCGATCGTCGGCCCGACGCTCGAGGAAGAGGAGGCCGCCGCGTTGACCGAGGAGGTCGCGGCCGCGGTCGAGGAGCTCCTCGAGGAGTACATGCGCAAAGAGATCCTCGAGCGGGGAGTGCGGCTCGACGGCCGGAGGCCGGAGGAGATCCGACCGATCAACTGCCGCGTCGGTGTCCTCCCGCGAACCCACGGATCGTCTCTGTTCACCAGGGGGGAGACCCAGAGTCTCGGGATCATCACGCTCGGCGCCGCCCGCGGTGACGAGCAGATCATCGACCAGATGATGTTCGACGGGCGGAAGCGGTTCATGCTCCACTACAACTTCCCGCCGTTCTCCGTCGGCGAAGTCAGGCGGATCGGCTCGCCGAGCCGCCGCTCGATCGGCCACGGGTACCTGGCGGAGAACTCGCTCAAGTGCGTTCTCCCGGACGAGGAGGAGTTCCCGTACGTCATCCGCGTCGTCTCCGAGATCCTCGAGTCGAACGGGTCCTCGTCGATGGC
>Ga0180431_10008758_pt1 | contig 11560 bp, 7 predicted proteins | sample SS_ome_11_FD_132459 | JGI IMG/M metagenome (GOLD analysis project Ga0180431, IMG submission 132459) | Hypersaline lake sediment archaeal communities from the Salton Sea, California, USA - SS_1_MS_1 metaG | ecosystem: Environmental > Aquatic > Non-marine Saline and Alkaline > Hypersaline >...
CCGCTTCGAGGATCGCTGCGCGGAGCTTTACACGCGGGAGAAGATCCGCGGCTTCCTGCATCTCTACGATGGCGAAGAGGCGATCGCGGTCGGGCTGATCCCGTTTCTGGCCGACGAAGACCGGGTGGTGGCCACCTACCGCGAACATGGCCACGCATTGGCGCGCGGCGTGCCGATGGGCCCGATCATGGCCGAGATGTTCGGCAAGGCCGAAGGCTGCGCGGGCGGGCGCGGCGGTTCGATGCATCTCTTCGATGCCGAGCGCAACTTCCACGGCGGCAACGCCATCGTCGGCGGCGGGCTGCCGCTTGCCGTCGGCCTTGCGCTTGGCGACCGGATGCAGGGCCGGCAGGCCGTGACCGCCTGTTTCTTCGGCGAGGGCGCGGTCGCCGAGGGCGAGTTCCACGAGGCGATGAACCTCGCCGCGCTGTGGAACCTGCCGGTGCTCTTCGTCTGCGAGAACAACGGCTACGCGATGGGCACCGCGCTCGACCGCTCCGAGGCGCAGGGCGACGTGGCGGCGAAGGCCGCCGCCTACAACGTCCCCGCCGAGGTCGTCGACGGCATGGATGTCGTCGCGGTCGAGGCCGCCGGGCGCCGCGCGCTCGCCACCATCGCCGACACCGGCGGGCCGCGGCTTCTGGAATGCCGGACCTACCGGTTCCGCGCCCATTCGATGTTCGACGCGCAGCTCTACCGCCCCAAGGACGAGGTGGAGGCGTGGCGCGGCAAGGGTCCGATCGTCCGGTTCCAGACCTGGCTGCTCGAGAACGGCCTGCTGCACGAGAAGGAAGTCGCCGCGATCGAGGCCGAGGTCGACGCCGAGATCGACGCCGCCGTGGCCTTCGCCGAGGCCGGCACCGACGAACCGGTCGAAACCCTCACCCGCCATGTCGTGGCCGAAACCCGGCCGGCCCCGCCGCCGCCCGCCGAACCCTCGGGCAAGACGGTGGAGACGACCTATCGCGAGGCGGTGCGCGCCGCGCTGCGCGACGCGATGCAGCGCGACGACCGCGTGTTCCTGATGGGAGAGGACGTGGGCGCCTACGGCGGCTGCTATGCCGTCTCGATGGGGCTGATGCAGGAGTTCGGCGAGGATCGGATCCGCGACACGCCGCTCTCGGAATCGGGCTTCACCGGCGCGGGGATCGGGGCCGCGATGGTCGGGATGCGGCCGATCGTGGAGTTGATGACGGTCAACTTCTCGCTTCTGGCGCTCGACCAGATCCTCAACACCGCCGCCACCTTCCGGCACATGTCGAACGGCGCCTATGGCGTGCCGCTGGTGATCCGCATGGCGACCGGCGCGGGCAAGCAGCTGGCCGCGCAGCATTCGCACAGCCTGGAAGGCTGGTATGCCCATATCCCCGGCCTGCGCGTGCTGGCCCCCGCGACGCTGGAGGATGCGCGCGGCATGCTCTGGACCGCGCTGGAAGACCCCGATCCGGTGCTGATCTTCGAGAACGTGATGCTCTACAACCGCAAGGGCCTGCTGGATGCCAAGGCCGGCGCGGTCGACATCGACCGCGCCGTGGTGCGCCGCGCGGGGCGCGACCTGACGATGGTGACCTACGGCGGCTCGCTGTTCAAGTCGCTCGACGCCGCCGGGACGCTTGCGGCCGACGGGGTCGAGGCCGAGGTGATCGATCTGCGCAGCCTGCGCCCGCTCGACATGGACACGATCCTCGCCTCGGTCGCGAAGACCCACCGCCTGCTGGTGGTCGACGAAGGCTGGCGCACCGGCAGCCTCGCGGCCGAGATCGGCATGCAGGTGGCCGAACGCGGCTTTTTCGATCTCGACGCGCCGCCCGCCCGCGTCTGTTCGGCCGAGGTGCCGATCCCCTATGCCCATCACCTCGAACAGGCCGCGATCCCGCAGCCGGCCAGCATCGCCGCGGCGGCGCGGGCCCTCGTCGGGAGGCGGTGATGGCAACCTTCCGCATGCCCTCGCTGGGCTCCGACATGGAGGACGGCACGCTTGTCGAGTGGCTGAAATCGCCGGGCGACGAGGTTGCCCGCGGCGAGATCATCGCGGTGGTGGAAACCCAGAAGGGCGCGATCGAGATCGAGTGTTTCGAGGTCGGCACCTTCGACCATGCGCTGGTGGAAACCGGCCGCAAGGTGCCGGTCGGCACGCCGCTGGCCGTGATCCGCGCGCCGGGAGAAGAGGTGGCGGCGGCAGCCGAACCGCCCCCTGCCCCGCATCCGCCGGAGCCCATGGCGGCGTCGGCTGAACCCGCCGCGCCCGAACCCACCGCACCCGAACCCGAACCCGCGCCCGAGCTCGCGCCGGCCCCGCAGCCCGCGCCAACGTCGCAGCCGGCCACCGCCACCGGGACGGGCAGGCTGCGAATCTCGCCCGCCGCCCGCCGCCGGGCCGAGGAAGCCGGGCTCGATCCGGCGGTCTTCGCCGGGGCGGCAAGCCCGGTGCAACTGGCCGATGTCGAGGCGCGGCTTGCCGGCGGCGCGCAACCATCATCCGCCGCCCAACCCGGCGACGCGGGCGCCGGCGGCGCGCTGTCCGAGATGCGCAAGGCGATCGCCGCGGCGATGACCCGCTCGAAGCGCGAGATCCCGCACTATTACCTCGCCCACGACATCGACCTGACCGGGCTGAACGACCGCCTCGCCACCGCCAATGCCGGCCGCGCGCCCGAAGACCGGCTGCTGCCCGGCGCGGTCTACCTGCACGCGCTGGCTGCGGTGCTGAAGAAATTCCCCGAGTTGAACGGCCATTTCGAGGACGGCGCCTTCCGCCCCTCCGACGCGGTCAATGCCGGCATGGCGATCCGGCTGCGCGGCGGCGGGCTGGTCGCGCCGGCGATCCTCGGCGCCGAGGCGCTGGACCTCGACGCGATCATGGCGGCGCTGCGCGACCTGGTGTCGCGCGCCCGCACCGGCCGGTTCCGCGCCTCGGAATTCGCCGCGGCGACGATCACCCTGACCTCGCTGGGCGACCGCGGCGTGGACGCCATGACCGGCGTGATCACCCCGCCGCAGGTCGCCATCGTCGGGCTTGGCACCCCACGCCAGCGTCCCTGGGTCCGGGATGATGCGGTCGTGCCGCGCACCGTCGCCACCCTCACGCTCGCCGCCGATCATCGCGTCAGCGACGGCCATCGCGGCGCGCTGTTCCTCAATGCGCTCGCCGACCGGATCACAAGCACGGAGATCCCATGACCCCGATCGAAACCGCCATCGCCGAGGAGTTGCGCAAGATCGCGCCCGACATCGACGCCGCCGAGATCGACCGCGCCGCCGACCTGCGCGACGAATGCGACATCGACTCGATGGATTTCCTCAACCTCGTCACCGCGCTTGGGCAACGCTACGGGCTGGAGATGCCGGAGGCCGACTATCCGCAGATGCGCAGTTTCGGCAATCTCGCCGCCTATATCGCCGCCCGCGCCGCCTAGCGCCGCCGTCACAACCCTGGCGGGTATTCCGTCTGGACCTGCAAGGCCGACCTGATACACTGACCTTCGTTCAGGTAACCATGTCGGCTGCGTAGCGTGTCGGTTCAGGTGGATAACTCGGCCCCGTGCGCCGCGCGAGGCGACGACCGGGCGGGGCAGGTCAGCGGCGCGGTCGTTCGCTACGTCGTCGCGCCGGATGGCCGGGACCGGATCGATTTCATCGGCGGCGCCTGCGAAAGCACGCTTGGCGTTTCCCCGGCGGCCCTGCGTGACAGCCCGGCGCCGCTCTGGGCCCAGGTGGTGCCCGAGGATCTCGCCGCGATGCGGGACTCGATCCGCGACTCGGCGCGCGACCTCACGCGCTGGCTGCACCGCTGGCGGGTGATCGCGCCGGATGGCCGGCGCAAATGGCTCGAAGGGCAGGGCCAGCCGGTGCGCCTGCCCGATGGCGGCACCCGCTGGGACAGCCTGATCCTCGACGTCACGGAATTCGAAACGCTCCGCAACGAACGCGCCCGGAACGCGGCGGAACTCCGTGCGCTCCGGGCCCGTCTCGACCGGATCGGCCGGGCGCGGATGCTCGGCACGCTCGCCGCGGCCCTGCCGCACGAGATCCGGCAACCGCTCGCGGCGCTGACCAACTACCTGCGATCGGCCGCGCAGCTGCTCGCCGATGCAGGGCCCGAGGCGGCTCCGGTTCGCGAACTGGTCGCGCGGGCCGAAGACCAGGCCGGCCGCGCCGCCGGGATCGTCGCGCGGATCGAGGCGCTGTTCACGAACGGCGCGACGACGGCCGCGCCCACCGATCTCAACGCCCTGCTGGCAGAGGCGATCGACACCGCGCTCGCCGGGACCGACCCGTCACTCGTGGTCATCCGCGATTTCGCAACCGGCCTCGCGCCGCTGTCGCTCGACCGGCTCCAGATCCGGCAGGTGATGGTCAATCTGCTTCGCAATGCCCGCGAGGCCCTCGCGGGCCAGGCCGCGCCCCGGCTGGTCATCCGCACCGAGGCGATCCCCGGCGGCGCGCGTCTCAGCGTCGAGGACAACGGCCCCGGCGTTCCCGAGGCGCTGCGCGCGCACCTGTTCGAGCCTTTCGTGACGGGCCGCGAGGACGGCATCGGCATCGGCCTCGCGATCTCGGCCGCGATCGTGGCCGCGAATGGCGGTCGGATCGCGCTCGAACCCGTGCCGACCGGCGGCGCGCGCTTCGTGGTCGAGCTTCCGTCGGCGGCATTGCCCGCGGACTTCGTGCCGGCCTGCTAAGTAGTCCTACGCATGTTCCTGACCTCGTTCCGGGCATAATCTGCGGCGCAGCTTTTTCCTTCGACCGGGGCCATGCAGCCGGGAACCGAGACAGGCTCCGTTGAATGCCAGTGAGACACGACGCAAGGATGCCGCAGGCCGGCGCCGCACCGCGACCGACACGACGCGCCGGCGCTACAACCGCGCGTCGCGGCGGCACGGCGCGTTGACCGTGCCCGTCCATATCGTCGAGGACGATCCCGCGGTGCGGGAGTCCCTGTCGATGCTGTTCACCGAGCGCGGCCACGCCGTCGAGGTCTTTGCCGATGCCGGGTCATTCCTGTCAGCGCTGGACGGCGCCACGACCGGCTGCGTGATCCTCGATCTGAACCTGCCGGACATGAACGGGATCGACCTGTTGCGCCATGCCGGCAGGCTGGCGCCCGATCTTGGCTTCGTGGTGCTGACCGGCAGGGCGGACGTGCGGCAGGCCGTCGAGGCGATGCAACTCGGGGCGATCGACTTCGTCGAGAAACCGGCACCGCCGGAGCGGTTGTTCGCGGCCGTCGCGCAGGCCCGGCCCGGCCGCCGGCATGCCGATCCGGTGGCGATGGCCCGGATCGATCGCCTGACGCGGCGCGAGCACGAGGTCATGGTCCTGCTCGTCGCCGGTCACACCAACAAGGAAATCGCGCGGCGACTGGGAATCTCGCCGCGCACCGCCGAGGTGCATCGCCGCAACGCGATGCGCAAGACCGGGTCCGACAGCCTTGCCGCCGCCGTGCGCCTGGCGATCGCCGCCGGGGTCGAACCGCCCGAACGCTCCTGACGGCCTGCCGGCGGTCCCCCGAACCGCGCCCGTGCGCCCCTCAGGACTGCGCGGCGGCGCGGGCGGCGCGGGCGATCACCAGTTCCTCGTTCGTCGGCACCACCAGCACCGGCACCGGCGCACCGTCGGGCGAGATCACCGTGGCGTTGCGCGCGTTGCGCGCCGGATCGACGGCGATGCCCATCCAGCCGGTCGTCTCGCAGACCTCGGCCCGCACGCGGGCCGAGTTCTCGCCGATCCCGCCGGTGAAGACCACCGCGTCGATCCCACCCAGCACCGCCGCCATCGCGCCCAGTTCGAGGCGGATTCGGGTGGTGAAATAGGCGATCGCCTGCTCCGCCTCGGGGCTGCCCGCCGCCTCGAGGGTGCGCATGTCGTTCGAGAGCCCGGACAGGCCCAGAAGGCCCGAGCGGCGGTAGAGCAGATCGGAGATAGCCGCCGGCGCCATCCCTTCCTGCTCCATCAGGTACAGCATCACGCCCGGATCGAGTTGCCCGCATCGGGTACCCATCGCCAGCCCGTCGAGCGCCGAGAAGCCCATCGAGGACGCGACCGACCGGCCCTCGTGGATCGCGCAGATCGACGCCCCGTTGCCCAGATGCGCCACCACCACCCGGCCCAGCGCCACCTCCGGCACGATCCGGGGCAGCGCGCCGGCGATGTAATCGTAGCTCAACCCGTGAAAACCGTAACGCCGAACGCCCCGGTCGTAGTAGTCGCGCGGCAGCGCGAAGGTGTCATGCACCCAGGGATGCGCGCGGTGAAAGGCCGTGTCGAAACAGGCCACCTGCGGCACCTGCGGAAAGGCGGCCATCGCCGCCCGGATACCGGCAAGGTTGTGCGGCTGGTGCAGCGGGGCGAAGGGTTCCAGCCGCGCCAGATCGGCGAGGATCGCATCGGTGACGGTGACGGGCGCGGCATAGTCCGTGCCGCCATGCACCACCCGGTGCCCCACCGCGCGCGGGTCGAGATCGGGAAAGGCCGCGCGAAACCCGGCAAGCGCCGCCGCCAGCGCCCCGGCATGGCTGGTCAGGTCGCCCGGCGGCACCGGCAGGGCCGCGCCGCCAGCCGCCGCGATCCGCAGCGTTCCGTCGGGGCCGATCCGGTCCGCCTGTCCGGTGGCCAGCGGCGCGTCGCCCGCGGCGGGGAACAGCGCGAGCTTGAGCGAGGACGACCCGGCGTTCAGCGTCAGGACAGCGGCGGTCATCGCGCCGGCCCGGCGGCATTGAAAAGCGCCGCCACCGCGCAAGAGGCCAGCCGCGACATCGCGCTGTCGGAGCGCGAGTTCAGGATCACCGGAACCTTCGCGCCCAGCACCACCCCCGCGCCTTCGGCATGGCTGATGAAGGCCAGTTGCTTGGCCAGCATGTTGCCCGCATCGAGGTCGGGCACCACCAGGATGTTGGCGCGGCCCGCCACCCCGTCCTTCAGCCCCTTGGTGCGCGCCGCGCCGACATCCACGGCGTTGTCCATCGCCAGCGGCCCCTCGACCAGCCCGCCGCGAATCTGGCCGCGCTCGGCCATCTTCGACAACAGCGCGCCGTCGATCGACGACTGGATCGCGGGATTGACGGTTTCCACCGCCGACAGGACGCCGACGCGGGGTTCCATCCCCAGCGCCAGCGCCAGGTCGATCGCGTTCTGCACGATGTCGACCTTGGTGGCGAGGTCGGGCTCGATGTTGATCGCGGCGTCTGTCACCATCACCGGCTGCGGCTGGCCCGGAACGTCCATCACGAAGACATGGGTGAACCGGCGACCGACCCGCAGCCCCCGCTCCCTGTCGACCATCGGGTGCAGAAGATCCTCGGTATGCAGATGCCCCTTCATCACCGCCGCCGCCCGGCCCTCGTGCACCAGCCGGCAGGCCAGCGCCGCGGCGGCACGGTCGCCGCCGTCCACGTCGATCAGGTCGATCCCCGCCAGGTCCGCGCCGGTCTCGAGGGCGACGGCCTCGATCGCGGCCCGCCGGCCGATCAGGATCGGTGTGATCAGGCCCTCGCCGGCGGCCAGCAGCGCGCCCTCCAGCGATTTCGCCTCGTCGGGGCAGACCACCGCCGTGGGCAGCGGCGGCAGATCGCGCGCCCGCGCCAGCAGGGCCTGGAAATGCCGATGCCGCTCGACGATCAGGCCGGGAATGTCGACCGCATCGCTGGAATAGGGTTCGGTCGGGGCGATCACCTCGGCCTCGCCGGCGACGATCAGGGCATCGTCGCCGATCCGGCGCACCTCGGTCGCGATCGCAAGGCCGCCGTCGTCGTATTTCTCGCGAACCTCGACCCGGATGCACAACTCGTCCCCGGCATGGGCGCGGGCGTGGAATTCCAGGAACTGGCGGCGGTAGAGCGTGCCGGGCCCGGGCAGCCGGGTGCCCAGCAGCGCCGAGATCAGCGCGGCGACGAACATCCCCGAGGCCACCGTCTCCGGCCCGCCGGGCGCCGCGCCGTCCGCCTTGGGCAGATGCATCGGGTTGAAATTGCCCGAAGCGGCGGCGAAGACATAGAGATCGTCGGGCGTGATCAGGCGGCGCATCTCCGCCGTCTCGCCGACCTCGATCTCGGCGAAGGTACGGTTTTCGAGATGCATGTCAGCCCCCTTGCCGCGGACGCGGCGCGCCGCCTGCCAGCGCCAGGGCCGGCACCGGCCGCCCCGGCGTGATCGTCCCCCAGGGCGCTGATCCACGGTCGCCCGCCCGATGCATGGCCATCCTGCCCATTGTCTCTCCGCAACCGGTCCGTCGGCCCCCTTGTAAAGCGCCGCGGCACAGTCGGGAAGCCCGCGCGGCGGGGCCGACGCGCCGGCCCCGAGTTCCGCATGATTCCATGACAGGACTGCGACGGACGGGACCGCCCATCGGGCGGCCACCCGGCGACGTCAGGCCCGGCCGGTCGGTGCAGGAAAAGCCGCCGCGAATGTCGGCTCCGTCCGCGCCCGCGCGGCCTGCCGAAATCGGCAGTCATCCTCCGATGTTTTGCCCTTTAGGTCAGGCCGCCGGAGAAACCCTTTGGCACGTCAGCAGGGTATGCCAAGCTTGCGTCAGGTTGGACCGGAGAGGATGGCGGCGACGTTCGACGACAGCGATGCGGCAGAAGGGCTTGGCCTTGTCCATTGGCGGCTTGATCCGGACCGGTCCGGGCTTCGCATCGGACCGGGATGGGCCGCGTTCCTGCGTGGCGCCACCGGAGCGCCACCGACCTCCGCCGCGGACCTGGCAGATCGCGTTCACCCCGCCGACAGGCCGGCCTTCGCGCAACTGATCGCCTCCGACACGGCGGCGGCGTGCAGTTTGCGGGTGATCGCCGAGGATGGCCGCGCCCTGCGCATCCTGTGCCGGGTGGCGCCGGGGCCGGAGGGGCTGTCCGGCGTCTGGATCGAAACCGGCGAGGCCGGACACCTGGCCGCCGATCCGGCGGCCGGGCCGGAGGCCTCCGCGCAACGCGCGCTTGCCGCCCTGCCCGACGGCATCGCCGTCTACGACCCCGATGACCGGCTGGTTCTCACCAACGACCGCATGGGCGACCTCTTCGGCTATCCCGATGCCGCACCGCTGATCGGCCGGCGCTTCGAGGACCAGGTGCGCGACGTGCTCGACCGTTCGGGCGTGCCCGAGGCCCGCGGCCGCGAGGCGGAATGGCTGGCCGATTTCCTGTCCCGCCGCGCCGCGGGCGACGTCGAATTCGAGACGGAACTGGCGGATGGCCGGGTGATCCGGATGCACGACCGGGTGCTGCCCGATGGCTGGCGCGTCGGCACCCGCACCGACGTCACCGATCTGCGCCGCGCCGAACGCGAAGCGCGCGCGACGCTGGCGCATCTGCGCGCGGCGATCGAATCGCTGCCCGACGCGGTTTTTCTGCTTGATGCCGAGGGGCGGTTCACGCTGGCCAACGACAAGGTGCGCCGGCTCTTTCCGCTGATGTCCGACACCGTGGTGCCGGGCCGCCGGTTCGAAGAGATGCTGCGCATCGGGATCGCCCGCGGCGCCTATCCCGACGCGGTGGGCCGGGAAGAGGACTGGATCGCCGAGGCGATGGCGTTCTGGCATCGCGACGAACCGCAGGTCGAACGGACGGTGCGGCTGGCGAACGGGCGCTGGATCATGGCGATCGACCGGCGGTTGCCCGAAGGTGGCTGCCTCAGCCTCAGGATCGACATAACCGAGGTGAAGCGCGGCGAAAGCCGGCTGGCGGCGATCCTCGACGGCTCGGGCCACGGCACCTGGGAATGGGATCTGCAAACCGGCAGCCTGCGCGCGACCGCCCTGATGGAACAGACGATCGATCACTGGCTCGCCTCGGTGGGCCATGACCGCGCCGATGTGGGAAATTCGCCAACGGCGTTCTTTCGCGGCCTCGTCCATCCCGACGATCTTGCACGGCTGGATGCCGAGATGTCGCGCCACGTGGCCGGCGAAACCGACCGGCTGGATGTCGAACTGCGGCAGCGCCATCGCGACGGGCACTGGGTCTGGGGCCGGGTCCGCGGCAAGGTCAGCGAGCGCGATCTGCAAGGGCGGCCCACGCGCGTCGCCGGCGTCATCGTCGACATCACCGATTTCAAGACGATCCAGCAGGATCTTCAGCGCTCGGCGCGGCTGAAACTGGAATTCCTCGAACGGATCAGCCACGAGATCCGGACGCCGCTGAACGGCGTGCTCGGCACCGTGTCGCTCTTGGGCGCGGGACCGGCGCCGGAGGAACAGGCCCGGCTGATCGAGATGGCCGAGGCGGCGGGCCAGCGGCTGGTCGCGCTGATCGACCGGCTGGTGGACCTGACCCGGCTGGAAGACGGGCAGGTTCCGCTGACGGCGGAACCGGTGCGGCTGGAAGAGATCGCCGAGGCGTTGCGCGCCGCGCATGGCCCGGCGGCGGGGAGAAAGGGGATCGGCCTCGACATCCTGACGGACCGGACGGCCTCGGCCCCGCGCCAGGCCGATCCCGACCAGTTGCGGCGTCTGCTTGGCCAGCTGATCGACCATGCGATCGCGCGCAGCCCGCAGGGAACGGTCGAATTGCGGATCCGCACGGCGGACCCCGACGCGGTGCGCTGCGACCTCGCCGATGGCGGCCCGGCGCTGGACGAGGCGGCGCGGGCGCGGCTGTTCGAACCGCTGTATCACGAAGCCGGCAACGCGCGGCCCGAGACCGACGGCGATGCCCTTGGGCTCTGGGCCGCACGGCGCCGGGCCGAGGCGATGGGCGGCACGCTGGCGCTTTTCGACCGCCCCGGCGGCGCGGTGCTGCGGCTGGACCTGCCGTTGCCGCGGATCGCCTGAACCGGCCCTCAGCCGGCCAGAGCGCGTTCCACGGCGGTCGCCAGCTTGTCGGTCAGTTCGCCGATCTGCGCCTCCTCGATGATGAACGGCGGCGCAAGAAGCACGTGGTCGCCCTGTCGCCCGTCGCGGGTGCCGGCCATCGGGTAACAGATCAGCCCGGCCTCGAACGCCTCGGCCTTGATCCGTGCGGCGATCCCGCGCGCCGGATCGAAGGGCGCCTTCGTCTCCCGGTCGGCCACCAGTTCGAGGCCAAGGAACAGGCCGCGGCCGCGGATGTCGCCGACATGCGGATGCTGGCCGAACCGGTCGTCCAGCGCGGCGCGCAGGGCCGCGCCCTGCACCCCGGCGCGCGCGACCAGCCCCTCGCGCAGAAGCTTCTCCACCACCGCGCGGCCCGCCGCGGCCGCGACCGGGTGGCCAAGATAGGTGTGCCCGTGCTGGAAGAACCCGCTGCCGGCCGCGATCGCGTCATGGATCGCGCCGGTGCACAGCATCGCCCCGATCGGCTGGTAGCCCGCGCCCAGCCCCTTGGCGATGCAGGCGATGTCGGGCGCGATCCCGTCGGCCTCGCAGGCGAACAGGTGGCCGGTGCGGCCCATGCCGCACATCACCTCGTCGAGGATCAGAAGCACCCCGTGGCGGTCGCAGATCTCGCGGATCCGGCGGAAGTATCCCGGCGCGGCCGGCACCGCGCCCAGCGTCGCGCCGACCACCGGTTCGGCGATGAAGGCCATCACGCTGTCGGGGCCAAGGCGCAGGATCTCGTCCTCCAGCTCCTGCGCGGCGCGCAGGCCG
>Ga0180431_10008760_pt1 | contig 11555 bp, 10 predicted proteins | sample SS_ome_11_FD_132459 | JGI IMG/M metagenome (GOLD analysis project Ga0180431, IMG submission 132459) | Hypersaline lake sediment archaeal communities from the Salton Sea, California, USA - SS_1_MS_1 metaG | ecosystem: Environmental > Aquatic > Non-marine Saline and Alkaline > Hypersaline >...
AGTCCCTGTCCGGCGTTCGGAGCGCGCTCGGGAATGTCTCCAAGCCGGAGGTAGAGGAGGCCCGAGGTCGCGAGGCCGGCGATCATCAGCCAGGGTGTGCCCCGCAGCGTCAGCACCTGGATCGCACTGACGATCACGATCGGGCCCAGCGTGCGCCCCAGTTCACCGCCGACCATCCAGAACCCCATGCCTTTGCCCAGGTTGCGTCCCGACACGTTCCCGGCGATCACTGGCCCGATTGAGTGCAGGCAGGCCGAGCTCACGCCGACCACGGCCAGCAACAGAGCGATCATGGCATAGCCCGGCGCGATGCCCAACAGGCTCATGATGACTCCGGTCACCGCGGGAGCCAGGATGAAGAGGGTGCGCAGGCTGATCCGGTCGGCCAGGTGCCCGATCAAGGGCTGCACCAGCGACGGCCCCTGCATAAAGACCGTCAGCAGCCCGGCTTGGGCGTTGGATAGCGATAGATTGGCGATAAAGACCGGCAGGAGCGAGGGCAGGAAGGCGGTGTACGTATCGTGGACCGCGTGCCCGGCGCTCACGGTGAGCACGTGGCCGGCCTGGAATTGCCCGGCTTCAGCAACAGGGGTTGCCGATTGACCTTCGACGATGGCGCTCGTAGTTTGCATAGATATCCTCAGTGTAGGTTAGTTCAATCTGGTAAACAGACAAGCAATCATAACACATCGCTAAGGGTTGGTCAAAGCCGGCGTGCCATCTTTTCGAAAGCCTCCAGCGACCGCCGCGGTCGCCGCGGTCGCCGCGATCGCCGCTTTCGGCGAGATCCAGTCCCGCGATCAATCCAATGCCGCAGTGAACCGGCGCAGCCGCTGCATCGCCTCCCGCACCTGGGCCGTCGGCGCGGTGACCGAGATTCGCACATAGCCCTCACCGCCGGGGCCAAAGAACGAGCCAGGGACGATGGCGACGCCGGTCCGCTCAAGCAGCTTGAGCGCGAACGTCTCCGACGTCCAGCCGGGCTCCGAAATCCTGGCCCAGACGTATAACGTCGCGCTAGGGCGCGGGGCTGTCATACCAGTCCCCTCCAACCCTGCCAGGACGATGTCCAGTCGCTCCCGGTACACATGGTTGCGAGCGGACAGCCAGTCTGGGTCGATCGACAGGGCGCGGATGGTCGCCTCCTGCAACGGTCGGAACATCCCGGAATCCACGTTGGACTTGAGCCGGGCCAGCGATGCCAGTGCATCAGCGTTGCCCACGGCCATTCCCACCCGCCATCCCGCCATGTTGGCGGTCTTGGAGAGGGAGTTGAACTCGACTGCCACGTCCGCCGCGCCGTCCACCTGCAAGAGGCTGGGGGCCACGTAGCCATCGTAGGTCACGTCGCAGTAGGGAGCATCGTGGCACAACAGCAGGTCGTGACGTCGCGCATAGTCCACCGCCCGTGCAAAGAACGCCAGGTCGGCCGTGCCGCCGGTGGGGTTGTTCGGATAGTTCAGCCACATCATGACCGCCCGGTCGGCCACGGCGGCGGGGATGGCCTCCAGGTCCGGCAGGAACCCGCGCTCTGGCAGCAGTGGGACCATATAGGCCTCCGCGCTGGCCAGCGCTGTGCCCATCCGATAGGGCGCGTAGCCTGGGTCAGGTATCAGCACCGTGTCGCCGGGATCGAGAACCGCCAGCGCCAGGTTGACGATGCCCTCCTTGGAACCGAGGAGCGGCACGATTTGCGTGTCGGGATCCAGCCGCACGCCGAATCGCCGTTCATAGTACCTGACGATCGTCTCGCGCAGCGCAGGTAAACCCCGATAGCCAGGGTAGCCGTGGTGATTAGGCTGATGGGCGGACTGGCACAGGGCCTCGATGACCTCGTCGGGCGGCGGCATGTCCGGGTTGCCGACGTCCAGGCGGATCACGTCCACGCCCTGCTGGCGCGCGGCTGCGATGTGCTTGGCCCAGCGGGCAAAGGGATAGGGAGGGATGTTGGTCAGGCGGTTGGCCCGTTTCATAGTGATTGCTCCTTTGTTTGGTCTCTGAGATAGTCCACCAGCGCCGCCAACCCCAGCAGGTAGCTGCGCCAGCCAAAGCCGCTGATCTGTCCCACGCAGACCGGCGCGATGAGTGACTTGTGGCGGAACGGCTCCCGGGTGTGGACGTTGGAAAGGTGGATCTCGACGGCGGCAAGCCCCACAGCGGCGATTGCGTCCCGCAACGCCACGCTCGTGTGGGTGTATGCGCCGGGGTTGATGAGCACGCCATCGGCCCAGTCGATTGCCTCGTGCAGCGCGTCGACGAGCGCCCCCTCGTGGTTGGATTGCACGATGCGCAACTCACAGCCGCGGTCGGCCGCGGCCCGACGCAGCGCCGCGTTGATCTCATCCAGCGTCACACGGCCATAGGTCCCGGGCTCCCGTCTCCCCAGCAGGTTGAGGTTGGGGCCGTGGAGGATAAGAATCCTGAGATTAGAGACTGGAGATTGGAGATTGTTCATACTCAGCTTGCCCCCATGTTCCCCAGCACGCTTATCACGACGTCTCGTGGCACGTCCTCGACGATTTCCACCTGGCCGATGGCGTGGGGGAGCACCCAGCGCAGGCATCGCCCGCGATGCTTCTTGTCGTGGGCCATCGCTTCCCAGATGGCGCCGGCTTTGAAATCGGGGCATCGCACTGGCAGTCCCCAGGCTGTGAGCACGTCCGCGACCCGGTGGGCAAGCGCGGGAGCGGCCCGCCTCACCTCGACCGCGATATGCACTGCTGCGACCGTGCCGATCGCCACCGCCTCACCGTGGCGCAGCGTGAAGCGGCTCAGGCGCTCCAGCGCGTGCCCCACAGTGTGGCCCAGGTTGAGCACGGCGCGCCGTCCCCCTTCAAAGGGGTCTTGCTCGACGACGTCGGTCTTGACGCGCAGGGCGCGGGCGAGTCGGGAAGAGGAGATTAGAGATTGGAAATTGGAGATTGGGGATTGGGGAGAGTTGGTCTCTAACTCGGCAAAGAGGGCTGGGTCGCCGATGATGCTGTGTTTGATCACCTCGGCCATGCCGGAGCGGATCTCCTCGACCGGAAGCGTATCCAATGTGCTGGGATCGACCACCACGAGCGCGGGTTGCTTGAACGCGCCGGCCAGGTTCTTGCCCTGGGGCAGATCGACGCCGGTCTTGCCGCCCACGCTGGCGTCGACCATCGCCAGGAGCGTCGTCGGCACCTGGGCAAAGCGCACGCCCCGCATAAAGGTCGCCGCCGCAAAGCCCGCCACATCGCCGGTCACGCCTCCGCCCAGCGCGAGCACCGTGCCGCTGCGATCCAGCCCCCTGCTGAGAAACTGATCGTACAGCGTTTCGACGGTGGCGAGTGTCTTGTATCGCTCGCCGTCGGGGATGGAGCAGGCAAAAGGCTGCAGGCCCGCCAAAGTCAGGGTGTCCGTGACCCTCGTGCCATAGAGCGGCACGACGACCGGGTTGGAGACGACGGCGACGGATGTGCCCTCTGGCGCTCCCGCCGCCCGCAGCGCACCGCCCACGTGCGCCAGCGTGCCCTCGCCGACGTGGATGGGGTACTCGCCGCCCGGGTGCCGGACGGGAAGCGTGATCGTGCCCGCGATCTCTATCACCCGCGCGGCCACCTGGTCGACTGTCAGCGCGGTCGTATCAACCTGCCAGGGGATGGCACGGTATGCCGGCTGGCGCGTTGCCAGCAGCCGCTCGATCTCTGCGCGCGGGTCGGCCACGTCCAGCAGCGGCCTGTCCGCGTCGTTGCTCCCGTTCACCCGGAGCAGGATCTCGTCCGCGTCGCAGGTCAGACATATGATCGTGCCGCTGTCCATCATCCGTGCCCGGTTCGCCGGATCGACCAGCGCTCCACCGCCGGTGGCGATCACGAGAGGGGAGACCCTTGGGGTTTTCTGAAACCCCAAGGGTCTTTGTGGGAGTCCTTCGCTCAACTCCTCGCACAGCTCCGCCTCCATCTGCCGGAACGCACCCTCACCATCCTCGGCAAAGATGCGCGGGATGGATTTGCCCGCCCGCGCCTCGATCTCGGCGTCCATATCCACGAAATGCCGGCCCATTCGCCGGGCTACCTCCCGCCCGACGCTCGTCTTACCGGTGCCCATAAAACCCGTGAGCACGAGATGGGTCATTCTCAGACTACCTGCACGACGTGGTAGGTTTTCTTTCCCTTGCGCAGCACCAGGAATTGACCGTCGATGGCATCGGCCAGCGAAACACGCTCCGACTCATCACCGACGCGGACGTTATTGGCATAGATACCACCGCCCGCGATCAGGCGACGCGCCTCCCCTTTGGATCTGACCAGGCCCACGGTCTGCAGCAGGTCCACCACATCCATCCCCTCGGCCTCAAACGCCTGCTTGGGTACCCGGGTGGATGGGACGTCCGCGAAAATGTCCTGAATGTCCCCGGCGCTCAGACCGGCAATTTCGCCGCCAAACAGCACCCGTGATGCCTGCTCGGCTCCCGCCAAGGCCGCCTCCCCATGAGCGATGCGGGTCATTTCCTGCGCCAACGTGCGCTGCGCCTCCCGTCGTTCTGGATGCTCCTTTACCTTGTGCTCGATCTCCTCAATCTCTGGCTTGCCGAGCCATGTAAAGTACTTTAGGTAGTTGATCACGTCCGCGTCGTCCTGGTTGAGCCAGAACTGGTAAAAGCGGTAGGGCGAGGTTCGATTCGGGTCGAGCCAGACGGTGCCTGACTCTGTCTTGCCCAGCTTCACCCCACCTGCACTCGTGACCAGCGGGTACACCAGCCCATAGGCGCGCTTGCCCTGCATCCGGCGGATCAGCTCGACGCCGGCGGTGATGTTCCCCCACTGGTCGCTGCCGCCTGCCTGCAACTTGCACCCGTGATGTTCGAACAGGTGCAGGAAATCATAGGCCTGCAGGAGCATGTAGCTGAATTCCGTGTACGAGATACCCTCCTCCCGCTCCAGCCGTGACTTGACCGAATCCTTGGCCATCATATAGTTGACGGTAAAGTGCTTGCCGATGTCGCGCAGGAATTCGATCAGCGAGATGGACATGAGCCAGTCGGCGTTGTTCAGGATTCGCGCCGGGTTGCCCTTTACCTGAAAGTCCAGGAAGCGGCCCATTTGAACCTTGATGGCCTCCACGTTTGCCTCGACTTGCTCCCGGCTCAGCAATTGCCGTTCCTGGGCTTTGCCGCTGGGATCGCCGATCATACCCGTGCCACCACCGGCCAGCGCGATGGGCGTGTGCCCGAACCGCTGCAAGCGCGCCAGTCCCATCAGCGCCAGCAGGTTGCCCACCTGCAGGCTGTCCGAGGTGGGGTCAAAGCCGATGTAGGCTGTGACCTTTTCCCTGGCCAACAGCTCGGGAAGCTCCTCGGTAGCGTCGTATACCAATCCACGCCATTGAAACTCGTCGAATACGTTCGACATTGTGCATTCATCCTCTCTGAGCCTGTTTCTGCATCTCTTTCAGACTGTCGCCCCCGGATTTCTCCGCCAGTGCGCCGGCCAGCACCCAGGCGACCATCGCCTCGCCGACGACCGACGCGGCAGGAACCGCACACACGTCGGACCGCTGGTACTGGGTGGCGGCCGGTTCGCCCGTCGCCAGGTCCACCGAGCGCAGCGGCGTGACCGTCGTCGGAATGGGCTTCATCGCCGCCCGCACCGCGATGGGCTGCCCGTTGCTCATCCCCCCCTCAATCCCCCCGGCCCGGTTCGACGTCCGCGCCACCGCTGCCACCCCAGGCACCCCGGCTTGAGGGATACCCGCCTGCCGACTTGCTGATTTGCCGATTTGCCGATTTGCCGATTTGCCGATTTGCTCAAACTCATCGTGCACCTGCGTCCCGGGGCGGCGGGCGTTCTCGAACGCCGGCCCGATCTCGATCCCCTTGATCGCCGGGATTGAAATTACCGCCGCCACCAGCCGTGCGTCGAGCCGCCGGTCCCAGTGCACGTGGCTGCCCAACCCGACGGGAACGCCGGTGGCGACGACAAAGAATACGCCGCCCAGCGAATCCCCCGCCCGGCGCGCTGCGTCGATCGCCGCCCGCATCCGCCCGGCGGCCTCCTCGTCGGGACATCGGACGTCACTGGCCTCGGCCAGCGCCCACAGATCCCCCGGCGGCAGATCGGGCACGTGGGCGGCGGCGCCCCCAATCTCGGTGACATAGCTGCCGACGGCGATTCCAAACTCGGCCAGAAGGAGCTTGGCCAATGCCCCCACCGCCACCCTCGCCGCCGTCTCCCGTGCGCTGGCCCGCTCCAGCACCGGCCGGGCGTCTTGCAGCCCATACTTGACCATCCCGGCATAGTCGGCGTGGCCGGGCCGGGGCACGGTCAGCCTTGGAAGGTCACCGGCGACCCACCGGTCGCGCCAGTTGGCCCAGTCACGGTTGGCGATGCGCAGCGCGACCGGCGCACCCGTCGTCTGGCCCGCGATCACCCCGCCCAGGATCTCGACCCGGTCCCGTTCGATCTGCATCCGCCCGCCTCGGCCATAGCCGCCCTGCCGCCGGGCCAGGTCGCGGTTGATCGCCTCGATATCCACTGCCAGTCCAGCCGGCAATCCCTCGACCACCGCGGTCAGGCACGGCCCGTGGGATTCGCCAGCGGTCAGAAACCTCAGCACTTGGTCCTCCAGGGAAATCAGTCCGCCTTGGGGCGGTACTTTTTCTCGTACAGGTCCTTGTCGTAGGGTGCCCGTCTCCCTGGGCAGCGCTCCCGGGGGCACAGTTGGCAGCTTTCAAAACTGTCTTCGGTCGGGAACCGTATCCCGGAGACGGACTTGGTTGGGACCATCAGCAGGCTGTCCGTGAGCCGCACGCCAATGGCATCTTCCGGATCGCCGAGGAGTGCAAACAGCGGCCGCTGCGCCTGGATGGGCCATTCGCCCAGCGATCCTGGACTCATGACCGCAGTGCGTCCGGGGTGATATTGTTCAGCCACGTGTTTGTTCAGAACCTGTATGGCCACGCGCAAGGCCATCTCGTTGATTGTCTCGGCCCAAAAGCGGCGCAGTATGTCGTCGATCGAGTCCGCCCACTCCTGCAACTCTGTCCCGCACGTGACGATGTAGGGAAAGACGCGGTGTGCCTGCTCCAGGTTGACGCGCAGCACCCGGCTGGTGAACGGGATGCCGTCGATCACGACCCCGCCGTCGTCTTTGGATTCGATGTACGCCATCCCGTAGAGCGCCTTGGGTCTGGCGATGGCCTGCGCCTCGTCGGCCATGCGTTTGACGTCGTCGGCGTAGGATTGCTTCTTCTTCACACGGAGCTTTTTCACCAGCAGGCCGTGGTCGATCTGGAATGGGATGTCGTCCACTACGATGTTGTCCATGTTTTCATGCTCCTGGTGTATCTAGATTCTCTCCAATTCGGAGAGAGTGCGGTCATCCTGTACATTGCCCGTGTTCAGCGTCGTCTGGGGCTCGAAAAAGAGGACGTGCGCCTCCTCCTCGGCGACGGGCTTGTGCTCTGCGCCAGCGGGGATGACGACGAGTTCCCCTTCCTCCAGCCAGACGTCCCGATCCCGGAACTTTATCAGGAGCCTGCCCTTGGTCACCAGGAACAGCTCATCCTCTGTCTCGTGATGGTGCCAGACGAACTCCCCCTTCAGTTTGGCCAATTTCACGTACTGGCCATTGAGCTCGGCGATGACCTTGGGACTCCAGAGATCATCGATCATGCTGAACTTTTGCGCGATGTTGACTTTTGCCATTTCTTTCTCCACACTCTAGGATGTCTGGCGGCAATTATACCGGATTGGGCCGTTTTGTCTAAGCAGTTGTGGTGATCCTGGAACAGGACGGCATCTTGTCCTACAACTGGTTTCGGGACGGGTTCCGCGTCAACCCTCACCTCTTTAACGCCCGCTCGCAGGCAGCGCGCATCCGTGTGGCGATCCCTTCCAACTCCAGGCCCTGGTTTGTCCACAGGTCGAACGCCAGCGCTCCCTGCCGCACGAGCATCCCCAACCCATCGATGGCGCGCGCGCCCGACCGGCGGGCCTGGCGCAGGAGGCGCGTCTCCAGCGGGTTGTAGACCAGGTCGAACACAGTCAGGTGGGAGGGAATGGGTACGCCCTCGGGCCATACGCAGCCATCGACGTGGGGCCACATGCCGACGGTCGTCGCGTTGACCAGCAGGTCGGCAGTGCGGGCGGATTCGACCAGCGTCTCGGCGGTGAGCGGCGCCGCGTGCAGCCGGGCTGCATCCTGAGAGCGATAGCCCAGGTCGGAGACGAGCGTCTGGGCCCGTTCCAGCGTGCGGTTGAGCACCGTGATCGCGCCGCTGCCCGACCACAGCAGGCCAAAGACAACCGCCCGTGCCGCGCCGCCCGCGCCGACGACGACCGCGTTCCCCCCATCCTCTGGTTCGAAACCGCCCTGGCGCAACGCCCCGACGAACCCCCGGGCGTCGGTGTTGAACCCGGCGATCGTCGGCGCATGGTCCGTCCCTCGCCCGATGACGAGCGTGTTGACCGCGCCCAGCGCCCGGGCGCTGGGGCCGATCGTGCCGAGCGCGGCCATCACCGCCTGCTTGTGCGGCACCGTCACGTTCGCCCCCCGAAAGCCCAGCGCCGCCAGCCCGTGCACAGCCCTCTCGACCTGCCCCGGCTCCACCGGCAGCGGGACGTAGCGCCAGTTTAGCCCCAGTGCCTCAAAGGCCGCGTTATGCATCGCCGGCGACAGGCTATGTTCCACCGGCCAGCCAATCAGCCCGACCAGTTGCGTACGTCCGTTGATCTGGGAAGATGTCATTGCTGTACCTCGGCTCAACGTGAAAAGCGAACGTGACTCATGATTCGTGATCCGTAATCCGTGATCCGTGACTCGGAACGCTCACGCGTTACGCATCACGAATCACGCATTACGTATTACGCCTCACGCCCCACTTCCATCTCCGCCCCCAATCCCTGCATCACTCCCGTGAACCCCGGGAACGAATCGTCGATGCATTCCGCGTTCTCAATCACGACCTCCCCGTCCGCGATCAGGCCGGCGACGGCCAGCGCCATCGCCAGCCGGTGGTCGCCGTGGCTATCCACGACGCCGCCGTGCAGTTGGACCGGTCCCTCCACGATAAACCCGTCGGGCAGCGGATCGATACGCGCGCCCAGCGTTTCCAGTTCGGCCACGATGGTAGCGATGCGGTCGGTCTCCTTGACGCGCAACTCGGCCGCGTCGCGCACGATGGTAGCGCCGTGCGCCTGCGTCGCAGCCACCGCCAGCACGGGGAACTCGTCGATCATGCGAACCACCAGTTCGCCGCGAATCTCGACACCAACGAGATCGGATGCGCGCACGCTCACGTCGGCCACCGGCTCGCCGCCCTGCTCGCGCCCGGCGGCCAGCGCGACGCCGGCCCCCATCGCCCGCAGCACGTCCAGCAGCCCCGTCCGGGTGGGATTGACGCCCACGCCTGCGAGTGTGATCTCTGAGCCACCCATCAGCGCTGCCGCGACCAACGGAAAGGCGGCTGACGAGACGTCCCCCGGTATGCGTAGCGAGAGCGGGGCCAGGGATGGGGGCGGGGCCAGCGTGACGTCGAGCCCGTCGATCTCGATGTGTGCGCCCATCGCGTTCAGCATGCGCTCTGTGTGGTCCCGCGCGGGTCCGGGCTGGCGGACGGTGGTGGGGCCGTCGGCGTACAGCCCGGCCAGAAGCAGTGCGCTCTTGACCTGGGCGCTGGCGATGGCGAGCGTGTGATCGTGACCGCGCAACTGTCGCCCGTGGATGGCGAGCGGCGCGTGCCCGTCGACGGCCTCGATCCCGGCCCCCATCCGGCGCAGCGGCTCGACGATGCGCCGCATCGGGCGGCGGATCAACTGCGGATCGCCGGTGAGCGTGCACCCGAAGGATTGCCCGGCCATTACACCGGCCAGCAGCCGCATCGTCGTGCCCGAGCGGGCGCAGTTCAGCGGCCTATGCGGCGCTTGCAGCCCACGCAGTCCGCGCCCGTGGATGGTCAGCGTGGTCGCGTCGTGTTCCTCGACCTGGATACCCAGCGCTCGCAGGCACGCCACCGTCGCCAGGCAGTCGCCGGATGGCAGGAATCCGTGAACCTGGCCGGCTCCATCGGCCAGCGCGCCCAGCAGCAGCGCCCGGTGGGAGATCGACTTGTCGCCGGGCACCCGCCCCCGCCCCCGCAATGGCCCTCCAGGATGTACAATCAGTCGCACCATTGAATACCCTCTTCAGTTTCACGCAACACGCAGCAAGTTTCAAGTTTCACGTTTCAGGTTCCACATCTCAGTCCGACGCCCGCGCGCGGCAGTGAGCGCAGACCGCAAACCCTCTTCGTCCTTACTCTCTACGAGCCGAGCCAGGTCGTCCAACCAGGCACTGCAGTTGCCCAGTGCCTTCAGCACCGGTTCCCGGTTGGTCAGCAGGATGTCGAGCATCATCGTCACGTCGCTGGCGGCCAGGCGCGACGTATCGCGAAAGCCGCTCGCTGCGACGTCCCACACGAGCGGGTCAGTGGAGGCCGTCGCCTCGGCCGTGCCGACGAGCGCGCAGGCCAGCAAATAGGGCAGGTGGCTGATCGCGGCGACCAACCGGTCGTGGCGCTCCGGGGACAGGATCAACGGCCGCCCGCCGATTTCTTCCACCAGCGCGCACCCCTGCGCCAGCGCCGCCTCCGAGGTGCGCGCCAGCGGCGTGAGCACAAAGGTGTGGCCCCGGTACAGCGCGGGATCCGCTGCCTCGATCCCCGAAACCTCCTTGCCGCACATCGGGTGGCCGCCGAGCGGCTGGACGTGACCCGGCAGCGCCGCCATGCGCGCGACGATCTGCGTCTTTGTGCTCCCCAGGTCCATCAGCAGGCACCCCTTGGGGAGGAGCGGCCCGATCTCGTCCAGCGTGTGCAGGATGGCGCGCACCGGCGTCGCCAGGATGACGACGTCCGCCTGGCGCACGCCGTGCGTCAGGTCGATTGTACCCTGGTCGACCAGGCCACGCGCCAGTGCCGCCTCGATCGTCTCGCTGCGCCGCGCCACGCCGACAACGGCCCGGCACCGGCCGCGCAGCGCTCCGGCCAGCGAGCCGCCCATCAAGCCCTGGCCGACGATGGCCACGCGGCTGCCTGCCAGTCGCTTCACATCGTCCTCCCGACCGCTTCGGCCACCGGCCGCAGGCCCTCCATCAGTGCGGCGAAGCGGCCCGGCTTGAGCGACTGTACACCATCGGAGAGCGCCTCCTCGGGGTGTGGGTGCACCTCGATGATCAGCCCGTCCGCACCGGCCGCCACCGCCGCCCGCGAGATCGGTTCCACCAGCTCCCACTTGCCCGTCCCGTGGCTGGGGTCGACGAGGACCGGCAGGTGGCTGAGTTGCTTGAGCAATGGGACGGCGCTGATGTCAAGCGTGTTGCGCGTGTATCGCTCGAACGTGCGGATGCCGCGCTCGCACAGAATGATGCGCTCGTTGCCGTGGGAGAGAATGTACTCGGCGGCCATCAGCAGTTCCTCCACGGTGGACATCATGCCCCGTTTGAGCAACACCGGTCGCTGCGCCTCGCCGACGGCGTGCAGCAGGGCATAGTTCTGCATGTTTCGTGCGCCGATCTGGAGGATGTCGGCGTACGTCGTGACCAGGGGCACC
>Ga0180431_10008762_pt1 | contig 11553 bp, 17 predicted proteins | sample SS_ome_11_FD_132459 | JGI IMG/M metagenome (GOLD analysis project Ga0180431, IMG submission 132459) | Hypersaline lake sediment archaeal communities from the Salton Sea, California, USA - SS_1_MS_1 metaG | ecosystem: Environmental > Aquatic > Non-marine Saline and Alkaline > Hypersaline >...
AGCTACTGAGACTAGTTGAACTGCTTGAACTACTTAAGCTAGTTGAACTGCTTGAACTACTTAAGCTAGTTGAACTGCTTGAACTACTTAAGCTAGTTGAACTAGAAGAACTAGAGCTTTCCTCTCCACGCTCCAAGGCACCAATATCCCAAGCATCGTCTTGCGGCCTCCAATTGTCACCTTCAATGTGGTCTGCATCCCAATCAAAGCTAACAATTGTGTCGCCAGCATCATGGGCGTCGGCTTTATACAGCAAATTCCAATTTGATGCTGGATTGACGAACTGATTAGCTGAAGACTTTCCTGTTATTGACCCAGTTGCTCCATAAGCACCACCGGTTAAATCAGAACTCAAATTGTAGCTGCCAGAAATTGTTCCTAACCCGAGCTGTGTTGCAACAAAATCGACGCTACTGTCCATCGATATGTTGTTTATGGCCGTAGCGTTGAGTGTAGATGAAGCATATTCGTAGAAACGAAGCCCGAACGAACCATGGCCAATTATGGTATTGTTGTAGACGTCATAGGAGCAAGTCCGACTGTTGCCGCAATAAAGATACATCCCTATAGTCGAGTCTGTTCCTCTCTGACTAACACAGATGTTGTTCTGAACTATAGCGTCGGTAATTGTGTAGTTGAGACCATCTGCTCGGATGCAGCTATATGCGATACTCCCATTGGTTAGAAAAACCAGATTCGAATCTGCAACTGTATTGGTGGCGTTTAGGCTCAGAATGTAAGACGTATTTTGACCCTCAATTCTGAGACCCTCAATTCTGGTATATGGGACGTATACCCAAAGGAAACCGCTTAGGTATGCCCCAGTTCCTGACTGACCAGTGTGCCTTTCTGTCAACGGCGTGTATACCTTGGGGTACTGAGTGGCTGATGGGGTCGTCGACCATGTGCTAATGTTGGTCGTTCCCATGTCAAAGCCAGAGTAACACTCAGCATATTGCCACGGATGAGGCTGGTCGTCAGCCCAGTTTTCCCAAGCCTGCAGTGTCGTAAAATCGCCGCCCGAAGATTTGATGGTGCTTATGTTTGGCTGCGCTTCTAGAGCTCCAATATCCCAAACACCGCCATCTGGATACGGACGAGTACGACCTATTGCGTCAGTTGAAAAAGCAGCTATCGTCGTACCAGCGTCAAGAGCGTCAGAACCACCCTTAAGGTGAAAATTATTTGAAGTGTCGTAAAATTGGTCCGCAAATGTTTTGCTGATCAGGTTGCCAGCGCCGCCTTCGTCGGCTGCAGTAGCATCCTCGGACATGTTGTAGGTGGCGGTAATAGTTCCTTTGTTGAAGTTGAAGTCTTTGGCACCATTATCCATACAGATATTGTTGGAAAGGGTCATCGTGGTCTGGTCGTCGTCACACTTGATGCCGTCAGCGTCGGTGCTACAAATCGTGTTGTTGTAGACACCAACATAAGCCTCTGGACCAATCTTGACATCAATACCGGCTTTTAGGAGACCTCCGCCGACAGCACCGTAAATCAGGTTATTCCTCATTACCAGAGGGCTATCGCTCGTATTTCCAGCAGAGGTTTCAATGTCTATCGCAAAGGCATTTGTATTGCCAGCGTTGTTGTAGGCGAAGACACAGTTCTCAATCAGGATTCCGGTTACGGTAGAGGAGCCGTCAATATCTACCATGTTGGAAGCGTCGGTAGATGTTTTATTGATGAATAAACCGTCAATCTGGACGTAATCTACATCAACCAAGTCAATAGCAATCGAAGCCCCATCTTGGGCAATATAGGCTCCAACTAGGGTCGCACTACCATTGTGTCCCTCTCCATCGGCAACATAAACTCTAGGGTAGACAGTCGCAGTAGGAATGTCCGTCCACGAAGAAAAAACAACTTCGCCAAGGTCGCCACCAGAATAACATTCGGCCCACTGGTTTGCGTTAACTTGGTCATCAGCCCAATCTTCCCAAGTTTGCAGAGTACTAAAGTCCCCACCTCCTGCCGGTTTAATTGTGCTGATTGTTTCATCGGGAGGTTCATACTCAAAAGCTCCAATATCCCATGCAGAACCATAAGGCCTAGTGACGCCGAAAGCATCAACAGAAAAAGATGCTATGGTTTTTCCAGAATCTTTAACGTTAGTAGAAGTTGCAAGCGGCTTTAGATTTATAAGCTCATATGTTACTTCATTTGCAGGTGTAATGCTATTTTTGTGATTGGAACCTCCGCCACCGCTAGCAGTTGCGTCTTCTGATGCATTGTTGTTGCTTGTAAAATTTCCTGCAAGCCAATCAAAACAAGAAGTTTCGGCGTTTATAGCCAAGTTGTTCTCTATTGTTGCATATAAAGTTCCACTATTTTGGGTTAACGAAAACCCACTTTTTGCACATGTGACACTATTATTCCATATATTAACATATAAGTCGCCAGTCCCACCTACGTCGGCTCTGCAACGGATTCCCCTTAAAATATTGTTTCCTGCCTCAGCGTTACCGCCATAGATGATGTTGTTTCTTACTGTGGCCGCTGTTCCGGAGGTGTTCCCATTACCTCTGATGTATATTGCGGACATACCACTATCAGCACCACCAGTGTATATAAGCAGACAATCGGCAACCAAGACACCCGATGTTTCAGTTGTGTTGATTATGGTGACAACATCGGTTACAGTTTTAGTGATCTTAATACCCTCTATACGAGTATAATTTTCACTAATTTCTATAGCGTTGGCTGCTGCTGAATCATGTGTAATATATGCGCCAGAGGTTGAAGTTTGTACTCCATTGTGTTTTTCACCATCGGCAGCATATATTCGGGGGTATTCTGAAGCTGTAGGAGTAGAAGACCATCCGGATATGGTAACTTCCCCCATGTCAAAACCGGAGTAACACTCGGCCCACTGGCACGCGCTATCTTGGTCGTCAGCCCAATCTTCCCAAGTTTGCAGAGTACTAAAATCCCCACCAGCAGATTTGATTGTGCTGATGTTCGGACAACCACTACTAGAAGAAGACGATGACATTAACTAACGACCTCACTGGTACTAACAAGACAACCGCTTTTACACTGCCGCCTTTCTCAACTTAAGATTTTAGGAGCTGCTAGAGCTTGAAGAACCCGTACGGTCAGAATCATCAAATATCATATCCGACAACTCCAAGTATTCTTTCTCATTTGGAGAGACCGGCTCTGACGTCGCGTCTGTTGGGTCAAGCCCAGAAGAGCCAGAAAACATGGATAAATCCACCCTGTATTTCGACCTGTTAATCATTTTTAACGTAGACGGCTCATCTTCTTGTTCGGACTCAACCTCGACATTAACAGCGTAAGGGTACACTGATACTTCGTCAACCGTAGCCTCTAGTGCGTCATCCCTAAGGTATGAAATCAAGAAAAACTTTTTCTCCATTTCCCCCCATACAGCAGGACTTTTCTTCACACAAATAATGTCTCCCGTCTTTTTTTCGTACTTTTCGGCTCCTCCGATAGTTCCTTCTCCACCTGTCCTTCTCAAAGATATGCATGCTTCTAGCATTTCTAAACCTCCGCTAAACGTATTGAGCTTCTTGTTGGCGCTTCTTATCAAGCCTAGAGCCCCATTCAATGTTCTTCGCGACTTCCTTTTCATGGCACTCTGGACACCATGTATCACTAATGAAGAAAGGCATATCGTTCATTGACTGGAAAGCATGCCCCCTCATTCTCTGTATTGTTTCGAGCTGTTGTAGTTCTTTGGGGTCCATTTTCTCTTGACTCTTCCACTCTATGTCGCCTTCTGCAACTGACTTTCCGGAAGGACTAGTCGCCCATTTTCCACAAGTCTGGCAACGACGAAAAATCGACTGCTCTTGACCTGGATACTTATCCCTCGAGTCTATTAACATGGCTCTCTTATACCAATTCACACGGCTCATTTAGACACACTCCTCCCTTGTTAAAATCGTGACGACTGGATGACAGCAGTATCCAGCATACATGCACTTCCTAATTTACTACTTAAACTCTTCAAGCTCCATATCTTATTCTTCCCAATCCAGTCCAAACCCTGCCCCAAAAAGAAAAAGCCCAGAGAAATCAATCTCTGGGCTTACATCCCAAGCCGCTATGAAACTACGTCTCAGGCATTGTCGTTCAACAACCTGTCGCGCAACTTGGTTAATCTGCTACAGAATTCTTGTCTTGTCATTTCTTCCGAGATGGCGGCTCTTCGTCGTCGTCTTGATCATCTTGACCATTTTCATTCTTGTAGCCACTCAAATCAAGCCTTTTTTGAGCAAAATATGAACACATGACAACAAGAACAACCTCCCTAACATCCTGAGAATCAAATTTCCCATCTACAGCCATTATAGCGAAGACAATACCAACGATGATGGCAAGGATAAAACGAGCAGAAGTAAGCTTATAGATAACTCGTTCCGCTAACGGATGCTTTTTATTTGGCATTTTTCACCTCCTACTTTCGGACTGACTACATGCTCTCTGTGACGTCCTCCGGATTCTCAAGAGCAATTTCCATCAGTCTTACTTCGTAGGAGAGACTATCGTATCTTTCAAGAAGGTCGTCAACCGTTCTTTGCACCCCAGCAAGCCAATCTTCAACTTCTTCGTCAGAATTTCGAAGGTCACTGATATTAGCAAAAACAAGAGCCCTTATGTCTTCACGAGCCTTCTCAAGCCAATACTTCTTTTCTTCAAGAGTGCTCTCTAAACAGCTCTTGGGTACGTCCAATAGTATCACATTATTGATATATAGTTCAGTTCCCATAACATCCCAAAAATAAGGAGAGGGGGACAAAGCCCAACTCAGTGACAGCTCCCCACTGATTTTTCTTTTAGCTTCCGCCTACTCACGGGACCTACACAGACTTCCTAAGGTAGCGTTGTCGAGTAGTCCTATTAGCATGCATTTTCTTTTTAGCGTACTCTAGCCTCCAGAACCTCTCGGTCTTTACTTCAAAAACACAAAACCAAAGTCCTACTCTTCTTTTTTAGAAATTGAAACTGGGAGACTAATCCAAATCATTCGACCACAACGGCTACAGCGATAACCACGATGGCGACTACTGTCTGCATCAATTACTGGTATCCATCTACCGTCAGGACAATTGCCACATGCACCGTTATTCCAAATTTTCTTCTCGTAAAAATAGAGCAATAGCCAACAAGAAACCAAAAGAACAATTGGAAATCCAATTATAGCAACTAATACAACTGTTTGCCCCATATTCATGTCTCACCTTTTTCGTAACTAAAACCATTTCGAAAGCAAATTTTTTCTTTCCTATAGCCCTTATGCGCCTTGAATGGAGACCTCTTACCCGTATAAAACTCAGGCTCAAAACGCTTCCAATACTCCTCAAGACCCTTCCAGCCATCAGTAATCTCGTCGGTTAAGAAGGCAAATGCAGTCTCGCACGACCACTTGTTAGGACACACCTTATTAAGCTCCCAAAGTCTAACAGCAACCTCTTTTCCTCTCATATAAACAAATGCTCCAGCCGGAATAGTCTTGTTCTGAAGACCATCTCGATGTGATATACGAGGAGTACGATATCGCAACAAAGAAGCTTGAAAAACGTCTTTCTCATTCAGAACTTCCCAAAAATCGTCAGGCAAAGGCTTAATCAGGTATGTATCCCAATCCAAAAATACAACCTCGTCAAAGTCATCCATAAGCCTAACATAAGCCTCTAGTTTATGTTTATATATTCCCCTTGTTGGATGGTACTTGTAGGGTTCTGAATGCAAAAGCACACTGGAAATCCCACGAGCCAAAAGACCTCGATGATTAGCTTCTCCAAATGTATACGAAGTGAACGGAACCGTAAACTCCTGCTCCATACATTTCCTGATATCAGTCTCTATTTTCTTCCTACGCACAAGCATCTTATTCTCAGGGTCGAACTCAATACCATATTCCGAATGAGTTTTCTTGAAAGCTTCGTTGTCCTCGGTCAAGAAGTCGCCCCACAGAACTCTGACAAATCCTCTTCTCACAACCCCACCTTCTCCGGCTCTTTGTCTCTATGAAGCAACTGAAGCTTGGCCTTGATGTAGTCGTATTGGTCCATACCGCTTTCCTTCAAAAAGGTCCTGACAATATGTCGAGCCTCCAAGTGGTCTACAGCTTTGACTGGAATACGAAGCGTCAGCAAATAGTCTTTCTTTTCCATTACTCCGTCTCCATAGAGTCGTATATCAAGTCCAACTTTCCATCCATGATTTCCCGTATTGGGAACTTCTTCTTCGCTCTTTCGTCAATTACCTTGTTGCGAATGAAGTTGTACGTTCTGGTTCGGGTACCTCGACCAAGACCGTCAAACTGTTCAGAACGCTCCTGATTCATCCTCTCTTTGTATCGTCCAACATCTTTTTCCCTGAGCCTTCCAAGCAAAACAGCCATCGCAGACTGTTTGTTGGAATGTTGACTCCTGCCATCAGCATACGCATTCACCTTTGTAGGCAAGTGTGTAATCTTCACCGCCGTCATATTCCGGTTACGATGCTGCCCACCTGGTCCTTGTCCACAAACACATTCTATTTTAAACTCAGACTCAGGATATTCCGTCTCTTCCAGTGTGCGAAAAGGCAACACAGCGACAGCAATAGTGGATGTGTGTCGTCGGCCCTTGGATTCCGTCGGAGGCGTCCTCTGCACCCTATGTATACCAGACTCAAGCCTAAACTTTTCCCAGACTTTGTCTCCGGATATCTTTGCAACTATCGTCGAATCAGAAATACTAAAGACACTCCCACTGCAACTCAACACGATCACAGTAGGAAGAATACATCTTGGCCATATCCCTTGCAAATAGCTTGGAATCTGTTCCGCCCTCTCCCGCTCTAATTTCAACAATACACGATTTCATTTCTTAATCCTCCAAAGCGACCTCTTTACCATACTTCTTGTACAGCCTCTTCAGGTCTTCCTTTTCCTTTTCAAGTTTCGTCTTACGCTTAGTTTCTTTGGCCTTCGCGGCTGCTTTGCGAGACTTTTCTTCTTTTGCGAGTCGAGCCTTCAGCTCATCATCGGTCTCCCAACGATAACCGTGAATTTCAATCTTAATTCCATCGATTTCGTTGTAATAACCATGGTCAACGGCCCCCTCGTAAGTCAACTTAAAATAGGTCCCACTCAGTTCTTCCAAAGCTTCCTTAAGCTCCGATATTAGTGCGCCCAATTCGCCAACCTCTTCGCCAATCATCTCATATTCACGAATCTCAATGGACTTAACATTATCGGCTCGAATTTCCCTCTTGCCAGACTTTGATTCAACTTCACCAGTATATCGTTCATTCCTAATATTCATTGTGTTTCCTCCATTCAAATAGTACAGGTTATTATAGGCTGCCGCTGACAGATTGCAAGAAAAAACTCAAAAAACCTTACCAATGAGTTCGTAAATCAAATCTTCCTGATCTTCAGTGAACTTCCAACGCACATTCACATTCTTCTTCGCCCAGTCTCGAGGATGCCCACCCTTCTCTTCGCTCATCGAACACCAATCAGCTACCATTTCCGCGACATCCAAATCGGGCATCTTCGTAGCATCAATCATTTCCTCAGGCGGCTTATCTCTGTCCTTCCGATTTATCAGGTCAACTTCCTTTTCAGAATGGAACTCAGGATGATGTCGATTGGACGCACTTTTCACATGATGCTCCGTTGCCTTGTTCATTTCGTCGTCAAGGCCCTCAGGCGCTTCCCAATCAACGTCGTCATCTTCACACTTGTACTTCCAAGTAATGTAAACATATGGCTCTCGTTCTGGCGACTCAAATTTGCTTTGGTCGTGAATTTTGGCGCGTTCTCTCAGCTCCTCAAATCTGTCGTCCTCGTCAGCTATCAGATTGCAATACTTAGAAACACGGTCGATATGCTTCTTAGTCCTCTCTTCAAACCAATCCTCCATTTCTTTCCAGTTGTCGGGCTTCCCATCGTTACTCTGAGCTGCATTTTTGTACCAATTCATCTTTTTCTCCTTTGCAGATATCTGACCTTGTCGCTGATTTTTATTTGTCTTTTAGTGCCGTCTTTGGTGCGCCACCAGACAGTCGAATGAGAATAAGGAGTGTAGTCCTCGGGCCTCTTACGATTATCTTCGTAACACCATATACTAATCGTCTCGGGATAAACCGTTGCTAAGTTATACTCCTTCGTAGGGTACCTTCCTGAGCAGTAGGGGCACCCCCCGCCCGCCGTTCTATTTTTGATTGCAGCTTTCCATTCGTGTCCCTTATCGCAGACCCACCAAACCTTTCTTCCAGAGCCATAGCTCATGTTAGAAGGCAACAAAGCGCCATTTCGGTCTGAGTGCCACTCCAGCAGTAGTTCCGGTCTAACATCAACAACTGAGACGTCACAGCCTCCAATGTTAGCGATTTCTTTATTATACAGTTCCTCGTTTTGGATTTTCCCACTATGGCAATATTGTATAAAGCTAGTATCATCGGTGAGCTTAAATAATGACCGAAATAGTCTCATAACAATAGAGATGTGTGACTCCCTAGGAGAAGATGACACATCAAAATCAGCAAGCATTGGGAGGGGCTCTTCTCTTACACGAATAACTGATATTCCTCTTTTTTTCAAAATGGAATTTTTTTCCGAATCCCACTCTCTTCTTCGGTCAGGCTTGTGCCAGTAGTAGCCGTCTATCTCAACCCCAATCTTCAATCGAGGCAAAAAAATGTCTATCTCAACCCCATCAATTCTTGGACACCATATAACTTCATCCAATATAGACTGAAGCTCGCAGTATATTCGAACTTCAAGACGAGAATGTCTGGGAGAGCAAAACGGACATTTAGAACCTTTTACCCTAGAAGCAATCGACGCCTTCCACTCGTGACCATTGCTACATTTCCACCAGACCTTTGTAGCACGCCCCCTAGTCATATCTTCAGGACGTACTTTGTTCTTGTTATAATCCCACTCAGCGAGCAAATTCTCAATATCCATAATATTGTTTTCGTCGGATGGCTTAGACCCATTGCAGTAAGGACAGCCACTCTTAGTCTTTTTGTTCGTCATCGAATGGGGAGTCGCCTCCCACTCGTGCCCCTTCTCGCAGACCCACCAAACCTTCTCTGTTGACCTAGGAAGGACGTCGGATGGTGTGCACTGATTTTTAGCATAGTTCCACTTAGCTGCAACAGAAGGAAAGCGCTTGGCCAAATTGTTATCTGCTGACGGTAGGCTCCCTTTGCAAAATGGACACCCCCTATTAAGGCACACTCTGTTCCCTAGTCGCGCCTCCCACTCGTGCCCCTTCTCGCAGACCCACCAAACCTTCTCGACCATCTTGACGTTATAGATGTCTGCCACGTTCTTCGAAAAGTTCCACTCAGCTAACAACGCTGGTTTTCCTCTTGGTCCAATGCTCTCTGTTTTTCATATCACACCTCCTTGTTTATTTATTCTGCGAAGCGCGTCCACATTCCTCTTGCTGGCCGTTAAATATGTTGGTAATTAGCAGCTATACCATATAAAAGAAAACGGCACCCGAGATAATTCCCGAGTGCCGTTTAACCAAAGATTACTCTCTGGTGGGTGGGTTAGGTAAGGTTGACAGGCTCCTCTTCCGTCCCATTGCGCCACGCCAAAGCTTCCTTGACGGTGCGAATGTCAGGCGGAACACCCTCCATGTGCCAAACACCGATGGACGGATTCAGCATCTTGAGGTAAGGACGATGGCGGTCATCACCCATGTTCAGGTTGACGAGCTCGTAGTCATCCTGCTTGTCGAGAACTTCCGCTTCGAGAGCCATGGAAACACGCTCCACGCCAATCTTGCGGATGATTTCACGACGGATTTCAGCATTGGTTTCGCTCACAACCAGCTTCGCGTCAAGCTTTCCAGCCGGAGTTTCAGCAATCTCCTGAGGAACCCTGACTCCGTGAAGCGCCCACACGCAATATCCGTCTTCGTAACGGATGGCAGGCCCACCGTCGCAGTGCAGCACACCGTCTTCCAAGTGGACCTCTGCAGGCTTCTCGGAAACAATGGCTACGTCTTCAAACGGAAGCCACCAGCCAGCAATCTTCGCCAGCTCCATGTGAGGAACCAGAGGATTGCAGCACTCCAACCCAAGAACGTTCAGGCAGTAGTCGTAGAAACTAAGCCAAGACGCTTCGTGGGCTCCGTAACAGAAACCGTTCAGAAGACTGGAGCCATCAGCATCAGGGTCGAGCTTCTTGGCTTCCTGAATGGCCTCAACCGGAGAACGCGCCCAAATGATGTCCTTAGGCGGTGTGAGGTTTACTTGTGAGTAGATGCGGTCAATCAGACCTCTGACCGCATCTTTGTTCTCATCCGTCATAGACTGGGTATCAAGCCCAATCTTCAACCACTTGTCGCGGTATACGGAGAGTTGTTCTTCCTGCTCTTGAGTCAGTTCGTTTATCATCGAATTTGCCCTCAGTGTTTTTCTTTCTTTGTTTGTTCTTCGCGACCCTTGAGGCCGGAACCTTAGTCCCGAACCTCGCGAGCCTCTTCTGCGAAGTGGTCGTATTCCTTGACCTTGCGGATACGCCACTTTCCAGCGGGGAGCTTCACCTGATGATGCTCCTCGTGCTTAACCGTCACACCCTTCGGAGCGTCGAGATAGTGAACCTCGTCCACTGCGTACAGGGTAGCGGTCGTGTCTGTTACTGCGTGAGCGTGCCCAGTTGCCTCACCCTCTGCAAGAATGAGACGAGCACCTTCACGCTGAACCTCGGAAGCGCCCTCGGGGACTTCTTCCACCTTCTCCATCAGTACGTCACCTTGCTGATACAACATTTTTCTGTTCCTTTCTGTTATTCGGTGTGACTACTGCCTTTACTTCGATACACTATCATACCTAACCTTTTCTATTTTACAAGAACTTTCTTCGAAATAAATTCCCTCCTCTCGAAAATTGTTTTGCCTTTTGCTAACTTGCCGAATAGTATACCAATCAATCAGAACATTACAAGAAGAAAATTCAATCTTTTTTTCCGCCCTCATTTTGAGCCTTTTTCTGAGCTTCTGTTCTAATGCCTTTTTCGTAGCATGAACAACAGACGCCCTCAATAAGAACATCGAAACGATAAGTCCCGTAGAAATCGTGCTCTACATTCCTATCGTCGAGTTCCTTGGAGCACCCGCAGCACTCAACTGAATGTCCTGTTAGTTGCTTCTTCATGTTCAATCTTTTCGCTTACCAAGAACCTGATTGAGCCAACGCCAGGCGTTCTCGTAAGCATCGCCTTCCTTTTACACACTCTTGAGAGGGCTCCTTTGCAACCAACCCCAAAAACCTTCTTATAACACCTATTGAACGGTTCGCACCATACAAAACTACACAAAGTTCGATTCTTCACGACGATTCAATTTCTTTTTTAACAGGGAGAACAATGACACCCCATACAATATCAAATATTGGCTGCTCGGTAGCAAACCACACTTGCCGATAGGTTCTCCAACCATCCTCGCTCAGAGTATCAAACGCGTCGCCAGTCTGAAGCTTTGCGTCTTGTTGGGGAAAATCGGATAACAAATGTCGCACGTTATACAGCCCTCTCCCCACCAAGACCTCCAAGGACTATTGTTC
>Ga0180431_10008764_pt1 | contig 11552 bp, 13 predicted proteins | sample SS_ome_11_FD_132459 | JGI IMG/M metagenome (GOLD analysis project Ga0180431, IMG submission 132459) | Hypersaline lake sediment archaeal communities from the Salton Sea, California, USA - SS_1_MS_1 metaG | ecosystem: Environmental > Aquatic > Non-marine Saline and Alkaline > Hypersaline >...
CTCAGATGGTCGATATGCTGGTCCTGGACCAGATGTGGGCACCGCTGCTTGGCGACAGGGCTGCAAAGATCGATCAGCTCATCCGCCAGGGGGGCAGGAGCATCCTCCCGGCCATCAAGCTAGTCAGGTCCTGCACCGGCTTTACCATAGTACTCTGCCGGACGCTGGTCAAAAAGCGCGCCGAGTATCTCTAGCACAAGAAGGAGGGGGACGGGAGACAACCCCGTTCCCCCTTTTTTGACGACTTATGCGGCAGGGGTCGATCTCACTTGGGAGGAACACGATGGAACAACCCTACGAGTTCATCACCTTCGGTACGCACGGGGCCACGGGGCACACTTTCGGTTGCGATTGCTGCGTCGAGGATGTCCTCATCCCCAGCCTGGGAGTGCTCACCGAGCTGAACCGCACAGCCGAGATGTACCACCAGATGTCCATGCGATACCGGGCCATAGCCGGCACCGTGTCTCACTACGGTCTCAACCGTGTCCTGGACACCCTCCGGCGTTGGAAGCTGATTGTGGAGACCCATCGTCGCTACGATGCAGCTATGCGGCATGATGCCGATCCTGGCTCTGCTGGCAACTATGGCGAGGACTGGTCTCACCACGGCACGATCAACTGCCACAACGAGTGGCGGACCGCGCAAGCCCGGTTCAGCAAGACCGACCAGCGCATTGCCAAGGCGATGAACTGGGAGGAGGTGTGGTAGATAGCCCGCGCTGTCTGACTAGGAGGTAGGGGCCGCTGAGGCCCCACCTCTTTTTTCGATGCTGCATTTATGCGGCATAAATCACACTGGGAGGTATACCAATGCCCGATGATCTGACACTTCGATGGATCAGTGTTGATCTGGCGGTCACGCGCGCGGACGAAGCGTCTCCGACTGACGATGACGCCGACCAGGTCATAGACGTCGTTGTCGAGGCGCTCGAACAGGCGGGCTACGACGTATTCGGCACAGTTGAAATACGCGAGGCACCCGAGGCGGTGATCCTCACCCAGGTCCAGGAGATCGCTTCCCGACTCCTGGCACGAAAGGAGACGCACTAATGGTTCCCCACTGTTCAGACGGCTAGCGCACGCTCAACAAGGACCATCCGTTGGTAGTGTTACACAACGCCAAGATGGGCTGGCGTAAGCGCACTGAGCACGGCGACGCAGTGTACGTGTTCAAGTATCACCTGCCCACGGAGCCCGGCCATTACGTGGCGCGCTACATCATGCAGGTGCGCGTGAGGGATGGCCAGGTCCAGGTTGACATGCCCACCATGGTAGCAGCTGAGGCGTTCAGGCGCGTCGAGGCGTTGCTGGTCAGCCTCGGCGTGACCCTGGAATGCGGGCTGCAGGGGGTGCGCCCGTGAAGTGAGGGCGGGACCGTTGACGCCGACAGAGTGGGGGCCTTCGGGCTCCCGCTCTTTTTTGAGCGTGGACTGGCTACGCCAATTTGCATGGGAGGTGTCAATATGCTCCAGATCGAAGTCGGCAACATCAAGTTGGGGGACCAGGGTGTCTACATCGGCCGGCCGAACAAGGACCGACCCGGTAGCCCACTGGCGAACCCGGAGTACTTGGCCAACGAGGCGGATCGGGCCAAGAACATCGCTGGGTACAAGGTTTGGCTTTGGGCCAAGATCCAGGCACGGGACCCCAAGGTGATGACAGAACTGTGGCGGCTGCTGGACCTGGCACGCCGGCCCGAGGGCGTGACACTGCTCTGTTGGTGCGCGCCCAAAGCCTGCCACGGCGATGTCATCAAGGCGGCCCTGATTTGGCTCGACGAGCAGCACCAGAACGACGAGCTGTTCCGGGTGGGCACGAAGGAACTGGGCGGCGTCCCGGTCGACATGGAGACCGGCGAGGTCCTCGATTGGCGCTAAAAGAGTGGCGAGGTCGGTCCTGGGACTGGCTTCGCCAATTCTTTTTTGAACGTCCAAATCCTACCTGGAGGTAAGTCAATGAAGCTCAAGCATCAGATCGCCCTGTATGCCGTGCTCGGCGTGTTCATCCTGGGCCTGACCAGCTGCGTGATGGAGGCCGCTGTAGCGCCGGCGCCTGCCCTGCCAGTTGCCGCCCCGGCAGTCGAAGTACCTGCTGCGCCACTGACGCCCGCCTTGCCACTCACGATCCCACTGCCTGGCTTGCACGACACCGTGGTGCCCCGTGATCACGCCGTCGAGAGACACGGCGAGAAGGCACACGAGGCCCGTCGCATCATCGAGGACCCCGACTCGAATTGCCAGTTCTTCCACTGCGATGGCCCATCTGGCCCTGGCACCAGTGTACTCCGGCAATGCGTGGACTCATCCAGCAGCACGTACGCTCTCCAGTACATCTGGTACAACGAGCAGACGGGTGCCTGGACGGAAGGCACGGCATTCACCCAGGGCCAGAACAAGGCACTGAACTACCGTGCCAACAAGAACTGCCGTGCTGCTGGCGAGTCCTTCACGTACAGCAATCCACCATCGGCACTACTAGATTGGCTGAAAAGGGAGAATGTGTAATGAACAAGGATAAACTGCGCCAACGGGCCAAAGAGCGCATTGGGGACCTGATCGTCGAGCTGGCAGGTGCCCTGGATGCCAACGGGTGGGAGAACCCGGCTGGGCAGATCGAGTTTGTGCTGGCGGTGCTTCTCAATCCAGCCATCAGCGAGTTGAGCCTGTTGGTACAGGAAGCCGACGAGCCCAGCGGCTTTGGTGAGATACCAGAGGATGTATCATTGCCTGATCTGCACGAGTCCGTATGAGTTCAAGCAAACCAAAGAGTTAGTGAACTTGGCGGAGCCGGTTAGTGAATCTGACTGGCTTCGCCAATTTTTTTTGAACGAGAGAAAACGGTCTCTCGTGGATAGAGCCCTGATGGAGGGCGAACATAGATCCTACATAAGGAGATTGAACAATGGCAGAGATTATCGACACGGTCGAGCGCGATGGGTTCGAGGGCAAGGTCTACCAGGGCGCCAAGGGCAACTTTGTGGCCTGGCAGTTGGCTACGCTGACCTCCCAGCGCGGTGCCCCCGTGGCAGTCACGGCGATCACGGGCGAGAACGGCAGCCCGAAGGCCGCGGCCTGGAACATGACGCACAACAAGCGCAACGGCTTCCTGCAGCGCGTGCTCAAGAACCGGGTGCAGTTGAGCCGGGGCGAGGGTGGCAGCGTGGACGTCACCGTGCCGGGCGCGCAGATCCAGGGCGTGGGGTACGATGAGCCCCTGGCGCTGACCCTGCAGGCCAACGTCGCAACGCCGCGGGATCTCCCGGTGGCCCTGGGGCTGTTCGCGGACACCATCTCTCAGGTAGCGGCCAGGGGCGTGTACGCGACCCTCGCCAGCCAGGAGGCCGAGGAGGCCGAGGACGAGCCCGACACCGAGGAGATCGAGGAACTGCAATTCTAGGTGTGTACCTCCCTTAGTGAGAGGCTGGGTCCCTTCTGGGGCTCAGCCTCTTCTCTTTTACCAGGAGGATGACAGTGATCAAAACAGCGTTTCAGATGCGGCTGCAGCGCGCCAGGAAGCTAGTGCAAGACCACGCCGTGCAGTCCAATGGGCACGTGGGCCATTTCCTGGTGCACAGTCAATCGAGTGACGATGAGTATGACGTGACCGTGCACGTGGACCCCAACGGCCAGACGGTGATGCGCACGCATTGCCAGTGCCCCGACTGGGCGAATATGAGCCAGGCAATGGATGGGTGGATCGAGGAGACCGGCCTGAGCCCGCACCCTGGTATTTCCCACGTGGACTATTGCCCTGCCTGCAAACACACGCTGGCCGTGATGATTGAGCAGGGCGTGATTGAGTGAACCTCTTTTTTTTGAGCGCCTACGGGCGTATCCTACTACACAGGAGGTCACACGATGAAAGACGGAAACTACTGGCTCGACAAGCTGCAAGGCTCGCTGGTCAAGGTCGCCGAGTATATGGCGCTCAACCGCTATGGGGCAGCGCCGGACGCCGACGACCGGGTGAGTGACGCGCTGGCGGCCCTGGTGGAGGGAAGCGCCCGCTTCCAGCCCCAGCCTGGCAAGGACGGCATCGGCTACTACCTCCAGTACACGCTGTCCTACGTGGCGGGTGCGCTGAGGAACGGTGCCCAACTGGCCAAGGACTGGAGCGACGAAGCGGCGTGCTTCACCGACATCGCGCCGGAGCAGCTCGGGATCGAGCGGCTGTGGGAGACGATCCCGGATGAGAGCGGTGAGGACGATGAACCCCTGTTCGTGCTGAACAACCACAAGGTTGCTGGCACGGCGGAGATCGTCGGCCTGATCGTGGATCACCCGGACCGCCGCCGCATCGCCGCGAAGGTCCTGGGCGTGCAGGCCGCTGACCCCGACCTGGCCGAGCAGCTGGAGGCCGCCCTCGACGCCATCGCGGATCAGCTACGTGCTGAGCCCCGCTGGATCGAGGACCGCCCTGGGCCAGCGCCCGTCGTCACCCACGACCTGGAACCCATCACGGTCATCCGCAACGGCGTGCAATCCACGATTTCTGCAGCAGAAATGCGGCAGCAGGTCGAGGACGCCAGCCGTAAGGCGGCCGTGTGGGACCCCGAGCAACTCGATGCGCCGTTCGAGAACGACGTGTTGTGGGGCTCCCAGGTCGAGGCCGAGCAGGATCGTGCCTACCGCTCCGCCTACGCCGATGACAGTGCGTGGCCCAAGTCCATAACACGGGACTTCTGGGACATCCTGGTCGGAGCGTGGGGCCAGGCCGGCTGGGCACAGGACGTGCTCGATGCCCTGATCGGTGGCGAGACCGAGATCGCGGAGGAGACCCAACTGGTCATCGACGTGATGGAGGTCCTGTCCGACGCCGTGGCCGACGAGCCCGATGGCTCGGTACGCACAGTGGCCCGCGCGCTGGCGAACCGTGTCCTGAAGGACGGGCTCGCGGTCAAGACCGAGGCCGGCCAGGCACCCTACGAGGCGCTGGCCGAGACCTTCGGGTGGTATCTGGGCGTCGACGTCACCTACGGGTGGAGCGCCACGCTGGCCACCGCCAAGGGGATGGAGAGCGCCGTCACCGGGTGGGTCGGGAAAGTCACAGCTCTGCGTGGCGTGTGGAAGTCCCAGGCCGCGGCGGTCACTGCCCTGGTGCTGCACGACGCCAGCCCAGGCGAGAGCAGGAGAGCAGCCCGCGCCGCGTTTGCTGGTGCATAGGAATGCGAGGAGAGCTGGGAAACCGGCTCTCTTTTTTCGATGGGGGCGCGGTAATTCTCCAGGGGCGGGAGTGTTCCGCCTGGGCTGGAGGATTTCGCTTGGGCGGGGGTGTTTTACGCTGGGGCAGCGTCATCTGCGCAGGGGCCAGATGGTCCTGGTAGCGGCGGTCGACAACGAGTGGGATAAGGATGAGCTTGCAGCCAAACTCAAAGAAAGGAGCGAACATCCTGGTGTATTTTTCATTTGACTTGACACGATGGGGTATGTGTTAAGGGTGTGTCTCCCAAACTGTTAGTCTGCAGACGTTTGAGAAGGCGAATTTGAGTCAGAATCCGCCTGCTAGCGCGCTTTTCCAACAAGGAGCTTACCCCTTCGGGACAATTTGTCCGGTGGTTACACCAGCATGATCATGACTTCATGTTCATCCAGCCAGGAGCATCGGAAAAGAGCCTTCATCGGGTGCCAACACAGCCAAAATGGCCTTGAGGGGGTAAGAACACTGTCTGGTTAGCGCACAGTCAGTGATCACTGTAACACTCTGGAGCCACCAGCTCACAATTCCAGAGACACACCCATGTGTTAAGGTCAGCGTGACGGTTCTGGAGTTTGTCAGGCAGTATGTGGACCTGAAACCGACGGCGAGTGGAGCCATCGGCGTGTGCCCGTTCCACGACGACCACCACCCGAGCTTCGGGATTAACGAAGATGGCAACTGCTGGCAGTGCTTTGCGAGGTGTAGTGGTGGCGTGAGGGAGTTGGCCGAGATGCTGTTGCGACCAGATGCAGATTTCTACAGGCGAAAGTACAAAGCCAGCACTACCGATCGGCCCACGTCAGAGTACCCGCGGACCGATGTGCTGGCGTTAGTTGGCTGACAGCGCTATGGCCAAAAGGCGTGAAGCCGACTCGGTCAAAGTGATTGAGAAACAGATTCTAGTCTACGCGACAAACGAAATATGGATCAATATCGTCGCCCCCTTCCGCGACCCATCCAACTGCACCGGAGTCGGTCTGGACCTTCCACCACGTACAGCCATCTATGCATGCAGGTCCATCTACGATGTTGATATACTCACCTGGTTCAAGGCGAGTGATTTCAGAACCGTTATCCTGTGGCTGCGAGCGCAGTGCTAGTCGATCATACGCAGTGCAAACTTGTGCTCTATCACCGACGCGGATACGCTGCTGTGACGCGCCTGGACAACTTGCCGGGCCACCATTATTGGGGGACGGATAGGATTGCCAGGATTTATCCTCACAAAACACATAGATACGCTCATCGCAACCTTTCCAAATCAGGCCGTGCTCAAAAGCCTGCCACCGGCCATCGTAGCCCTTCTCGTCTGTCGTTGCCCAGCCAATAGCTGCATCAGGACCACCCAATCGATCACACCATAACTTGCCAATCCCCCTTCTAGGTGTAGGTGGTGTGTCCTTTGGCACGTCGTCGGAAGCACAAAGGTATTTTTCCATACCTTCTTCCCAGGTGTCGATGTACCTTTGCCAGTTTCCACCCTGCATAAGCACATAGATCTCGTCCGTGTCCTCTCGCCAAAACATGACGCCCCGGTCGAAAGACTGCTGGGCTGCAAAAGTCGTGCCCTCTTCCCCCATAGCCCAACCCAGTTTTCGGCGGCTCTCCAGATACTCGTGCCAGATTTGGCCAAACACGCCAATTGGCTCGGACGCACCGGGGGGAGGGTCGGCAGGTATAATCTGTACTCGGATTGGGCGTATAGTCTCATGTCCATATTCGTCTTGAACACCAACGGTGATTATCTGTCTGCCGACGATGTCTGGAGCATTGTACACAACTGAACCCGCTTCGCCGACGACGAATCCGTCGCTTGCTTCCCAAGTATATGTCAGATCGTCGCCCTCTGGATCTGAAGCCACGCAGTTCACTGGGACAGCGCTCCATGCTGCTATGAACGTTGAGGCTATGTCTATTTCTTCAACATCAGGTGGTAGGTTGCTCGGTGCGTTTCGTCGTTCCCACGAATCGTCATCGTAGAAAGCCCAGGTCCACCTGTCGGAGCGCAGCATGAAGCCGCGTTCGAAGTCTTGTACAGTTGCGTCAAAGCCGTCTTCCGCTTTGATTGCCCAACCAAGGCGCTGGCGTAAGTCTGGATAGGTGCACCATGTCTTGCCGAATCCCATTACAGGCGTCGGCGGTGATTCATCAGGCGTATCTGCATCGGGACATGAAAAATATGGGTCGCCATTGCGCCACATGTTAGGATACGTTTCCCAACTTCCCCAATCGTAGACAACATAGATCTTATCATTGTCTTCTCGCCAAAGCATCCAGCCATTCTGGAATGCTTCCTCTGCGACCCAAGTCGTGGAGTAAGCATCCGTTGCACATCCGATCTTGTCCTGCATATCCGACCACATACTCCCAAACGGTCCCGAGAGGTAGTGCTCCCAGTATCCGTCATCGTATAGCACCAAGATAGCTCCACTGTCACTTAGCAGCGTAAACCCTTGTTCAAACTGCTGCATTGAGCCTTGGTACCCCCTCTCGCAATCGGTGGCATTACCCAAGCGGTTACGGATCTGCGGTCTGTCACACCAGATCATGCCGAAACCACGTCTAGGCGTTGGAGGGCATTCTGACGGTGTGTTGGCATCTGGGCACGAGAACTCCGGTCTATTATCGTCATAAGGCTCGTGTTCGACAACCTGCCACGTTCCATCATCGAACAACACAAGGGCTTGAGCCCAGTCAACCGGTTCGCGCCAGAGCATCTTCCCACCCTCGAAGTTCTCCTCCGCTATTAACCCAGTGGTCACCTGGTCGGAGGCACAGCCAATAGCTCCTCTCACTGACTGCCAGACTTCTGCGAAGGGACCTGTAACTGCTGGGCAAGTAGGCGTAGATGTGGGCTGTGGGGTTTCGGTGGGCATGGGTGTTGGTGTGGAAGGGACAGCGCTCTGTGCATCGGAATTCGGGGCTGTTTCCAGCCCAGACCTTTCTGTCTTCAATGTCTGCAAAGTACCCGTCAAACTTGCGACTTCTCCAGCGACTGCTGTTGCCGTGGGACCCGTATCTACACCGATTGCCTGGAAGGTTGCTATACTCTCGAGAAGAACCCGCACCTGCTCATCATCAACGATCGGTGCCGGTCTGGACCTTCTTCTGATTAGTGAACCAGTAAGTAGCAGTACCACTGCGATCAACAGTGCGGCAGCAATCAAATCTGCTGTCTTCCGATACTTGAACTTCCTGAGACCAAAGTATGCTGTAATCGCAAGTACACTGCCTATGACAGCAATTAGGGATTCGAAACCAGGCTCTGTTATAATCCAAACCATGGATGCTATAGCTATGAGAGATGTCCCTACAGTGAGTATCCAAAACCAAGCTGATCGCTTGGCCATTTTGAGAATCTCTTCTGGGCTGGCTGACCTCACATAGGACCCGTGGCGAACAAAGACGTCGTTTTGTTTCGAATTGCCAATATCCCTAGCAACTTTGTATGGCTTGTCTGTCCCCTCGATCTCAATCACCTCAACCAGTGAGCACCCAGGAACCTGCATGGGGACATCTAAACATCTCACGACGACCGCGGGCTGAATATATGTGTCGACAATACTCTGCATTTGCCCTTCATGCAGCTTGTTAGTCCCCACCGTAGTCCCATCGTCTTTAACGCCAACAATGAGATAACCAGTATTGTTGAGGGCCGAATTGGCGATTGAGATGACATCTTTAACGAATTCTCCTTTGTCCTCTTTCGTCTTCAAACGCAATTCACGCTTGAAGTCTATTCCCTCGTGCTCGCCTTCCGCAATCAGCGTTGCTAATTCTTGTTCGTTCACATCTCATCGCCCTTTGAGTAAGGACTGCGCTATGTAGCTGCCACGGCCAACAATTCCTGGCGTTTCACTGTCGCACCATGTTGCCCATCTTGCCGTACGAGATTCCTTGCCACAAGAAAACACCCGCCGCGACCTCGACGGCGGGCAGGTGATGTGACCCTACAGTCTTTACCTCCTCGGTGTTCCTACTACCTCGGCGTACGTAGCGCACGTTGTTTTCGACCTTGCACCCACATTGTATTGCAAATCTGTCTGGCTGTCAAGCCCCAAATTCTCCGCAGCAGCCTCAATGATGGAACTGACTGGCTCCGCCAACTTCTACTGCAGAAGTTCTCCGCTGGCCGTGCTATCATTCCCCAAGAGCTACAAGAGGACAAGAATGGGCTGGAGAGTCAGTTGGTGGGCATCCTGGCCGAGGCCATCCAGGCAATCAATGGGAAGTGGGCGATGGCAGCTAGCTGGGTACTACTCGTCTCTCTCTATCGCAGGGTGGTCTGCACTTGCCCAAACTGCTTAGGATTTGGCAGTGTCTCCTTCGGCGACCACAACTTGGGCAGAAACATATATTGACTTTGATTCTACACTTCTTTGGATTCTGTCATTGGTGCAGAATTGGGATGGTTTGCAAGAGTCGGCTCCTGTTCGGGCCGACCACACAACACCTCGCTAACACCGATCATCAGACGACAGTTCGTATCGTAGTGGTCTTTCCATTGGAAATACGATAGTCCAGCAATCAAGGAAGAGATTACTGCTCCACTGATTGCTATAGTACTGGATACTCGCACATACGACAAAGACACAATGGCAAGGAGCAGGAAGTTCAGAATATTGCTGCGGGAGATACGAAGCAGGTGGCCCTCAGAATTGAGTTTGAGTGTCGCCTCCTCTGATGCCCTTTGCACGATCGTTGCTTTGACTTTGCGATACTCAGCTTCGGAGCCAAACCAGTAATTGTTCCACCTGGGCTGCCATAGCCTCTTAACCGAGAGTGATGCTAACAAGTTGACAAGGCCGCCCAGTATGTAGGTAATTGCCAGAAACGGGATGACCAGTAACGATGATGATTTATCCAGTACATCAACCACCAAATGCAGAGTTTGTGCATCTGGACCGCAGAATGCGCATAACAACAGAACCAACCAAATGTCTGCAACAACGCCTATGACAATATATTCCACCACGAGATCTGCTGTATTCATAAATGCCTCCTCAATGTTTGACTGGGAGATGTGGAGCCTTGCTGCTGCCCGATAGCCCGCGCATGACCCATCGCGCTAGGGGGCCGAAGACACTGCCACTACAAGACCTCTCACATAATCAGGGCACTGGTGATACGCGAGCGCCAATAGGTGCGCTTGGGAGGATGCGTAGGTAAGGACGTGCACCGGAACTGCTATTCCCGCGCCAATGGCTTGAAGAGAGGTTGCTTCTCAATGACGGCTGCGTTGATTTTCCTCTTCAGGAAATCCTCAAGATCCATTTGCTGTTCTAGCAACATCACGATTTCCTCAAGTTCGCACAGAACTAAGATCTTTTGGGTGAGAGCTTCTTTGCAAGTCCTAATGGCTGGCTGCGTGTAACCCGACTTGGATATGAGAATACCACCAGCATGTCCTCGATTGAACACTTTCACCAGATGAGGTGAAACCTCGGCGGTTCCTAATGGATCTTTCCACCATTTCATCTCAACAAGATACAAGTAGCCATCTATTTCCACTACACCATCAATTTGCTCTGTAATTCCTTCTCCCTCGTCGCCGACAAGCTCGAATGCTTCACGAATCAACATATCGCTGAAATCGAACAAGCGATTTAGAACACTCTCCAGTAGTTTGCCCCGCTTTTGGCTTTGACCATCTGGTATCCCAAAAAGCGCGAACAGATCATCCTTGATATTAGCCAACTCAGCCTGCTTTTCCCTTATTGCCTGTATTCTTGCCTCGTGCTCAGCCCGACGCTTTTTCCGCTCTTTTTCCACTTCTTGTCTCATCCTAGTAAACGAATCCTTGACATCCACAACTCGCCTAATCTCAGCAACGAGCCCTTTAGCCTTGAGCTGGTCATTCGGCCAGCAAGTAGAAAAATCTTCAAACTCGGTCACCCGCTTGAGGATCTCTCGACGCTCCCGGAGCGTTGCTTCCCCTCGTTCGTTCAAACGAGTGAGTGTGGTTCGCACCAGTTCGTACTTGTGGATGTTAGCTCTGTCGGTTTCGACCCTTTGCCAGAGATCTCCCAGCATGTCTGAACTCACTCCGGCACCTTGGAGAAAGAGCAAGACCGCCTTTTTGGATCTAAAGAGTCGAGGTATTGCTTCGACTAAGAGTTCGAAGAGCTCAGGTGGGTAATGGAAAGTTATATCCATATCTGTTCTTTCCAGAACGAGAAAACCTCAGTTGACTCAATGTACTGGACGATAGACGCCCTAAAGAGTGATATACAAAGCTTTATCACAGCACGAAGAGCTATTGTGTGGATTTTCCTCCGCCTGGCTACTTGGAGACTACGATTCTGTCATCCCCAACAAGGCGCTTCAGCTGAGTTCCATTACTACTCGATCTA
>Ga0180431_10008767_pt1 | contig 11551 bp, 11 predicted proteins | sample SS_ome_11_FD_132459 | JGI IMG/M metagenome (GOLD analysis project Ga0180431, IMG submission 132459) | Hypersaline lake sediment archaeal communities from the Salton Sea, California, USA - SS_1_MS_1 metaG | ecosystem: Environmental > Aquatic > Non-marine Saline and Alkaline > Hypersaline >...
AAACGGGTTTCCCGCCGTCGAGCCGACCGCCGGCGAGCGCCCCGCCCTCGCGGCCGAGGAAACGGAAGAGGAGCCGAACGACCTCCTGACGCTGCTCATCCTCGGGACGGTCGCTCTGGTCTCCATCGCGCTGGTGTCGATGGGCTGCAGGACCTGTAGGTAAGTGAGTCGAGCACCGGCGTGGCAGCCGTGCCGCGCCGGCCGGGAATCGACGGAGGCCCACGCTGGAGCTATCCTCTCCGTGATCCACCGATGGAGGACAGCGGATGAAGATCCTGGCGCTGAGCGATCGGATCGACGACTACCTCATGACGGCCGAGGGTCTCGAAGGCCTGAGGGAGGTCGAGGCGATCGTCGCCTGCGGCGACCTCCCCTTCGACTACCTCGAGTACCTCTTGACGATGCTCGACGTCCCGCTCCTCTACGTGTTCGGCAACCACGACGCGCCGATGCTTCGTGAATCCGGCGTCGTCACTCCCGCGCCGGAGGGTGGGACGAACCTCCACGGCAGGCTTCGGCGCGTCCGCGGGCGCTCCGACCAGGACCTGTGGGTCGCCGGGCTCGAAGGATCGAGGCGCTGCGGCGGGCAGGGGCACGAGTTCACCGAGTCGCAGATGCTCGCCCGCGGGCTTCGAATGGTCCCGCGGCTTCTGTGGAACCGGCTCCGACACGGACGCGCCCTCGACGTCCTGATCACGCACGCGCCCCCCGCCGGCGTCCACGAGGGGACGGGCCCCTGCCACCGAGGCTTCCGGACGCACCGCTGGCTGATCCGATGGTTTCGACCGGCGCTCGCCTTGCACGGTCACATCCACCCGTCGTACGGTATCGACGTCCGTCCGGAAAGGCTCGGCTCGACCCAAGTCCTCAACGTCTTCGGCTCGACCGTGCTGGAGGTGCACCGTGCCCGATCCTGAGTTCGAGCGAGCCAGGCGGAAGGCGACGTGGCACCGGATCCTGTCGTTCATCACCGGACGCCCGACGCTGCTGCTTCCCTTCGAGACGGTCCGCGAGCGGCTCGGTGCCCAGCGGCGCGGCACCGGCGTGACGAGGCCGATCGATCTCGACAAGATCGTCGGGAGCGTGAACCGGTATCGCGAGTTCGACCGCGAGTTCCTTCCGCTTCGCAGGCGGTTGGGAGAGCGGTGGGGGCGCGTTCGCGACTCGCTGTACGAGATGGACGCGTTTCCGCCGATCGACGTCTACGAGATCGAGGGCGCCTACTACGTCGTCGACGGGCACCACCGCGTCTCGGTCGCGAGGCGGCTGGGGCACGAGCGGATCGCGGCGAACGTCGTCGCGTTCAAGCCGGACGCACCGGTCGGGACGCCGAAGGACGCGCGCGACCTGATCCTCAAGGCCGAGTACCGCGGCTTCCTCAAGCGGACGCGGCTCGACGAGCTCCGGCCCGAGCAGCGGATCGAGTGCACGCGCGCCGTCGGATACCGGGTGCTGCTCGACCACATCGACGTGCATCGCTACGTCCGGGGGATCGAGGAGGGACGCGAGCTGACCTACGAGGAGGCGGTGACGTCGTGGTACGACAACCTGTACCGGCCGATCGTCGGGATGTTCCGCGAGCACGGGCTGCTCGATCGGTTCCCCGACCGGAAGGAGGCCGACCTGTACGTCTGGGTCTCCCGTCATCTCTTCTTCCTCGGCGAACGCCAGCGCGTCGGCCGCGATCTGCGCCGCGCCGCCGAGCGGCTCGCCAAGCGCTACAAGCTCCCCTCCCTCGCCGAGTACCTGCTTCGGTTCAGGCTGTAGGCGTCGGCTACTCCTCGTCGTCGGAGGGCGGGACAACCGGGATCACGATGTCGAGGATCGTCAGGAAGCAGCCCGGGCAGCAGTGCATCGGCCGCAGCGATCGCCAGACGTGGCCGGCCGTGTCGTGCTCGTTCCCGACGTCGAGCTCCAGCGTCCCGAAGCAGACCTCTTGATCCCCCGTCGGCGTGAACGCCAGATACAGCGTCTCGCCGACGACGGCGAGATCCGGATTGTGGTCGCTGACCGGCCCGCGGACGTAGCCGAGACGATCCCAGTTGACGCCGTCGGTCGATCTTCGCAGCCAGATGTAGTCGTTGTTGTGTCCGACGTAGGCGACGACCAGCGCGCCGTCGTAGACGACGGCCGAGACCGCGCGGTCGGTCTCCGACGGTCGGGTGAACGCTCGCGGAAGCCGCGAGATCTCCCACCGCCCGTCCGACGCCCGGTTCGACACCTTCCTGGCCACGTACAGCCAGTCGTCGTCTCCGAAGCCGCGGTAGAAGGCGTACAGCGAGTCCCGGAACGAGACGATCTCCGGGCCGTTCGACGTCCGGGCCTCCTCGGGCAGCGTGTACTCCGAGCTCCAGTGGGTCCCTTCCTTCACGCGGAAGTGGATCCGCCCCGTCTCGGCGTCCGTGTAGGCGACGGTCAGCTGCGGGCCCGCCGGCCCGGACCAATCGTGCGCCGTCGCCCCCGGCGCGCGGTCCGTTCGCGAATCCGGGACGCTCGCCGGCGTCTCCCAGGTCCAGTTCCTCCCGTCGAGGCAGCTCTTGCGCGTGTACCAGATGCGGGAGCTGTTGTGGCCGCGATAGACGAGCTGGAGGTAGCGATTGCGCAGCAGGAGCCCGGTGTGGTCGTACCCGTACGCGACCGGCTGCCTGCTGGTGAACGCCCAGCTTCGGGCGGCGTTCTGGTCGTGAACCGCCCCGAGGACGACCAGCTCGTCGTCGCGAAGCACCGTCTCCCAGATGTTCTCGTCGGGGGAGGGAAGCCGATGGAGCAGGTACGCCTCACCGTCGTGCCGCGCGAGGCACGGACCGACGTTCGACCGCAGCGTCGCCATCCGCCAGACCTGCGTTCCGCCGGTTCCGGTCTCGCCGCCGCCGGTCGCGACGTAGACGTACTCGCCGACTCCGAGGATCGCCCCGAGCAGGTAGCTGTTCTCCGGATGGACGGAGATCCCCGCCGGCGTGATCTGCTCCCACGTCTCGCCGTCCACGCTCCGGTAGATCCGCCCGTACGCGTGCTCCGCTCCGGGCCCTCCACCGATCCCGGCGTACAGCACGCCGTTGTGGCCGCACAGCGAATCGACGTGCAGGGCGTTCTGCCTGAATCGGCCCGCCGTCTCGATCTTCTCCCACTCCCTGCCGTCGAAGCGCCACAGCTCCGGAACCGTCGTCTCTTCCTCGATCCCGTAGTGGTTCTTCGTTCCCACGTACAGGTATCCGCCGAACGCCTCCATCGATTCGACCTCCGATACGGTGGGCGACGTCAGCTCGCCGATCCGCGACCAGTCCATCCCGTCGCGGCTCCTCCAGACCTCGACGACGTGATCCCCAGGAGCGGACTCGTTGTGCCCCGAAGCGCCGGCGTACAGGTGCTCGCCGAAGACCTCGAGGTCCTCGATCCAGTGGTCTCCCGGCCCGAAGTCGAACGCCTCCGGTGGCACGGTCTCCCAGTCGCTCCCGTCGGCCGTTCGGTGGATCCGCATCTTCTCCACGTCGCTTCCGCGCGTGTCTCCGACCGCCACGTACAGGCGACCGTCGAACACGGCGAGCTCCAGCGCCTCGCCGTCCTCGCCGCAGTTCCACACCTCGCTTCCGAGCGACCACGCGAGGGTGTTCTGGGTCCGCAGCAGGAAGCTCTCGTCTCCCCACGTCACGGCGACGTACAGCCACGGGAATCCGCCGCCGGAGGGGGTGAACACGGCCATCGAGGTCACGGTCGTCGTCTCGGTCGGAAGGAGCGGGTCGGAGATGTAGTCCTCCGCCGGGAGGTCGATCTCCGTCCAGTGGAACCACGACTCCTCGGACAGGTCGCCCAGCCGGAAGAGCCTCCCCGGGAACCGGGTCCCCGCGTAGAGGTTGTCGTTGAACACGACGAGCTCCGTCGTCGTGTCGCAGGGGACGCCGAAGCCGTTCTCGTTGACCTGCTGCCACTGCGCCGCGACCGAGAATCCGATCAGCCAGAGAAGGACGACGAACGCACACGCTCCAGTCAACCATCTCGCTCGTGACATGCCGACCACCCCGCGAACAGCATGAACCCGCTGGGTGGATCCGGTCAAGTACGACGGCTCACAGTAGGCCGAGGCCCGGGCTGTCCCCGGGCCTCGGTACGAAGGAGGTTGGTGCGCTGATTTCGGCGAGTCCTGCGATGAGGTTCTGCGATGTCCCTTCCAGGCTATCGAGACCTTCTATGAATACAGTGCGCCGCCGGTGACGATTCGGTGTGATCGAGCGCTCCTACCCCGAGCCGGCATTTCCACCCGAACTACCCTTCTGGGCAGTGTTGGGAGCCCCCGATCCCAGCTCGTTGGATGGAGAAACCGTGAGGCGGAATGAACGCCGCGTGATGAAACAACGGTGGCATTACGAGCCGTGGCGGTCGACCCGTCGTCGCCACGTGTCGTTTCACTCTTTCCAGACCACGGCCTCTCCTGCCCCCTCCAACTACTCACCCCTCACTGCTTCACCCGTCACTCAGTGCTGGCGTTGCCCTCGAACCCAGAACGTCGAATGGGTCTCCCCCAACGGACTCAAAGGGCTTCGGTCTCCCTCGAATCCTGGGCTGGAATCGGGGTTCCGTTCATTCATCGTCCTCGGTCCTTCGCCCGCCTTGGCATCACCGCGGCTTTCAGCGATCCTTACGACAAGATGAGAGGGCAGATCGATCGAGCGCGAGCGAGCCGCCGCACCTCCCGGGTCCGGACCGTACCGCTTCTTCTGTTGACGGCCGGCCTCGCCCTGTCGGCCGGCGGCTGCTTCCTCTTCCCGAACGTCGCCCCGCTCGCGCTGATCGCGGTCGATCGGACCGAAGGCGTCGCGCCGGTGACCGTGCAGTTCGACGCGAGCGGCTCGTACGATCCGGACGGCACGATCCGCAAGTACCGGTGGGAGTTCGGCGACGGCGACACCGGCAGAGGTCCGGCGATCGGGCACACCTACTCGACCCCCGGAACCTACCAGGTGACCCTGACCGTGACCGATCGACGGTGGGCCCGCTCGACGGCTTCCGTCACGATCGCCGTCCGAGAGTCCAACGCGCTTCCGGTCGCCAGCTTCTCCGTCTCGCCGTCCCCTGCGTACCCGCGGCAGACGGTCCGGTTCGACGCCGGCGCCTCGTACGATCCGGACGGGGAGATCGTTTCGTACGCGTGGGGCTACGGCGACGGCACGACCGGCAGCGGCGTCATGACGTCGTACCGCTACGACGCGCAGGGGACGTACGACGTCGTCCTCACCATCCGCGACAACGACGGTGGCGTGCGGACCGCGACGACCGAACTGAACATCACGAACGACGCCGGCACGGGCGCCACGATCTCTCGGCACTACGAGTGGGTCTACGACGAGCAGGCGCAAAGCTGCGATCTGGAGATCCCGACAAGTCTGTACTCCTACTACAAGACGCAGCCGCGGATGGTGTGGACCGGCCGGGACTACGACGAGTACGTCCTCGATCCGCTCGACGACTCGTACCTGGAGACGGTCACGCAGGAAATTCTTCAAACCACGGCCGGCGACTACCACGCGGCGCTGGAAAACGCCCTCTTCTTCGTGCAGAACTGCATCCGGTACGTCTACGACCCGCTCTGGTTCGAGTACCCCCGGTACCCGATCGAAACGCTGGTCGACGGGACCGGGGACTGCGAGGACACCGCGATCCTCTACACGAGCCTGGTCCGGACGCTCGGGCACGGAGCCCTGATGGTGATCGTCGACACGGACGGCGACGGCTCGATCGACCACATGGTCGCCTGGGTCCCCGTCGAGCCGTCGTTCGTGAACGCCCATCCCGACCGCAGCTTCTGGGACTATCACGGCGAGACGTACGCGTTCGCCGAGACCGCCGTGGAGGGCGGCTACCTTCCGCTCGGCGTCGATCCGTGGGGGCTGACGCCCGGCCAGATCGACACCATCTACGACGTGTCCCGCGTAGATCGCACGCCGCGTGTCGTCCGACGCGCTCCTGCGTCGGCCGATCTCGGGTCGACAGGGGATCCGAGTCAGGGCGAATGGAAGGGAGAGCCGAAGTGAACGACGTCCAGACGGTTCGCCTGTTGGCGGTCGGACTCGGCAACCTCGGCCGTCGGTTCGCCGGGCTCGTTGCCAGGAAGCACGACGACCTCCTGGAGCGATACGGTCTCGATGTCCGCATCGTCGGTGCCGCCGACTCGCAGGGAGCGGCCGTCGATCCCGAGGGGCTGGACGGCCGGCAAGTCGAGGCGATCAAAGAGGCCGGCGGCAGCGTCGCCGAGCTTCGGGGAGTCGGGCGACCTGGGATGTCCGGTCTCGAGCTGATCGGGACGGTCGACGCCGACGCGCTGTGCGAAGCGTCGCCGGTCCACCTCGAGGCCGACGCCGAGCCGGGGCTGTCGCACGTTCGCCGGGCACTGGAGAAGGGGCTTCACGTCTCGACGCCGAACAAGGGTCCGATCGTCGTCGCCTATCGCGAGCTAACCCGTATTGCGCAAGAACAGGACGTGCAGCTGCGCTTCGACGGGACGGTTGCCGGGGGGCTTCCGGCGATCGCGCTCGGGGCGCGCGACCTGCGCGGTGCAACGATCGAGCGGCTCGACGCCGTCCCCAATCTCACGACCGGGTTCGTGCTGGATCGATTGGCCGCCGGCGCGACGTGGGACGAGGCCGTCGAACAGGCCCGTGCCGGCGGCGCCCTCGAAGGCGACGGGACGTGGGACCTCGACGGCTGGGACGCGACCGCGAAGCTGGCGATCCTCGGGATGGCCGTCCTCGACCTCGAGGTCGATCTCCGGGCCGTCCCTCGCGAGGGGATCCGCGGCGTCGACCTCGCGTGGCTTCGGGAGGGTAGCCGAGACGGCCGTGTCCGCCTGCTCGCAAGTGCCGAACGACGGCCGAACGGCGACTACGACCTCCGCGTCGCACCGACCCTCCTTCCGTCCGACCACCCGCTCGGACGGCTCGGATCGAAGCAGATGGGGATTACCTTCGAGACCGACCTGTTCGGCACGATCACCAGCGTGATCGAAGAAGAGACCCCCTTACCGAGTGCTGCGACGATGCTCAGGGACCTATTGGACATCTTCGTAGCTGACCACACGTAGGGAACGGCTGTCCGAACATCGCCGTCCTCTCGGGAACCCGAGCCTGCGGCCGGGTTTCCACCTCTCTACGACGGCCGATTGGACGGCTCAGGTGTCGCATGGGGCCAATGCGCTAGACTGGCGTCGCGCGAAAGGAGAACGACATGACGCTCTTGTTCTGGATCAAGATCATCGTCTCGGTCGCGACGATCGGCTTCGGCCTGATGTCGATCGTCTCGCCGGCGGCCGCGGAGCGCTTCACCGGCGTGACGGCGGCTGGCCCGCGTGGCGTCTCGGAGATTCGCGCCGTCCTCGGCGGGCTGTTCATCGGACTCGGCATCGCCGCCCTCATCTTCCGGACTTCGTCCGCGTTCGGGACCGTCGGCATCGGCTACCTAGCGATCGGGATCGTTCGCGCTGCGTCGATCTACTTCGATAAAGCAGCGACGCCGACCAACTGGCTCAGCCTCGGCTTCGAGATCGTGTTCGGGATCCTGCTGCTGGTGTAGGGCCTGCCAACGTTGAGGACGAGCCTCGCGCTACGAATCCTGAACTGCAAACGATGAACTGCGGACCAGCTCTCACTTGTTACTGCTTCGGCATTACTCGTCACGGGTCATCGGTCTATCGAAAGGCGAGCACGAGGGCGGCCACCGTGGCGGCGAAGAAGAGCAACAACGGGATGGCGTGGCTGCGCAGCGCCGTCCAGGAACCGGCTCTCAGTGGAACCCTCTCGTCGAGCATGTCGTCCGTAGTATCCGCCAATTGGGCCGCGGCCGATACGTCATTGGTGACGTCCAAGAACCCCCAGCTGTCTCACCGACGCCGTGGAGCGTGGCCGTAACCCATCACACGTCCCCCTGGGCCGCCGCCATGTTGTGTGACCTGCTCGACGTCAATGCTTGTAGCGGAAGCCGCACGCCGGCCTTCACGACCTCCTTGGCTCGCATCCCCACGGACCACTGACTACTCACTGCTTCACTCTTTACTCGTCACTGGTTGCCAGCCTCTCCTCGATCATCGGGCGCAGGAAGTCGCCGCGACGCGGGGTGTACCCCAGCGTTCGCCGAAGCCTTTCGATGCCGACCGACACCATCGCCTGCGTCGGGTCGTCGATCGGGCGCACGTCGCAGCCTCCGACCTGCTCCGCGATGAGTTCGGCGAGCCCCACATCGGAGTACGTGTGGGTACCGGCCACGTTGAACGTCTCCCCTTCCGCCCGCGGATCGGCGAGACAGATCGCCAAGACGTCCAGCGTGTCTTCCAGGTGCACGTACTCCCCGCCGGCCTCCGCGATCGGTCGAAGCGGATCGCCTCGCCGGGCGGCGCCGATCATCCCCTCGAACGGACCGAGACGATCGGGACTGAACACGCCGTGAAGACGGAGGACCGTCGCCGGAAGCCCTTGCGCGCGATACCTGGCGCAATACTCCTCGCAGGCCAGCTTCGTGGCCGCGTAGAACGGGCCGCCGATCGTCGACCGCCTCGGCTGCGGTGCGTCCCGTTCCGTCGCCTTGCGATCTCCGGTCGGGCCGTACACGACCGCGGTGCTGACGAACACGAAACGCCGGATGCCTTCCCGCAATCCGGCTTCCAGCAGGTTCACCGTGCTGAGGAGGTTCGCGCAGACGACCTTGCCGGCCGCTCCGCCGTCGAACGCCCACCCCAGATGGACGACGGCGTCCGTCCCGCGAACCGCGCGGGCCGCGATCGACGGCGTCGCCGCCGAGCCCAGGTGCACGCGATACGGGAGTACCTCGACGATCGCTGGAGGAACGGGACGCGGGTCGAGGACGCGGACGATCTGGCCGTCGGCCTGCAATCGCGCCGCCAGGTGGGAACCGATGTAACCCGACCCGCCGGCGATCAAGACGCGCATGATCTCCCCTGCCCGAGGATGGGGCAGAGACACGCCGCTCGTCAAGCCGCGCCTCCCACACCGCCCTCCGACCGCAGACCGTGAACTCCAAACCTCGAACCATGGACCGTTTTCTCCTCCCTGTCTGGGCTCGGATGCATTGGGCAGGCAGGACAAGAGCCGACCGTTGACGTCGCAGAGAAATTGTCTACAATTGCAGACACAATGTCTACGAAGGGCCTGGCCGACGTCCTCTTTCCGAGAACGCGCCGCAACGTCTTGCAGCAACTCGCCGAAAGCCAGGACGGCCTGCATCTTCGAGAACTCGAGCGTCGGACGGGCGTGAACAGCAGGCATCTCCTCAGGGAGCTCCGCTCCCTCCGGGACGCCGGGCTTCTGACCGCGACGAAGGTCGGGAATCAGATCGTCTACCAACTTAGTCCGGACTGCCCGATCTTCGAGGAGATCCGGTCCATCGTCCGCAAGACGATCGGATTGGCGAAGACGCTCCGCGAGTCGCTCGAGCCGCTCGCCGCTCGGATCGAGCTTGCCTACGTCTACGGCAGCTTCGCGGAAGGCAAAGAACGGCCAGACAGCGACGTGGACCTCATGATTGTCGGCGAAGTGTCTCTCAGAGAGATCAGCCCGCTGTTGGTGGAGGCTCGTCGACTCATCCAGCGTGAGATCAGCCCGACGCTCTATCGATCGGAGGAGTACGCGGAAGCGCTTCGAGACAGCGACTCGTTTGTGCGAAGGGTTCACGACGGTCCACGCATCGACCTGATCGGAGGCGACGGTTGAGCCTCGAGGAGATGATCCTCCGTGACGAGCTGCGGCGGGAGCCGGCGACGTCGGGAGAGATCCAACGGCTGCTTGATGCCACGAAGCGCCGTCTTGAAGACGCGGCGAACAGATCGATCCATCCGGAAACGCGGCTCGAACAGGCGTATCACGCGATCCTTGGTTGTGCCCTAATCGCACTTCGCGCCGAGGGCTTGCGAGCCGTCAACGTACCGGGGAAGCACCGCATTGTCCTCGAATCCCTCTCGGACACGCTCGGTACGCCTCAGGACGTCATATCCTACTTTCAGCTGTTGCGTGATCTACGGAACCGTGACATCTACGAGGGTTCGATCCACGTCTCGGAACACGAGGTCGAGGATGCCATGGCCCAAGCCACTGAACTGCTCGCCCGACTGAGTGAGTGGCTAGAGTCGAGACCCAAGTAGAGCACCGTCTCTTCCACTCACCCCTGTCTTCCGCCCTCGAACGTAGAACCTCGAACCCGCCCTCACCCATTACTCATCACTGATCACCCATCACTGGTCTGCTGTCACCCATCACTGCCCTTGCTCCTCACCCGTCACTCATTACTGGTGTTGTCCTTGAACTCCGAACCTCGAACTCCGAACCGGTTCTGACCCAACGAACTCCGATTCCGCCCCGACCACGAACCAAGGACTACGCACCATCCCAAGGTAGACATCATAGACGCTTCATGCTATGGTAGACCGGAGGTCGGGATGAGCAAAACGACGGTGTCGACCAAGGTACCCAAGGAGCTTCGCGATCGAATCGACGAGATCGCCAAACTCGAGCGGCGAACGCCGAGCAATGTCGTCCGCATGGCGATCGAGCAGTTCGTCGACCAGTACGAAGAGCTGCATCCGCAATTCCGGGCGGACATCCTGGAAGCGCTCGAGGGCGTTGCCCGTGGTGAAGTCGAGCCCTACGAGTTCGAGTAGGCCAAACCGTGGCCTTCACCGCGCGCGCCTATCCGAAGTTCAATCGAACGAGGAAGAAGCTTCCGCCAGCTCTGAGAGCGGAAGTCAGCCGGCAAGTACAGAGGATCTGCCGGGACCCCGGGATTGGCGAGAGGAAGAGGCGGGATCTCAGTGGCGTGTTCGTGCACAAGTTCAGGCTGACGGGGCAACTCTATCTGATCGCGTATCTCGTGGATGACGATGCACGGGAAATCACACTCCTCGCTCTCGGCGGGCACGAGAACTTCTACCGCGACCTGAAGCAGTATCTGAAGGCATAGGGAGTGGCGAGTGGCGAGTGACGAGTGGCGAGTGACGAGTGGCGAGTGGCGAGTTACGAGTGGCGGGTGTCCGTGCAATGTCTTTGAGTGTATAGTGTTGTGTGAGCAGCAAGGAACCAGCAAAGAGCTGTAGTAGCTATCGCGACCTGGTCGTTTGGCAGCGCGCGATGCAGCTGTGTCGGGCGATCTACTCGGCGACCGCGAGCTTCCCGCGCGAGGAGCGCTTCGGGCTCACTTCTCAGATGAGGCGTGCGGCTGTGTCGATAGCCAGCAACATCGCCGAAGGGCAAGGGCGTCTCTCGGCAAGCGAATTCAGGCGGTTTCTTGGCATCGCCAGAGGCTCGCTCCGTGAGCTGGAAACGCAGCTTCTCATCGCCACCGACCTTGGATATTTGCCTAGGCAAGCATCCGACCGGTGCGTCGACCTCATGGACGAAGTCAGTCGAATGCTCAATGCACTGATCACATCGATCAGCCGATCACAACCCTCCACCTAGTGAACCGCCCCGGCTTTCCCGGAGGCTTCATTGTGTGAGTCCGGCAACCATCGCCGGAGCCTCCAGGTTCTGGTAGTGTAGCGCCTCATACTCAGCTGGTG
>Ga0180431_10008768_pt1 | contig 11550 bp, 10 predicted proteins | sample SS_ome_11_FD_132459 | JGI IMG/M metagenome (GOLD analysis project Ga0180431, IMG submission 132459) | Hypersaline lake sediment archaeal communities from the Salton Sea, California, USA - SS_1_MS_1 metaG | ecosystem: Environmental > Aquatic > Non-marine Saline and Alkaline > Hypersaline >...
GACCGAAGGCTATCAGATGGTTGCCTGTCCCAATCTCTACCAAGGGCAGACGGTCACCGCGCGCCTAGAGGCTGACGCCAGCAACTCTTGCCCGGTGACGGCACGACTTGTCGCCATTACGCCCGGTGAGGATGATGTGCCGCATCGATCGTATGGCCCACCGCAGAGCCTGGCCCCTAGTGGCGAGGCACGGCCGGCATGGCGGATTGAGGTACCACAGGGGGAGCCGATCCTGCGCATAGGGATCGAATTGGTATCCGAGTCCCGCTGCGACGGCACAATCTACCTGGATTGGCTCACCTGGTCCGGCGAGCCGGACGTGGCGCTAGGTCCTCCCTCGCACAATGGCCGAACCTGGACCCGTGTCTGGGCACAGGCATGCGACGACGTCCAGCACGGCGCGAGATCACACTATCGGGTGATCCAGAACCGCGGGACAGGTATGCTCATCCAGGGCACGCGCGACTGGCAGAATCTCACCGTGGAGGCCACCGTCATCCCGCATCTAGCAGCATCCTTTGGCATCGCGGTGAGAGTGCAGGGGCTGGAGCGCTACTATGCGCTGATCGTGAGCGACGATGGTCGGCTTGCCATCGTCCGTCGTCTCGATGGCACGCAGGTCCTAGCAGCGCGGGCGATGAGCTGGGATCTGGACGAGTCCTACCGTCTCGGCGTCACGGTGGTGGGTGAGCGCATTGTGGGGCATGTCAACAGCGTGGAAGCCATCAGTGCCAGCGATGGCGCCCTGCGATCAGGCGCCATCGCGTTGGTCTGCGAGAAAGGGCGGATCGATGTCACCGATGTCCACGTGCGTGGGGCTTAGGCCCTCGCATCAGCATGCTGCTGAAGCTTGACAAAGAGGTCCGTGAACACGGCATCCCGATCGATGTGCCGCCCGATGCGTACCACGTGACGGGAGTCATCCACGGGCCCCCAGGTGACGTCGTCGGTCAGTACGGGCGACGGCATTAGCACTGTGCTGACCCATGATCCAGAAATCAGCCAAGCCGGCGCCGAGATGTCCCAGATGACCTTGGATCGCCCAAAGTGATCGGGAGCGAAATCCTCAAAGATGCCATAGAGATAGTCGCCGATGGCCCCGCGGCCCTTCACATACGTCGCCATCTCTGGCAGCGTTGTCCGCAACATCTCTGCCACGTTGCTGCAGGGAATGTGGACGAGAGGCACGCCACAGTCAAAGATCACCTGAGCCGCTGGCACGTCCTGCGCCAGGTTGAATTCGCGGGCCGTGTCCCAGTACTCGGGCTGGCCACCAAGCCACACCACCACGATGCGGTCGGTAATGTCCGGTGCCATCAGCAGCGCCGACGCCACGTTGGTGATCGCCCCGATCGCCATCACGTACAGGGGACCTTCCCTCGGCGCCCGCGCGCGCGCCACGAGATCCCGAGCCGCATCGCTCTCGCATGGCGTAGAGGCGTCTGGCAGATAGGACGTGGAACCCCGGTAGACCATGCCCGTCGGGTCAAAGCCAAGATGCGTCATCACGCGCAGGATCTCGTCATAGCTCTTGGCCATGCCATCGGCAGGCCCCTCGGAGCGCGCGTTGAAAAAGGGGGCCGCGTACACGGCCTCCAGCGCGATCCTGGGCGATAGCAACGCGTACACGAGGGCGAACTGGTCGTCGATCTCGTTGTAGGTATCGGTGTCGAGCACCGCAGCGACATGCCCTTGAGGCGGATCCAGTAGCCCTAGGCGTCGCTCAGCTGCAATAGGCGGAAACTCTGTCACAGGGGTCTCCCTTCTGGCGTATCCTAGCCAAGCGCTAGGCCTTGCCCCATCGTTTGAGATTCTCCAGGCTGATACCTGCACTCTCCAAGCTCGGGCGCTGGCACACGTCCTGTTCTACGATGTACCATGACACGCCCTGGGCCTCGCTCGCCTCAAAGATGGCCTGGAAATCCAGCTTCCCTTCACCGACCTCGGCAAAGGTGCGGTCCGGGCCTTCGCCCACCATGTCCTTCAGGTGCACCAACGGAAAGCGCCCCGCGTTCTCTGCGATAAAGGCCGCGGGATCACGCCCTCCATACTGCACCCAATAGACATCGCATTCGAACCCGACAAGATCCGGGTCGGTCTCGGCGAGCAGGATGTCCATGCCGCAGGTGTCGCCCAGGGGCTCGAACTCAAAAGCGTGGTTGTGATAGTAGAGAGACTTGCCCACTTGTTTCAGGGCAGCGCCTGCACGATTGAGCGCCTTCGCGGCCGTCCGGAAACCCTCAAGACCGCGGTACGCTTCGGCGAGGTAGGGCACACCCACAAAGCGGCTCCCCAGACGCTGATAGTAGTCAATGACATCATCCAGATCATCGACCATGCGCTCCAAGGGGACATGGCTGCCCGCCAAACCAAGCCCAGTCTCGTCCAGCAAGGCTCGCAGTTGGTCCGCTGTGAGCCCACCATCTCCCGCCAACTCCACGCCCGCGTACCCGAGCTCGGCCACACGGTGAACCGTACCCGGGAAATCCATGGCCGTCTGATCGCGCACTGTATACAACTGAAGAGCGATGGGAACTGTAGACACCTTTCCTCCTTCTCAGGAACCTGCTACGTCTCGACTGTCTGCGCGGGGCATCGGGTGAGCGCTTGCTCGCGTCCTCCTGCCACGACGCTCCTCACGGGCCCGCTCCCGTCGCACGCGTCGATCCAACGCCCGCACAACACGGTGGTGCTTGTCGCGCGTCAGGGGATAGTACCATGCAACCACCATGGCGGCCACCACGAGAACCAATCCGCCGGGCCCTGTCATCATACGGATGGCCGCCAGTGCAGAGTCCGTCTGCTCAAAGAAGCTGGCACCAGGTGGCGGCGACCGATACCCAAACCAGCCCAGAACCTGCAAACCGAGAAAGATCGCGACCGCCCCCGTCAGTTTGCGCAGGAAATTCTTGGCCCCGTAGAAAACGCCCTCCTGCCGCTTGCGGGTGCGCAGCTCATCCCAGTCGATGACGTCGGGAAAGATGGCCTCGGGTAGCACGTGGGCAGTTGAGACACTGAGTCCGGATAGCACCGCCAGCACGATCAGAAAGTTCATCTGCCCGGGGCGCACGAGCAAGATCGCCGCCTGGATCAGGGTCCAGAAGCCCATGCCGATCACATAGGCCCGGCGCTTGCCAACCCTGCCCGACAGCCACGTCCACAGAGGGACGGAAACCGTGGCCGTTACCATCATGAGCCCCAAGACCACTGACTGGATGGCGGTCTCATCGCCCAGCACGGACACGGTGGTCAGCAGATTCCCACGTCCCACCCAATAGAGGAGGAAGTACGGGATCATGAGGGCCACGAGATCGACAGCGATCCAGTTCAGCACATAGAGCCCTGTCGCAAACCGAAACGGGATGTTACCCCACACGGCGTGCAGGAGGTCCCGAATCGGCAAGGGATCCTCAGCAGCCACGGGAGATGGCCCCTCTCGCACCAGGGCCGCGATGACGAGAAACGGCAGCGCCGAGACTGCCCCAAAGATCGAAGCCACAAGCACATAGGCCTGCTGTGCTGTGCCCCCAGACTTGACAACGCCATTCACAACCATGGGTGCGGCAACTGCCGTGGCTAGCGAAGCCAGCAGGTTGAATACCATGCGGTAGCCGGTCAGCTCGGTGCGTTCGTCATAGTCATCGGTCATCTCGGCCGTTAGCGTCATGTATGGCACGATGACCAACGTCTGAAGTGTGTCGCTCATCATAAAGGCCAACGTGACACCAACCATCCGAAGGATCTGGCTCTCCCAAGGCGGCGCCCACCAGAGCGCGAGAAAGCCCAGAGCATACGGGATGGCAAACAGCGCCAGGAAGGGCCGACGGCGCCCCCAACGCGTGCGGGTGGCATCGCTAAGCCGCCCGACAAGGGGATCGTTGATGGCATCCCAGATGACCCCGATCACCGCCGCAACCGACGCCAGACGCGGGTCTAGGCCTACAACGTCGGTAAGAAAGATGGCATAGAAGAACTGTCGCAGCGTACCATACGTGGCCATGCCCAGATCCCCGCTGCCATAGATCAACTTGACCCACGTCGAGAGCCGGCGTCGGGAGCTCGGGACCTCATCCGGCACGGACACCGTTGCGACGTCTGCCATAGAGCCTCCCAGAAGCGACTAGAGCAATCCGCGATAGATGCGATGCACCTTGTGCCAGTTGATCCCGAGCGCCTTCATGTCGCCCAGGCTCTTCACGTTGCGTTCCTCCACCTGCACCGCTTCACCCGTCGTATACTCGCCTTGCAAGAGGGTGCGAGTCAGCTCTGCATACAGCACAGCATTGGCGCCCGAGCCCTGAAACGCCGGCAGGACTCCCACCCCGTTAAAATCGATGTGCTTGGTGGTGCGAAAAGCTCGCATGATGTGCCACCAGCCAAAGGGGAAGAGCCGCCCCCTCGCCTTCTGAAGGCCGTCGCTGATATCAGGGAACGCAAACACAAAGCCGGCGACTTTGTCATCCTTGAGCACCAGTTTGATGAGCTCAGGCCGAGCGATCGCCAGCAGCCGATCCGCGATCACCTCCAGCTCTTGCTCAGTGACGGGACAGAACTCCCAATGCTCCATGAAGGCCGTGTTGTAGATATGCCCGATGCGCGGCATCCAAGCTCGCATCTCGTCCTTGCTCTCAAAGCTCTTGACACGAAAGTTGCGCCGCTCCAGGACCCTGTCGGCAACGTCCAGGAACCTCTGCGGCAAGCCCTCGTTCCGGGTGATCAGCCCAGAGTAATAGTCAGTCTCCTTGCAGAGCCCGGCCGCTTTCGCCAGGGCGTCATAGTAGGCATAGTTGTAGGCGATGTTCACAGCAGGGCGATGCTCAAACCCCTCCACCAGCAACCCCTGCGAATCGGCCTGAAGAAAGCCCTTGGGGCCGATGATTCCCTTCAACCCACGGTCACGAGCCCAAGAAAAGGCCGCGTCAAAGAGCATGCCCGAGGCTTGCGTATCCTCGATGCAATCAAACAGATAGAAAAAGGCCAGCTTCTTGCCCCGAATGCGGTTGAACCTCTGATGCTCGAGCACCGCGATGCGGCCAAGGACGTCCTGGCCGCTCTCGACGAGGAAAAACGCCGCGTCAGAATGCGCATAGAAGGGATGCTGATCGCGCATCAGTGGCTTGCGCGCCTCGGAAAGCAGCGGAGGTACCCACTGGGGGCAGTCTGCATACAGCTCGAACGGAAAGCGCACGAAACGGTCAACCTGCGGCCTTTGCTTTGTATCCAGAGCGCGTAAGCGCATAGCCTCCCCTCTTCCAGACACAAGAGCTACGCGTACGGAAGCGTAGAACCGTTGTGTCAGCAGCCAAGCTTGCCTATGGGCAGGCAGCCCTTCCGTAGGCCCCATGATAGGACCCCAGTCTGGCGATGTCCAACCGTGGCGGCTCGACCGCGTCCCAAACGGCTCCTTGGGGTCGTCTAGACAACACCGCTATAATGGCATCCGGCTGACGTTCCATCATCAAGGCTAGGCCACACCGTGACAGATCCGTACCAGGTGCCGGATCCATCCGGCAAGAAATCGCGGCGATACGTTCTCGTGCTCGTGCCAGTCGCCATCTGCGCGCTCTTGCTCTTGCTGGCCGCGCGTCCCATGCTCACGCTCGCAGCACGCGTGCTAGAGGTCAGCCACGATCCCGTGGCCTCTGACGCCATCTTTGTGCTCGGAGGAGGCGATGGCTCCCGCTTGCGCCTAGGCGCAGAGATCTACGAGCAAGGCTATGCGCCCATGGTGCTGACGTCGGGCAAAGCACCGTCGCTGCCGGGTTTCGACACGCCCTTTGCCGAGTTGGCCGCTGACTATCTCACCAAGCTAGGCGTGCCTCGAGACAGGATCGTACCTCTCAGCACCACAACCTCCACGTATGAGGATGCCATAGCCGCGCGCAACCTATGCCAGGAGCGGGGTTGGCAGACCATCCTCGTCATTACGGACGCCTACCACTCGCGACGCGCAAGCCTCACGTTCAGGCGCGTGTTCGCAGATAGCGGCACCACGACCGTGTTTGTGGCATCTTACCCAGAGTGGTATGACACAGACGATTGGTGGCGCCAGGAAAAGGCACTGCTTGCCATCCTCCAAGAGTATGGCAAGCTGGCCTACTATGTGTACAAGGGCCGCATCCCCTGACCTCTAATGCGGGATGACGAGGGTCTTGATGTCGGCGCCTGCCGGCTCCTCCAGGGCCGTCGCCAGCTCTTCCAAAGGAATCCTGCGCGACAGCAACGGTGCCACGTTGACCTGACCCGCGGCCATGGCGGCTATGGCCCGTGCGTGCGTAAAGGGGTTGATCCGTGCGCCACGAATCGTAAGCTCCTTGCGGAACACGAGATTCGGCTCGATGGGCACCCTTTGCCCTGGAGGCGTCACCCCGAACCAGACGACTGTGGCCCCCTCAGCGGCCCAATCCACTGCCTGGCCCGTCGTGGGAACCGATCCGACCGCCTCTAGTACCACATCGGCGCCACCTTCGAGCCCGCCTCCCGCTGCCAGCGGATCCTCTGACAGTGGATTCACAACGGCGTCGGCGCCTAGCTCGAGGGCCATCTGGCGTCGCTCTGCCACCGGATCGCTCAGCACCAGCCAGGAAGCTCCCGCGGCCCGGGCTAGCTGCGCCAGGATCTGCCCAATAGCACCTCCGCCAATGACGGCTACGCGATCCCCCGGCGCGATGCCAGCGCGGTCGATCCCGCGCATGCAGCAAGCAACCGGCTCGGCCATGGCACCTTCCTCCAACGTGACCTGCTCAGGCAATCGGAAGCACTGCTGCTCCGGCGCCACCATAAGCTCAGCGAACCCGCCATCCACGTCCACGCCCAGCGCTCGAAGGTTCTGACACAGGTGGATCTGGCCACGGCGGCAGGGCCGACACAGCCCGCAAGGCATGTTGGGATCGATGGCCACGCGGTCCCCAGGTGCCAGCGTTGTGACGCCATTGCCAACCGCTAGCACCTCCCCGGAACACTCGTGCCCGATGATGACGGGAGGCACCGCCGTGAACTCGCCGTGCATGATATGGCGATCCGTCCCGCAAATGCCGCAAGCAGCCACACGCAGCAGGACATCATCTGGTCCAGGTTCGGGATCCGCATGGTGAGCATCGACGCGCAGATCCCCAACTCTACGAAACACCGCCGCCTTCATGGCACCTCCTCAGGCTCTGATCCTATCATGGGCCTATGGTACGCTGTTTTGGACGGGCTCGCCAAGGAACGCGACCCACACCTTCGTTTGGCACAAGAGAAGGCACATGCTATACTCACAGTTCGTGACGCAGGGACAGGCTTCCATATGGCCTGTCCCGCTAGCCTTTCCGCTCCCGACGCAGAGGTTCGGGGGCGACATCCATGGGAAGGAGATTCCCCCTTGAGAAGCTACGAGTTGCTGTTCATCGTCCAGCCTGGCTTGGATGAGGACGAGATGGATACCCTGATGGAGCGCATGCAGAGCGCGGTGCGCGACAACGGTGGCAAGATCCTCCGGATCGACACGATGGGCCAACGCAAACTGGCCTACCCTATCGGCAAGCACACTGAGGGTCGGTACATGATCCTTCAAGCCGAGATGGATCAGACCGTGATCCGCCAAGTTGAGCGCCTCATCGCGCTGTCGGACGACATCATCCGTCATCTGTTGGTCCGAATGGACGAAGAAGAGGAATAGGAACGCCCGCGCGCGCGAGGCACGGGTGCATTTGGGATCAGGAGGCTGCAGTGGCTGATAGCGATAACAGAAACCGTTCCGGCGGTCGGCGCCGCTCAGGAAGGCGTCGATTCGGTCGCAGGCGCAACGTGTGCCGCCTATGCGCGAATGGCGTCGAGTCCATCGACTACAAAGACGTGAACACGCTGCGACACTATGTAAGCGACCACGGACGCATTCTGCCCAGTCGTCGTACCAAGACATGCGCCCGCCATCAGCGGATGGTGTCAACGGCCGTCAAGAGAGCTCGCCAGGTGGCACTCTTGCCCTATAGCGCGAGCCACGTTCGCGAAGACGGCTCCTGAAGCTGACAAGAGTCACACTACCGATATACCGACGAGGGCATGGGCCACCTTGGCTCCGATGCCCTCGTTATCGTATGGAACATGTCCTTGCACCGGCTAGATGAAAGGTCCAGATGAAAGGCACTCACGACGCTGAGCCAAGACCCCTAACGCGGAAGCAGATATCGCGTCGAGAAAAAGAGCTTCGCACTCGACGCGTGCTTATCCTTGCAACGGTGGCCGTTGCTATCCTCGTCATCGGCGTGCTGGCTTGGGGATTGATCGAGCAGTACGCGCTTGAGCCGCGCAAGTCCGTAGCCACGGTTAACGGCGAGTCGATCACGGTGCGCGAATATCAGACGCTCTACAGGTTCCGGTATTGGACCTACTCGAACTACATTCTGCAACTTCAGGTCAACGCCCAGTCGCTCACCGCGAGCGACGATGACTCATCGCAAATGATCGCTGCCATCGAGCAACAGATCCAGCAAGTGCAAAGCGAGATGATGCAGCTCCCCAGCATCGTGCTTGAACAGCTCATCGAAGACCGCCTCGTACGGCAAGCCGCCGAACGAGAGGGCATCACGGTTACTGATGCCGAGATAGACGGACGCCTCCGCCAAGAGTTTGGCTTCTCCGAGGAGCAGACAGAGGCCAGCGAGACCCAATCGGACTTTGAGACGGTCTATGCAGAGTGGATCGCAGCCGTCACAGAGCAAGCCGAGGTATCGGAAGCGGACGTCCGGGAGTTCGTGGCGGGAGACCTGTACCGCTTCAAGCTCGAGGATATCATCATCGCCGATGTGCCAACGACGGCCGAGCAAGTGCACGCGCGCCACATCCTTGTCGATACCGAGGAAGAAGCGCAGCAAGCATTGGCCCGAATCCAAGCGGGCGAGAGCTTTGAGACTGTCGCTGCCGACGTGTCCGTGGACACCTATTCGGCGCAGGCAGGCGGCGATCTGGGGTGGTTCCCGCGCGGGGCCATGGTGCCCGAGTTCGAGGACGTGGCCTTTGGCACACCGCCCGGAGAGATCAGCGATATCGTCGCCAGCGACTATGGCTATCACATCATCCTCGTCGAGGAGTATGACGAGGATCGCGAGCTTGAGCCTTATATGCTAACCCAGAAACAGAACAAAGCCGTCGGAGAGTGGCTGCAGCTACAACGCGAGACAGCCGAGATCGTACGGTCGTGGGATAGCTCCTATGTCCCAGAGATCGGCCAATCAGGCTCCCTCAGCGGCTAGCCGCTGACCTTGCGGCGGACGTCTAGGACGTCTTTGACATTCTGGAGGTTGGTCAAGAGCTCCGAAAGCTGGCGCACGCTACGAATACCCACTGTAGCCACAAGAGCAGCCGTATTGTCCTTGTTGGTGACCACATTCACCGCGCTCATACTGATCCCCAGATCCGCGATGGCTGCTGCCACATCGCGCAGCAGCCCACTGCGATCAAAGGCCTCCACTTGGATGACCACTGGATAGGCCTGCTCAACCTTGCCCCATCGCACGTCTATCAAGCGCTCGGTATCGGGGAGATTGAGCACATTTGGGCAGTCGGCGCGATGGATGGTGATCCCTTTGCCGCGCGTGATATAGCCCACAATGCGATCGCCCGGCACAGGGTTGCAGCAAGCTCCGATGCGCGTCAGCAAGTCGCCGACGCCGTCCACTTGAATATCCGAGACGGCCGTCTCGGGGATGGCCTTGAGGTGCAGCACCTGGTCCTTGGCATTGGCGTCATCGATCTTGTGTGCGATGGTGCTGGGGCTGATGTCCCCATAGCCCACTGCGGCCATAAAGTCGGCCACGTCACTATACTTGAAGAGCTCTGCGATCTCGCCGTATGACTCCTGCTCGATGCCGAGACGACGCAGCTCTCGGTCAAGGATCTCTCGCCCAGCTTGGACCATCTCCTCGCGCTGCTGCCGCCGGAACCAGTGCCGAATCTTCTGTCGCGCCCGCTGCGTCGCCACATAGGCCAGATGGGGATTCAGCCAATCGCGGCTAGGCCCGCCCTGCTTGGCCGTGAGAATCTCCACCTGCTCGCCCGTACGGAGCTGATAGTCCAGCGGAACTAGCCGACCATCCACCTTGGCGCCACGACAGCGATGGCCGATCTCAGAGTGGATCTGGTAGGCAAAGTCGACGGGAGTCGCCCCACGGGGGAGAGACACAATGTCACCCTTGGGCGTGAACACGTACACCATCTCGGGAAAGACGTCGCTCTTGACCGAGTCGATGAACTGCTCGGCATCCTCCACATCCTCGCGCCAGTCGGTAGCCTGTCGCAGCCACGCAATGCGGGCATCCAGGTTTGGGTCGCGCGAGCTCGTGCCTTCCTTGTAGCGCCAATGTGCCGCAATGCCGAACTCGGCCACGCGGTGCATCTCTTCGGTGCGGATCTGGATCTCGAGCGTTTTCCCATCGAGGGCAACCACGGCCGTATGGAGCGATTGATAGAGGTTCCCCTTGGGCATGGCGATATAGTCGTCAAACTCCCCAGGAATGGGTCGCCAGATGCTGTGCACCATCCCCAGCACGTGATAGCACTCGGAGACCTCCTTGACGATGATGCGTACGCCTCGTAGGTCGTAGATCTGATCAAACGTGCGGTGTTTTTCCTCCATCTTGCTAGCGATGGAATAGATGTGCTTCGGTCGGCCTGTGATCCGCGCCTCTATGCCCTCGCGCTTTAGGCGGTCACGCAAGACGGCCACGACCCGCTCCAGGTAGGCAGCTCGCGAAGCACGCCGCTCCGAGATCAACCGTGCAATCTCGTGGTAGCTGTCAGAGTCGAGGTAGCGGAAGGAGAGGTCTTCCAGCTGCCACTTGAGCTGCCAGATGCCCAATCGGTTGGCCAAGGGAGCAAAGATGTCGAGCGTCTCGCGCGCCTTGCGCAGCTGCTTTTCCGGCGCGATATACTGGAGCGTCCGCATATTGTGAAGACGGTCAGCCAGCTTGATGATCACGACGCGGATATCGTCCACCATAGCGAGGAACATCTTGCGCAGGTTGGCGGCCTGATCGGCTGCCAAGTCCTGGCGGTCTACGTTGCTCTTCTGCTTGATGCGCCGCAGCTTGGTGACGCCATCCACGAGATGCGCCACTGTAGTGCCAAACTTGCTTTCCAGCGTCTCTACCGGCACCCCGCAGTCCTCTAGGGTGTCATGCAGCAGGGCGGCCGTGATAGATGACGCGTCCATCTGGAGATCTGTGAGGATAGCGGCCACCTCAAGAGGATGGACGATATAGGGATCGCCCGACTCGCGGACCTGGCCCGCATGTGCCTCTTGCGCAAACGCGATGGCTCGCTCCACATCCTCCACAGCATGCGGATGCAGCGAGCTGATCTCACGGACCAGATCGCTCGCGTACTGTGACCAATCATCGGTTTGCTGCTTTCGTTCCTCGACCGCTGCCATATTGCTCACACTTTCGAGACCGTTCGCCGCTTCCGCAGGCGCGTCGCGCCAAGGACTCCCAAGACGGTAAGCGCTCCCAAGACATCCGCCAACACATCCCAAGCAGAGGCAGTACGGCCAGCGACAAATGCCTGATGCAC
>Ga0180431_10008769_pt1 | contig 11548 bp, 14 predicted proteins | sample SS_ome_11_FD_132459 | JGI IMG/M metagenome (GOLD analysis project Ga0180431, IMG submission 132459) | Hypersaline lake sediment archaeal communities from the Salton Sea, California, USA - SS_1_MS_1 metaG | ecosystem: Environmental > Aquatic > Non-marine Saline and Alkaline > Hypersaline >...
AAATAACCAGAAATGATGAAGTAATCTCTTTTATTGGAGTCGGCACTCCAACAACAATATCAGAAGCTCATGTTAACTCTTATGATGCTACAGCAGGCGTGGAACTTGACTGGACAGTTACAGATGGTGCAGCTAACCGTTTTGCCTACTTTACAATGCACCCGGAACCGGCAGCAAGTGGTGGCCCTTATGATGAAACAGCTTCTGGTGGAGCTGTTGCTGGTGGAATATCTATAATTGATAAATCATATGATTTTGCAGCTTCTGGTGGAGCTGAAGTTGGTGGAATATCTATAATTGATAAATCATATGATTTTGCAGCTTCTGGTGGAGCTGAAGTTGGTGGATTGGCCATTGATCAAAAAGTGCCAGCGGGAGGATTTCCTTCATCAGATTTTGTAGGTTCTTTAGAAGGATACAAAGCCTCATCTTTAATGAAAGCAGGCGGAAGAAGAACCTATAATGCTTTAGAAAAAAGCAAAGGTGTAGAATCGCCTTCATCGATTGAATCTTCAATCAAAACAATTTTGGAAAAACTTTTACCATTTTAAGGTGTTACTAAATCGCCACTTTCAAGAGTGTAAGGAATTTCTGTGATTTGATCAGGCTTAGTGTTAGTAGAAGTGTATGAGTAGTTAATTTTTCTTGCCATATCACCTGCACCAGCACCAGCTTGGTATTCAATGATCTCAGTAATTCTATCACTGCCATCAACAGTTACATTTTGGAAAGTAAAAATACCTGACTTACCATCAAGTAATTGCCAGTCTTCCTGAACTGTTCCTGAAGAGAAACCACGTGAAACGCCTTTGGCGGTTATTGCGGCATCAATAGCATTTGCATCAACAGTGTTGCTGCCCGGATCAAGTTCAATCAATTGATTCTGGGAATCTGTATATGCAAACCTGTTTGCAATTGTATGTCTTGAAAAGAATGAAGGAAGCTCAGCAATACCAATGAATTTGTTGAAATTTAATACCGAGTCTGCCCTGCCCAAAGAAATGTAAGATCTCATTTCTGTAATTGGCTTCTTTTGTTTAATTGCAACACGCTGCCTGTTACCACCCGGATCATCACCATCAAAATGATCTAATGAAGCGGTGAAATAACTGGCAAAAGTTGAGTTGGCATTCAAAGCAGCAATTACTTCTGCTGCGGTTACAGCAGAAGAACTGGAAGCAGAAGCTGTGATGTCGATGGATAAAGTCGCCCAGTTCTTAGGCTCATTTACTGCAAAATTAATCACTAAAGTGTCTGTTGAATTGCTGTCGTCATCGTTCCCGGAGAGATCGTAAGGTGGTTGATTGTAAACAACATGATGTTCATCTCCACGACCAGCATTTCTTGGACAAACATACTTGGGAATGTGCTGTCGATCACCAAGCAACCAGTTGGCTTCGAAGTCAGAACTCAAAGGATTAGCAAAATAAGGCATAGGGACTCCAATTTCAATTTTTCTGCACTCTTATATAGTGCATTTTTCTCAAGAAAAAGGAGCAGAAGATGAGCGAGTTAGTCACTCCAGAAGGTAATACACTCAGCAGCACTAAGTCTGTAAAGGCAATCCACCCGTTTGGATCATCAATTCTTATTGAAAATCTCAAGCCAGAAGAGATTTTGAATACAACTTTGTTTGTTTCAGAAGAGACTGAAACAGAAGGGGCACCACAGGCTTATGTCGTGGAATTAGGCCCAAAACTTGTAGATTGTGGCATTTCAGTGGGTGATCGTGTGGTTGTTCAGGGAAGTTTTATCCCTGTCGCCAATACTTCCAGCAATGGCAGAACACGAGGAATTATTGAGCTTCACAACATTAAAGCTGTTGTTGAAGAAGAGTAAATTGCCATTTACGGAATCTCAAAGATTGATAGAATTGCGAGGTGTTGAGTCAAAATCCCAGCAAAGAGGTCACTTTAAGGAAGAAAAATGTTTGAATTGATGGTCGCTGTGTCATTACTTTTACTGGCAAGCGCCATAGCGTCTGGAACTGAGGCAGCGATATTTTCTCTGCCAATTACTAAAGCTAAACAATTGTCAGAAAAATCTAAAATTGGAAAAATCATCTGTCGAATCAAAGAAGAGCCAGCCAGACCGATTTCAACAATAGTCATTTTCAACAATCTGGCAAATATCGTGGGGACTTATTTTGTTGCCTATTTGGCAACAAAAACCTTAGAACCCCCACTTCAAACATTTTTCCCATTCATATTAACTGCACTCGTAATCCTGTTGAGTGAAATTATTCCCAAGAACATTGGTGAAAGATTTCCCAACAGGATTTGCTGGTTTATGGCTCGGCCACTAGCACTTGCCACAATTTTATTAACGCCTGTAGTTTGGGCAATTGAAAAAACAACATCGCTCCTGCTTCAGAATCTGTTATCCAAGGACAACCATTTAACAACAGATGAAGACGAAATTAGACTTCTCACAAAAATCGGACATGAAGAAGGTTCAATTGAAACTGATGAACGTCAGATGATTGAACGTGTTTTCAACCTGAATGACAGAACAGCTAAAGATATCATGACTCCCAGAACGGAAGTTTCATTCATTCGTTCATATGAGCCATTTGAGACAGCTATAACAGAAATTGGAGAATCTCAACACAGTCGTCTGCTCGTTGTTGGAGAAACAATTGACGATGTCAAAGGTTTGATTTTTAAAAGTGGAGTTTTGAGAATATTGGTGCAGGGCTATGACAAAGACACCTGTGTAGAAGATTTTATGGAAGAAGTATTTTTTGTTTCTGAAAGCGAAACAGCCGATAATCTTCTGGCATTTTTCCAAAAATCCAGAACTCATCTTGCTGTTGTTTTGGATGAATATGGTGGAATATCTGGCGTTGTAACACTTGAAGATTGCCTAGAAGTAATCACAGGCGAAATTGTCGATGAGACAGATACCGCTATTGATCTTCGCAGAGTCGCACGTGAGAATGGACAAAAAAAACTTACTCTTCCTCAACGGATAGAAAACTGTCCTCAATCCGTTGCTCAATAGCTTGTCCCATCTTAGTGAGTGAATCAAGACCCTTCTTTTTGTAAGAATCCAATTCAGCCTGCATCTCTTTTTTCTCAGTGATGTCTATGGCTGATCCTTCAAGGCATTCAAGTGAATCACATGAAAGAGCACTGAGTGTAACCCATTTTTCTTGTCCATTAGGCAAATGAAGCTCAACTTCAAAATCAGTTACTGGACCTTCTTGAATCAACTCTAATAATCTTTTTCTGTCTTCCAAAGAATAAAGATCAGTTGATTTACATGTATCTTGAAGCTCTTCAAGAGAATCAAAACCAAGCATTTCTATACATTGTGGATTTGCATTGAGGAAATATCCGTCTTCCAGACGTGTTGTGTAGAAACCAATCGGAGCAGTGTTGTAGAAGTATTCATAGAACTTCACCTGCTGCGTTGTTTCCTCCAAGGTAATAGCACTTTGCACAATCCTTGAGAGAATGTCACCATCATTGATGCTGGATTTTGGCAGATAGTCAGAGGCACCTTTTTTGATTGATTCAACAGCTAACCTTTCATCTCCATGACCAGTAATTACAACAATTGGAGTGTAATCATTGTTTTTTCTTACTTTTGATATGAACTTTAAACTGTCGATATCAGGGAGAACATGGTCCAATAAAACGCAGTCAAAAGATTGTTTGTTCATCAAAGCCAATCCTTTTTCTCCCGCATCTGCTTCTGTTACATCAGCAGATAAATCACTAATAGCTTTGGTGATTGCAATGCGATCTGTCACATCATCATCCACTAAAAGTATAGTTGTCATTGCATCCTCCATAAATCATAATTTATTTATGAAGGATTTATGGAATTTCGCACAAAGTCCAATATTTGCCAAGTACAGCCGTTCTTTCTATGAAATCCATAGGGTCCACTGGTTTAACAATATACCCTGATACTGTGTTTTCATACGCTTTTCTTTTGTCTTCTTCATCGTTACTTGTCGTCAGAACAACCACAGGTGTAATTGCAAACAGTTCTCTTTTTCTTAATTCCACTAAGAATTCATGCCCATCCATGCGAGGCATGTTCAAGTCCAACAAAATCAACAAAGGTTTAATTCCTTCTCCTTTTTCATCAAGAAAATCTAATGCTTCAACACCATCATTCACAATATGAAGAGGGTTAGATATATTCAGCTTTTTAAACGTTCTTTGAATGTTGATGCAATCAACTTCATCATCATCTATTAACAATATGTTAAATTTCATTTCAAGTCCTTAGAAATTGTGAAAACAAATTTTGCCCCTTCTCCTATTTCTGATTCTACCCATACGCTTCCTCCAAAAGATTCTACAATCTTTTTTACGAGAGATAAGCCAACGCCTGTGGATTCCACTTTGTCTTTAGAAACAAGAGTGCTGAACATTTTAAATATTTGTTCATGATACTTAGGGGCAATTCCTACACCATTGTCCCTAATTGTAAACCGCCAAACATCATCTTTTTCTTCGCTAAAAACATGAATTTCACAATTTTTTACCCCATTGTGTTTAACCGCATTGCCAATCAAGTTTTGAAACACTTGTTGAAGTCTTATTGGATTTGCTATAATTTTTGGTAAACTTTGTTTAATAATGGAAACATCAGGATGAGATATATCTACTTGTTCAATAATATCCTGCACAATGGCGTCTGTATCACATTGTTCAATGTCGATGTCCATACGTCCAACTCTGGAATATTCAAGTAATCCCTGAATCAGGTTGTCCATACGTGTGATTCTAGTGTCCATTAGTTGGACATAATTATTCAATTCACCCGTTGGGTTCTCAATTTCTTCTTTAATCCAGCGAGCTAAATTGGCAATTGCACGAAGAGGGGCTCGCAAATCATGTGAAGCAACATAAGCAAATTCTTCTAGTTCTTTATTTGATTTTTCCAGTTTTTCTTTGAGGTGTTGTAATTCTTTAACATTTGTTATCTCTTGACAAGAGCCAACAAACATAACATCTCCGTTTACATCAAGCTCTCCAATGCTCAAAAGCATAGGAAAAATAGCCCCGTCTTTCTTGAGACCTAAAACTTCTCTGCCGTCTTCTCCAACTTTTCTAACACCTGTTTTCAAATAAGATTGAATGTAATTTTGATGATTCTCTTTGTAAGGACTAGGCATGAGAACAGACACATTTTCATCAAGAAATTCTTTTTCTGAATGTTGAAACATTTTTGTTGTGTGTTTATTGACAAATTTGATTTTTCCCGTTTTGTCAATTACTACAATTCCACTTGGCACAGAATGAATAATTGATCTCAAATCAACAATAGATTGATTTTCTGTGTATTTTAGCTGCAAGCCTATAATGCCAGTGACTGCGATGGCCATAATAGACAAAACTCTATTTGCTATTATAAAATACCATTGAGGATCAGGTCCAATTGGCGACAAGGGCACAGATAAAATTACAAGAATTGTGCATATGAATATGAAAGCTTTAACTTCTTTTTCGCTACCTGCTCTTAAAGCGAAAAGGACGGCGAAGAGATAACAAACGCCCATGCATAAACCCAAGTAAAGAGAAACATCAGCAACAAAAGATAATATTGTGATAAAAATAGCAGATGCAAAATAAACATTAGCCTTCAACTTAGGCCATACTTTTAAAATCTTCAATGAGCCAAATAAAACAAATCCTAAAGCTGTATGCATAGCCATGCCTGAGAGGTGTAGCCAAAGATGAGTTTTGATATCAAAAAGATAACCCAAAATAGACATAAGACCTAAAGACAACACAAAAGAACTTAAGATTAAATATATCCACTTTTTGTTGTCTGGCAAAAGAATCATACATCCACTTAAAAAGAAAGCCAAACAGGTATTAGCCCCCATTCTGCCACGATTGGTGGTTAAAGTATCTGTCCAGTGTTCAACAAAGAACTCATCTATTCCGAAGTTATAACCAGTAAGATATTGGAGACCTGTCATTCCTCCAAGAAAAGCCAAGCTTAATCCAACAACCTTCCTGAACCAACCACTGGAAAATAAACTGAGACCACAAAGAATAAACCCTAAAGCTGTGTTGTGCTGCATTGCAACCCAATTTGGATTAATTTGAACAATAAGTTCACTTTGTATATACCAACCAATTACTACTGTAATGCCAAGAATCAGTAGAATTGCAGCTCCGATTCGTCTACTCATTTCCATCATAAACCTAAGAGAGTATTGATTATAGAAATTCAAACATGAACATATTAGTCATACCCACAATTCGTGAAAACAGCATAAAACAATTCCTGCACTTTTGGAATGCAAACACATTGATGTCAGATGAGTCGATCATCATCGTTGAAGACAACCCTGAGAAATCTTTCGACATCGGCAAAGAGCACAAACATTTCTCTTGGAAAGAGATTCAAGAGGAACTCGGGGACGATGCGTGGATCATCTCCAAGCGTGATAGCGCCATCAGATCATTTGGGTTCTACATGGCCCACAAAATGGGAGCTGAATATATCTTCACTTTAGATGATGATTGCTATCCTGATCAAAACGTTAACATTTCTGAATTCATTGAAGATCACACAGATGCATTATGTTTTTCACATAATCGATGGACAGAATTAGTTCCGGGACAACGGAGCCGAGGAATCCCTTATCGCAAAAGAGGCATGCTGAAAAGCTGCTTGAATGTTGGTTTGTGGTCAGATGTTCCTGATTTAGATTCAATCCAAACATTGTCTGATCAAACGATGGATATCAACAAGCGTTGCGAAGAACACAGGCTTATTCCAAACGGTCAGTATTTTCCAATGTGTGGCATGAACATGGCTTTTGAGAGAAAAGTGACGCCTCTCATGTTCTTTCCACTCATGGGCGAAGGCTACCCGTATCGCCGATTTGACGACATCTGGTGCGGAATTATTATGAAGAAGGTCACAGATCATCTAAGATGGCATGTGAGTTGCGGAAATCCTATTGTTCGTCACTCCAGAGCCAGCGATCCATTTGTCAATTTGGTCAAGGAAGCTCCCGGAATTGCCGAAAATGAGCACTTCTGGGAAACCATAGACAAGATTAACTTAGAATCTTACAATCCTGTCACTTGCATGAAACAAATAGGGCAAGAACTCCAAGCTGAGACTGATAAATACATTCAAAAATGTGGCAAAGCCATAGAAACATGGGCAGGTCTTTTCGAATAAAAGGCTTTTTGCCCAAAAACGGAGAGATCAATGGAACAACTGGACCCTCATCAAAAGAGAGTTCTCTATCATCTAGTAGAAGGTGCAAAAGCCGGGAAAGAAATCCAGACACTAGGAGGTTTCGCCGGAACTGGAAAAACGACTCTAATTAAATATCTAACAAAATTTTTCCCTAATTTTAAAGTCTGCGCCTATACAGGAAAAGCAGCAAATGTTCTAAGAAGAAAAGGAATACCTGCAAGTACCATTCACAGTCTGATTTACGTTCCTGTTATTGAACAGGGCATTTTAACAGGGTTTGAATTAGCAGACACACTTGACGACGCTGAAGGCATCATTGTCGATGAAGCGTCAATGGTTTCTCGTGATATTTTTGATGACCTTCTTAGTTTCAATCTTCCCATGGTTTTTGTAGGAGACCATGGTCAGTTAGAACCTGTTGGCTCAAAGTTTAATTTGATGGAACATCCAGATTACACTTTGGAAGAAATTCACAGAAATGCTGGAGATATTGCCAAATTCGCAGAACATATCCGAAAAGGTTATACGCCCAGAAGCTTTCGTCCATCTGATCCTAACAAAATCATCTTCTTGGATAAATGGAGCGTAACGCCTAAGCAAATGACAAACTTTGATCAAGTGATTTGTGCATACAATAAAACAAGAGTTGATACAAATAACAAAATAAGAGAAGTTTTAGGGTTTACTGGAAAACTGAATATCAATGAACGAATCATGTGTTTGAAGAACAACAAGAAACTGGAGTTGTTTAATGGAATGCAGGGCATAGTTCGAGACATGTACCGCAAAAGAGGATCAGACAGAATTGATTTTGAATTTGACGATATGCTGTTTAGTGGTCTTAGATATGACAAAAGATTTTTTGGAGCAGAACGTGCTGATTTGAACAATCTAAGCCCTGATGCTCCTAGTCCTTTTGATTATGCTTATTGCATTACGGCTCACAAAGCACAAGGCGATGAATGGCCTACGGGTTTAGTCATCGAACAAAGATCTTCTATGTGGGACCACAAGCGATGGGCATACACAGCAGCATCGAGGTTTAAAGAACAAGTAGCTTGGGTAAGCTGGTAAGGAGGAAACATGTTGGCACACAAACATCTAATCATTCGTGCTGAAGTTGAAAACCCAATCAGAGATGAGGAAACAGCTAAAGATTGGATGACTCGATTGATCAAAGATATTGGCATGGAAATCACTGAAAACGGTGGACCTTATGCTGATTACGTTAAGAAAGAAGGAAACTGCGGAATTGCTGCTGTTGCCATCATTGAAACAAGTCATGTAGGCATTCATTTGTGGGATCAGGAAAATCCACCCATCGCTCAAATTGATGTTTATTCCTGTTCAGAATTTGCTGTCCGTGACATTTTGCCCTATGTCAATGAAATGATGCCAACCAAGATTTGGTACAAATTTCTGGATCGTGAAAATTGCTTGCAGGAAATTGACAACAGCTACCGAGACTTGACTATTGATGACGATGAAAGACCGCATTGGACTACTTGTGTCTAATCCTGAAAAATCCCTGATTCTTTCAATGTCTCTATCATTTTAATGCAATGTTTGCACATACCCGGCAATTCTGAAGGGTTAGCTGGAGGCAAATGTCCTGTTTTTCGCTCATATGGTTTGCGATCTGGTCCATATAAGCTTTTATCTAATTTGTTCCAGTGTTGGAAACGCCAATAGAAGTCGCTACACTCACATCTCAATGAAATTGGGTTTTTCTGCAATAATATTTTATCGAACTCGTAAATCCTTCCATCGCTTGCAGTTATGGACACTGGATTCTCAGTTATATCGTAATTAACTTTTTTGAAGAGAACCATGGGAGAATAATGTCTATCTTCATTTCGCACAGCAGCACGAATAAATAAAGTTTTCATGCCTTTAAACGGCACCCATCTTAGATTTTCTACTTCTATGGGTTGCGTTGCATGTTGACGACGTGTTGTATGTGGAAATGCTGTCTCTATGTTATCATAAAGATCATTGAAACTGGATTCCCATAACTTAAATTTCATGTTGTATTTATGCACTAAAATCCATATCATACACTTTGGGAGGAACTATGGGCGTAATTAGTGATTTGAAAAAATATGTTCTTGTTGATGGATTTCATGTTGTAGCAGATTTGGAAAAAAGCCATGGTTCGTGGGTGGTAGATAAAGAAACTGGAAAAGAATACCTAGACTGCTATTCTCAGTTTGCCAGTCAAGCTCTTGGCTGGAACCATCCATCTTTAGACTGCGACTTTGGAGATGTGATCAAACACAAAATGGCTAACTCGGACATGTACACAGAAACATACCGAGATTTTGTTGACAAGTTTGCTGAAGTAACTCCTGACTTCGATCATTACTTTTTTATTGATGGTGGAGCACTGGCTGTTGAAAATGCTCTTAAAGCAGCATTTGATTGGAAATGTCAGGTGAATGGCAACACTTCAAGATCAGATGGTCAGAATTTAGACATAATCCATCTTAGAGAAGCGTTTCATGGAAGATCAGGATACACAATGTCCCTTACCAATACAGGTGAGCTGAAAACAAAGTGGTTCCCAAAATTCAATTGGACTAGAATCACTAATCCTAAAATACAACACCCAATGTCAAAAGAAAGAGTTCAAAATCTTGAACAACTTAGTTTACAAGAAGCACATCATGCTCTTAAAAAAGGAAATGTAGCAGCAATTATCTTAGAGCCAATTCAGGGCGAAGGTGGAGATAATCATTTCAGAAAAGAGTATTTTGAAGAACTGAGAAAATTAGCAGATCAATTTGAAGCTTTATTGATTTTTGATGAAGTTCAAACTGGCTTAGGTCTTACTGGTAAAATGTGGGCATATGAACATTTTGGAGTTACACCAGACATCCTTGTCTTTGGAAAAAAGACACAGGTTTGCGGAATAGCTTCAACAAAAAGAATCAATCAAGCTACCAATAATGTTTTTCGCACCAGTGGCAGAATTAATTCAACATGGGGCGGCAACATTGTAGACATGGCTCGCTCTAAGGCAATTATTGAGATTATTCAAAACGAAAATCTAGTCGATAACGCTTACAGAACAGGATTAGAATTTCTTTCTATGTTGGAAAGATTGCCATCTTCTGAAGTCACCAATAAAAGAGGAAAAGGCTTAATGTTAGCTTTTGATCTTCCATCAGAAAATCGACGTGACGAAGTGTTCAACAAACTTTCTGAGAAAATGTTGGTTTTAAAAAGTGGAATCAATTCAATTCGATTCAGGCCACATTTGACATTTAATTCCAATGAAGTGGATATTGCTCGTAGATTCATAATAGATGCATTGAAATGAAGATAACCAAATCTGCTGTAGATCAAATTTTAGAAACCATGGACATCATGGGCATGGACCCTAAAGAGTATTTTTTGCTTTTTAGTGAATCCAATCAAGGTGATTGTGCCATTGGTTTCACAAAAGAAGGCCAACCTGAAATTCATGACGGATTAGGTGTAGTTTGTTCAATAGATATGTCAAACGTAACAGTTGACTTAATAGAAGTTGATGGGAAGAAAGGTTTAACATTCATATCAAATGATTTTTAATGAATGTAAACTAATTTAAAGAAACCTTTAACCCCTGTTCGGTTGGCCAGCGGCAGGATTCAAAAATGGCTAAATATGGATGTATCGATGTGAAAATTGCAACAGAGTTACTGGACACAAAACGTCACTTATTCGAAGAGTAACAAAAACAAAACCAACCAATTATCCTTCTCGTTGGGAAGTGATAAGAAAGAACAAAGTCGTGGAAGTTAAAACATTTCCATTCAAAGAAGAAGTTTATCCACCAAGACCAAACAAATATGAAAAATGGGTTTGTGTAGACAAAGGTGGACAAGGACAAGAAATCATTCATGAAGCCAGTGTGTGCCCGAAATGTGCTAAAAGATTTGATCAAGGAGAAAAATGATGTCAGTAGAAATCACTGAAGTAGCAGCAAATGAAGTCAAACGAGTCATGGAAGAACAAGGAATGGACAACAGCGTCTATTTGAAAATCGCAGTTTCAGGTGGGGGTTGTAGCGGTTTTAACTATGACCTAGGTTTTGAAGAAGCAGAAAATCTGGAAGAGAAAAGATTTATCATCAACGAACAACATGGCGTTAAAGTCGCTGTTTGTAAAAAGAGCGATCTTTTCTTAGATGGAACAACTGTTGATTTTTACACAGACTTAGATAAACGTGGGTTTACATTCGAGAACCCTCAAAGCACTAAGAGTTGTGGTTGTGGTCAAAGTTTTTCTTGTGGATAACAAATGTTAGAAGAAATTAAATCCAACCCGCTTTATCTCAAGAAAGAATTCATCACCGAAGAAGAACAAAACTTCTTCA
>Ga0180431_10008771_pt1 | contig 11545 bp, 8 predicted proteins | sample SS_ome_11_FD_132459 | JGI IMG/M metagenome (GOLD analysis project Ga0180431, IMG submission 132459) | Hypersaline lake sediment archaeal communities from the Salton Sea, California, USA - SS_1_MS_1 metaG | ecosystem: Environmental > Aquatic > Non-marine Saline and Alkaline > Hypersaline >...
CCGACCCTTCCACGCGTACAAGAATGATCTGACCGCGCCATACAATGCGCTTCGTCACGTCTGCGGTGAAGCGTTGAACTGCAATGCCAACTCATCGTACATCTACACCGAGCTGCCGGTTGCGGGTGGGTCGTCCGAATCCTTGCGTCCGACGATGGCGATGCCGAACCGGTCGGCCAGGGCGAGCGTCTCGTCGCGTTTGACGATCAGGGTGCGTTCGGCCTCGACGACGAGGCAGCTCCCACCGGCGGCGTGGAGGCCCTTGACGGTCTCCGGGCCGATCGTGGGCACGTCGAAGCGCATGTCCTGATCGGGCTTGGCCACCTTGACGACGACGAACCGGCCCTTGCGACACAGCTCGCCCGCGCGGGCGATCATGCGGTCGGTGCCCTCGATGGCCTCGACGGCGATGACGTCACCGTCCTTGACGGCGACGGACTGCCCGACGTCGAGCCGGCCCATCTGTTTGGCCACGTGCCAGCCCAGGTCCGCGTCGCGCTGCTGGGCGGCGGTGGGGGGGGTCCGGGTCATCGCGCCGACGTCGGCCATGGCCTCGGGACAGTACTGCGTCGAGTCCACGAGCGTCACTCCCCGGTGGTGCATCACCTCGCCGACGGCCCGAAGCACCGTGTCGTTCCGCCGGTCGGACAGGCTGAAGTACCACAGCTTGATCGTCGTCCAATCGGGCAGGAACCGCAAGGGCAACAGCGGCGAGAGCATGTCGGTCTTGCGAACGGTGCCGGCCAGGATTGCGCGGTGGACGCCCTCGCGTCGAAACAGTCGGATCCATCGGCCCATCCGCGCCAGGCCCGCCCAGTAGAACGCATCGGCCGGCTCGCGCAGCCCCGGGTCCGCCAGACTACGGAGACCGACCACCACCAGTCGGCATCCCGCCCGCTTGGCCCCGCGCGCCACCAGCCATGGGAAATCGCCGGCCCCGGCGATCAGGCCCAGGGGGGTTGCTTCTGCGTTCGTGTCGGTCGGGTTCGTCACGGACTGCACACCGCCTACGGGCAACACGTGTTCAGCGGTCAGCGTTTGTCCTTTGGGTCAGGCGTTTGGGCGGGCTGGTCGGACTCGCTGGCCCGCCGCTTCCGGTCGGCCAGTTGGCTCTCGAGCGCCCTGACCCGCTTGGGCAGGTTCTTGAGCTGGTTCCACATGCCCGGCAGCTTGCCGAGGATGGCGATCTCGCGGCGCTTCTGACGAATGGGGATCGCCGGCTGGCCCAGTACCGTGTCGCCTTGTCTCACGTCGCCGGTGACGCCCGCCTTGGCGCCCACGGTCGCGCCGTCGCCGATGGTGATGTGCCCGACCACACCGACCTGACCGGCCAGGGTGACGTGCTTTCCGAGCGTGACCGAACCGGCCACCCCCGACTGGGCGACCAGCATGCAGTTCTCGCCCACCTTCGTCCCATGCCCGATCGCGATCAGGTTGCTCATCTTCGTGCCCGCGCTGATGACCGTCTTGCCGAGCGTGGCCCGATCGATGCTGCAGTTCGACCCGATCTCGACGTCGTCGCCGATCTCGACGATGCCCGCCTGCGGAATCTTGTGCCAACCCTCGCCCACGGGCGCGTAACCCAACCCATCGTTGGCCAGCACGGTCCCGGCGTGGATCGTCACGCGATCGCCCAGGACGCATCCGTCGTAGATGACCACGTTCGGCATCAGCACGAGATCGTCACCGATGCGGCAGCCCGGCCCGATGTAGCAGCCCGGATAGATCGTCGCCCGATCGCCGATGACGACGTCCTCGGTGATGGTCACGTTGTGTTGGATGTTCGCGTCGGCGCCGATCCGGGCGGACGGATGGAGGACCGCTCGCGGATCGATGCCCACCTGCGGGTGCCGCCGGTACCCGTGCAGCTTGACGATCAACAGCGCGATGGCGGCGTAGGGCTCCTTGCACCGCAGCACGGTCAGACCGTCCGGAGGCTCCTGATGCCGATCGATCACGACGGCCGACGCCTGCGTCTCGCCCAGATACTTGGTATACCGCCGGTTGGCCAGGAAGCTGATCTCGCCCGCCCGGGCGTCCTCGAGCGTATTGGCGGCGCGGATCTCGATGTCCCCGTCGCCCTCGATCTGGCAGGACAGGCCCTGTTCTTCAAGATAGCGACTCAGTTCTTCAAGCGTTGCGGCCATACGAAGCACCTGCGTACCGTACGCAAAAGCATTATGCTACGGCGCATCCCGCAACGATGTCAAACATGGGCCCTGCTATGCCAACGCGGAGGATCCCCGGGGGCGTTGGGTGCGAGAAGGGATTCTCGCACTAGAAATCCATGATGCCCACATCAGCACGAGGGCATCAAAATGGGCAAGCTGCCCCCTATTCTCTGGGCAGCCCGCACGTCGCGGCTCGGTCATCGCGTCGCGGTTCGAGACCGCCCTGATCCCCTACTTGAGGTAACCCAGGTCGAGGAGCCGGCGGCGCGTCTCCTCGTCCAGGGGCCTGTGTCCGTTCAGTCGGGTCGAGCCCTTGTAGATCTGCGCAGCGGACAACCACTGCCGAAGGCGCCCGGCCAACCGGTCGGCGATGGGGCGATGCGCATCGATCAGGTTGCTCACCTCGGCGGGGTCGTTGACGACGTGGTAGAGCTCTTCTCGCCCGTTGGCGGCGACGACGTACTTCCAGGGACCCTGACGAATCGCGCGGAGCACGCCCTCGAATGGCGTGCGGTCGAACCGGACGTCGATGCATTGGGCGCGGTCGATGGGCCCCCGTCTGGGCGCCATCCGCTCGATGACGGCCACGCGGTCCGCCGGCTGGCTGGCGGGCCCGCTCGCAAGCTTGGACGCGGCCGAGGAGGTGAGCCTCGAACGCGCGGTGCTCGGTGCACCGGGTCTCGTGCTTGGCGGCGGCAGCAGCGATCGACCGGACGTTGACGGCATGGGCACGGGATGGCCTCGCGCCGCGTCCATCACCGTTGGCAGCAAGTCGGTCAGTTGGACCAGCCGGTCGGTTCGACCGGGCCGCAGCCGTCTCGGGTAGGACATGATCAGCGGCACGTGCGCCAGCGTGTCGTAGACGCACCACGAATGGCCCATCAGGTGGTGATCGCCGAGGTTCTCGCCGTGATCGGACGTGATGATGACGAACGTGTCGTCGAGCGCGACGCGTTCGGCCAGGACCTCCAGCAGCTCGACGACGTAGTCGTCCAGCATCCGCGTCTCGCCGTCGTAGGTCCCGTTAAGCAGTTGGAGCTCGGCGGGCGTGTAGCAGTCACGTCTCAGCAGCGAGAACTCGGCTCCCTGGCTCCACTCGTGTCGGTAGGACAGGTCGACGTCGTCGGGCTTGACGAACACCGCCCGGTGCGGCAGGTGCGGCCGGTAAGGATGGTGCGGCTCGAGGTAGTTGATGAACATGAAGAAGGGCCGGTTCGGGTCGCGTCGGTCGAGCCAGCGGGCCACGAGCTGGTTGGTGGTCTTGGCGCCGGCGTCTTCGGACGTCACCGCACCCAGCCACCTGCAGACGCGGCCGGCCGGGTAGAGCACCCTGTCGAGGAACTCCGACACGCTGTTGCCCCGCGGCTGGTGCAGCGCTGAGGGCCGAAGCACCTCCTCGAAGCCCTGGGACAGGTTGCTGCTGGCCGAAATCCAGACGTTGTTGCTCAGGGCGAGGGTCTGGTAGCCGTCCTTCAGGAGCAGCTCGGCCATGGTCGTGAACCCGTCGTCCAGCCAGGTGTGGTTGTAGTTCGCGCCGTGCTCGCAGGGGAACAGCCCGGTGAAGATCGAGGCGTGCGAGGGGAGCGTGCAGATGGCCGGCGAGAGACAGTTCTCGAAGACGAGCGCGTCGGCAGCGAAGGCGTCCAGCCGCGGCGTGGTCGGACGATCGCACCCATAGCAGCCCAGTCGATCGACGCGCTGCGTGTCGAGGACGACCAAGAGGATGTTGGGCCTGCCGTCGCGGCGCATCAACGCGTCAACGCTGGACTGTCTCCAGGCGGTGGTCGGGTTCATTAGCCTAGGACGTTCGAACCACTGAACGGCCAGGCTGGCGATCACGATGATCGCGGCGGGCCAGAAGGCCGTCCGGGCCATCCTTCGTGCGGACTGACCCACCCACGTCGTCGCTAGACCGCGGGCGATTGCGTAGCTGACGGCTGTCGCGGCCAGCCAGTAGACAGCCATCACCACGCACCAGGTGCGATGGATCCCTTTGGCGACGGGCACGCCGAGGACGGCGGCGCCGGGCCACAGCAGAAACCCGGTCGCGCCGGCGACGAGCACGGCCACCCCCACCGGCCCCGGGGCGATGCCGCGCCGCGCCCGACGACTGAGAAGGGTCAGGCAGGCGCAGGCCCCCCCGATGACGGCCCCGTGAAGCGTCCACAGGATCCCATGCGCCAGACCCGAGTAGCTCAGCGCGTCAGCCCACTGCCGCAGGCCCATCATCGCACGGTACCGCCATCCCAAGACGACGGTCTGAACCAACCCGAACGCCAGGCCACCGACCAGGCCGGCGCGAATCGCCCACGTCAGGACCGACCAGGCCGACGCGCACCGGCCCCGTGCCGTGATGTCCGGTCCGACATCAAGGAGCTCACGTTTCTCGTCTGACGACACCTCGCTCGACACGATCGCAGTATCCCTGCATCAGGCGGCGTCTCGGTACGTCAGACGCCACGAACCTATTGTAACGAAGCGTGGGCGGCCTGGCGAAATTCGCTCGATCGTGGAGGACGCGTCGTAGGCCCGACGTCGCGTCGGCTGCGCGGCCTGGCGCGATCGCTGGCGCGACCTGGCTGGGCTGCAGAAGGCCCTCGGCGACGCCGGTATCCATCTTACCCAAGCGCAGGTCCGGGCGTTTGCGGCCGGGCCGCGGGGCCAACTTGTGTCTCGGCGCCGAAATGCGCATGATGGTGCGAAACGCCCGGGGGAACGGGGTGGTGCGTTCTGGTGAGGGTATGGCAATGTGCGGGCAGCGCGGAAGTCGTCTTGCCGGTGTGGGCGTTCTAGTGACCAGCATCGGCCTCGGGTCGGGGGTGTCGGCTGCGAGCAAGAAGGACACCTCGACCAAGGTCGATCCGCAGGCCGAGAAGGTCATCCGGCAGCTCGCCAAGTACGTGGGCGAGGCCAAGACGCTGGCCGCCGACATCAGCGTGTCCTATCAATGGGACCTCCGGGGCCAGAAGCAGCAGTTCGATCTCGGCTACAAGTTTGCGGTCGAGCGGCCCAATAGGATCGCGATCGTTCCGAAGAAGCGATCATCCCCGGTGGGGAGCCAGTATGCCGGGACGGTCGTCTGCGATGGCAAGGCGCTTCATGTCCACGGACCGATGCTCAAGAAACGGGAGACCTCATCGGCGCCCAAGGACCTGCGAGGTCTCATGACGGGCGAATTCTGGATGGCGACCGCCTTTGCGTTCGGAAGCCTGCCATTCGTTCCCGGATTGATTACGGGGCGCCCCTACGAAGAGCTCGTTCAAGACTTCGAGACCGTAGAGCACCTCGGCCAGGTCAAGCGCAACGCGGTGGCGTACCATCGCCTGAGATTCGTTCGCGATCCGATGTCTTGGGAGGTCTGGATCACGACAGGCGCCAAGCCGCTGCTCGAGAAGACCGTGATGCATGCCGTTGCCAAGGGGGCAGAGGGCGAGGAGGGCGACCTGGAGATAGACGTGGCCTACAAGCGCTGGGCGGTCAACACCAAGCTGCCGCCGGACACGTTTACGTTCACACCGCCGCCGGACGCCGCGAAACGTCGGCCGCAAGAGGGCCCGGCGCATCCGCTGCTCGGGAAGGCCGCGCCGGACTTCGAGCTACCGCTGTTGGAAGGGGGTACGCTGAAGCTGTCGGGCCAGAAGGGCAAGCACATCGTCATCCTTGACTTCTGGGCCACGTGGTGCGGGCCCTGCCGACGGGCCTTGCCCGCCCTGATGGCGGTGGCCGAGAAGTACAAGGACAAGGGCGTCGTCTTCTGCGCCGTGAACCTCCGCGAGACACCGGAGCAGATCAAGTCCTTCATGCGCCAAGAGAGGCTGAGCTTCAGCGTCGGCCTGGACCGACGGGGCAAAGTCGGCAACCTGTTTCAGGTCAAGGGCATCCCCCAGACGGTCGTGGTCGGTAAGGACGGCACGGTCCAGGTCGTCCACGTCGGATTTCTGCCGGACCTCGAGACCCGACTCAAGCAGGAGCTGGACGATCTGCTGGCCGGCAAGGACCTCGCGGGCAACACAAGCCGCTAGCGCACAGACCCACCGACGTTCCCCGTGCCGGTGCGAGATTCCCATCCCGCCCGGGATAATGGTACGATGGTCTGTGCAGCGATCGTGAGGGGTCCACCGTATCGGCGACGGCTGGAGGTCCAAGGTTCCGATCAGATGACTCCGACGGGTACTGACGAAATCGGTTGCGTGATCCTGTGTGGGGGTGGCGGCACGCGGATGGGCTCGACCACGACGCACAAGGTGTGTTTCCCCGTGGGGGGCGTGCCGGCGATCGTGCGATCGGTGGACATGTTGCGCAGCCAGGGGGTGGGCCGGATCGTCATCGTGGTCGGGGCGATGGCGGGCCAGGTCATCGAGACGGTGGGCCAGCGCTTCCCCGACGTCGTGTTCGTCTATCAACACGAGCAGTTGGGCACGGGCCACGCCGCGCAGATCGGGGTGGCCGCCCTCCAGCAGCTCGGGCACGCCGGGCCGGTGCTGGTCACGTTGGGCGACAAGGTGATCGAACCGTGGGTGATCGATCAGTTGCGCGATACGTTCGTTCGCAGTCAGGCGGACCTGGTCTTCGTGACGCTACCCAAGCGTTCGAACGACGCGTCGGGCCGGGTGTTCGCCGACGCGGGGGGTCGCGTGATCGCGAACGTCGAGTACCGTGACTTGCAGCGGGCGCGGTTAATGGCGCGGCTGGCCAAGGCGGCCGACGCCGGCCGGGACCTGACCGGCGAGGCGCTGCTCAAGATGGGCCTGACGTACGTCAGTCCGGCGGAAAAACTGGCCCGCGCCGCGGGACCGGTCTTCGCGCTGATGCAGCCCGGTCGCACGGCGTCAGCGGACAAGCTCGCGTCTGCGCTCGGCGGAGATCGGGGACTGTTCGAGTTCGACGGCAAGCGGTACACCGCCGACCAGGTCGAGCGGGCCAGCAAGACCGTAAATGTGTCGGTATACCTATTTTCGGCCGGGCCTTTGTACGACGTGCTGCCCCGGCTGGACGACGACAACGCCCAACGCGAGTGCTACCTGACGGACGTCATTCGGGTGCTGGTGTCGGCGACGGAGGGCGACGGGCGGCAGCGGTATCGGGTCCGCCAGTTGGTGATCGACGACGACACGGCGGTGCTGGCCTTCAACTCGCCCGATGAACTGCTGGCGGTGGAGGACCACATCCGGCGGAAGAAGCCGGCGCGTCGGCGGGCAGCCCGTCCGCCGCGGCGGGATCGCCGGGCGCACAAGGGGGTGGCGCGGTGGCTGGCGCTGTTCGAGGCGTTCGCCCCCCGTGTCCGTCGGGCGCTGCGGCAGATCTACGGACCCGATGAGGGGGTGCTGGCGGGGCGGCGGGAGGCGTTTCTGCGGACGCTGCGGCTGTTCGCGCGACAGTTCGGTCCGGACCGCCAGGCGGTCATCGTCCGCGCGCCCGGCAGGATTAACCTGATGGGGCGGCACGTCGACCATCGCGGCGGGTCGGTCAACGTGATGGCCATCGACCGGGAGGTGATCGTGGTGGCCTCGCCGCGCGACGACGACGTGGTTCGGTTGGTCAACACCGACCGGCGTCAATTTCCACCGAAGACGTTCAGCGTGGCTGACTTGATAGGCTCGATGGAATGGGACGATTGGCTGAGTTACGTGAATAGCGCATCGGTGATCCGGCTGGTCCGGCGGAGCGCGGGCGACTGGAGCAACTACGTCAAGGCGGCGGTGGTTCGGCTGCAACAGCAATACAAGGATGTGCGGGTGCGGGGGATGGACTGTGCGGTGTCGGGCAACGTACCGATGGGGGCGGGGTTGTCGAGCAGTTCGGCGTTGGTGGCGGCGGCGGCCGAGGCGGCGGTGGCCATCAACCGCTTCGACGTCGCCCCGACGCAGTTCATGGACCTGTGTGGCGAGGGCGAATGGTTCACGGGCCGTCGCGGCGGGCCCAGCGAACACGCGGGGATCCGTTTCGGCCGGCGTGGGGGCGTGGCCCACGTGGGTTTCTTCCCGTTCAAGGTGGATCGGGTCGTGCAACTGCCCGAAGACGGCGTCGTCGTGATCGCCGACAGTCACCGTCGTTCCGGGCGGATCGCGGACGCGTCGGATCGGTTGGCGCAGCGGCTGGCGTGTTTCGAGCTCGGCATGCTGATGCTGCGTGACCGGCATCCGAACGTCGCGCATCTGGTCGAGTACGTCCGCGACGTCCGCCCGGACCGGCTGAATCTGTCGCAGAAGGACATCTATTCATTGCTGATGGCGGTGCCGCAGCGGATCACGCCGCGGGAACTGATGGATCACCTGTCGGGCCGGCACGCCGAGCGCGTGGAGGCGATCGTGGCGTCGCACAGTCCTCCGGCCCGGTACGATCTGCGCGGCGTGTTGTTGTACGGCGTGGCGGAGTGCGAACGGGCGCGACGGGCGGCCGATCTCTTGGAGGCCGGCGCGCTGGGCCGGCTGGGTCAACTGATGCTGGCCAGCCACGACGGGGACCGCGTCTGCCGGTGGGACGCGTCGCAGAAGCGTCAGCCGTTCGAGGCCGAGCCGACCGACGAGGTCCTTCGTGCACGGATCGACGATTTGGCCAGCGAAGATCCCGATCGGGTTCTGGCCGGCCAGCTCCACATGGCCCCGGGCCGGCACGCGTGCAGCCTGCCCGAGATCGACCGGATGGTGGACATCGCCGCGCGGGTCCCCGGGGTGTACGGCGCGCAACTGGCTGGTGCAGGCCTGGGCGGCTGCATTATGATCCTGGCGGACCGTCAGGCGGTCCCGACACTGACACGGGCACTGCGGAAGGGGTACTACCAGCCGCTGCGACAGCGGACGGCCGTCGACGTCTGCACGCCCGTGGAGGGGTCCGGGATTTTGCGGATCACATGATCGGTTCGAGGTGCGCTGTTGGCACGGTTTCCTGCGGGGGTGTTTTTCAGAGGTTAAGGTCACGTGATTGTTTGGTGGGGGTGCGTGCGGCCCCTCCCCGCCGCCCGGCGCGGTCGGCCTCGGCGGGGCGTAATGAGACACGCTAGGCAGGTACGATTCGAGGGTGTGGTCCCGCGCTGGTGTGATGCCATACGGAGACAAGTACAAGTCGTATACGTACGCCGTCTACTACGCCGGCAAGCACGAGCGTAGCCTGGGCCAGCGGCTGAGCAACTGGCGGGAGCGTCGCGTCGTGGCGGCGGCGCTGCGGTGGCTCGGTCCGATCACGACGGTGCTGGACATCCCGAGCGGGACGGGGCGGTTCCTGCCCGTGTTGGCGCAGTTCCGCCTTCGGGTCGTTGCGGCGGACCAGGCCGCCGAGATGCTGAAGGGGGGCCGGCGGTACTACGACCGATTCGCCCATCCACCGCAGCCCCTCGCGGGATCCGCGTTTCAGATCCCGCTGGCGGACGAGTCCATCGATGCGGCGCTGTGTTCGCGATTGCTGCACCATCTGGCGTTGCCCGAGCAGCGGATCACGGTCATGCGGGAGCTGGCGCGGGTGGTCCGCGTGGGGGCGGTGGTGAGTTTCTTCGACGCGGCCTCGCTGAAGCATCGACGTCGTCTCCGCCGTCGGATGCGGAAAGGCAAGCTGGGCAACCGTCACGCGGTCACCCGTCGGGAATTCACCGAAGAGGCCCGCCAGGCCGGGCTGAAGTGCGTGTCCATGCACGGCCTGCTGCGGTTTCATACTGAGCTGACGGCGGCAGCCCTGCTGAAGCGAGATTCCGAGTGATCGACGAAGACGTCATCGCCGCGGTGGGGTTACGGCGCGCGGGCCGCATCTACCTGTCCCGTTCGGCGCGGCAGACGCTCGAGGCCGCCGCGCTGGACCGGGTCGAGGATTTCCTGACCGCGGTTGAGTCGGGTCAATCCGTCACCCGCACCGACGAGCCGAGGCTTGTCCGACGAATCGAACGAGACGTCGGCGGTCAGCCCTTCGTTGCGTACCTCAAGTGGTACGCGCCGCCGCCGTGGGTCCGGGGGGCCTTTCGATGGCTACGCGGACGACGGACGAGCTGCGCCCTGACCGAGCTGCAACGTATCCACCGCCTCCGCCAGGCCGACATCGACGTGCCCGAGCCGTTGGCGTTCGGTCAGGACGTGGCACTGGGTCGGTTTCGGTCGTTTCTGCTGCTCGGCTCGATGGAGCACTGGGCGACGCTCGAGGAGATCGCGCACAGCCAACGGTTCGCCGAGCCGCTGGCGCGGGTCGACGTCCGCCGGCGGCTGATCGATGCGGTGGCGGGCCTGGTCCGGCGGATGCACCGGTCCGGTATCGCCAATCCATCGTTATACTCGCGGCACGTGGTGGTCGAGTCGCTCGAGACCGATCCGATTCGTGCGGGGCTGATTGACCTGGAGGATCTCGAGCTGGACGTCCGCGTGGACGATCGTCGTCGGGCGGCCGATCTGGGGGCGTTGGCCCTGACGCTGCAGCGTGAATGCGCCTCGCTGGCCGATCGCGCCCGGTTCGTTCGCTGCTACTATCATGCCGACCGGCTCGATGCGGTGGCCCGCGGTTTGATCGCCGGCGCCAACCGCTTCTACGAACGAAACCGGTACCGCCGTCGTTTTCGCCACTACGCCCATTAGGGGGGCGGGGGGAGCGTGGCGCGGGACCTGAGGGGCGCGTCTCTGCACCCGACTCGGGCGAACGTCGGTGCCATCCCCCCCGTCGCTGCGGAGTGCGGGGACCCGTGCCTCCCGCCCGGACCGAACCGGTCGCAATATTTCAGATAGGGCTACGGACTGGCGCGGTTAACGTCCGATATAAAGAAACGAGAGCGAGGGTGTACTACGCCCGCACATGGGTCGATCAGGCCCGTCCGTAAACGCCTGTGGCGTCGGTACCGGGCACCGAGTCGACATCGGCTGTCTTCTTGAGGGCGCAGGGCCCATCGACAACCGAGGCGCCCGGTTGGGTTGGGTCCCTTGTCAATCTGGCCGGCCGGTGGGTCGTCGGACCGAATCGCGCGGTGGGAGGGGCGGATAGGCCGCTTAGGGACCGGGCGAGGTCCGGCAGGCCCTTGGGATGGGCGGCTACGATAACAAGGAGCCTTGAGATGATGATAATTTTTCGACTGGGGATAGTCGGCACCTTGGTCGTGGTGGCCGTCGGCTGCAACCTCCCCCCGAAACGGCTGAACGCGCCGCCCCAGGGGAGCACTCATCACCCGAGCGAGCTGCAAGAGCCGTTCGCGTACATGGTCGACAACGCGATGCTGGAAGATTTGGCACTATCAGATATTCACTTTGTTCCGCACACAGCGCAGCTCAATGGGGCGGGGGTTCGTCGGTTGGAGCGTTACGCCAAGTTGCTGACGGTCTACGGGGGATCGATCCGGTATTCGACCAGTCTGACGGATGATCAGAGGGTCGAGGAACGGATGGCGAACATCCGGACGTATCTGGCGACCA
>Ga0180431_10008772_pt1 | contig 11545 bp, 8 predicted proteins | sample SS_ome_11_FD_132459 | JGI IMG/M metagenome (GOLD analysis project Ga0180431, IMG submission 132459) | Hypersaline lake sediment archaeal communities from the Salton Sea, California, USA - SS_1_MS_1 metaG | ecosystem: Environmental > Aquatic > Non-marine Saline and Alkaline > Hypersaline >...
CTGTGGCGCCAACTCCATACGCAGTGCCAGTGATAAAGACCTGCTCATCGAGGCATTCCGGAAGGTCCCGTTTATTGTATCCTTCGCGGTCAACTTCGATGAAATGACTATGATGTCCGATATTGTGCTGCCCGAGCATCATTTCCTGGAGCGACGGAACGCTCGATTCATACCCTCGGGTGCCCACCCCGAAATTGATGATAGTTTACTCGGCCTCACCATATTCCTTGGTCGCAACGCGGTGAAGCCTGTCTACAACACCAGGCTCCTGGATGATGTGCTGATAGAGATAGCTGACCGTGTCGGCTTTTTAAAGGGCCCCGGCGGCATGAACGACCTCATCAACCGGGGCTCCCATCTGGAAGGCGAAAACAAGCTCGACCTAGGTAAAAAATACATGATGGAAGCTATACTTAACCGGCAAATAAAGCAGCTCTTCGGCAAGGAGTACAGCTTTGAAGCTTTGCTGGAGCACGGCGTCATGTACAGATATGATACTCCCGGCAAGCTTGGCTATAACTACTATTACTGGCCCGGCAATAAGACGCGGTTCCCCATCTATTTCAACAAATTGAAGGAATCAGGCGACCGAATGAGAGAGAACCTGAGCAAGTACCGGATAAAGATTCCCGCCGTGAAGGACCAGGAGAACCACCTCCGGTACTACCAGCCCATACCCTGCTGGATGCCCGGTCACGAGTTTACGGCGCCGCCCGAGTATGATATGTGGGCATGTAACTGGAAGACGAACTTTATGCCATTTGGCATTGGCAATACTCAGGAGAACGCCTGGTTAGCCGAGCTGCGAGAAGACGACCCCTATGAATTATATGTATGGATAAATACCGACACGGCGAAGCGCAAAGGGCTTAATGACGGAGATGAAATCTGGGTGGAGTCGCGGTATGGGAGAACGTCAGGCAAGCTGAAAGTAACCGAGCTTATCCACCCCGAAGTGGTGGGCATCCCTGCCGGTTATGGGAGCAGCACCATCATGATGAGCCCCGATGCCAGGAAAGGCCCTTACTTCAACGCACTGATAACCGGTGATGAAAGCATAGGGATTGACCCGGTGAGCGGCGGGATTGGTGTCGGCCCGAGAGTAAAGGTAACTCTGAAACCGCCGGCAAAGACAACCTAGCGCCGGCATGGAATTGGCCATATTATTACCGGGGTAACTGCTCTTTAAGCCATACACCACCCGGTGTCCTGCCGGACTATCTACGTACCTGTCGTGACTGATAGTAGCTTGGCAGCCGACCCTGTCCAGACCGGGAGCACGCAGGAATCGGTTCAGCATATCACTACCTTTTCTCGCAGGGCGCCAACATCGTTAATCAAAATGCGACGTCCGTCCAGACTGACAATCCCTTCATCTTCAAGTGATTTCAGTACCCTGCCCACCGTTTCCCTGACGGTTCCCACCATTGCCGCCAGCTCACGCCGGGACAGTTGAAATTGCTGGCTGTTCGTCCGGTCTCCAATCTGCTCCAGCAATATCTTGGCTAACCGGCCATCCACATTCATGAAGGAAAGGTCCTCAACGAGTGACATGTAGTGGCGCGCCTTTTCGGCTAACACCTTGATGGCATTGCGGGCAAATTGCGGGTTTTGCCACAGCAGGTCTTCCAGGTCAGTCCTCCTTATTGTATAAAAAACTGATTTCACAATGGTCTGGGCACTGAACGAGTGAAAATCGCCATCGAAGACGGCGATATCGCCGAAGGATTCTCCCGGCCGTAACAATTTCAAGATTTGCTCTTTGCCTTCACAAGAGGTAAAAAACAGTTTGACTGCGCCGGAAACTAGAAAATGGAGCTCATTCGCCGGCTCTCCAGCCAGCCAGATGATTTCATCTTTGTCGGCGTTTCGCTCACTCATCAGCCTGCCGATTGTCTCCAGTTCGGCAGGTTCCAGACCTGAAAAATAAGGACTGGAGCTCACGGGTGTCATATACGGTATCAGACTATCCAATGCTAACGTAATCACCATGGCTGCACCTTCTTCTCACCCCGACGTGTTGGTCAGGGCGTCAATTATTGCTTTATTAAATCGCGGCAGGTCGGCCGGTTTCCGCGAAGTGATAATATTGCCATCTTTCACTACTGGCGCATCAACCCAATCGGCGCCGGCGTTCCTCAGGTCTACGGCTATGGACGGCCAGGAGGTAATCCGGCGTCCTCTTACCAGTTCGGCGGAAATGAGCAGTTGTGGTCCGTGGCAAATAGCGGCGATTACTTTCCCTGCGTCATGCACTCGTTTGACCAGTTCAGCCATGGGCTGGTGCAGACGCATTTTGTCAGGAGCATGCCCACCCGGGACAACAACAGCATCAAAATCCTCTGCCTTGACGGTATCAGCGGCAGCATCAACTCGTACCGTGACATTGCCTCTTTTGCCCCGGTAGCTTTCGCGAGAGCCACTGCCTATAATCAGCACCCGAGCGCCGACGTCTTTCAGCGCCCTCATTGTCTCAATCAGTTCTGAGTCCTCAAAGTCTTCTTCAGCCAGAATGGCAACCCTCTTTCCGTCAAGCATCGCACCCCCATTCAAAAGACCATCATGAATCTCAAGGTCTCATTTGCAATTCGGCACAGCAAGGTTTTTAAAAGTACCGGTTTTAGTCCGGTACCTGGATCTCACCGGCAGCAGGCTGACGTGTTCCGTTATGCTATCCACCAAAGCCAGTGCCTTGATGGTCCGTCTGGCTAATTGCTGCCGCCCAACCGCTTCAACTACCATAATGACATCAGGAGGCCCTTCCACTGCATCAGTCATGACCACTCCTGTTGACCCCCGTAGAATATTAACCACCTGCCCCGCTTTTCCACTCTCGATATTCAGTAGTACATAAACCCGGTTTATCATCGGCATCTACTCAGGCCCGTCTTCTCGGCTCCACTCAGGACGGTTGCCTCCCGGTCACTGGAAATACCCGACTGCCGGGCTTGCTGTTCAACGGCATTCACCAAATTGCGCTGGTAACCACATTGAATACAGCACTCATACCAGCCATAGAAATCTCTCTCCAGCGTAAGGTCACCAGTCTTGCATTTGGGACAGCTTTTTCGTTTTAACACGGCAGCACCGACTCCTGCGTTGTCCTTGTTTTGCCAACAGGGCGAACTCTCAGCGCCCCCATCGGCTACCATTTATTTCTCAGGGTATGCGGAGAACGGGTATGATTCCGACAGCGCACCACCGTAAGCACCATCACACTGACGATTGCCCCGACCAACGCCACCTTCTTAAACACTTCGATACACCTCACTGAGAAAGTCTGAAAGTATGATAGCGAGCCAGCAATTACCAAGTCATAAAATGAAAGCGGAAAAAGTTACAAAATTATGACATCAGGGAAGGTGGTGAACAGAAACGGTTAACCGGTGACCGACGTCACGAAACGGTTCATGCCAGAGGCTGGTCTAAAATGTAGCCGGTTTTGGGTATGGTGCGAATCAAGCAGGGAGCACCGGGATCGTCTTCCAGCTTGTTCCGCAGTCGACTTATGCTTGTCCTCAGGATCTGGACGTCATTGCGGTATTCAACCCCCCATACCCGGGAGAGTAATTCTTCATAGGACATCAGGCGTCCGGCATTATTGACCAGCTGGCTGAGCAGGAGCCACTCCATCCGGGTCAGGTATTGCTCCCTACCCCGAACCAGCACCCGGTGCTTATTGAAATCGATGGTCACCTGCCCCAAATCAACAGTGTCCGGGATCCTGCGTCTCTCCTCAGGCTGAAGACGGCGCCTGACCGCCTCAATCCTGGCCACCAGCTCATCAGGATTGAACGGCTTGGGAAGATAATCGTCGGCGCCGAGAGAGAGCCCCTTCACTCTATCGGCATCAGCCCCCCTGGCAGTAAGCATAATAACCGGCACCACTGAAAAGCTGCGCAATTCTTTAAGCAGGTCCAGACCGTTCATCCCGGGCATAAGGATATCAAGTATAATCATGTCGGGCTCCTGTGCCTGTGCCTGCTCCAGACCGGACAGACCGTTATTGGCAGTCAATACCTCATACCCGGAAGCTTTCAGCTTGGAAATAAGGAAGTTCAAAATCCGCTGGTCATCATCAACCACCAGTATGCGAAATAATTTCACCCTTGAGCTCCGATACAGCTATTCTTGGTTGTAATAATAGTCCGCTGTTCAGCGAATGTCAAAGACCTTTCCCGGAGTGCCAGTCCGGTAATCCGGCCCGGTAAAGTGGGACATAATCACACATCAGCCAATATAGCATTGATAATGATGCAACCAGGATTAGAGGACTTGACGTGCAGATACTATGGTCGTATTATCTGCATCGAGAGCAATCATGATTAAGGTCTATTCACCGCTAATGGGAATAAGAAAGCCGCGCAGGTACATACCCATCCTGGCCGGCGCAATAGCCTTACTGGGTCTTTACCTGTCCAGCTTGTATAACTATCTCCTTTTCCATAGCCTTGCCGAAGTATTCAGTGTGGTTGTAGCTTGTAGCATTTTCTTTATTGCCTGGAATTCGCGCCGATTTCTGGATAATAGCTACTTCGTCATTATCGGCATTGCCTACCTGTTCATCGGCACTATGGACCTGGTTCATACGCTTGCCTACCCCGGTATGGGGGTGTTTCCGGGATACGGGACTAATTTGGCCGCCCAACTCTGGATTATTGCCCGGTATATCGAAGGTCTTTCTCTGCTCGTTGCCCCACTGCTTATCGGTCGTAAACTAAGCGGCCACTTCATACTTCTCGGCTACGGCGTGGTTACCGCATTTTTGCTGGCATCCATTTTCTACTGGAATATCTTTCCGGTCACATTTATCGAAGGCTCCGGGCTTACCCCCTTTAAGATAATAAGCGAGTATATCATTTCTTGTATTTTAGCCGGGGCGGTCCTGGTAATGTTTCGAAAACGCAGGGAGTTCGATACCGGATTACTGCGACTGCTGTTCGCCGCCATCATCGTGACTATTTTTTCAGAATTGTCATTCACATTTTACGCCAGCCCTACTGGTTTGCCGAACCTCATCGGTCACTTGCTGAAAATCATCTCGTTCTATCTCATCTATAAAGCCATTATTGAGACCGGGCTCGTCAAGCCATATGACCTTCTGTTCAGAAACCTGAAGCACAGTGAAGAACAATATCGAGACCTGTACGAAGAGGCACCCAGCGCGTACCTGGCCGTTGGAGCCGACAGCTATATCGGGCAGGCTAATCGCAGTGCCGAACAACTTCTTGGCTATAGCCGGAATGATTTGATCAAACGGCCAATCCTGGACTTCTGCGCGGATACACCAAGTGGCAAAGCGAAGGCACAGGAGATTTTACAGCGGTTTCATACCGGTAAAGAGATTTACAATGAAGAGTTAGAGATGCACCGGGCTGACGGCAATAAGATATGGACCAGTTTGTCAGTACGGCCAACATATGATAAAAAAGGTCGGGTGAGGGCTAGCCGCTGGGAACTGACGGACATTACCGACCGCAAGCAGACAGAGCAGAAATTGAGAGTGAGCGAAGAGCATTTCCGGGCTCTGGCCGAAAACTCCTCAGACATTATACAGATTGTCGACCAGGACGGTATTATCCGCTATTTGAGCCCCTCAGTTGAGCGGGTACTGGGATACAAGCCAGCGGAGTTGATTGGCAGACCAAGTATTGACCTGGTGCACCCGGATGACCTTCCCCTGGTTGCCCAAGGTTTCGAGGCAGCCATTCACAAGCCCGGTGCCCCGGTAGTCACCGAGTGCCGATGCAAACATAAAGACGGCACATGGCGGGTAATCGAAGGCATGGGAATTAACCGACTCGACAATCCTGTGGTGAGAGGATTCATCTCCAATATGCACGATATCACCGAGCGCAGGCAAGCCGAGCAAGCGCTGCAGGAAAGCGAGGAGAAATACCGCCGGTTAATCGAGAGTATCCACGACGGCATCTGGGTTATTGACCAGGATGCTTTCACCACTTTTGTCAATCCCCGTATGGCTGAGATGCTGGGATATATCACTGAAGAGATGTTGGGCAAACACTTGTTCTCTTTCATGGACAAACAGGGCATGGCGATTGCCACTCTCCATTTAAAGCGTCGCCAGCGAGGCGTTACCGAACAGCACGAGTTCGAATTTCTCCGCAAGGATGGATCCCGAATCTACGCAATACTGGACACATCGCCGGTTATTGACGAGGACGGCAATTATACGGGAGCAATTGCCGGTGTACAGGACATCACCGAGCGCAAGCTGGCTGAGGAGAAAATTCGTCAGCAAAAAGAACTGCTGGAACGGACAATGGAGTCGCTCACCAATCCGTTCTACGTGGTCAATGCCAGCGATTATACGGTGGTCATGGCCAACTCCGCCGCCCGTCCCCGGGGCAGATGGATTCGGAACCAGAAGTGCTATACTCTTACCCACAGCATAGGTAAACCGTGCCAGGGTCCCGAGCATCTCTGTCCCCTCGCTGAAGTGAAGGAGACCAGAAAACCGGCTACCACGGAGCATATTCACTATGACTGGTATGGAAATAAAAGAATCATTGAGTTTCACGGCTACCCCATTTTCGATAGCCAGGGCAATGTTATCCAGATGCTGGAGTATTGTCAGGACATCACTGACCGCAAGGAGCTTGACCAGCTCAAAGACGAGTTCATCGGCCTTGTTTCCCACGAGCTGCGCAGCCCGCTTACGGTGATTACCGGAGCGGTGAACACGGTACTGACCGAGGGCGCCCGTCTCTCTACGGAAGAAACCGATCAACTGTTGCAGGACGCCGCTCTGGAAGCTGAAGCGATGTCCTACCTGGTAGGAAACCTCGTGGAACTGTCCCGAGCTCAAGCCAACCGCCTGTCTCTCTATGCTGAACCCGTCATGGTACAGAATGTGGTCCAGAATACCGTGGCTAAAATAAGGCGGCAGTCTTCAGCACATCAATTTATCATATCTATTCCGAGGCAACTTCCTCAGGTCTACGCCGACCCCCTTAGACTGGAACGCATTCTCCACAATCTACTGGAAAACGCGGTAAAATACTCTCCGGAGGGAGGCAAGATACGCGTCTCCGCCAGGCAAGAGGGGGAGAACCTGGTCTTTGCGATCCGAGACCGCGGAATCGGTATCTCTCTGTTCGACCAGGCGAGGCTATTTGCGCCATTCCAGCGACTGGAAGGGTCCAGACCTGAAGTAACCCGGGGGACCGGACTTGGTCTGCTGGTGTGCCGGAGGCTGGTCGAGGCTCACGGAGGGCGCATCTGGGTGGAATCGGATCCAGACCGCGGCTCGACCTTTTTCTTCACGCTACCCCTCCACAAAAACGACCGCGCCGAAGACAAGCCGGACATTGTGCAAGATATCCCCCGACGGAATACCGCGTCATTCCCAAATGGCATAGATTTGTAACTTTTTCTCAGCTCATTTTATGACTTGGTTATCACCTTAGCCGTATTATTCTGGGGTACTGTTTGGCAAGGAAATAACTAAACCATAGGTGAGCGATGAACCTGAAAGCGCTGCATAGCCTGGGGTACGGTCTGTACGTGGTAACCTCAAGGAAGGGAGACCGGTTCAACGGGCAAATTGCCAACACCGTATTCCAGATAACCTCAGAACCACCAACTATCGCGGTCAGTATTAACCGGAACAACCTTACCTGGGATTATATCCGGGAAAGCCGGGTCTTTGCCGTTATGGTGCTCTGCCAGGATACACCGCTGGCTTTCATAGGTCACTTTGGCTTCAAGTCGGGCCGGGACACCGATAAACTTGCCGGGATTACCTACCGGACAGGCGAGACCGGCGCGCCGATTGTGACCGACAACGCCGTTTCCTATCTGGAAGCGAACGTCATCAAGGAGATGGACGTGGGTACCCACACCATATTCGTCGGCGAGGTAACCGGCGCCGAGGTAATCAGCGACAAGGCGTGTATGACCTATGAATACTACCACCAGGTCAAGCGAGGCACTACCCCCAAAACAGCCCCGAGCTATATTGAAGAGAAAAAGGAGTCAGCACCAGCCATGGCAAAGTACAGGTGCACGGTCTGCGGATGGATTTGCGACCCGGAAATCGGTGACCCGGACGGCGGCATCGCCCCGGGAACGCCATTTGACCAGCTTCCCGAGGACTGGAACTGTCCGGTCTGCGGGGCAACCAGGAGCGAATTTGAAAAGATAGACTGACCACGCGGCATAAATAGCCGCCAAATCCAATAGCCACGCGAGCGGAGGTGTGAGCCATGGTTACCGAGCTTGCCAAAGGTGTGTACTGGGTAGGTGTCGTGGACTGGGCAATACGGAAATTTCACGGTCATGAGCTATCGACGCACCGGGGGACCTCGTACAATGCCTACCTTATCACCGATGAACAGACGGTCCTGGTGGACACGGTCTGGGGCCCGTTCCAGGACCAGCTCATCGACAACATCAGTGAGATTGTCGACCCGGCGAAAATCGATATAGTGGTCGCCAACCATGCCGAGGTTGACCATTCCGGCAGCCTGCCGGCAGTTATGAAGCACGCCCCGAAGGCAACGGTCGTGGTCTCCCAGCGGGGCAGGGAGAGCATTGAGGGGCATTTCCACCAGTCGTGGAACTTCAGGGCGGTAAAAACCGGGGACAGGCTGCCCATTGGTGAGCATGACCTCCTCTTTGTTGAGGCTCCCATGCTCCACTGGCCGGACAGTATGTTCACCTACCTGACCGGCGCCAGTATCCTGATGCCCAATGACGCCTTCGGGCAACACTATGCCAGCTCATCCCACTGCAACGACCAGGTAAACCAGGAAGAGCTGTACCAGGAAGCCCTGAAGTACTACGCCAATATACTCACCCCGTTCAGCAGCCTGGTGTTGAAAAAGATTGAAGAAGTGCTGGCGCTTGACCTGCCCATTGCCATGATTGCGCCGAGCCACGGCATTATCTGGCGGCAAGACCCTGTACAAATTGTGCAGAAGTACCAGCAGTGGGCTGCCCAGGAACCGGAGCCCAGCGCGGTAATCCTGTATGATACCATGTGGGACGGAACCCGCCGCATGGCTGAGGCAATTGGCGTTGGCCTGGCATCCGAGGGTATCCCTTATAAGATATTTCACATGGCGGTTGCTGACCGTAATGACGTCAACACCGAGGTGTTCAAAGCAAGGGCAATCATTATCGGCTCACCGACCTTCAATCAGGGACTTTTACCGACACTGAGTCCCATACTTGAAGACCTCAAAGGGCTCCGCTTCCAGAACAAGATAGGAGCGGCATTCGGTTGCTACGGATGGAGCGGAGAAGCGGTATCCATACTTGAGGAACATCTCAGCCGCAGCAAAATCCCGGTAGTTGCCGACGGCGTGCGAGCCAAATGGCAACCGAAACCGGATGACCTGGACCGGTGCCGGCAGCTTGGCCGGAAAGTTGCCCGGGCGGTGCCGGCGCCACGGTAATAGCAGTCAACCATGGTTCTACCGGGTGAAGGGAAGCCGCTGGCTTCCCTTTTTCATTATGCTAAAACAGTGCCTACCGGTAAAAATTCCTCTTGATGGCGTAAATAACTCCCCATAGTGTTCCAGCCGGGTATTTATTCTCCAAAGACGGACTGGCCGATTATTTACAAAATTGTTACACCAGCGCGGCTGAATTTTATCTTTTATTTATCACCAAAGCATTAAGGTAGGAGCAACCACCCCACTACCGACAGGGAAAATAAGGAGTATGGATAAGAATCATCAGCAGCCAGCACCGGAGGAAGAACCGCGAAGGTTGACCATTTATATCGTGGATAATCAGCCGCTTTACCGCCAGGCAATACGGCAGGCGCTCAAGGATAGCATGGAGGTAGTGGGCGAGTCTCCGCTTACCACTGATGCCTGGAAAGCCATTGAGAGCATCATGCCGGATATCGCAATGGTGGATGTGGGCCTGCCGTTATTCAGCGGCTTCGGTATCGCGCGGCAGATTTCACGACGCTGCCCCAAGGTGGCGGTGACTATGGTCAGCCCCGCCATTGATGATGACCAGCTCTTTCAGGCAATTAAACTGGGCGCGGCTGCCTTTATCAGTAAAAACGCGGACGCGGCAGAACTCATCGGCACCTTCAGGAGAATCGGCGAAGGACATTACCCGATAAACGATAGCCTGCTGGAGAGGCCAAATACCGCGGAAAAGATATTGCAGTTATTTCACAACCTCACCATGATGGGAAATGACATCGATACACTGGTCACCCCACTGAGCCGGCGCGAGGCGGAAATACTGAAGCTCATTGCCGAGGGAAACTCAAATAAGCGAATCGCCTATGCCCTTAGCGTCGGCGAACAGACGGTAAAGAACTACATTGCCTCTATCATGCGCAAGCTCAACGCCAATGACCGCACCCATGCCGTCGTGCTGGCTATTCGAAGGGGCTGGCTCAACCTGGGAGAAATCTCCGAGACCGGCGCCGATGAGGCGCCCCCGGCTTCACCAGCGCCCCGCGAACAAAACCGATTGTCGCCTCTTTCCCGCTGAAGCTCACTGGCCTCTCTGCCCCCTCTCCAGGCTCAAATCCAGACGAAAGTACCTGTGTAAAAGTACCAAGGTAACGTTCCTTGCCAATCTCTGGCTGCGTATACTTTAAGTACTAATGGCATAGTACTATGCGGTACCGAATAAAAGCCAATCCAGATCCCCAGCCAGTGAGCAACAACCAACCTGGAAAGCGCTCACGTGGTTATTTCTCCCGGTAAGCAAAGTAGTACGCCTGCTGTAAAGTGAAAAGAAGGGAGTCAGGCAACCCATGAAATGCCCCATCGTAAAATCGGAAAATGACCGGAACTGGAAGAAATATTGCGGGTTTCTTGATCTTTCCGTCCCCCAATTTATGTCAATCCAGGAATCGCTCTTAATGCAGCAAATTGAGAAGGTAAGCCAGTGTCCACTGGGTAAAAAGCTTATCGGCGGCAAGGTCCCGCAAAGCGTGGACGAGTTCCGCCGCTCGGTACCTCTGACTACTTATGAAGACTACCTCCCCGAGGTGGAGCCGGGGAATGAGGACTGCCTCCCGCAAAAACCATATGCCTGGGCGTATACTTCAGGTGCGTCAGGAACGTCCCGACGCGCCCCGTACACGCTCGAAGCCTATAACCGGTCGCTCGATAACCTTATGTCAGCATTTATCCTTGCCTGCTCCAAATACCGGGGGCGGAGCTCAATTGCCGAGGGCGATAAAGTTCTCTATAATGTAGCCCCCAGACCCTACCTTTCCGGAATACTGGCTTCGGGAGCCAGTGAGATATTCAATCTCAAGCCGGTGCTCCCGCCAGACACGCACGATAGCCTGGAGTTCAAAGAAAAAGTCACCCACGGCTTTCAGACATCCCTCCGGACCGGTATGGATATATTGGTTGCCATGACCAGCGTGCTGGTAAAGACCGGCAATGACTTTCACCGGCTCTCAAAAAGGAGTCGGATGTCCAGGCATTTTCTCCATCCGGGTGAGTTTTACCGGGTTTCCCGGGCATTCTTACAGAGCAAGCTGGAGAAACGGAGTGTACTGCCCAAGGACCTGTGGCCCGTGAAAGCGCTCATC
>Ga0180431_10008773_pt1 | contig 11545 bp, 8 predicted proteins | sample SS_ome_11_FD_132459 | JGI IMG/M metagenome (GOLD analysis project Ga0180431, IMG submission 132459) | Hypersaline lake sediment archaeal communities from the Salton Sea, California, USA - SS_1_MS_1 metaG | ecosystem: Environmental > Aquatic > Non-marine Saline and Alkaline > Hypersaline >...
GGGGGGGGGGGGGGGGGGGTGGGGGGTGGGGGGGGTGGGGGGTGGGGGGGGGGGATTTGGCCGGTGCGGCTGCGCGGGTGAAGCAGATATTGGCGGTGTTGAAGAAGACGTATCCGGAGGCGCGGTGTGCGTTGGATTTTGGCACTCCTCTGGAGCTGCTGGTGGCGACGGTGCTGTCGGCGCAGTGTACGGATGTTCGGGTGAATCTGGTGACGAAGTCGTTGTTCAAGCGGTATCGGACGGCGTCGGATTATGCGGGGGCGAGTCAGGAGGAGCTGGAGGAGGCGATTCGGAGCACGGGTTTTTTTCGGAACAAGGCGAAGAATATTGGGGGAGCGTGTCGGGACATTGTGGCCAAGCACGGGGGGGAGGTGCCGGGTAGCATGGAGGAATTGACGGCGTTGGCGGGGGTGGGTCGCAAGACGGCCAATGTGGTGCTGGGCAACGCGTTTGGGGTGCCGGGGGTGGTGACGGATACGCATGTGATCCGGTTGTCGCGTCTGATGGGGTTGTCGAGTAATAGAGACGCGGTGAAGCTGGAGCGGGATTTGATGGGGTTGGTGCCGCAGAAGGATTGGACGTTATTCAGTCATTTGATGATTTTTCACGGGCGGTCGATATGTGTGGCGCGGCGGCCACGGTGTGAGGAGTGTCCGGTGCGGGGGTATTGCAGTTATGGGACGAGTCGGAAGAAGTTATGAATTATGAGTGATGAGTTAAGAGTGGAAGAAGCGTCGCGGGAGCGATTCGCGCGACAGGTCAGGTGAGCAGAGATGGTGGAGTGAGTAGGGTATGGAAGTGCCGGCGGCGTCGGAGGTTTGTGGGGCGGAGTATGAGCTGGTGCGTTTGGCGTTGGCGGATGGTTATGAGGGTTGGGGGCGGTGGTTGGTGCCGGGGGGGGCGGGTGCAGGTAGTGGGCCGGGGGCGGTCAAGCGGGCGGTGTTGTATCTGCATGGGATCCAGTCGCATGGGGGTTGGTTTCTGGAGAGCATGGCGTGGTTGCGGGCTCGGGGGATGGCGGTGTTGGGGCCGGAGCGGCGTGGCAGCGGCCTGAACGAGCGGGAGCGGGGGCACTGCAAGTCGGCGGGGCAGTTGCTGGAGGATGTGGACCGGTGCGTGGAGTGGTTGCGGTCGAAGACGGGGGTGGAGCGGGTGGATATTGTGGGGGTGAGCTGGTCGGGGAAGCTGGCGTTGGTGTATGCGGCGAGGCAGGGGGCGAAGGTGCGTTCGGTGGCGTTGGTGACGCCGGGGCTGCGGGCGCGGGTGGATATCAGTTTGCGGGAGAAGATTGCGATTGGGGCGGAGGGGTTGGTGAATCCGCGGCGGTTGCATGAGATACCGTTGCAGGAGGGGCGGTTGTTTACGGCGAATCGGGCGAAGTTGCGGTTTATCGCGGGTGATCCGTTGAAGCTGATGGCGGCGACGGCGTCGTTCTTTTTGACGTCGCGGCATTTTGATGCGACGGTGCCGAAGGTGCTAGACAAGTTGACGATGCCGGTGTATCTTTTCCTGGCTGAGCGAGATCAGATTATTGCGAATGAGGCGACGGTGAAGTTGTTGCGGTCTGTGTTGCGGCCTGTGGTGACGGGTGCGGGTGAGCAGGTGGCGGTGCAGGTGTATGGGGGGGCGGAGCACACGTTGGATTTTGAGGCAGAGCCGGGTGGGTATTTTGCGGATCTGGCGGCGACGCTGGCGGGGTAGTGGTTGAACGTTGAAGGTTAGAGAGATAGGAGGCAGTGATGGTCGCACGATGGGAAGCATGTTGGTTGGTGTTGGTGGTGTTGTGTGCGAGTGTTTGTCTGGGTGGGGAGGCATGGCGGCCTGCGGAGGGGGCATTGCTGACGCGGTGGTCGCAGGAGGTGAAGCCGGGTTGTGTATTGCCGGAGTATCCACGGCCTCAGATGGTGCGTGGGGGGTGGCAGAATCTGAACGGGTTGTGGGAGTATGCGATAACGGGTAAGACAGCGTGGGCGCCGCAGGAGTATGCGGGTCGGATCATGGTGCCGTTTGCGGTGGAGTCGGCGTTGTCTGGGGTGATGAAGCGGGTGGGGGCGGAGGAGCGTTTGTGGTATCGGCGGACGTTTGAGGTGGCGTCGGGCTGGCGGGGCAAGCGTGTGCTGTTGCATTTTGGGGCGGTGGACTGGGCAACGACGGTGTATGTCAACGGGTTTGAAGTGGGGGTTCATCGGGGCGGTTATGATGCGTTTAGTTTTGATATTACGGAGGCGTTGCGTGAGGAGGGTGAGCAGGAGTTGGTGGTGGGGGTGTGGGATCCGACGGACGTAGGCAGGCAGGCGCGGGGCAAGCAGGTGGCTGAGCCGAAGGGGATCTGGTACACGCCGACGACGGGTATCTGGCAGACGGTGTGGCTGGAGGCGGTGTCGCCGGCGTATATTGAGAAGTTGTGGATCACGCCGGACGTGGATGCGGGTGCGGTGCGTGTGAAGGTGGATACGCAGGGGACGGGTGCGGGTGATGTGGTTGAGGTGACGGTGTCGGCGGGGGGTCAGAAGGTGGTGGGGCGGTCGGCAGCGGTGGGTGAGGAATTGGTTTTGGGTTTGGGTGAGGTTCGTTTGTGGTGGCCTGAGAAGCCTTTTTTGTATGATATGGAGGTGACACTCAAGCACTCGGGGGTGTCGACGGACGCGGTGGGCAGTTATTTTGGGATGCGTAAGGTGGAGGCGGGTCCTGGGCCGGACGGTGTGACGCGGCTGCTGCTGAACGGGGAGGCGGTATTTCAGGTGGGGCCTTTGGATCAGGGTTTCTGGCCTGACGGGTTGTACACGGCGCCGACGGACGAGGCGTTGCGTTACGATATTGAGATGACGAAGCGTCTGGGTTTCAACATGGCTCGGAAGCACGTGAAGGTGGAGCCGGCGCGGTGGTATTACTGGTGCGACAAGTTGGGTCTTCTGGTGTGGCAGGACATGCCGAACGGGGGTCACGGCAGGACGAGCGCGGAGGAGAAGCAGTTCGAGCGGGAGTTGGCGGCGTTGGTGCATGGTTTTTACAATCATCCGAGCATAATCATGTGGGTGGTGTTTAACGAGACGTGGGGTCAGTATGACACGGAGCGGCTGACGGCGTGGGTGAAGCAGGCGGATCCGATGCGTTTGGTGAACAATGTGAGCGGCTGGACGGACAAGGGTGTGGGGGATGTGCATGATATACATGCTTATCCGGGTCCTGCGAGTCCGGCTTTGGAAGCGAAGCGGGCGGTGGTTCTGGGAGAGTTTGGGGGGTTGGGGTTGAAGGTGAAGGGGCATATGTGGGAGAAGCGGGGTTGGGGTTATCAGGAGATGTCGGGGCGAGAAGACTTGTTGAAGCGTTATGAGGATTTGTGGCGTCAGACGTGGCGGTTGAACCGGCAGGCGGGCTTGAGTGCGGCGGTTTATACGCAGACGACGGACGTGGAGATTGAGACGAACGGGTTGTTGACGTATGATCGGGCGGTGTGCAAGCTGGCGGTGGAGCCGGCGGCGCGGGCGGCGCAGGGGTACTTGGCGCCGGTGCTGGTTTCGGAAGAGCAGGTGTTTGTCAAGTCGATGGACGTGGTGTTGGCGAGTCCGAACGGTAAGGGGGAGGTGCGTTACACGGTGGATGGCAGTGAGCCGGGGGAGGGGTCGTTGCAGTACGAGCGGCCGATCCGTGTGCGGGAGACGACGACGATCAAGGCGCGGTGCTATTGGGGAGGTGGCAGGCATAGTGAGACGGCTGAGTTTTTGTTGCGGCAGGTGAAGCCTTATGCGGCGGTGGGGGCGAGTCCGTCGGTGTCGGGGCAGGGGCGTTTCAAGCGAGGTCTGACGTATCGGTACTATGAGTCGGGTGAGGCGAAGTGGGATAAGCTGCCGGATTTGTCGGCGTTGGAGGCGCAGGCGACGGGGTTGGCGGATGTGTTTGATTTGAGTGGCGGGCGGCGGGCGGATTATTTTGCGTTGGCGTTTGAGGGATTGATCGATGTGCCTCGTGATGGGGTATATGCTTTTTATGTGACGTCGGACGATGGGACGCGGTTGCACTTGCATGGTGAGCCGATTGTGGATAATGATGGGGTTCATGGTCCGTTGGAGGTGGTGGAGCGGGTGGCGTTGAAGGCGGGGTTGCATCCGTTGGGGTTGTGGTATTTTCAGGCGCACAGCGGGCGGAAGCTTTCGGTGAGCTGGTCGGGGCCGGGGCTGGCCAAGGAGCAGATTGGTGCGGAGGTGCTGTATCATCGGGTCGGTGAGGGTCAGTGAGGCTGGTTGGAGGAATCCTGCGATTTTACATCGGGGGCTGGGGTGGGGCTGTTGGAGCAGGCGGGTTAGATGGCACCTTGTCCGTGGAGGTGTAGGATTTCGGCGTTGATTTTTCGGTGGACGGCGCGGGCGTCTAGGATGCCGAGGAGTTTGTGGTTGGTTAGGGGGGCGGCATCGACGACGCAGAGGTATTGGCGGTCGTATTCTTTCATGTGTTGCATGGTTTCTTCGAGAGGTTGGGAGGGGGCGATGGTGGGGGGGTCCTGGACCATGACGTCGCAGGCCAGGAGCCAGGGGGCGGCTTTCTGATTGGCGAGGGATTCTTTGATGGATTCGAGGGTGATGGCACCGAGGAGGTTTTGATTTTCGTCGACGACGGGGTAGTAGAGGGCGTCGGTGTCGCTGAAGGCGGCGAAGATTTTTTCGAGGGGCAGGCTTTGTTCGATGGTGGGGGGGTTGGTGTCCATGACGTCTCGGACTTTGTAGGTTTTGAAGAGGTCTTCTTCGGTGATGTTTTTTCCGATTTCGTCTGCTTTTTTGGCGGCGATTTTGGCGCAGGGTGGTCCGAGCAGCTGAACGATGAGGGTGGTGGCGGCGACGACGGCGACGACAATGTGGCTGATGTCGGAGTCGAATCGTTCGCTGGCGACGATGCTGAGGCCGACGGCGACGCCACCCTGTGCGAAGAGGCAGCAGCCGAGGTATTTTCTTACGACGGGCATGGCGCCGGACATTTTGGCGCCGAGGTAGGCACCGGCGAATTTTCCGGCGCTGCGTCCTAAGACGTAGAGGGCGACGAGGTACCATGACATGGCGGCGAGGCTGTTGATTTGTAGTCTTGCTCCGGCGAGGACGAAGAAGAGGACGTAGATGGGGGGTGCGAAGGATTTGACGAGGGCAAAGGTATCGACGCTTTTTCTTGGGGTGATGTTGGTGAGGGTCATACCGAGTGCCATGGAGGCGAGGATGATGTCGAGTTTGAGTACGCTTCCGAGTCCGATGATGAGGAGCACGGAGCTGAGGGTGAAGACGAGGATGCTGTCACTGTCTTTGGTGCGTTGAATGATGGCGTTGAGGATGAATGCGGCGATGACGCCGAGTGCAACGGCGAGGGCCAGGGAGGTGAGGGCGTGCATGATGGCTTGGAGCACGCCGGCGTCTTCGTGTCCGGTGAGGATGCCTGCGACGCTGGTGCCGAGTCCGTAGAGGGTGAGGGCGAGGGCGTCGTCGAGGGCGACGACGGCGGTGGCGGAACTGGTGAGAGGTCCGCGAGTTTTGTATTCCCAGAAGACCTGAATGGTGGAGGCGGGGTCAGTGGCGGAGGCGATGGCGCCGAGGACGACGCCGAGGGCGATGGAGAGTCTGAGGTTTTGGGTGAAGAGGTAGGCGAGGATGGTGGCGGCCAGGCCGACGAGGAGGAAGGCGGCGATTCCTTCAGCCATGAGGATGGCGGTGAATTGTCGGCCATATTTTTTGAAGAGGCCTGTTTTGAGTTCTCCTCCGATCATGAAGCCGATGATGCCGAGAGCGAAGAGGTTGATGGGGTTGAGCTCGCTGACGGTAGCGGCGGAGATGACTTTGAGGCCGCTCTCGCCGATGATGAGTCCGATGACGATGTAGCCGACGATCTGGGGCACGCGTAGTCTTTGGAAGAGTTTGGCCCCGACGGTGCCGGCAAAGATGACGATGCCGAGGAGTAGTATGATATTGGGGTGGGCAACGTTGAGTGCAAGGGGTAGCAGGTTATGGGTTGGCATTGTTGGTCTCTCTTTGTGTGCGTGGCGAGGGAGGGGTAGGCCCTTGCCGTTGCCTATTGCAAATCCCTTCTTTTACCACGTAATGAGGCTGCGGTGCCAGCGAGAAATAATGGTGGTGTTCATGGGGAGGTGGGGTGAAGGGGTTTGCGAGGGGTCATGGTCGTCGGGGCCGGCGATGACGTAAGGTGAGTCTGTCATTGGAGTCGGTGGGCATATGTGGCGGGTTGTTGTTGCTGGGCGGGGAGTTGGTTTTGGCGATAATATCTTAATTTGCAGTTGGTTACGGTTTTATTGTGTTGGTTTTTCGGGGCTTTGGGGTGTCTAACGGACAATTCTTCCGGATTGCGAGCCTTTCATGAGGGATTCGATTTCGCTGCGAGTGGTCAAGTTGAAGTCTCCGGGAATGGAATGGGCCAGGCAGGAGGCGGCAGTGGCGTAGGCGATGGCTGTCTGGGGCAGGTTGAGGTCGGGGGTGGTGAGGGCGAAGATGAGACCGGCGGCAAAGGCATCGCCGCCGCCAACGCGGTCGACTATATGGTTGATCTGATAGGGTTGGCAGGTGGAATTTTGGCAAGGGGCGAAGAAGGCCTCTTTTTTTGTGGCGTCGTAGAGCATGGCAGCCCAGTTATTGTGTGAAGCGGAGATGCTCTGGCGGAGGGTGATAGCAACCTTTGAGACATTGGGGTATTGTCGTGTCACTTCTCGGGCTACGTCGGGATATTTATGGATGGCGAGTTGTCCTGCTTCGACGTCGGTATGGTCGGCGCGTATACCGAGGACCTTTTGGGTGTCTTCTTCGTTAGCGAGGACGACGTCGACGAAGGGGAGGAGCTGTCTCATGGTATTTTCGGCTAATTCTTGTTGGGAGTAGTTGGAATCCCACAGCCAGAGTTTTTTTCGGAAATTCAAGTCGCAGGAGACGGTGAGTTTGGCGTTTTTTGCGGCCTTGACGGCACTGAGGGCGGCGTCGGCGGCGGCTTGGGACAGAGCAGGTGTGATGCCCGAAAGGTGAAACCATTTTGCATTGTTGAAGATGTCTTTCCAGGGGTATTCTTCGGGTGGTGTCAGGGCAATGGCGGAGCCGTGTCTGTCGTAGACGACTTTGCTTGGTCTCTGGTTGGCTCCGGCTTCGACGAAATACAGTCCCAATCTGCCTTTTTTTGTTCTGGTGATGAAGCGGGTGTTTACCTGGAGGCTGTTCAGGGAAGCGATACAAGCGTTGGCGAGTTCGTTTTTTGGCAGGGCGGAGACGAAAGTCGCTGGGGCTCCCATGTAGGCCAAGGATACGGCTACGTTGGCCTCGGCGCCGCCAAAGGTCACATTGAGTTTTCCGGGCAGGGCCTGACGCAGTTTGAGATACCCCTCGGGCATCAGTCGGGCCATGATTTCTCCGAACGTGACAATGTGTTGCATCACCTTTCTCCTAAGCGGTATTGGTCGGTCGTTTTGCCTGGATCGTATTTGTTATGATAGAGCATTGTTGATTCTAAATCAACTTGTGTGTGCAAGGGTGGTTCTGGCAGGTGTTGTTGTTGTCCAAGGGGGGTAATTCGTCGGGTCAATTAAAGATGATGTAGATGGCGGTCATACATATAGCCAGGAGTGCCCAGCACCACCAGATTGCTTTGGTGCCATGGCCGGCCTGTCGGTAGGTTTGAGCCAGGGTGGGCAGTTGTTGTTCGTTGGGTGCATTTCGGGTGAGCAGGGAGAGGATGATCATGGTGAGCATCAGGGCGATCCAGATGTAGAAGGAGAACAGGTAGAAGTGTGGTTTGGGGATGAATGATGGCCAGCAGAAGAGGTAGATGGTGCCAATGACGACGCTGAGTCCGCCTCCGCCGATGAGGGTGATCAGGGCGGCGGTGGCGGTGGCACGTCGCCAGAGGATGCCGAGTAGGAAGACGGTGGCCATCATGGGTGAGAGGAAGCAGATGATGGATTCGAGGAGGCTGAAGAGGTCCATTTTGACGGTGCTCAGGACGATGGCCAGGACGACGGAGACGAGGGCGGCGACGACGGTGACGATTCTGCCGACGAGCTTGGTTTCTTTTTGGCTGGCCTTTGGGTGGAACTGGTGTTTATAGATGTCGAGGGTGAAGACGGTGCTGAGGGAATTGAGTCCGGAATCGACGGTGCTGACCAAGGCGGCGATGAGGACGGCGACCATTAATCCGACGAGACCTTTGGGGAGGAAGGTGGTGACCATGGTCATGTATGCCTGGTCGGGGTCATTGAGGTTGGGGAAGAGGATGAAACAGGCGATGCCTGGAATGAAGAAGATGAGGGGTTCTGGTATTTTGAGAAAGGCGGCAAAGAGGGCTCCGTTTTGTCCTTGTTGTGTGCTTTTTGCGCCCAGTGCGCGTTGGACGATGGTCTGGTCGGTGCACCAGAACCAGATGGCGGTGACCATGTAGCCGAAGACGACGGCGTGCCAGGGCCATTCGGGGTCGTCGGCGGGTTTGAAGAGTTGCCAGTAGTGGTCGGGTACGGCGTTGATGAGTTCGGAGACGCCGCCGACTTTGTGGATGGAGATGATGGTGAGAAGTGTGGAGCCCAGGATCATCAGGACGACCTGGAAGGCGTCGGTGGCGACGACGGCGGCCAAACCGCCGGCGACGGTGAAGCTGGTGGCCAGTGCGGCGAGTGCGATAATGGAGACCCAGACGGGCCAGCCCATGATCTGGCTGAGTAGTTTGCCACCGGCCAATTGGGTGCCTCCGAGCCATAGCACGAGGGCGGAGAAGATGGTGTACCAAGAGAGGAATTTGCGGCAGGGTTGTCCGAATCGTAGGGCGAGGAACTCGGGCATGGTGTAGATGCCGGTGTGCATGTAATGGGGGATGAAGAGCATGGCCAGCAAGAGGAGGAATGGCCAGGCCAGCCAGGAGGTGTTTCCCATGACGATGCCGGAGCTGTAAGCGACGCTGCAGCAGGCGATCATCATGGAGGGGCTGATGTTTGTACCCCAGATGGAGAGGCCGATGTTGGTCCATCCCAGTGATCGTCCCGCGAGAAAGAGGTCTTGGGAGTGTCTTCTTCTGAAGCTGACCCAGAATCCCAGTGCAATGACGGAGACGAGGTAGGCGATCATGACGGCGTAGTCGAGAGAGGTGAGGTTTTCCTGGATAGACATGGGGGCTCTTTTAGAGTGTTGCAGTAAGGTTTTACGATTGGCGGGTCATTGGACTGTCCGGGGAGATTTCGGTTGCAGCCAGGTGGCTGGGGTTATTTTTTGTTTTGGTGGCGAGGCTGCTATGGTCCTGGGTGAGCGGAGGTTGCGTTGGTTGGTTTTCTTTCACCGCCGTTATGGTATCATTTTTCAGGGAGGAAAGCCAGGTTGATTCAGTAGTATTTCCAGGAAAGCTATGATGTTGTCGGGGGGCACGTCGGCCTCGACGTCATGGGCCGGGGCAAAGATGTATCCGCCGTTTTTTCCTGCTTTGATGAGGCGTTGCGTTTGGTCTTTGACATCGTGGACGGAGCCGTAAGGGAGTGTTTTCTGGGTGGAGAGCCCGCCGTGGAAGGCCAATCGTCCGTGATAGTTTTTCATTAAGGTGAATACATCCATGACTTCGGGCTGAAAGGGGTTGAAGCAGTCCAAGCCGATGTCGATCAGGTCGTCAAAGAGTTCGTCGACGTCGCCGCAGGAGTGGATCAAGACGAATTTGCCGGCCTGGCGTACGGTTCGGTACATTCGAGTGAGGACGGGGAGGATGAATTGTCGCCATAGCGTGGGTCCCATTTGCAGGCCATGCTGCTGTCCCCAGTCGTCCCCGAAGTACACGGCATCGATGTCATAGGTCAGGGCTTGCTCAATTTGAGCGATGTTGAAGTCGGCGATGGCGTCGAGGAGTTCGCGAACAAAGTCGGGGTGGTCGTGGAAGTCCATCATGAGTGGCTGCATGCCGCGGAGGGTCCAGGCTCTTTCGTAGAGGGAGAAGCCGATTTGAAAGACGCGAAAGCGGTCGCCGTAGTGTTGGATTCTGTCGGGGATATTGGCGAAGAACATTTGGTCGCGAGGGTCTGGGAATGTATAGCCGCTGAGGGAGGGTTGAGGCAGCACGGGCTTAGGGATGCCGATATCCTGGTCGACGGTGCGGTCCCATACGACGCCGAAGACGTCCTGGACGTGATGGTTGCCGAGGTCTTGGAAGAATCCAATATCGTTTCCCAGTTTGAGCAGGTGGTTTTGGAGCACAGCTTCCAGGTCGGTGCGATTAAGGTGGGCCTGGAGTCTTTGTGTTGCTTGGAGCGTCAATCCGATGGACCAGGGCACATAGGGCGGGCGCTGATGTTTCAGGACGGCGTGGATTACCTCTCTTTTGGTCATTCGCTCACCTCGGTTTATGTGTTGGAAGCCATGCGGTCTTCTTGTTGGCGTCGGCCCGTTGCCGTGGCGTGTGGTGCAGGTCTGTCGTGAGGGCAGGCTCTGTGTGCGGGCGGGGTGTATTGCCGTAAGTCTTTTTTATTAAATGGTTTATGGGTCTGTTTTTTTTGAGGGTTGGGCGTCGGTGTTGCTTGGTTTTCATTATAGGCAGGGTGATATTTTTAATAAATAGACAATTCTATGTTGCGTGATTGTTTTGCTGTGGTGATTTGGTGGGGTTGGTAGAATGAATGTCGTGGCGACTACCATCAAAGATATCGCGAAGAGGGTAGGTGTGTCGGCGTGCACTGTTTCGCTGGCGTTAAGAAAAGACCCTACGATTAGTCCGGCGACATCTGCCAAGGTATGTGAGGCAGCGGAGAAGCTGGGCTTCAGGCCTCGCAGCTATCGTCGCTGGGGTGACAAGGGTGGTCTCAGGACGCACAATCTGGTGTTGTTGTTGTCCCAACGGCCTAAGGATCTGCTGAGAGTTCCGCTTAGTGCGGCATTGCTGGAGGCGTTGGAGTCTCAATGCCGCAAGCGTGATTTGCAGTTGTCGCTAGTGCACTGCAACGGCGAGGAGAGTCTGCCGCAGTGGTTGACGCTTGACCGTTTGGATGGGACCCTGATATTCGGGTCGGTACCGTCGCGTCATCGTGCGCACATACAGGAATTGCGGCCGGTGATTCTGCTGGCATCCGTCGGAGGGCCGGGCGATCATTTCGAGTCTGATCGATCGTTGGGAGCGTGAGCCGGTGGCGAGTCGTCCCACGGGGATTTACGTGGTGTTGGGTGAGATTACCGAGGTGGTGTATGAGGAATTGGCGTTGCGGCAAATCAAGGTGGGCCGTGACGTGGAGATTCTTACGACCGGGCACGAAGCGTCTGAGCTTTCTTTACTGGAGCCGCAACCGGCGACGTTGGATCTGAACATCGAAGAGCTTGCCTCACGAGCGATAGAGAAGGTGTTGTGTCGGATCAATAATCCGGATGCGCCGTTTGGTACGGTGACGTGGGTGCCGTCGACGCTGGTGGATAGTGACGGTCGGAGGTATTTGCGGTTGGCGACGGTTGAGAACGAGCAGGAAGTCTTATAGGCATTCAGTTTGCATTCTGTGTGTTTTGAGCCACAAATCGCGAGCGTTTTTTCTGCATTTCGTGAGGCAAAAGACAGGCATTGTATTGTA
>Ga0180431_10008774_pt1 | contig 11543 bp, 5 predicted proteins | sample SS_ome_11_FD_132459 | JGI IMG/M metagenome (GOLD analysis project Ga0180431, IMG submission 132459) | Hypersaline lake sediment archaeal communities from the Salton Sea, California, USA - SS_1_MS_1 metaG | ecosystem: Environmental > Aquatic > Non-marine Saline and Alkaline > Hypersaline >...
ATGCGCAGATGGCCGGCGCCGTCAATCATTGCCGCATCTATCAACTCCTGAGGGACACCGGAAAAGTACGCGCGCAAAAGCAGCACCGACAGGGGTATACAGAAGGCAATGTAGGGACCGATGATAGCCGCGTAATCGGTGAGGCCGAGGGAGTTGTTGAGTTGATAGAGAGGCAATAAGGCGGCGTGAACGGGGACAAGCAAGCCGCCGAGTATCAGGCCGAAGATGAGGGCCTCGCCACGGAGGTGCAGCCGCGCCAGAGCATAGGAAGCGGGCGCAGCAAGCACCAGCATCACCAGCACTGCCACCGCAGTCACAGCCACGCTGTTGAGGAAGAACAGGCCGACCCCGCCGTTCCATGCCGCGATGAAGTTCTCCCATGCCCAGTGCTTTGGCAGCGCCCAGGGACTGAAGAGCAACTCGTTGGCGGGCTTGACCGCACTCAGCAGCGACCACAGAATCGGCAGCGCGAAGATCAGACCTGCCAGTGTCATGGCGATGTCGCGGATGATGGCTATGAGTACTCGTGGGAGACGTTCGGCGGTATCACTAACGAGCCTGGCGAGCAGTGTGATGACCAGCAGAGCGGCGGCCAGCGTCGCAGAGAAAATGACCCATCCACCGACTGCGCGTGGGCCGAAGATAGCGGTGCAAATGAGCATGAAGGCGAGCAGCGCAGCAAGCTGCCAGGCGGTGTGAAGGCGATGAGGGAGTTGTTCGCCGGCATCCTGGCCGGCCTGTGTCAGCCGGATGTAGGCGATGGTCAGGAGCAGTGTGAGTACTAGCATGACAACAGCGATGGCTGCCGAGTAGCCCATGCGATCGAAAGTGAATGCGGATTTGTACATGAAGGTGGCCAGGACATCTGAGGCATACCCCGGGCCGCCGGCAGTCATGACCTGGACGATGTCGAAGATCTTCACCGAGCCGACGGTGATGAGGAGGGCGTCCACGAGGATGATACGCTTGAGCGAGGGGAGCGTGATATGGAGGAACTGCTGCCAGCCGCTAGCACCGTCAATGGCGGCTGCCTCGTAAAGCTCGTCGGGGATGGCCTGGAGACCGGCGAGCAGGATCATCATGTGGAAGCCGGTGTAGCGCCAGCAGGAGACGGCGATGATAGCGAAGATGGCGATGTCGCGGTCGCCCAGCCAGCCTGTGGTGAGCGCGTCGAGCCCTAGAGCTTGGAGCAGGGCGTTGAGGGCACCGATGTTGGGCTCGTAGATGAGTTGCCAGACGAGGCCGACGGCAACGACCGGCACGACGAATGGGGAGAAGAAGACGGTGCGGAGGATGTGATGGCGGCGAAGTGTAGAGTTGAGCCCGATGGCGAGGAACAGCGCAAGGGGCATCTGGATGAGCAGCGACAGGGCAACGAAATAGGTGTTATTGCGGATAGCGACACCGAAGTTGGGATCGGCGAAGAGGTCGTGGAAATTGGCGAGGCCGCGATAGACCTTGACCGGATTGACGGGGCTGTAGGAGTAGGCGCTGAGCAGGACCGTATGCAGCAGCGGATAGGCGACGAAGGCCGCAAAGACCAGCACCGCCGGGAGGACTAGAAGGTAGCCGATTGGGCCAGAGCGTTTCATTGGTAACAGGGTGTGCCTGGTGGCAATGGGTGCTATTCGCTGGCGGGCGGGTTGCTCTCAGCGGCGAGCATGTCCTGCTTCACCCGAGCCTGACGCTTGCGGACACTGTCCATGACCTGCGCGGGCGTGAGGGAGCCGTCGAGGAGGGCCTGGACGCCGTTCATGTACTCCTCGGCGACCGAGCGCTCCATCATGGTGTCCATCCAGGGGGTGATAGTGCGGGCCGCTGCGACGATCTCTGCGTACTTCCGGAGGCGCGGTCCGGCGTTGTCCTCAGTGACGGCACCCTTGACCTGGACGAGTTCCTGACATTCGTCCACAAACTGCGTGGCCTGTTCGACGGAGGTCATGAAGCGAAGAAAGCCGGCGGCTTCAGCGATGTGCGGGCTGGCGGAGCTGATGACGTAGCCGTCGGGTGAGCCGGCGAGGGCTTGTTGGTCGCCCTTGCCGCCTTCGAGGGAGGGAAAGTTGAAGAAATCCCACTTGTCCCAGAACTCTTCAGGAGCCTCGCCGTCTGCGGAAAAGCGGGCGAAATCCCAGGTGCCGGTGTAGAACATGGCCGCCTTGCCGCCGTAGAAGAGCACACGGGCGTTCTCACGAGTGGTGCCATTGGGGCTGTCGTTGAAGAAGCCCTCGGCGGCGAAATCGGCGAACATCTGGAGGCCCTTGGTGAATGCGGGATCGCGATAGTCGCCCGGGCCGAGCGGATCGAACTGCGCCTCACAGGCCTGTTTGCCGATGAGCCGCTGGGTGAGCACGAAGGGGAGGTGATGGGCAGGCCATTTCTGGACATTGCCAAGGGCGATGGGAATGACGCCGGCTGCCTTGATTGCGCGGCAGAGGGTGATAAGTTCGGCGTAGGTCTCCGGAATCTCCCAGCCGTGCTGCTCGAAGAGCTCCTTGTTGTAGAAGAAGAAGGTGCATTGGAGAAGATAGGGCACGCCGCGGACCTTGCCGTCGAAGATATAGGGCTGGAGGGAGGCGGAGATGATGCAGTCACGCCACTGCCCGTCATCGGCGTCCATGTATGCGGTAATATCGGCGACATTCCCGCCGCGCACGAAATTGTGCAGCATTTTCTCTCCGGACCATGTGAAGTAGATGTCGGGAGGAGTGTTGCCACCGAGTGCGACGCGGATGCGGGTCTTGTATGCGTCCGGTTCGAGGTTGGTGACTGCGATGTCTATGTCGGGGTTCTGCTGCTCGAAGCGGGTGACGATGCCGTCGAGCGCGGACTTGCGTGGTTCAGCGTTCCATATCGTCCAGAGCGAGAGCTTTGTCGGCTGGGTGGTCGGAAGGTCAGATGGGGTTTCCGAGATCGGCGGCGGCTTGGGGCAGCCAGTCAGGGCCAGAGCAGCAAGAGTGACGATGAGTAGGGCGACAGTCGTCTTGGTGGTGATTGTCATTTGCGGATACCTCCCGAGTTACGGCGCACACGCGTATGGGGTATTTCATCAGAGGGAAGCGGTTCACCTGCCGACGGCGAATGGAAGGAGTCGGGCAAATGATCCGGAATAAGGTGGGCGTGTAAGGATAGAAGAGCTTTAGCGAGACGAAAGGGGCGATGAAAATGGAAGCAGCTCCTGGCGACGAACTGATGGGTTTGTTGGCGGGTATTGGTGGGATAGCTGCAGTAGTCTGGATTGTTGTCATCGTGATCGTGGGTCTGTTCTGGCTGGTAATGGCGATCTGGGTGGGCTTTGACGCCTCGTCGAAAGGCCAGCCGGGTTTCCCGTGGTTCGTCCTGGCATTGTGTCTGACACCGGTGGGCCTGGCTGTCTGGCTGGTGGTGAGGGCGTTTGTGCCGGGGTCTTCCGGGAGCCAATTGACCTGATCGTGTCCTGCGGACAGTGAGGACGGAACGATTCGGGCTCGGCTGACGTCCAATGAGTATTCCGGCCGGGCTGGTCGTATGCCGGTCGGCATGAGGACTGCATCCAGTCGCGTTATAACAGGAGCAGCAGGAATCTGATGAAGTGTTTTACCGACCGGCAGGGCAGGTGCCGGGCCCAATTCGTGTTGGTCGCGTTCCTGATTGCGTCGCTAGTTGCCGGCGGTGAGGTATGCCGCGCTGATGTGCTGGACACCATTAAGAACGCTTTCAAGCGCTGGGACCTGTTCCAGGGCCTGGAGGTGAGTGGCCAGAACCAACTGACGTTTCAGCAGAATCTGGTGGACGGCTCGGAGACGGCGTATGAGAACCAGCGCTGGGATACTGGAAGCATGGTGCGTCAGACGAGTCTGCACCTGCAGGGCCCGATCTGGAAGGAATTCGCGTTCCAGGCAGACCTGTCCTCGAGCGGTTATGGGCCTAGCTATTCACGATGGATTGCGGGCTACTCGGGCCATGACACCTCGCTTTTCTACGGGGACGTGAATATCAACCTGGGAGGCAATGAGTTTGTATCATTCAGCAAGCCGCTGAAGGGTTATCAGCTTGACCAGGTACTGCCAAATAACGGGCTTCTGCGGGCGTTCAGCTCGCAGGAGAAAGGCTACACACGGAACCAAACGTTTTCGGGTAACAATACCTCGGGGCCGTATTTCCTGACTTACACACCGGTGATAGACGGCTCCGAGGTGGTGAAGGTTAATGAAGAGGTCCAGAAGTTCGGTGTGGATTACCGCCTGGATTACCAAAGCGGGCAGTTGTACTTCGAGCCGGTGGACCACCCCCCGAAGATCATTCCCGACACTGCGATCATCTCCGTGAGCTACCAGTCGTATGGCTATGGTTCAACGCCGAGCAAGCTGGAGGGCTTCCGGGCCGAGATGCCGCTACTGCATGACCGGATGCTAATCGGGGTGACCCACGTGCGGCAGAGCGCCGACACGCCGGATGCGGACACTGTCGGGTATCAGGAGGATGTGTACCAGGGATCAGGTTCGACGGGCCCGTTCGATACGATATTCCGGCCGATCATTGCAAACGGGACCGCGGTGACCTATAAGGGCGAGCAGCGCGTCATCGATCAGGCGTTGGTTGTGCTGGTTGACAACGTCGAGCAGGCAGAGGGTGTGGACTACGATTCGTACCGCGATATCGGGCGGATCATCTTTCGGCGCGCGGTACCCCCGACGTCGCTTGTGCTGATCCGTTACTACTATGACCTCAGCACCAACTACGACACTGGCAACAACGAGGTGACCGGGTTCGATCTGGGTTACAGGATCACGGACAACCTGTCGCTGCAGGCCGACTACGGCATGAGTAACCGCGGTCAGGGCAAGGCCAAGGGCGACGCGATGCAGGTGAACCTGAACTACTCAAAGCCTCGGCTGAGCGCGTTGGCCTCGTATCGAGACATCGCGCCGGATTTCAGCTACATCAATTCCGTCGGTTTCTACCGACAGGAAAAGGGCAGCGACGTGGGCGTGAGATGGCAGCCGCACGATCATGTCCGGCTTTATACGCGGTATTCGGACCTGGCCAGTTCGCAGGGATATTCGTTTGGCTATAGCTCGTACGGCGGCGGAATCGGGTTTGACTCCGGCTACGACCAGTACGGCTATACCTACCAAGTGGGCTCGGCGCAGACCGGTGCGGACACGACAGCGCTAGATGTTTCGACTGAGCGGCGGGAATATGACATTGACCTCGATTTCCCCGGCTGGCCGACGGTGAAGCTGTCGCGGCAGGAGATGGGCAACACCGGCGGCAGCAGCGGTAACAGCGACATGACGACCGACCAACTGCGGCTGCAGTATGCACCGTCGGGTGGGAAGTACTCGATAGCGGCGAGTTTATATCGCACGAATCAGTTTCATGCGGGAACCGGCGATGATGACAGGAGCGGGAGCAGCACCAACCGCCATGACATATCTGCGCGCTGGCAACCGAGTTCAAAGCTCTCGATCTCGGCAAATCTGGGGCATAATGAGTCCGCTTCGGCGTTTGATGAGAACAGGTCGAGCTCGGACACGACGCAGTTCACAGTGCAATGGGCTCCGAAAGACAACCTGAGGATCAATCTGGATCATCGCATTGCGGAGTCGGTGGGACGGGTGAGCTACTACAGCGGGTACGACTCGTACAACTCCGGCTACAGCGGGATTGGCGGTGGCGGCGGCGGCTATATTCCACCCGAATACGAAGACGATGATGATGATGACGGGATTGACAAGTACGAGGATGCCAACTCGCAGTTGCGGATTTCGTGGCAACCCAGCAACAGACTGTCTCTAGATGCGATGATAGGGCAACGGAAATATACCAGTGGCGGCAGCGTCGGGTATCTGGCGGACAGCAACCAGACGACGCGGAATCTCTCGGTGAATTACCGCGCCAGTGATGAGTGGGGAATCAACGCGATGTGGGGCACCGACATGATGGACTTCCTGCAGGAGGGGCGCGGTGCGGTGAGCAACGACATGCTGTCACTGGGGGTCAGCTACCAGCCTGAGGGAAAGCCGTACAATGCGGGGTTGAGCCTGAACCTTCAGACCGGGTCCAGTCCAACGTATGTCGGCTTTGGGCCGGCGCAGAAGATGTTCATGGTGGCCAATGATATGACCGATGTCCGCACATACGTGAGCTACCAGCTTGATGAGAAATCGAGCGTGGCGCTGAATGTCGGCCTGTCGGATTTCGTCGGCGGTTATGCGGATTTCAAAAAGACGAATCTGGAATTGCAGTACCAGCGGAGACTGAGCGATCTGGCGATGGTGAGTTTTGGCTATCGCTACATCCAGAATACGTCGCGGCTGCCGCAGGACCCTCGGCTCGGCTATACGAGCCTGACGCCGGCCAGCCAGAATTATGTGGCGAATACATTTATGCTGACACTGAGCACAAACTTCCACAGTGGGATGGGTGGGGGCACGGCACCCAGATATACCGGCTTTGGCGGCACGGCGGGCTCCGGCCTGGGTAGCTTCGGGGGCTATCGCAGCAGCGGCGGTTACGGCAGCTATGGATCGAATGTCTATGGGGGTTTTGGGGGCCAAAGCAGCTACAACACCTACGGTGGCCAAAGCAGCTATGGCACCAGCTATGGGGCATTTGAGAACCTGCAAAGCGGGGGTACGTATAGCGACCAGAGCCGTCTGCCGGGGTACGGGATTTTTGAGGGCGCAGGGACTTTGCGACAGCCGTCGGCATACCAGGGGCAGCAGACCGGGCTGGATGCGGGCATCGGCGACTTCAAGGCAGATGAGCGTCGGCAGCCCGGCGATCTGAGGGACACAGAACGCCCGGGGATAGACGAGACCATACAACCGCCGCCGGCTCCCGGGATTAGCGGTGCGGATGATGTCGAGTTGCCAAGCTGGTGGATGCCGCAAGACTTGTGGGAGTACTGGCCGTATGGAGTGTGGAATGGTGAGTTCTAGAACAACTTTTGGCGATGGAGTGCTGCTATGGGCGTCGTAGTCTCACCCAACCGTGACCGTGTGGGCTTGGCATTCCTGCTAGGGATACTTGGATTAGCCCTGGTCGGCGGTGTGGCTAGTGCGAATCCCTTTGGCAATGTGCAGAATGTGCCGTTTGCGAGTGTGGCCAATGGGCCGCAGGGCGCAATCGTCGTTCCGGTGCGTGCAGGCGAAGTAGCCACTGCGGCGGCACGGACGGCGGCGGTGCGCTCGGCGATATGGTCACAACACTCGGTGGCGAGCTTGTGGCCGGCACAGGCTACGGTTGACCGGATGCGGCAGCATGGACTCGTCGGTGCGACGGCACAGGTGCGTGTGCCCAGAACGGTAGTCCATGCAGCCGGCAACAAGCTGGTGCTGCCCGACCTGGAGGCGGCGATAGTCAATGGGGCGCAGATAGGCGCTCCAGCCAATAAGCTGGAGTTTGAGTTCGAGGGCTTCTCGATACAGGATGAGGATGCGCTGCGAGATTATCTGAGCCGGGCCGTGCCAAAGGCGCGGCTGCTGTATGGCCCGCCGGCGTTCAATATCACAGTCAAGATAATCCGCGATGAAAACCTGCAGACAATTCAGGGCGGCACGTATGATGTGACCACCAATGAGATTCGTATCCCCCCGCTATCCGGTAATTTCCCCGAAGACACCTATGTGCTGATCATGCTGGTGCTGCACGCGTTTCATGACGACGCGGCGCTGTTCTACGACGCCTGGGAACAGGGCATGACCGGGGCTGTCGCGTATGCGGTGCAGACAACGCCGGGGGTTTCGCCGAGCTATGACCCGATAGACCCGGGGCCGTTCTACTGCCTGTCAGTCTATGAGGCGGAGAACCAGCCGGAACTGGCGAATCCGACGTATTACCCGGCCTCCGGCGTGACGAACATGATGGTCTGGCGCATCGCGATGGCGCGGGCGGCGTGGCTGAAGTGCTGGATCGAGGACGAGGGGTTTTTCGCCGCTTTCAACCGCCAGTACTATGATAACTTCACAGAGCAGCTTGCCGGCGACGTGCCGGCATTGAAGCTGCTGGCGGCAACAGTGCTTCCGCAGGTCGAGGGCGAGAGCTTCTTCGATTGGTTTGAGCATCAATATGTGCTGGATACGAGCTCGCACCTGGGGCCGAAGCTGTACACGTGGAATATTCCGCTGGAGATATCTGTGGCGTTAATTGTCGAGTTGTACACGACATTATCCGGCGGTGACGAGCAACCGATGGGGGCGACGGCCCGGACAACGTACTGGAGCTACGATTTCTCCGTCAAGCTGTATGCCGAAGAGGGGAATATCATAGACATTCCCGGCGCGGGTGCTTCGGCAGGCGAAGGGTTCCTGCTGCCGACGTTTTTCAACATCGGCGGCCCGCAGCGGGTCTCGGTGGATATCGAGGTGGCCAATATCTACCGGCGCTACATCTATCCGTACAGCAAGCGGGGTTTTGAGGCCGGGGAGAATAATCTGTACGGGGGTATCATCGGCAATGCCGAAGGAACTATAGATGTGACCGGCGGTGACGGGCTGAGCAGTCTCGAGGTCAGCCGCGGGGTGTGGGGCGATAGAATCACCACCACCGCGCTGCGCCCGATGCAGCTCGAGATACGGTTCGAGAACAAGCTTGGGCAGACGGTGACGCGGACATACAACGTGGGCTGGGATTCGTATGTGACCTTCATTGAGGGCGGCGAGCAGACACGCGTCACGCACACTTTCCTGAAGGGTGAGACGGGGCTGCAACTGATGTCTCTGCCGGTGCAGCCGCTGGTTAACAGCGCGCCGGATATTCTGGGCATTGCGGCCGACCGATTACTGCTGGCGGCCTGGGACCCGACGCTCGAGGGCGAGGACAAGTACACGATCTGGCCGGATACGGCGCCGTTCGAGCCGGGGCGCGGCTTCTGGCTGAAAATATTCGGAGACGTGAGTATGCAGACATTCGGGCTGCTACCGGCGGAAGACGAGCCGGCGCGTGTCTATCTACCGATAGGCTGGAACATTATCGGCAGTCCCCGTCGCGAGCCGATCGGCATTGAGGGTATCAAAGTGCAGCTCGGCGAGGCTGACCCGGTGAGCCTGAGCGAGGCAGTGGATAACGGCTGGGTGCAGCAGGGCATCTTCTCCTACGATCAGCAAGCCGGCTATGACACTGTGGAAACGCTCGATCCGTTTGCGGGCTACTGGTTCCGGGTTCTGCGCAGCCCCGGCGTCTATGTCCATTTCCCGGTAGTCGGTGCAGTTGGCGCCGAGAACCTGGCGCCGGAAAACCCGAGGCACAGCGGATACGAGGGCCGCAAGCTGAGCTGGAAGCTGCCGCTGGTGGCGAGCGCGGGACGACTGAGAAGCGCCGCCGCATACCTGGGTGTTGCCCGGGAAGCCGGCGATGGTGCGGATGCGGCTTTCGACCTCGCTGCGCCGCCGGATTTCGGGCCCTATGTGAAGGTGCGGTTCGTGCAGCCCGGCGACAGCAGGCGTGACGCGGCCTACCTGACAGATGTGCGCGGGGAGAATGGGACGAAACGTTGGGAGCTGGCTTTGAGCAGTTCGCTACCGGAGACGGAGGTCAGACTGAGCTGGCCGGACCTGAGCGAGTTGCCGGCGGCTGTGCGGCCGGTACTGGTGGACCGCGACACCGGAATCAGGCAGTACATGCGGACCTCGACACAGTTTGCTTTCTGTACGGATGCGACAGGGGGCTCGCGGAATCTGGCCATCGAGCTGGACACGAATTCTGCGGCGGCTCTGGTCATCGGATCGGTGCAAACAGCGCAGGCCAACGAGGGCGTGGCGGTAACGTATAGTCTGAGCAAATCCGCGGCGGTGGATATGCGGGTGCTGAATATCGCGGGGCGGACTGTGGGGATTGTTTGCAGCGATCAAGTAGCGCCTGCGGGGACCAGCACAACGGTATGGAATATGCGGAACACGACGGGCAGACTCGTGCCGGACGGAATGTATCTGCTACAACTGACGGCGCGGGATGACGAGGGTCGACAAATCGGCGTTTTGCGGGCGATGCAACTGCAGCGATAGAGACGGAGAACGAATGGACAGCAGGGCAAACGGAATCAGCCGGCTGATGGTTATCTGGGTATGTTGCTGTGTGGCGCTGCTATGCGGTTGCAGCGGCGTGGGTGATGATGTGCCGGTGGACCCGACATCGGCCATTGTTGTCGTGGGGGTGATTGACGCTGAAACAGAGGACTTTCTGGAGGTGGCGGCCACGGCGGTTGTCGGTGGAGTGCGTGAGACAGTAACCGTGGCGGAGGGTAGTGCGGTCTTGCGCAATATTCCATTCGGCACGGGGACACCTCCGACCCAGCCGCTGACAGTGACAGCCCGTGGCTATGTGACGGAGTCGTACCCGATCCAGATATCGGTGACTACAGCAACGTTCGAGACGGTCACGATGACGCCGGCAAACCTGAGTACTACCGGCATCGTTGAGGGATATGTGAGGAATGAAACGACTGGTGGCGGAATAGTGTCGGCAATGGTCTCATTCGAGCACACGCAACCCGGCGGGGACACGGTCGTTGTGAACGGCCACACTGACAACAAGGGCTACTACATCATCGGGGGCATGCCGATAGGGCGCGTTGAGGTGACGGTAGCCGCCGAAGGGTACCTGACGACGACGACGGTGATCAATGTGGCCCAGGCCGAGGGAGCCACCGAGCCACAGCAAGCGGACTTCACACTGGTGGGAGGCGAGACGAAGATAGTACTCAGAGGCCGCGTCGTTGATGTGTTCACCCAGCAGCCGATTGCAGGGGCCGAGGTAACGGTAGCCGAAATGGAGCCCGTGTACAGTGATGCAAATGGCGCGTTCTCAGTGCCCGACGTTTTTGTCGGAGAGCAGACGGTGGTGGTAAAGGCGCAGGGTTATGACGACTATCGGCAAAACGTGGCTGTGCTGCCCGGGATGGGGTCTCTGTTGATCCAGATGAATGAGCAGGCAGACAGGCCGCCGGCGGGGCCGTACACAATCCGTGGCACGGTCAGTTTGGTGGGTGCAGCAAATAACGCCGGTGCGCGCGTGGAGGTCTTTGATGTCAACAATGCTTTTGTGGCCGCCGAAACGTTCACAAATATCGAGGGCGGCTACTCCGTCTTCGTGCCGCCGGGCACATACGAGATAACGGTTTCCTATGAGGGGCGCTCGATCAGCAGGACGGTGACGCTGCCAGGAGGTGGCCAGAAGCTTGAGGGGATAGATTTCACTCTCACAGTGGGTTGAGATCTGAGCAGACTCTCTGCACGCGGGCAAGAGACGCGGCGGTGGGTTTGCCGCAGTGGGTATTGAGGTAGTCATCAGCTTTGTGGTAAACTGGCGAGGTAAGACGAACTCACTTCAGGGAGGCAGCCTCAAGTGCATATACAGTTGCGAGTCGGCGCTTTCATCACTATCATGTGCGCTCTGGTCAGTATAACCATTCTGGTGGCAGGCTGCAGTTCTAGCGATCCGGTGGCGACAACGATCATCGGGAGGGCATCAACCTCCGGGACCGTGCCGAACCGCCGCCATGCTTCGAGAAATATGAATCCGACGATGACCACGAGGAACGCGCCGTTGGCGAACGCACCGAG
>Ga0180431_10008775_pt1 | contig 11542 bp, 11 predicted proteins | sample SS_ome_11_FD_132459 | JGI IMG/M metagenome (GOLD analysis project Ga0180431, IMG submission 132459) | Hypersaline lake sediment archaeal communities from the Salton Sea, California, USA - SS_1_MS_1 metaG | ecosystem: Environmental > Aquatic > Non-marine Saline and Alkaline > Hypersaline >...
ATTTTTAAACTCTATTAGTACTGATTTCCTAATCCTGCTTGCCCTTTTGTTGCTAGGAGCAGTATCAGTCACACAGTTAGATAATTCAACGCAAGCTTTATCATAATAAGTGTACAGGCTCCCAAGTTCATCAGCAGTCCTTGGCCTGGGAATAGAGGGCCCTGGAGCTATTTGCAGATATTTATAGAGAAATAAGGTTTGTGTCACTTCGTCGATGCTTTTTCTCGCCCAGTCTCCCCATTGCGATACACGCTGGTAGGAAGATAGAGCACCAACCGCTCCCATAATTGAAGCTGAGTCTATCATGCCATAGCTCATTGTCGTTCCTTAAGAGAGCTATATACTATTATTACACAACCGCACAAGTCAAGGGGTTCAAATGGATAAAATAACAAAACGATGTTGTGTTCAACGCCTTTGGGGCCGCTAAAATAAGCATTACAATGTCCCGTGTTATTTGTAACATCCACGACATATCAGAAACATACCATTGCTGTATGCCTATTGCATTGAGTTTGACAAGCCAGGGGCATGTTGATACACTCCTTTGCGGGGAAGTGCTATCCTTACATCATGGATCCAACCACATCTGTAAAGTGCAAATTCTGCCAATCAACCAGGACTGTCAAGTACGGCGTTCGAAATAATGTCCAGTACTACCTTTGTCAGGACGACGGGCGCATTTTCTCAGGGACCGATGCACCGGCAGGAATGCGTACGCCTGCCAAGGAGATAGCTACTGCTCTCACGATGTTCTACCAAGGTTCAACATTCTCCGCGATACAGGAACAGATCGAGAAAGCCTGCCAGCACAAGGTAGCGCCTTCAACGATCTACAGGTGGGTTATCAAGTATACCAACAAAGCCAACTCGTTAATGGCGGGCCTTAAAGCCAATACATCCGATGTTTGGGTCATCTATGAAACGATAATGGAAATAAACGGCAACAATTGCTGGTTCTGGGACATTCTTTGCGAGGATACCAACTTCTGCCTTGCATCGCATATGTCATATACCAGGACCCTAAAGGAAGGAAAAATCACGATTAATAAGGCCCTGAGGAACGCTGCCCAAGCCCCTACATCCGTTATATTAAATGGGCTATTGTCGTATCCAAAGCAGGTGGAGGAAGTTTTCGAGCTAGAGATGATACACACATCCGTGACAAATATCAATATTTACTATAGCTTCCTCAGTACTATCAGGCAGCGTACCGCAGTAATGAGCCGTCTCAAGAGCATGAGTTCGGCCAGTCTTATCCTGGATGGATTCGTGTTAGACTACAACTTTTTCACCCCAAATGTCAGCCTCAAGGATAGAACCCCTGCCAATTCAGCAAGACTCAAGACCAAGTTTAAGGATTGGGAAGAGCTAATCCGGTATCAACCGTAATGCAATAACCCGTTGACGTGCCCAACACAAGCTTTTTACTATAATCATCCGAGCATTGTAATTATTCAAACAAAGAATTCAAAAGGAGGCAGGCTGATGGAAGCTTTGGAAAGATTGTGGAAATGCGCTGAAGAAAGGCCTGCTAAGCTGAAGGCGCTAAAGGCTGAGGGTATGAAAATAGTGGGTACCATAGGTCTCGGCTACATACCTGAAGAATTGATATATGCTTGTGGAGCAGTCCCTCAGCGCCTCATCAAGGGCGGGCAGCGTGAAGCTGTAGATGCCGCACACGCGTATTGCCACACCGCCTTCTCTACCTTCCACAAAGCGCAAATCGGTTACCTGATGGGCGGGAAGGAGCCGCTATACAGCTCAATAGACTACCTGGTTGTTGAAGCAGGTGACTGGTTCTCCGAATTGACCGGGATGCATGTGTACGCTGAGAGGAAATTACCGACTACATGGCTCGGTATTCCCGGAAACCCCGATTTCTCCGAGGCGCTTCCATACTTCATAAGGAGCCTTGAGAAGCTGAGAGACGCGCTGGAGGAGCTAACCGGAATCAAGCTCTCCGATAGCAAGCTGAAAGAGTACATACTACTTTACAACGAGATGAGAAGCCTGCTGAGGGCTATAAGCCTTCTCAGGAAGGCACCTTCGCCACCGATAAGCGGCCTGGACTTCATCAGGCTGAATCACGCTTCTTTCTACTGTGAGCCCCAAGAATATGTCGATGCGTTGCGGTCGATATATAGCGAGATTAAGGACGCAGACGGCAGCTATACGGCCGACACACCACGCATAGCGATATTCGGTTGTCCCATAGCCGAAGGGGACTACGTGCTCCCAAAGTTGATTGAGGACACCGGTGGGCTGATGGTTGCCGAGGAATTGTGCGGCGGCATCAGGCACTTCGAATCGAATACAGAGCTGAACAGCAACCTGATGGAAAGCCTGGCTGCCAGATACTACCCGCCCAGGCCCAGAGACCCGTGGAAATACCCTTGGGGAGAAGACCTGCCATCACTCTATACCGGGATTGTGGAGGACTACAACGTGAAGGGGGTAATATGGTACCAGCTGATGTACATGGAGGCCTTCGCCTACCTGGGATATGTAGTCGGCAAAAGGTTGAAAGGGCTGGGCATCCCTATGATGACACTCCAGTCCGAGTATGACATGGAAGGAAGGCTGGAGGCCACCAGGACACGTGTGGAAACGTTCGTGGAAGTCGTGAGACAGAGCGGGAAGGGGGAATAAACATGGATGTCTATGATGAACTGATGCAGATGTGCGGCTTCGAGCCCGGTGAGTCAAAGGAGTATAAGTCCACCCTCAAGGCGGGCCTGGAGAAGTGGTTGGTTACGGAAGACGACGTACGCTTCGCGGTAACGGAGAGGCTGCCGAAATGCTGGAGTACAAACCTCGAAGGTATGCGGAAAATACTGGGGTGCTGGCTGAAGGAATTCATCCGCGTCGTTATGCCGACGCCGGAGGAGACAAGGACGTGCCACGTACTCTACCCCCAGCCCGGCATGCTGTACCTGGATCCGATAAAAAGAGCCGATCCTACAATCCAGGTAGGTGTTCCCGACTGCCTAGCGACCCTGGTGGGGTCAGCGTATTTTGGAGTCGGCTGGAAATACGTAGAGGCGGCCGAGAGGGAGGGGGCAGCGATTGAGCACGTCACCTGTTCGCTGAACAAAGCCAGGTATGGACTCCATGTACTAGGCATACTGCCACGTGCTGAAGCAAGCCTGGCTTTTCACACGTTTTGCGAGGATGCCTCACTGGCGGACCAGTTGATTTACGAATGGGATGGCACACGCACATGGACACCATACAGAGTGAGGGATATCCCCTTTGAGGGTGACCCGTTTGACGAGGAGAATATAAAATATTTTGCAGCTTGCCTGAAAGAAGGGCACCGCAAGGCGGAAGAGTGGCTGGGCATCGAGATTAAAGACGAGCATAGAGAAGCGGCAATGGAAGTACTGGGCAGGGGCTTTATCGAGATAATGTCCCCCATATGGGGCCACATGAAAGCGGATCCGGCACCGCTGAACGCAAATGACGTTATCTACGCAACCTTGCCGATTGCGTCGGCACTGGACATTGGCTACGATGAATTTTTCGAAGCGAATGACATTCTGCAGGAGGAGTTGATGGAGATGGTTGAAAAGGGGGAAGGGGTTGTACCCAGAGGAACGCCGAGGGTTGCGTGGCGTGGTGTCCACCCGTGGGGCTGCCCGTGGTTGATCCCGATGTGCCATGAGCTAGGGCTCTCGGCCGATTCGCCAGAGGCATTTCTCTTCGGCGAGTTTGCAATCGGCAATGCTATGGAGGCCGTGGGTGGGGAGGATGATATGTATATGTTGATGGCACGGCTTCTCGCCCTTATAAGTGTTGTCGGCACCAGTGTCGAATTCGTGTACCAATCCACGTCAGACCATATAAAGGAATACAAGATGGACGGACTGATCTCCAGCGCCTATAGGCCCTGCCGCGCATTCGCCAGCCATTCCCTCATGTTGGCTAGGATGATAGAGCAGAGGATGGGCATACCATGCATCACTCCGGACGTGGACATCTACATAGATAGGGGAGACTTCCCCAAGGAGCGAATGAAGACAATTCTGGAAACGTTCGCTGACGTTGTGAGGAAATCAAAAGCCAAGAGAGAGGGAGAGGGGGTGACACAATGATAGCATTAGAGAGTAAAGCTGAAGACTATCTGGAGCAAGTCCTCGCCGGATTACCGACAAGTCATGCCACGATCATTCGGGAAATGTTCAACGATATGGCAAAGACCTTCCGCAAGGGCTATATAGACGATTTACAGGGTGCCGAGAAAATAACCCTGAGTCAGTGCAAAGGGCTGCTGGCAAGTGTCGCGGAGCAGATGCCTCCAGACATAAGGGATGAGATATTGGAGGCAGTAGCATAAATACGGTCTTTGCCGGTGTGGATGTCGGCGCCGCAACAGCCAAAGCAGTCATCCTCGGTGATAGCAGGATACTGGGCTATGCCATTATTCCTACCGGCTATGACGTCAAGCTTGCCGCGGAGCAGGCAACATTAGCGGCAATGATGCAGGCGGGGATATCAAAGACCATAGATGAGTTAGACTACGTGATCTCCACTGGCTATGCTCGGAATGCAATCGGCTTTGCTGATAAATCCACCACCGAGATAATCTGCCATGCCAAGGGCGCTCACTTCATCTTCCCCGAGGCGCGGACGATTATAGATATCGGCGGTCAGGACAGCAAAGCCATCGAGATGGATGATGACGGTGACGTGCGGGATTTCGTCATGAACGACAAGTGCGCCGCCGGTACCGGCAGGTTCCTGGAGGTCATGGCCGGCGTTCTGCAGGTAGGTTCCGTCGATAATATGGGGCCGCTCTCTCTCAAGAGTGAAAATCCGTGCCAAATAAGCAGTACCTGCACCATATTTGCGGAGTCGGAGATCGTCTCCCTGCGGGCCCAGGGGAAGAACAGGGAGGACCTCATCGCCGGCGTACATGATTCCATAGCACTACGCGTGGCGAATATGTCAAGGCGGCTTAGGATCAGGCCCGCGGTGGTTTTCACCGGCGGGGTAGCGAAGAACATAGGGGTGAAGCAGGCCCTGGAGAACAGGTTTGGTACAGATATCACAGTACCAGAAGAGCCTCAGATTATCGGGGCGCTGGGCGCTGCGCTGTTCGCCGCTGCAAACGTTTAGCAAATGCACAAAGAAAGGAAGGCTATATGAAATTCTTAACACAGGAAATGCTCGACGAAGTGGTGAGGCGAGCGGAGGAAGACCCGCAGTCTGCCTCGAAGTTTAAGAAGCTGACCATCAGGATAGTCCTATTAGCTACCGACGCACCGGGTGATGAAGACCGGCAGGCCACAATTAATCTCACCAATGGGAAGTTCACCAATGCCACGGTGACTGTACAGCCCACTCCCAGTGATATGAGGACTGCGCCTTTCGACGATAAAGAGTATGACGCTCGGGTCGCCAGCTCTTACAGTACGCTTGTAGACCTGCTATCCGGGGAGATAAATATGAAGCGGATGATGAAGGCACTAGGAAAGATGAAAATTGACGGTAGTAAGAGTAAATTGATGACCCAGGCTGGCGGGTTTATTGCCCTGCTGGAATCACTGGGCGCGGTGCCGGTGGACTATTGATAACGGAAGTGACACCTTGAATCCAGAACTGGAGCGAAAAGTCAGGCATATGAAATGGGCCTACGGCGTGTTCGGCCCAACGCAGTTGGCTCTCGGCCTGTGGACGGTGAGTGTTCCCGACAGCTTCTGGGGGCTGATCGGAATCAGCGACACCGATCCCATAGTGCAGGCGCTCTACGGCGCCGTCCTGTGCAGTCTGGGCAGCATATGTCTGCTGGGATTCCGCCAGCCACTTCGCTATGTTGACATCTTCCTGCTCCTGATGATCTACAAGACACTGGCGTTCGTCGCTCTGGTATCGCACTTGGCTTTTATGGAGGATGCACCCATCGCTGGCTGGCTGGTCGCCTTCTTCTGGTTATGTGTTGGCATAGCCAGTGGCCTGGTTTACCCCTGGGGCAAGCGGAAGGAGATTTACTGGGCAATGAGAGAGGAAGGGCAAAAGTAGGAGAGAACGGGTGAGAATACTACTTTCCTACTATTCAAGGAAAGGTTACACTGAAAGGCTGGCGAGAACCATTGAGCGTGAGCTGGAGTCGCGAGGCCATCGCATCGAGGTTGAGACCATCATACCGATCGGTATGGCATCTAACTGGTTCATCCTTATGAGTCAGTGTATGCCGGGCGTACCCCACTTGCTGTTTTCTTGTTTCATAAAAAGAACAAATCGCTATCACCAACCGGAGGCCGCCATCGAGCCGCCCAGGCATTTGGATGTCTCCAGCTATGACCGCGTGATCATCGGCGGGCCGAAATGGGTACGCTTGGCTTTCCCGGTAGCCCGCTATATCAAGTCGATAGAAGGGCTTAGAGGCAAGAAGGTGGCTGGCTTTACCACCTTCTGCGGTCCCCCGTTGACCAACTTTGAGGTATACGCCTATTTCATGCCTTTTAACCATATTGTGCGGGAGTCCGGAGGAGAGGTAATCGCTCAACTGGGCATAAGTAGTGCCTATACCGACATACTTCTGCTGCCCAAGCCCTGGTTTAAAATGCTCGCCAGGACAATCTTCCAGAAACGCCTCTCAGACTTTACCCTCGATTCGGAGTGGGGCAGGCAGCAGACTGAGTGGTTCTGTGACTTGATCGAGAGAGAAGAGGTATCAACCAGAGAGCTCTTGATCCCCTGAACTCGTACTGCCTCGCTTTTCGGCCTGACATAATAATCTATACCTCTTACAGTTTGTTATCGTCGGCCTGAGAATCCGCTATATTGCGCAAGCGACGTTGGGCGACCACAAATGATATGTAGCAGCCTGTGATGAACAGCCTCTTTGAACATCCTAACACGCATCACTTTGGGGGCACTCAACTGCACAAAAGACTATTCTGTTGAACCGGTCGCATTCTAACGAATTATTGTATTGCCCCAGAACAATATCATCCAGCTTGACACCCGCTCATGATAGAGCTTATATTGTGGTCACCCGGATGGCTTCAATACATAATTCAGCTCCGTATTAAAGACAACCAAGAATTGAGAGCAGCATTGAGTAAAGAGAAGATCACACTATCCCAGCTTGAAGCTTTTCTGATGAAGGCAGCTGACATTCTGCGCGGCAAAATGGACGCCTCCGAATTCAAGGAGTTCATTTTTGGAATGCTGTTTCTCAAGCGGCTGTCAGATGAGTTTGGCCACAAGCGAGACAGGCTGCGCAAAGAGACGTACGCACACCTGAAAGACCAGCCCGGATTAATTGATGAACTCTTGGAGGATCAGACCTCCTACGGGGAAACTTTTTACGTGCCTAATCGCGCCCGTTGGCACGAGTCCTGGACGGATGAAAACGGAGAGGTCGTACCTGCCCTCAAGGATTTGAAACATGACATCGGCAATATGCTTAACAAGGCAATCGCAGCCGTTGAAGATGAGAACGATTCACTTTCGGGCGTATTAAAGAACAATATCAACTTCAACGAAATCAAGGGGAAAACCAAGATTCCCGACCAGAAGTGGAAAGACCTGCTCGACCATTTTAATCAACCGAACTTTGTCCTCGTTAACGACAACTTTGAGTTTCCCGATCTCCTTGGAGCAGCGTATGAATATCTGATCAAGTATTTTGCCGACAGCGCTGGGAAAAAGGGCGGAGAGTTCTATACGCCCGCAGAAGTTGTCCGCCTGTTAGTTCAGCTCACCAAGCCGCAAGCCGGTAACACCATTTATGACCCGACCGTTGGCTCCGGCGGATTTCTGATCCAATCCCATCAGTATGTCGAAGAGCAAGGTCAAAATCCCAATGACCTGGCCCTCTATGGACAGGATTCCAATGGCACAGTCTGGTCCATCTGCCATATGAACATGATCCTCCATAACATCAGCCGCTTTACCATCGAACACGGCGACACATTGGAGGACCCGCAAATTCTGGAAAACGGTCAGGTTCGCACATTTGACCGGGTGCTGGCCAATCCGCCATTCTCTCAGAATTACAGCCGCGCCAACGTTAAGTTTGCCAATCGCTTCAAGGAGTGGTGTCCCGAGACCGGCAAAAGGGCCGACCTCATGTTCGTACAGCACATGCTGGCGAGTCTCAAGACCGGCGGCCGCATGGCGACCATCATGCCCCACGGCGTGCTATTTCGCGGCGGCAAGGAAAAGCTAATCCGGGAGATATTCATCAATGATGACGTGATTGAAGCCATCATCAGCCTGCCTCAAGGCCTATTTTACGGCACTGGCATCCCCGCCTGTGTGCTGGTCTGCAGCAAGAACAAGCCCGACCATCTGCGCGGCAAGGTGCTTTTCATCAATGCCGATCGGGAGTTTGCCGAAGGTAAGAACCAGAACAAGCTGCGCCCGGAAGATATCGAGAAGATCGACTTTGCTTTTACCTACAAGCTTGTGATTCACAAATACAGCCGCCTCGTAGATAAATCTGAGATCGTCGAAAAACATGATTATAACCTAAACATCCGCCGTTATGTGGACAATACACCGGAACCGGAGCCGGAAGACGTGCAAGCCCATCTCATTGGCGGCATTCCCGAAAGCGAAGTGGCCGCACGTCATACTGAGTTTTCCATGTTTGGATTCACGCCCGAGGCACTCTTTCAGCCGGAGCGCCCTAACTACCTCACCTTCAATGATGATATAAAAGACAAATCATACATTAAAACCGTAATCGAAGCAGATTCGGCAGTCGCGCAGACGCTCTTAACCCATCGGGAGGCACTGGAGCAGTGGTGGAACGTGGCCCGTGACGAGTTTGCCCGTCTTGAACGTGTCAATAACGGTAATGGAAGTGGTCAAAAAATGCCGGAGGTACGTCATGAGCTTCTGACCACGCTTAAAGCAAAACTGATTCCCCTGAATGTGCTCGACGAATTCAAGAGCGCCGGCGTGTTCGTCAACTGGTGGCAGCAGATTCGTTTTGACCTGAAGACCATCGTCTCCATCGGCTGGAACCACACCCTTATTCCGGATGAATACCTGATCGCCGAATACTTTCAGGCAGAGGCAGACACCGTAGTAGAGTTGGAAGCCGGAATTGGCGAACTGCAAAGCGAACTGGCCGAGGCCGTGGAGGCCGCTGAGGAATCAATCGCCTATGAGCCGAAGGAGGATGAAAAGGTAACTGCCGCCGTCATTAAAAAGGAGCTGAAAGCCCTCATTGACGATTTGAAAGGCAGCACCGGCGCATCGGCGAAGCGGGAACTGGACGAGCTGAAAAAACTGGACGCGTCTATCAAGAAGGTTGAGAAAAAAATTAAAGACGCCAAAGCCGCGTTGAAGGAGAAAACGACCGATCTAGAGCTGAAACTTCAATTGAAACGGCTGGGGAGCGAAGGGTTTACCACTGAAAACCGGGAACTGATTCGCCAGGTGGACAGGCAGATTGCGGAACTGGATGCGGGAAACAAGGCAGACAAGAAAAAAATCACCGCCCTGCAAAAGGATAAGGCCAACCTGGAGGCGCGTATCGCTAAGACGGATGATCTGCTTGCGGCTATCGGCGGCCAGCTTACCGATGAGCAGGCAAAGCGCCTGATTTTGAAAAAAATCTACGATGTTGCCAGCAGGGAGTTGGAGCGATACCTCAACGCCGAAAAACGGACTCTGATTCAGGGGGTGGAAAATCTCTGGAACAAATACGCCGTCAGCAGCCGGGAACTGGAGCAGGAGCGGGAACAGACACTAGGGCAGTTAAATGGGTTTCTGGAAGGGTTGGGGTATTTGAGATGAGCCGGCTTGTTAAAGATTTAGTAACTGAATTGCCTAAAAGCCCGCTACCAGCAGGCTTTGCATCTGAAGGTAGCGGTTTCGTTTTTTTTGTTTCTGGTCCAAAGCCTCTCGAATGCGAGCAAGGCTTGATTGATGGAGAGGCAATAGTGCTTTCTACTGGGGGAAATGCAGCAATTCATTATGGTAAAGGGAATTTCTCCTATTCAACAGATTGCTGGGCTTTAGAACCTTTAGTGAATTTAGTTGACGGCAAATACCTTTACTATTTCTTGGACTCGCAAATATTCCGTATAGATGCCCTTGGCTTTGAGGGCTCTGGATTAAAACACTTACGAAAAGATTTTGTCCGAAACTACAAAGTCCCTGAATTCTCCAAACCCGAACAATGCAAAATCACTGAAGTCCTTTCGACGGTGGATCGGGCGATTGAGCAGACGGAGGCCTTGATCGCCAAGCAGCAGCGCATCAAGATCGGCCTGATGCAGAACCTGCTCACCCGCGGCATCGATAAACACGGCAACCTTCGTTCCGAAGAAACCCACCAGTTCAAGGATTCTCCACTGGGACGAATTCCGGTGGAGTGGGAGGTCGCACCAATTAGCAAATATGGGTCCCGATCACGCCCCTATTTGCGAACAGGTCCATTTGGGTCCGATTTGAACACAAAGCATTGGGTCGAATATGGAATTCCGGTATTGACTATTGGCTCGTTGGGCGAGGGTATTGTACTCCAATCCGAGTTGCTTTTTATTGATGATAAAACGGCTGATAGGCTCAAGGGGTTCCGAGTTGAGGAAGGTGATATCGTGTTTTCAAGGGTTGCTGATATTGGTCGTTCGCTTGTGATTAAGCCGGGGTGTGAGAGTTGGATCATTTCATCCAATTTGATGCGTATATCCCTCGACAAGAAAGCAGCATCTCCTGATTACTTGTACAGGAATATTGCTTTCAATTCGGAGATTAGAGCTCAACTTAGAAAAACATCAAACTCTGGGGGACGTGACCTAGTAAATGGCCCAATCTTAAACGCGCTTATTTTCCCATGGCCTTCGATTGATGAGCAGCTTGAAGTCAATAAGCGACTTCAAGGGACAGATAACAGACTCAAGGGTATCAACGAAAATCTCCAGAAGCTCTATGCATTAAAAACCGGCCTGATGCAGGACTTGCTCACCGGCAAAGTTCCGGTGACGCCGTTAATAGCAAAGATGGAGGACCGTTCATGAGTATAAAGAAGATCCCGGCGCACATTAAACTCGATGAACGCAACCATGTGGGAATAATGAACTATAAGGAGACATTAAATGCCCGTTAAAAACGAGATAAAAAGCGAAAAGATACTGGTCAAAGACATATTTTCAAATATGTGGTTTCGCATACCCGAGTACCAGCGGCCATATATCTGGGGGACTGATGAGATAAACGATCTCATGGATGATCTTACCTATGCCCATTCAGAAAAACCTGATCAGGAGTACTTTCTTGGTTCCTTCGTTTTTCAGGCCAAGCGAGCAGGATCAACTCCGGGGCTCGACTTCGATGAAAACGATCTGCTGGATGGTCAGCAGCGGATGACTACCCTTTTGATATTATTTGCCTGTATTCGCGATCTATGTCCCGATCAAGATGTGCAGGACACCTGTACGAAGTCGATTTTTCAGAAGGGCAACAAGATACATAGAATCCCAGAACGTACGCGAATAGTGTTTGCAATCCGCAAGTCCGTCCAGGATTTCGTGGATGAATTTATCAAAACTGACGGGGGCACAAAAAGCAAGGA
>Ga0180431_10008778_pt1 | contig 11540 bp, 5 predicted proteins | sample SS_ome_11_FD_132459 | JGI IMG/M metagenome (GOLD analysis project Ga0180431, IMG submission 132459) | Hypersaline lake sediment archaeal communities from the Salton Sea, California, USA - SS_1_MS_1 metaG | ecosystem: Environmental > Aquatic > Non-marine Saline and Alkaline > Hypersaline >...
CTGCTGGTCGCCGACCTCAAGACGATCGACGCGGGCGCGCACGAGGCCGAACTGGCCTTTGACGCCGGCGCCGACATCATGACCGTGCTGGGGTGTGCGAGCGACGCCACCGTCCGCGCGGTGATGTCCGTGGCGGCCGGCCGGGGCCGGCAGGTCGTGGCCGATCTGATCGGCGTGCGCGACATCCAGGCACGAACGCAGCAGCTTGCACAACTCGGCGTTCACTACATTGGCATCCACACGGGCGTCGACGAACAGGCTGGTGGCGCTGACCCGCTGGCCCACCTAGCGCTGGTGCGGGCCGTGGTCGCAACGCCGCTCGTCGTCGCGGGTGGTATCAGCCTGGATCGCATCGACGCCGTCCTCGCGCTTGGCCCCGCGATCATCGTCGTCGGCTCGCACATCACGCGGGCCGCTGACCCGATCGCTGCGGCCTGCGCGTTCCGTGCCACGATGTGCCCCGATCGTCTGCGATCGGGCGTGATCGGGCGAGAGCGCGTTCCGCTGAGGGAACGTCGCGCTGACTCGGAGCAGTCAACGTGACTCGAGGGGGAGGACGCCGTGCCTGAAAACAAAATCGCCATTTTTCTGCTGGCCGGACCGGATATGCCCTGCCGCATGGTTCACGCCTTCATCTGGGCGCTGGACGTGGCTGGGCAGGGTGGAGAGGCCAGAGTCGTCCTGGAGGGGGAAGCGCCGCGTTGGCTGTTGGAGCTTCCCAATCCAGAGCACGGCCGGCATGGCCTGTATCGGAAGGTGAAGGAGGCAGGGCTGATCGACGCGGTGTGCAAGGCCTGCGCCGTCCAGGCTCGGGCGGTCGAGGCTGCCGCCGAGGAGGGGCTGCGCCTGGTCCACGATGCCTCCGGACACGTCAGCCTGGTGCCCTACACAGACGCCGGATACCACGTCGTGACGCTGTGAGCGCTAGTTCAGACAGGGGAGGTCCGAGATGAAGCCCACAACCGAGGCGTTGAAGGCGATTGAGACCGCGATCCAGGTGGAGAGGGACGGCCTGGCCTTTTACACCGATGCCGCCCGCCAGATCGCGGATCCCGGCGGCAAACGAATGTTCGAGTCGCTGGCTGCCGACGAAGCGGCTCACCAGAGTCTCTTCGAGGTGGTTCGCGAGTCGCTGCTCAAAGAGGATCGCTGGCTGCCTCCAGAACAGGTTGCATTGATGAGCCCGAGCAGGTTCGTCCGTCCGCCCATCTTTCCGGCGGCTGACCAGGCCAGTGCGGCAAAGATACCCGAGCGCCAGTTGGCCGCTTTGCGGCGTGGCATCCAAGCCGAAGACGAGTCCATCGCGTTCTATTCTGAGCAGATGGACCGCGTTGATGATGCGGATGGCAAGGCCATGTATGGTTACCTCGTCGAACAGGAGAAGGGACATCGCACGATCCTGCAGGGGGAATACGACTATCTCACTGGCACCGGTTTCTGGTTCGACGTTCGGGAGTTCAACCTGGAGGCGCCGGGGTAGTGAAGGGATGTCCGGGTAGGCGCTGAGGAGGCAAATATGAGCAAGTTACGGGACATGAACACGCCGATTTTCTGGGCCGAGGGACACCCCGGGCCGCTGTCGGCCGAGGGGTGGGAGGTGCAGGTGGGGGGCCTGGTCGAAAAGCCGCTCACGTTGACGTACAAAGATCTGCTCGCGCTGCCCAAGTCGATCGCCGACGCGCGGTTGACCTCGGTGACGAGGTGGAGTGTGCGCGGTGAATGGGGCGGCGTGCGACTCAGCGACCTGTTTGGGCTGGTCTCACCGCAGCCGCAGGCGGCCCACGTCCAGTTCACCTCCTACCGCAACGTCTATACCACGTGCATCCCGCTCGACGTGGCGCTCCAGGAGCGGACGCTGCTGGCATACGAGTTCGACGGCGAACCGCTGGATGCCGACTATGGCGGCCCGGTGCGCGCCCTGTGCCCCTACCTGTGGGGCTACAAATCGGCCAAGAGCGTGGTCGCCGTCACGTTGGTGGATCGCTCGATCCCCGGCTACTGGGAGGTGCGCGGCTACCCCGACGCCGCGCTGATCAAGGCGGGCCGCGTGCACGACGTCAACACCCACCGCTGGCGGCACATCCCCGATGGCGAGGTCATCGAGTTCCTGGATTGATGGGGGGAAGGGATGTACGAATTTACGGATGTAAAGATGCACGAATGGAGGAAGCGATGGTAGAGATTGGTGATCTGGCCCCGGATTTTGCGCTCATGGCCGACGATGGGACGGAGGTGAGTCTGTCCGACTTTCGCGGCAAGCAAGTAGCGCTCTACTTTTACCCCAAGGCGGATACGCCCGGTTGCACCCGCCAGGCGTGTGCCATCCGCGACGTCTACCCCCAGCTTGAAGAGGAGGACGTCGTCGTGATCGGCATCAGTCCGGACCCGCCAAAAAAGCTGGTCAAGTTCCGCGCAAAGCACAACCTGCCGTTCATCCTGCTCTCCGACCCCGACCACGCCGTGGCCGCGGCCTATGGGGCCTGGGGCGAGAAAAAGATGTACGGCAAGACCTACGAGGGCATCATTCGCAGCCACTTTGCGATTGACGCGCAAGGCCGGGTAGCGGAATTCAAGTTCAAGGTCAAGCCGGAAACGACGGCCGATCTGGCGATTCGGTTGATCCAGTTATAGCGGACGGCGCTGGCAGGGTTGAACGCTAGACGCCCTGGGGCCGTGCCCCGGATACATTTCGGGTCAAAAATTTGCTAGAAATTGTTTAAAGACAACTTCCGGGCTTTGTTCGCCAAGGACGAGCGCAAAGCTGTTGATCAGTCGAACTGCCTGGCACTCGGAATTGCACTCAGCCACAAGTGCCCCCATTTGTCGATTCGGGGGTTCCTCAATACGCGGATACAGCCTTATACCGACATATGTAGCGGTGAACTGCCATATACACCCCTATATGACTAAACATCACATCAGGTCACAGATGAGTCAAAATACCCCCAGATACGGGACGAACCGCCACTTTTATCCCAGATATGCGGGGTGACCCCAATCAGCGAGTCGATCTGCGGGATGATAGGTCAGTCAGGGCATATACACCATATATGTGGGGGCAAGAACGCGGGTTGAGTTTTCGACAGATTTGCTCAACCCTTGGATCGAGTGGGTACCCCGGCACGTCTGGGGAGACGCGTTGGGACAGCCTCCATATCCAGGGGACGGCGCATTAGATTCAATGTAGCATCCCATTCGTCGTGGTGTTTGACTTTCGTGCAAGCTCGTACTATCATGAGATCGCGTCAGATGTGTTCCTTAGAGGTGTCAGGCAACGCTTTCTCATTGCATCACAGCTTTCTTTGTCCCCACACCAGTTTAATCCGTTGCACGGCCTCGACGCCGTGCCATGTTATCTTCGCATGGTGGGAGATTGCTTGCGAGACCTATCGACAGCGTGCATTCCTGTGGATGTTACCTGCTCAGACTGCTCTGGGAGGGGAAGGCTGATGAAGAGGCAAGTTGTCTCTCTGGTTGCATTGTTCGCCTGGTTCTCATCTGGGTTCGGATTCCCGGCCGTGATGGGTTCTGCTGCTGCCGTCCCGGCAGCAGACAGATGGTTGGCGGAGCGGGCCGGGGCCCACAGCGGTGTGCGCGACAGTGATCCCCTCGCGACGGACCTCTCTGGCGAAGGTAATCATCACGGTCTGTTTGATCGAGATTCCTTCCAAACTTGGACTCAGTCGACACTTGTCTCGCCTGACAACGACTACGATGGGTTGACCGACGCCGTCGAGCAAGGTGGCTGGGAGAATGGCGCTGGTTTCTTTGTCACAGATCCCTTGGATCCCGACAGTGACAACGATGGTCTGACCGATGGTCAGGAGAAGTTGTACGATACAGATCCTCTCGACGATTATGACCCCGGTATATATGTCGAGTATGAAGACCATTTAAAGACCCGTCAGTACTCTGCCAAAGTGAGCCACTTTCAACCCTGGGGCTGGCAACAATACGCCGATCGGTTCATCAGCTTCGACGCCGTCGTCGTGCGCCGTGGGTCGACCTTTGCCGTGGGAGGCCCGGCGGATGCGACGATCCGGGTTGGCAAGAGCCTTTCCTATCTCACCACGTTGACGCCGAAGCGTGACCCCTGCACCGGGCGGTGGAACATCTATGTGCCGTCGGGTGGCAGAGTCGGCAAGTACACAGTTACCCTGCAGGACGGCGAGTGGAGCGAGAGCCTGGACCTGTACGTCATATTTGAGTTGCCTACACCTACCTCCCGTTTTACCCAGTCGATGATCAACGTGTTTCTGTACGATGATGACCCCGACGACTTGCGGGATGAAATGGGCGTTCAATTGGGCGATTGGGAATACACGCACGCCAATTACCCGAGCCGGATTCCGTCGGGGGAGTGGGTAAATGCCGGCAGTGCCTACAGATTCGACCTTCAACCATTTGAACCGTTTGTGTTCGAAGATCACGTCATGAAGGCGATCAATGGCTATAGCAGTCAATCGAGTGCTGCTCGGGCTTTGATTGCTCGGTCCGACAAAGTAACCCGGTTCAACTATCCCCGTGTCCTTCACAGTTCGTGGTCGGTGCTGCACCCGGGTTCTGATGACAGCAATCAGTGCTCCAACATCGCTGGCCTGTTGACCGCCTTCGTGCGCTCGGCCGGCATACCAGCACGCCCCTTTTTCACAGATTGGGTGCATGCCTCGTTTGATCACGCGGTAGAGATATGGGTCAATGGGAGCTGGTACGCGGCACGTGGTTACGTGAGGGTCGAGCCCGAAGGATGTGGATGGAATTGCGGCTATGGCTATCGTACGCTCCAAAGCAGGTATAGTTGGGGCAGGGAGAGATACATACCCTGGCATTCCGGTGGGTCTGGAAGGAGCAGCACGGTCATGGCTGCCGACCAGAATTGGCGCTGGTGGGCGACAGGCTGGACGAGCAGTACATCGGGACACGAATATCGCTGGCCCAGTTGGAACTGGGATACCATCATCCGGTATACCTGGTTTGATACCCTGTTCGTCCCATATTGGTCATCCTACGGCTGGCATCAGGAGCCCCAGATCACTGGATATCCCCCTTACGCCTGGCCACCGAAGCACTCATCATCTGCGTATGCGGCACCCGCTGGTTCCACCTCCGCACAAAGTGATGTGACGGGCTATCCGGTGGATCTGCAAGTCATCCCGTCCGAATCATCGATCGACGTGCCCGATGACGGGCGGACGGGCCTGGCCGTGCGTGGTACAGGTGACTATGGCGTAGATCTGGACGGGGACGGCTACTTCGATCACCTCGTGGTCGAGATTGAGCTCAATGCCTCACAGGCCGGCACCTACTGGATTCAGGGCCAGCTCGGCGTCGATCGCTGGACGCCATATCTGGCGGGGACGGGCGGTCTGATCGCGGAGGCCGTTGTGCCCGCCGACCTGGCTGAGGGAGCCAACACGGTCCGATTCCCCTTTGATGGCCTGCGCATCTCGGCAGCCAAGCAGGACGGTCCCTACGTACTAAAGTACCTGGCGATCACCGATGTGGAAGACCCGGGGCCTGACGACTTTATTAACAATGCGGTTGCTTACGAGAGCGACTTGTACGCCACGGCCATCTACGCGGTCCGCCAGTTCCAGAACTGGGGGGCGGCCCTGTCCGGTCAGGTTGCCGAGCGGAGCCTTGACGCCGACGGTGATGGGCGCTACGAGTCGCTGACGCTCGACGTGGGCCTGGACATCTTTGAGCCGGGGACGTACACGATCCAGGGAGACCTGTACGACAGCCGGGAGAGATCCGTCGCCTGGGCCACCTGGACCGGGTCCCATTCGAGGGCCTCCCTCCAGTTCGATGGGCTGCCGGGCACGGAGGGCCCCTACACGCTGAAGGAGGTCACGCTGCTCAACGCCGATGGCGAGACCATCGATCGGATGATCGAGGCCTACACCACCCAGCAGGTGATCGAAGCGGAAAGCAGAACCCACATTGTGGCTCATGCAGACTTGGGCGAGTTGGGGGTGCAGGGGATCCTGCCGGACGGCTACTCCGACTTTGGCCGGGACCTGGATGGCGATGGGCTGTATGACCTGCTGGAGATCGACGTCCCGGTGGAGATCGAGGACGCCGGCTGGTACCGGCTGGAGGGATGGCTGGGAGGGGAAGGCGACGCCCTGGTCTCCTGGACTACCAGTGATCTCATCAGCGTCACCGTGGTAGATACGTACACTTTTCCGATAGCGTTCAGCGGTCTGGCCATCCACGCGCACAGCGCGGATGGGCCGTTTACCTTGAAGGCACTGAAACTTCTCAAAGGGGATGGATACCAGGTGGTCGATGAGGTGGGCGTCGCGTACACCACTAGCCTATCCTATACCCACGACCAGTTTGAGCGCCGGCCCTATCCTGAGCTTCCAGCAGATCACGTGCTCCTCTTCGAGGACCGTATGGAGGACGGTGAGGGCGGGTGGATGGCCAACGCGCCCTGGGCCCTCACGACGGCCCGCTCCCACAGCCCAAGAACTGCCTGGACGGACAGTCCAGGCGGGAACTATGCCAACGACATCGACGTGTCGCTGACGACTGTGCCCATAGAGCTGCTGGAGGGGCTCAGCTGGCCAACCATGCAGCTCCAGACGTGCTACGCGCTGGAACCCGATTACGACTACGGGTACATAGAGGTCTCGGCAGATGCAGGGATCACGTGGACCCGCGTGGCCACGGTGACGGGCTCGACGGACCAGTGGTCTCTTAGAACGGTTGACTTGGGTGAGATCGGTGGCACCGAGGCCCTGCAGGTGCGGTTCCGCCTGGACACAGACGGGGGTGTCACTGCGCTTGGATGGTACGTGGATGACATAGCTGTCTACGTGGATCGCGATCTGGACGACGATGGTATCCCCAACGACGTGGAAGCCGGTGACGATCCGACCGATCCTGCGGACACCGATAGAGACGGCACACACGACTACCTTGATCAGGACTCTGACGACGATGGCATTCCGGACGTCATCGAGGCTGGTGATGATCCGGCCCGGCCAGTCGATACGGACGGGGACGGCCTGCCCGACTATATCGATCTCAACTCGGACGGCGACGCGCGGCCGGACGAGATCGAGGGCACAGGCGACGCAGATGGCGATGGCATTCCCAACTACATAGATCCCGAATTCATCATGTGGCTCCTGATCGTTCATGGGTGAGTCTCGGCGCGGCCTGACAAATCGTGACACTCTCGAAACAACCACTACGATCCTTGCCTTATCCCTGAGGGCGTTATACGCTTTCGCCGGACCACAGTCCGCGCCGAACGAGGGTCTATTCTCAAGACAGCATCATAGCTTTCGTCGCCACTAACTCAGAACAAAGAGACTGCCTACAGAAGGGAGAGGGCAAATGAAGAGGCGGGTTAGTTCTCTCGCGACGTTGCTGTTGTGGGTGGTGTTGGGGTTTGGGTTTGCTGCCGTGGCCGGGTTCGGTGCTAACCTCGCCGCGGCGACAGGTTTTGCTGTTCCAGGCTCGATGGCCCGGGAACCACTGGCGTTGAGCCATGCGCCTGGCTCAATGGCCGGATCCGACGATCTGACTGCCGGGCTCTCTCCCCGGGCTCAAACCGATACGGCGTCTCCCTCATCCGACCGTGACTATGATGGGCTGACCGACGCCGTCGAGACGGATGGCTGGTGGAACGCAGCCGGCTTTTTCACGACCGATCCACTTGACCCCGACGGCGACGACGATGGCCTCACCGATGGTCGAGAAAAGCTTTTCGACACGGATCCCCTCGATGACCATAGCCCTGGCATATACGTCGAATACCAAGATCACCTGCAGACCCGTCAGTACTTTGCCAAAGACGCTCACTCCACCCGGCCCTGGGGATGGCAACAATATGGCACCAAGCGCATCAGTCTTGACGCCGTTGTCGTGCGCCGGGGAGCCACCTTTTCCGTGGGTGGCCCCGCCGGTGCGACCGTTCAAATAGACGGTGGCTCTCTGACCCCCCTGACGTCCGTGCAAGACAGTTGTACCGGGCGATGGCATATCTCCGTGCCCCCAGACGGTACAGTGGGCAAGTACCGGATCAACCTCCAAAAGGGCAGTTGGAGCAAGAGTCTGGACCTGTACGTCATAGTTGAGTTGCCCACGTCTACCTCGAGCTTTACGGAAGGCATGGTTGATGCGTTCCTGTATGACGATGACCCTAACGACTTGCGAGACGAAAAGGGCATCCTCCTAGGCGACTACAAATACACGTCTTACAATTATCCCGGCACAATCCCATCGGGCGAGTGGATAAATGCCGGCAACACCTATAGATTCGATCTTCAACAGTTCGAACCTTTCGTGTTCGAGGATCACGTCATCGAGGCGATCAACGGCAGCAACGAGCAGTGGGACGCCGCCTGCGACTTGATTGCCTACGCGGATAAGGTGACCCGGTTCGACAATCCCCGAGTGCTGTACTCCTCGTGGAGTGTACTGCACCCGGGTGTGGATGACAGTAACCAGTGTTCCAATATCGCCGGACTCCTGGTTGCCTTCGCCCGCTCGGCCGGGATCCCTGCGCGCCCCCTGATCGTGGATTGGGCGCATTCCTCGTTCGACCACGCCGCAGAGCTGTGGCTGGACGGGACCTGGTACGCGGCACGGGCCTACAGGGTGCGTGAACCTGCAGGGTGTGGTTGGGATTGCGAGTACGGTCACGTTCTGCCCATGAGCAGATATGACTGGGGTATAGAGAGATATCGGCCCTGGCACTCTGGTGGGGATGGAAATGGCAGCACGATCATGGTGGCTGACGAGAACTGGACCTGGTTGGGCACAGAATGGGTGAGTGGCTTGCCCGGGCATGAGTATCGCTGGCCAAGCTGGGACTGGGGTGCCATCGTGCGACTTGACTGGTTTGATTCCCTGTTCGCCCCATACTGGTCGTACTGGGGCTGGAAACTGGAGCCCTTGGTTACCGGAACCCCACCTGACGACTGGCCTGCGGCGACCGTCTTTACCATTGATGCGGCGCCGGTTACCCAGACCGTCGAACTGGGCGGGACGACCGGCTACACGATCAGTCTTGAGGCCGTCGGCGGTTTTGACGATGGCGTCGCTCTCTCAGTTGCGGGTCTACCGGCCGATACGACCGCCGATTTCAATCCCGGCAGCCTGGTGCCGCCGGGTAGCAGTGCCCTCTCTGTGTTCACGTCGGCCAGCGCTCCGACCGGCACCTACACACTGACCATCACGGGCGAGGGCGGCGGGTTGCTCCGCCGTACCGGCGTTGACATGATCGTCAGTCAGAGTGGGTCCGCGGGGCAGCCGCCCTCTGGACTATCGCTGGGCACATCTCCTGGGTCTTTCAAAGCGGCCGCTGATGCTCAGGCCGGCCTGATCGTGCGCGGCGTGGACGACTATGGTGTCGACCTGGATGGGGATGGCCACTTTGAGCAACTCGTGGTCGAGGTTGAGGTCAACGCTGCACACACAGGTACCTATTGGGCTCATGGCCAGCTTGGCAGCGATCGCCAGACCCAGTTCTCGATCGGAACAGGTGGCCTGATCGCTGGATCTGTCGTGCGCATGGACCTAGTCGAGGGGGTCAACACTGTCCAAATCCCCTTTGACGGTCTGCGTATCTCCGCCGCCAGAGAAGACGGGCCCTACGTCCTGCAATACTTGGCTATCACGGACGTGAAGGATCCGGAGCCCGACGATTTCGCCAACAGCGCGCTGGCCTATTGGAGTGCGCTGTACCGCACGAAAGCCTACGGCGTTTACCGATTTCAGAATCGGGGGGCGGTGCTATCCCGCCAGATCGCCGGACGGGGCCTCGATCGCGACAATAAGGGGCGCTACCGGGCCTTGGCTCTGGATGTGGGCCTGGAGGTGTTTGAGCCGGGGACGTACACGGTGCACGGAGACCTGTACGATAGGCGGGAGAGATTCGTCGCCCAAGCCAGTTGGACCGGGGCTGAAACGACGGCATCTCTGCAATTCGATAGGCTGCCGGGCGGAAGGGGTCCTTACATGCTGAAGGATCTTGTGCTGCTCAATGCCGAAGGCGAGGTTATCGACAGGATGTTTGCAGCCTACACCACGCCGCCGGCGTTCAGAACGTGGGGTGCTAACCGCATTGCCTCGGAGGCTGAGTTGATCGGGTTCGGCGCGCAGGAAATCGTGCCGAATGCATACTCCGACTCCGCCCAAGACCTGGATGGGGATGGGTTGTACGATCTGCTGGTGATCGATGTCCAGGTGGAGGTGGAGGAGGTCGACCAGTATCGACTGGAGGGGTGGCTGGAGGGGGATGGTGGCTCCTTGATCTCCTGGGCCGGCAGTGACCCTGTTGACCTCGCTGCGGGCACTCACACTCTTTCCTTGATGTTCAGTGGTCCGGCCATCCGCGCCCACAATGTGGATGGAGCGTTCACATTGATGGCCCTAAAGCTCCTCAGAGGAGACGGGTACGAGGTGGTCGACGGCGTAGACGCGGCATATACCACCTTGGCCTACACGTCCAGCCAGTTTGACGAACTGCCGCATTTTCCCCAAGATCACGTGGTCCTGTTTGAGGATCACATGGAGGCTGGGGCGGGTAATTGGATCGCTGACGTGCCCTGGGCCCTCGCAACGGCCCGATCCCACAGTCCAACCCACGCCTGGACGGACAGTCCAGATGGCGACTATGCCGATGACGCGGACGTATCATTGACCACCAAACCTGTTCATCTGCGGGGCGGTGACATGCCGATCTTGCAGTTCCAGACTTGTTACAGCCTGCAGAGCGACCGAGATTACGGGATCGTGGAGATCTCAACGAATGAGGGCGTCGTGTGGACCCGCGTCGCCACGTACACAGGCTCGACGACGCATTGGTCTCGTGAGATGGTGGACCTGGACGTGGCCGGGGGCGCCGATACCGTGCAGGTGAGATTCCGCCTGAACACAGATGGAGACGTCACTGCGGACGGGTGGTACGTGGACGACGTGGCTGTTTTCACGATTGAGGAGGTTGCGCCGGTGGCTTTTTTCAGCACCTCCAGCCCTGACTACTTGGGCGACGTGACCACCTTTAGCAACCTGTCCACCGGCGGCACCTTGAGCTTCGAGTGGGACTTGGGCGATAACAGTCCTATCGTAACCTCTGTCCATCCCACACATACCTACGCCACCACCGGTACCTTCACCGTCGTCCTGACTGCTACCAACAGCGTCGGCTCCGACACCGCCTCTGACTGGGTCGTCATAGAAGACCCGCCGCCCGCATCTCTGGACCTGCGCGGTTACTGGACGTTGGACGAGGGGGGAGGGGAGCGGCAGGATAGGTCCAGCTACGCCAACCACCTGGCCGACTATAACACGGTGGGATCCGCCCCGGGGCAGGTGGGGCAGGCGGCCGACCTGGAGAGTGACAACGGGGAGTACCTGTCGATCGGGGACGGGGCGCACAGCGGGTTGGACCTCGGCGGGAGCCTGACGCTGGTGGGTTGGATGAACGCGGAGCGGCTGGAGCGGTGGCAGATCCTGGCGGCCAAGTACGAGTTTGTGGTGGACAACCGCGCCTACCGTCTCGACCTGCGGCCGGGGAA
>Ga0180431_10008779_pt1 | contig 11539 bp, 8 predicted proteins | sample SS_ome_11_FD_132459 | JGI IMG/M metagenome (GOLD analysis project Ga0180431, IMG submission 132459) | Hypersaline lake sediment archaeal communities from the Salton Sea, California, USA - SS_1_MS_1 metaG | ecosystem: Environmental > Aquatic > Non-marine Saline and Alkaline > Hypersaline >...
CAGCTTAAAGCTCTGGAATCGATTCTCAGTCGTGGATGTCACCCCGATCAAATCGGGCTCAAATTCCCGAATTTTTCCGGCCACTCGACGCCAGCTCAAACGCAGCAGGTCTGCGGGCACAAGCTGCACCTCATGTCCGGCGCTCTCCAGGACCGCCCCGATATACAGAAGCCCCAACGGAGGCATGGATGATCCCTGAGTCCATCTCTCGGCAAAATACCCGCCGGGTGGGATAAAGAGCTGTACTCTCATTCTCGTTTGTTACCCTTTTTCTCGAGTTTCATTGCATAGATACTCGTGATGTTGGGTTCGGCCATGGTCGTGCCGTATATGTAGTCTGCGACTTCCATGGTTTTGAAGTTGTGGGTGATGAGGATGAATTGAGTCTGATTCTTGATTTTCCTCATCAGATTGAGAAACCGGACGAGATTTCGCTCATCTAGGGCCGCATCCACCTCGTCAAGAATGCAGAAAGGCGTGGGTTTATAGCGGAACAGGCCGAAGAAAAAGGCAAGGCTTGTGAGCGTCTTTTCGCCTCCTGAAAGAAGGCTCAGGCTATGAACTTTCTTTCCAGGAGGTTGCGCTATGATATCAATCCCGCTCTCCAATGGTTGGCCGGGATCGGCCAACTTGAGCTCAGCATGTCCGCCTTCGAATAAAATTGAAAACACATCCTTGAAGTTTTTATTTACATCTTTCAATGCCCCCAGAAATTGTGTCTTGCTCTCCTGATCGATTTTCCGGATGGCTTCTTTGGTCGTATCGATGGAATTGCGAAGGTCATCCTTTTGTGCCGATAGAAAATCAAAGCGCTCCTTTTGGATGAGGTACTCTTCTTCGGCGGCCATGTTCACAGCCTTGAATTTCTGAAGCCTGTCCTCTGCTTCCGCGAGTTTTTCCTCCACACGCACATCCTTCACCATCTCGATTGAAACGTCCTTTTTAACTTCCTCAATGGTTTTTTTCAGCTCCTGCCAGCAGGATTCCTCGAGGTTTGCGATATCCCTGTCGCGCTCTGCCTTTTTAATTTCCCACTGAACGCGTTCCGTTGATCGTTCTTCCTGAGCCTTTTTCAGCTCTTCTATCTCTATTTCCAGGGAGCGTTCCTCTTTTTGCACCCCTTGGAATTCTGATTCGCTCTCTATGAGCTGTGTTTCCTTGTCTTTGATTTGTCTTTCAAGAACAGAGCATTGGTCCCTGAAATCCTTTGCGGTTTGTTGAGCCCGGACCTTCTGCTCTCCAAGATTTTTGACCTCCTCCTCCAACGAGGCGATTTTGCCTTCTGTTGTCTCTATCCGTTGCCTCATCGATTGAACCCGATTCTCAGTGCTGCTTATTTTTTCTGTCAGGATGTCCACATGGGATTGGAGTTCGAAGAAGTGGTCTTTTTCCTCTTCCCGCCTTTGCCTGAGATCGGATAGCTTTTTCTCCTTTTTCTGGGCCTCTTCCTTGAGGGCCGCCTCATCCTCTTCCAGTGTTTTTATCCGTGCGGTCAAGTTTTCCAGCTTCCGGGCCTTATCGTGTTTTTCTTCCTGCAAAACACGCAGCTCTTTCTCGAGGAGAAAAATGTTTGACTCGATCTTTTCTTTTTCCGAATGATCGAATTTTTTATCCTTCTCCTTTTCTGCGATAGAGCGCTCGAGGCTGGTGAGCAAAACAGTGCCCTGCTGAATTTTTTCTTCCAGCTGCGCCCTCTCCTCGAGCATGTCATCGATTTGCTTGGCAAGGGGAGCAATGTTCTGATTTAGTTGTCCGATTTTATCCTCTAATGATTTGATTTCCTGGCTGAGGGCGATGATCCCTTCCTTTTTAGGCCCTAATTTCAAGAGCCCCGACGCAAGAAGCAAATCGCCTTTTTCTGTAATACAGTTTGCGTCAGGATAATCCAGCCAGAGAGCCACAGCTGTTTGAATGTCTTTGACAATGACAGCTTCTTGAAGACGGGCCACTGTATCTTTGACCCTCTCATCCGGTTGGACTGTTGCCTTCAGGAGGCCGATAACTCTCGAGTTTTCACTCAATCCCGGTGGCAGTGTCTCAGCCTTTTTATCGGCGATTATGAGATAATTTCCTTTGAGCTCTCCTTGAGACGCGTTTTGCACGAATGTGTCCGCCTGGATGAGATTGGCTTTGGCTTCTTCTTTCCAGAAGATATCGATGAGCCTCGCATACGCCCCGTCGGCTTTGATAAAATCGGCCAGAATTCCCACGGCTCCGGGGATCTCATCAGGACTATCTGTGCTCCGCTCCTTTTCTACGAGTTTTTCCAATGCGTTCAGATGATGGAGACTCTTGTCTTTGTTAAGGCTTAGATCTTTGAGCTTGTCCTGAAGATCCTCGATCGCTTGGGATAGAGTTTCCAAATTTTCTTTATCGACCTCGCTCCTTTTTAATTTATCCCTCCAGTTCCTTTGGAATTGCCCAAGCTCCTGGGTGTTTGAGGCAATGTGCGTGTTCTTATTCTCTAGCTGTTCTTTTTCTTCGTCCAGTTGGCTCTTGAGTTTTTCTTCTTGACGGAGGATTAGTTCCACCTCCTTCTCGAACCGGCTGGCCTCATTCTTCGTCTCGGTCTGGATGGAGAGCTTATCGAGCAGGTCCCCTCTCAGATTTGCAATCTTTTCCTGAATTTCCTTCAATCCGGACTCAGACGTGAGGGTCACGTGGTCGACCTTGTCCAATTCGTGCTGCTTTTCGTCCAGTGATGCCTGCAAAGCCTGGAGATTGGCTTCTTCCTGTTCCAACTCTTCTCTCAGACTGACGAGTTCTTTCTGGAGGTCTTCCGTGTTTGATCTGGCCTTTGCGCTGGCCTCGTCAAAATAATCACTGCGTTTTTCTTCCTTGTCCTGGTTGGCTTCGCAATGGGAAAGCTGCGTTTTGAGTGCGAAAAGCTTGTCTTTGTCGTCCTTGTTGGATTTTTCAAGACTCCAGACAGCACTCCTCATCTCCGCAAGCTTTTTCTCCTCGATTCTCAGTTGGGACACAATGAGTTTCTCGTTCTCCATACTCTGCTGGTATTTTTGGACGGTTTCCCTCTGCTCCACCTCTAATTTGAGGATTTTCTTTCTGAATTGAAAGAGTGTGAGCTCTCGTATCCGTTCGCGAAGTTGTCTGTATCGTATGGCAGCCGAGGCCTGTCGCTTGAGCGAATTCTTGGCCCGTGCGACCTCCACGATGATGTCTTCCAAACGCGCCAGATTCTGCTCGCTGTTTTCCAGCTTTCTCTGGGCCTGTCGTTTCTTATCCTTGTAAAAGGCCGTGCCAGCAGCCTCTTCCAGGAGCACCCGCTTTTCTTGAGGTTTGGAGCCCAGAAAGAGTCCGATGTTTCCCTGCTCGATCACGAAGTATTCAGTCTCACCGATCGCCCTCTTCCAGAGATGATCCTGGATGTCTTTCAGCCTGACCACCTTCCCGTCCATCCGGTATTCGCCTTCTCCAGAACGGAATAGCCGGTGGTTGATGACCGTATCTTCTTCGTCATCATCTCCCAGAATGATACTCACATCGGCCATATTCAAAGGCGGATTTTTGGCGTTTCCGTTGAAGATGATATCCCCGCTTCTTTCCCCCCGCAGGGCCTTTAATCGCTTCCCGCTCAAAACCCACAGCAGGGCATCCACGATATTGCTTTTGCCCGTGCCGTTGGGGCCGACCACAGCCGTAATCCCCGGATGAAAGACTATCTTTGTCCTTTCGTTGAAGGATTTGAAACCTTGGAGTTCGAGCCTCTTAATTATCATATCATCAACTATAGAGTGTTAGTTTAATTGTTCATTCACCACTAGTCAATGAATGAATTGACGTGAACCGCATACAATCACTAGTAGCGTTTTCGTTTGAGTACCTAAGATATGGACACATCAGATGCAAATATAGATTTTATTGGTACCTCTAGGTGATCCTGCAGCGGGTCAAAACTCAAATAGGGGAGCACACCGGAACAATCCAAAAATCTTGACTATTAGCCCTAAATCGTTTAATTTCTGGAATGTTCCGGAGCAATTCCGAACCCCGAGCCAGTGTAGCTCAGTCGGTAGAGCAACTGATTCGTAATCAGTAGGTCGGGGGTTCAAATCCCCCTGCTGGCTCTCTCCAATCCCCCCTGTTTACCCTTATTTTTCAATAGTTTTCCTTTGGATAGCATTGCTGTGAGAGTATGTCATTTTGGGCTATTTTCAGCCTGAAATGTCAATTCTGCGTCATTTTTGCGTCAATTTTTTGCTTGTATCCCCTGGTTGAATCTGATGCGCTTTAGGTTCGATTCGTGAGCATGAATTACAAAGAGTGTCTCAGCCCTCATTTCAGAGATTAAGATACGTTGACAAGGGGGTCGAGTTTGAGTAATTTAAGCTCTAAACATGACCGCACTGCGTGCTCACCTTCCGGAAAAACTGTTTGTGAAACAAAAACCCATGCTGAAGGTTTGTTATGCATTAATTCCTCTGGTAATGGCATCGATCTATCTCTTCGGCTGGCGATCTCTTGTGCTTGCCGGACTGGTCATGCTTTGTGGGGTTTTCACAGAGGCTTTGTTCACCTTCCCGCGGAAAAAGCCTGTGACATCGGCAGTTTTTGTCACCGGTTTGATATTCACGCTGTCCCTCCCTCCGACCATTCCCTTCTGGATGGCAGTGATCGGGATAGTGGCGGGAGTGGCGCTCGGGAAGATGATGTTCGGAGGGTTCGGACAGAATGTGTTCAATCCGGCCATGGTGGGGAGATGTTTCATCTACATCACCTTCCCTCTCCAGATGACGAACCAATGGATGGAGCCTTACTGGGGAAGTCTGGGTGGATTGACGCGCTGGTCGGCATCGCTGGACTCTGTTACTCTAGCAACTCCTCTGGATGTCATTAGGGAAGGAGAATCCGTGCCATGGCAAGACCTTTTGCTGGGCTGCACATCCGGTTCCATCGGGGAAATGTCGGCGATTTTGATCCTGCTGGGGGGCGCTTATATCGTTTATAAAAAAGCGGCTTCATGGCGATTGGTCCTTTCCTGTCTTTTGGGAGGAATCGTCAGCAGTGGGATCTTGCGAGCTGCCGGTTTTGCGCAGATCATGGATCCTGTTACAACGCTACTGGCGGGCTCCTTCCTGTTCGGGGCTTTTTTTGTGGTGACAGAACCGGTTTCCGGGGCAAAAACAAAGACCGGACAGTTGATCTACGGCTCCATGATCGGTGCTTTGGTCGTGGTCTTGCGCGGTTTTTCCAACTTTTCCGAAGGTGTCATGTTTTCGGTCCTGATCATGAACGCCTTTGTCCCGATTCTGGACCAGACCGTACAGCAAATCCAGTCCAGAAAGAAGGCCAAAGCATGAACAAGCATATGCTTTCCGTGGTCTACATGTTTTTGATCACGCTGTTTTTCGCCTCATTGGTCAGCTCGGTCAAACTGCTAAACGATCAAAAGATCGAACGCAATCAGACAATCAAACTTCAGAAGATTATCCTCAAGGTTTTGCAAATTCCGGTCCAGGGGCAAATGACCGGAGAGGAACTCGCCCGGATTTATACTGATCGAGTAGAGGAAATCGATGTTAATGGAAGGACACTGTTTATCGGATATGCCGAAGACGGCCAGACCATCCTGGGCTATGCCATGCCAGTGGGCGGGCCCGGATTTTGGGGGCCGATCCGAGGCATGGTCGGCGTCAGTCCAGATGCAACCAAGGTCCTAGGGCTCGCATTTATAAAACACTCTGAAACTCCCGGCTTGGGGGGGCGGATTACAGAGCCCTGGTTCACCGGCCAGTTCAAGGATCTGCCTCTTCATCCGATAAAAGGGGATCAAAATATTTTTTATTTGAAACCGGAGGGCACGGCTCAGGCGGCCAATGATTTGGATACCATAACCGGTGCCACCAACACCAGCTCGGCAGTGGAGACATTTTTGAACCAAGAGCTGGATCATTTTTTGAAGAAACTCTGGGGATCGATCGAGGAGACAAAATAGATGCCGAACATGCAGCCGAAAAAACAGATCTTCCTCACAGGCCTGTGGAAGGACAATCCGGTGCTCCGGCAGATCCTTGGCATCTGCTCCACTCTCGCCGTAACCAACCTGATGATAAACACGCTGGTGATGGATGCAGGTTTGATCTTTACGGTCTGCATGTCTTCTCTAACAGTCTCCCTTTTGCGAAACGTTACGCCGGTGCGCATCCGGATGATGGTACAGACCCTGATCATCGCATCCTATGTCATTATCGTGGACATCATGATCAAGGCCTATTTGCCGGACATAAGCGAAGCCCTAGGTCCATATGTGGCATTGATCATCACCAACTGCATCATCATGGGACGGTGCGAGGCTTTTGCCAGGCACAACCCACCGCTGTCATCTTTTTTTGACGGGCTGGGGATGAGCCTGGGGTATTCGCTGGTCCTGATCGCCATCGCTTTTGTCAGAGAGCCTCTGGGATTCGGCACCCTTCTGGGTTTTCGGGTTTTGCCCGAGGGCTTTGTCCACTGGACGGTGATGATCATGGCACCCGGAGCTTTTTTCACCTTAGGCATCATGGTCTGGATTTTGGAGCATTTTAGACTGCAATCAGGCGAGGAAAAAGGATAGAGGAAAGAGATGGGTCCTATCAATCCCATGACACTGTTTTTTGCGGCTATCTTTACCAACAACATCCTTTTGACTAACTTCCTGGGTCTGTGTCCGTTCCTATCCATGTCCCGGTACAAAAAATCGGCTTTGGGTATGGGTGCAGCTGTCGTGTTCGTGATGGCGTCCACGACTGCGCTCAATAACCTGGTGTATTACAAGGTTCTCGTTCCGTTGGGGTTGGAACACTTCCGGTTTATCGTGTTCATCGTGGTGATCGCCGCCTTTGTCCAGCTCGTGGAGATGACGGTAGAACGGTTTTTCTCTCCGCTTTATTATGTGCTGGGAATATTTTTGCCATTGATTACAGTGAACTGCGCCATCTTCGGGGCATCGCTATTTATGGTCATCCGGAAATACGATTTTGTCCAGTCACTGGCATACGGGGCAGGGAGCGGGATCGGGTGGATGCTGGCTATCATAGTCATAAGTGCCATCCGGGAAAAGCTGGAAAAGACAGCCAAACTTCCACGAGGCTTGGAAGGGCCGGCAATCACTTTGATCATCACCGGGCTTTTGTCTTTAGCCTTTTTGGCTTTCAGCGGTATGATCCGGGTGCAATAAACAATGTTACAATCGATCTTAAGCGTACTCGTTATAAGCGTGATCGGCGCAGTGCTGGCGATGCTTCTGGAACTGGCCGATCGATTCATCGCCGACTATGGCGAGTGCAACATCCTGATAAATGAAGAAAAAGAGCTAAAAGTGCAGGGGGGCAGTCCTCTGCTTTTCAGCTTGCAGGATGAGGGGATCTTCATCCCGTCAGCGTGCGGGGGCAAGGGGACGTGTGCCTACTGTAAAGTGAAGGTGCTGGAAGGAGGCGGGCCGGTGCTTCCCACAGAGACACCCTATCTTTCCGCTGAAGAATTGGAGGAGAATATCCGGCTCTCCTGCCAGGTCAAAGTCCGCAACGATCTGGCAATCGAGATTCCGGAAGAGCTTTTTTCGATCAAGGAATTCAGGGTCGAAGTTAAAAGTATCGCTGATTTAAATCCGTATATCAAAGGAATAATTCTGGACATCCTCACTCCGGATGAGGGAATCATTTACAAACCTGGACAGTACATCCAATTGGAAATCCCCAAGTACAAGTTATACAGCGAACCGGAATTTCGTGCTTTCTCGATGGCATCAACACCTGACAAAAAAAAAGAAATCGAACTGTATGTCGGCCTGGTAGAGAAAGGAATCGTTTCGACCTATATCCACGAATATCTTAGGGAGAGGGATGAGCTGGTCATGCGGGGGCCTTTCGGTGACTTTTGCTACCGCAAATCTGAAAGGGATATTCTAATGATCGCCACGGGAACCGGGCTGGCACCTATCATGTCCATTCTCAGGCATATGCGCAGTGAAAAAATACAGCGGAAATCCATGCTTTTCTTCGGGACATGGACCGAAGAGGACCTCCTCTGTGTTGAGGAACTCAAGAACCTGGAAAGAGAACTACCGGGATTTTCTTTCGTTCCAACCTTGTCCAGGGTGCCAGCGGATTCGCCTTGGAAGGGAGAAAGAGGCCGGGTGACTTCTCTGATCGAACAAAAGATTCCCGAAGGAGCCGGATTGGATGTCTATATCTGTGGAAATCCGGACATGGTGGATTCCTGCTTGAAAATTTTAAAGACCAAGGGAATTCCTGAGAATCAAATCTATTTTGATAAGTTCAGTTAGTGTGATTTATTCAAATCTTTGAATTTTTTATTTAGTGTTTTGCTTTATATTGAATTTAGCTTGAGTAGATAATTTATGCCTTTCATCTTCCAGCGAAAAAGACGGACAGATCGTCCTCTGGATAGGATCCAATGTTCAGGCCCCGGATTCCTTCGAACCCGCCAGCCTCTTCCTCGCATCATCAACCTCAGTTATTCTTAGATTAGCATCCTTCCACTGGTTGGTGGCTTTCTCGTAATGCTCTTTGGATTTGACTTTTTGGATGTGCTTATGATCCTGTTCTCACTTGCAATGTTGATTTTATTTCACGGGCTTAAGCGTATACTTGCCATTCCCAGTGGTAATGACGGTTATTTGCACAACCTTGCCTTTGTCGATTTTAGCTTTTACACTCCCCCCAAAGTAATTTTCAGGAATAGAAAATGCCATTTTACTCTGAGGCACTAACGGAATAGCAATAGTAAAATCTCCTATGTACATTTTTAGGCCGTCCTCTTCAAGCTTGATCTCCGTAAGCGGAAATCCCTCTCCCCGGTAGGTTCCCACTAAAACCGCCTGTTCTTCCGAACTCAGCGTAAGTGCAACCTCCTCGGCTTTTGTTAATTCATCGAGGGCCTCCTCGACATCATCATTATCGGGATCCAGTTCCAGGGCCTTCTTGCAAAACTCTATGGCATTTTCCTTTTTCCCGAAGTGACGATGATAGGTGCCTTGCGCCGCAAGAATCTCACTTGAGTCCGGATACATCTCTATGCCTAGCTCTATGAGATCCAGGCATATCTTTTTGTAATGGGTTTTCTCAGTCGGATCGGTCGTACCAACAAAACTTTCGGCAGCTTCTCCCATTTGTGCTGCTATCCAATCATCCCGAATGATGGTGAATTCGGTTCCTTCTCTCTCCGCAAAAGTCTCTTGCAACTTGAGCAACTCGTCGACACTGCCGAAGTGTACAAACTCGGGATCAAGCCGAAACCCATCCCCCAAATATCGTAGGCCGTCCAAAAAACCGGGGAAACAGACAGGGCGGTTCAAATCCCTCTGCTGGCTCTCCTTTTTATTGACTGAAAGTAAATCATTTAGCGTCTTTGCTCTTTTTCTCTATTAGCGCTATTTATACCCGTGTACCAATCCGTGTATGGGTGGTTGTGATGTTCTGGTTCTTATAACTCCCACCCTCTTACCTTTACTTCCGATTAGCGGAAAGACATACCGACCATCAAACCTATGTCTACACGGTCCATCTCCGGGACAGAGGCGACATAAATCTGGAACGCGGGAAGTGCCAACCTGCGCAAATACAAACGGACAGAGAGCCCATAGCTATGGATAAATTCAGATGAGAAAAGACGATTCAGGTCTTCAGAAAAAAACGCATAATCGTAAAATGCCACCGCCGATAGGATGAAATTCCGTGACGTAAAGAATGGAACCCGGTATTCTAAGGTGCCGGATAGTACTTGATCGGCAAGAAATTCGTTGTCATCATACCCCTTCACTGGCATAGTGCCCCGACCACCTTTTCCCCCTAGGACATAGGCATAGGCGAATGGAGCTTTCCAGCTCAAAGAGAGGATGGTTTGAAAAGCGAGCGTATGTTGGAAGGCTGCTTTTTTATAGAACGATACTTCCAGGCTTCCCAAGGTATGGCTAAAGTTCGAAAACCACAATTCCCTCTGAAAGGAGAGATTTAGAGCCAAACCCTCCACATAGTCTTCATCGAAATAGAGTCGGTTATACAGAAAATCCATGTTCAAGGCATGAGATATTCCATCAACAGGTGTCACCTCGCCGCCTTTATGTGTAACATTCGTGTAGCGGTAACCTACTCCGATAGAGAAAAAATCATTGAACCTGTAGCGGAGAAGAGAAGCCACTGATACCTGTTCTTCTTCAAAATCGCTGATGTTTTCATCCCGGTATCCTCCGATCAAGGTGAGTTCCCAGTCCCAGGAGAGAAAATGAGGGTCGTTGTAGAGTACGAAAAATCGTGGCTTCTTTTCCTTGATCAGGGCAATCATTCCTGCGGTTTTTTGTGTCCCGAAGAAGTTCCGTTCGAAGAGCCCCAAACCATAGGACGATCCGCTCCCTGTGGTCACGATTGGGACAGGAAAGAGTGTCCAACGATCTTCGAGATGAATCAAGAGGTCCACAAAATCTCCTTCGATGCTTTCCTTTAATGATACATTGCGGAAATTGCCATAGTTTTTAAGGCGACGCTCCACAAGATCGCGTGTCTCCTTGGTCCAAGAGTCACCTTCTTTTACATTGACAATGTGACGAACGGCGCTGGTTCGCGTTCTCTTTAATCCCTCAATTGTGACCGAACGAACAGTGATGATTTTTTTATCTTGACCGGAAAAAAGCGTTGAGGAAAAAAGAAGGACACAAATAATCCAGATTGAAATAATTCTGGATTGAAAAGTCTGATTTTCCAACGTCTAATAATCTTTTTAAAATAATACTTCGGTTAATTCAATAATGCTATAGGAAAACTAGAGATAAATCAAGCCGTACCAACTGATCTGTTCCTTTATACGGCTCGAACTCAAACGGTAGCTGTCCCGGCGCATTTTATTTCTCCTTTGATTTTGAATTCAAATCCAATCCCTAGATAAGCTGCAATTGATTCTGAAATCTTTACTGTACAGCTTCCATTACTGCAATTTTATAGATATTATTCAATTTTTAACATACCTAGCACTTGACAAGACTTTCTGATACGCGTAGAATTAATTCGATAATTATCGAATTAAAAATGGGAGCATGGAAAATGGAGGAATTAGGTGCTGAACTTCTCGAATTTTTCAAGGCCTTGGCTGATGCTAACCGCTTGAAGATAATCGGTTTGCTGGCGCAGGGTGATTATGCTGTCGAGCAGTTAGCCGAAATGTTGAATCGGCGTCCCTCGACTGTCTCTCACCACCTGAGCAAATTATCTAAGGCTGGACTTGTGAGTGCCCGTCCTGAGAGTTATTACAATACCTATCATCTCGAGACCGATGTGCTGGATGCAATGTCTCAGCGACTGCTAGCGCATGAGATTATCCCGCTTGTTAGTGCTGATGTTGATATGGACGCTTACGACCGAAAAGTGCTTAATACCTTCTGTGATGCCGAGGGACGAATTATAGAACTCCCGATGCAGAGAAAGAAGTTCGAAGTATTATTGCGACATGTGTCAAAGGCTTTTAAACCGGGAAAGCGGTATAAAGAAAAGGTCGTCAATGAAATGCTGTCTTTCTACTTTGATGATACGAC
>Ga0180431_10008786_pt1 | contig 11536 bp, 9 predicted proteins | sample SS_ome_11_FD_132459 | JGI IMG/M metagenome (GOLD analysis project Ga0180431, IMG submission 132459) | Hypersaline lake sediment archaeal communities from the Salton Sea, California, USA - SS_1_MS_1 metaG | ecosystem: Environmental > Aquatic > Non-marine Saline and Alkaline > Hypersaline >...
CCAAATGATACATCAGGTCGAATGGCCCCTTTTTCTTTGTTATATTTGTCGTCGGGCGAATAACTCTAAAACTGCGGAGGATAATCATGGAATCATCGATGCATATCACAACACAATCCCGCAGAGACTTCATGAAAACATGGATGATCACGGTTTCTCTGCTTCCCTTTAAATATGATGATTTATTTGCTTTGTATAGACAAACGACAAATAAAAAAGAGTCCTCGGATTTTCATTATAAGTATAAAACCCTATCTGTCGATCACTTGAGAGAGCTGCAGGAAGATATCGAGAAACTGAAACGCGAAGGCAAGCTCAGCGACAACGAAGTCTACCGGAGTTATATTGATAATAAAGACCATCGCCTTCCCGAAGATTTCCCCAACGCTAAATCCATCATCGTCATGGCAATATCTACTCGACTCATGTTCGTGAATTTTCATTGGAACAGGAAAAAGCATGAAATCATGATACCTCCCCAGTATTACGATGATGGCATATCCCTTGAAAACATACAAAATACGATCCATAAAAAAATTATCAAAGAGCCCGGATATAAAGTCGTAAGGGCAAAAAAAATTCTTTTAAAACGACTGGCCGTACGGAGCGGTCTCGGCAGCTACGGCAGGAACAATCTCTGTTTTGTGGAAGGAATGGGTAGTTATATCACACTGTATGCCTTTTATACGGATTATAAATTTGAGGAAGATCACTGGCATGGTGTGAGAATGCTGGATAACTGCAAACCCTGCAGACTATGCGTGAAACAATGTCCGACCGAGGCTATTTCTATGCGGAATTTTGTGATCGACGTAGGTAGATGCATTCCTCTGTATAATGAGGTCGAAGGGGATTTCCCAAAGTGGATTCATCGGAAAGCACATAATGCCTTGATGGGCTGCATGATGTGTCAATTGCATTGCCCGGCGAATCACGACGCTTATAAACTGGCGGGCAGGCTCGAAGACGTCACTGAAGAAGAAACCCGGAAGGTTTTAAACGGAACACCGGATGAAAAAACGCTGGAATCATTATCCAAAAAACTCAGAGGATTCTATCCCGCGAGTTCGAACGATCATTTTCCTGTTTTTACGAGGAATCTCCGTGTCTTAATCGGATAACCAACACGACTCAACCGACAATCCCCGGTTATATTTATCCGGTAACGGATGCACAGACAGACTAGTCCGCATTAGAATATCGGGCGTTGTTCTTTTCGGATTTAAGACTTGTTCCGCCCAGTCCCATCGCTCCCTTCATATCCTCCATCAAATACATTATTCAAAAATAACATCCATTTTTTTCCTTGATATTTTAACTCCATTTTCGTAGTATGTATCGATTCTTTGCGGACAGAATCCTATGAATTTACAAATATAAGACATCGACGAAAACGAGGAGGAACTCATGAAAACAAAACGCTTCCTATTCATAGTGGTTGTTCTGCTGCTCATCGGATCGGCCCAGTATCACGCTGTTTTTGCTCAAGGGAGCGGTCCGTGTATGTCCGATCAGGAGCAATACGCACTGGACGGTTGTACTGTGGTCATCGTCGGGAAGAAAGCCTCTGCCGACGGATCGATCATCACCACTCACACCTGCGACTGTGGTGTTTGTGACTGGACCTGGCGCTATAAACCCCCGGTAGATCACGAACCAGGATCCAAGCGAAAAATCTACTGGATCGCGCAGTTCATCACGACGCCGCCGGCAAAGGGATACCATTGGGATACCATCGAGAGCAGATTCAACGGGTTGGAGATCGATCAAGTGCCGCACACGTACGGGTATCTCCACGGTATGTTCGGCTACATCAACGACAACCAGGTGGCCATCGGCGAATCCACCATCGGATGCCAAAGACAGATGCGAAACAACACGCCGACTCCCAAGTTCGACATCACCATGCTCACCCACATCGCCATGGAACGGGCCACAACGGCCCGGAATGCCATCCAGATCATGGGCGATCTGGCAACTCAGCACGGGTACGGCAACACCGATACGGGTGAAATGCTGGCCGTCTCCGATCGCGACGAGGTTTGGATATTCGAAATCATGCCCGTGGGTCCGCTATGGACTCCAGAGACAGGAAAACCGGGGGCCGTGTGGTGCGCCCAGCGTGTACCCGACGATCACGTGAGCGTCTGCCCCAACGAATCTCGCATCGGGGAAATCGATCTCGACGACAAAGACAACTTCATGGCCTCAGAGAACGTTATTTCCTGTGCCGTGGAAATGGGTTTGTACGACCCTGACAGCGGCAAGCCCTTCAGCTGGAAGCATGCATACTCACCCGGCGAGTACAGCGTAGCCAGCTCGGGTGGTTCTCGTGGACGCATGTGGCGCTTTTTTGACCTAGTGGCACCCTCCAAGAAATTCAGTCCTGAAACCCCCAACATGGATTTCCCCTTCTCCGTGAAGCCGGACAAAAAATACTCCGTAGCCGAAGTCATCAATATGCTGAGGGATAATTTTGAGGGCACACCTTATTATACGGCCCGGGGGCTCCAGGGCGGACCGTTTCAGAATCCCAACCTCCTGCCCTATGGATTCACGGTGGATAGTGTGCGATACAACACGCCGCGCAGTATCGGCATGAACCGATCGGAATACACGACGGTCATCCAGGTCAGAGACTGGCTGCCCAATCCCATCGGCGGCCTCGTGTGGATCAGCTTCGGCTCTCAGAACACCAACTGTTTCATGCCCTTCTATCAAGGCGTTACGCGCATTCCGAAATCTTTCGAGCACGGCGACCACTGGGAGTTCGACCGCAGCGTAGCCCGCTGGGCCTTCGACTACGTCGATTTCCACTCGTACGTGATGTACTCGTATGCCATTCAGGATGTCCGTCAAGCCCAGAAGAAATGGGAACTGGGAGCCATCGAACGTACCGACGATATCGACGCCAAAGCCATGGAACTCTATAAAGAATCGCCCGAAAAAGCCAGCGCCTACCTGACCGAATACTGCAACGACAACGCCGATCTCGTGGTCAATACCTGGTGGAAATTGGGCGATGACCTGCTCGTCAAGTACAATCACCTGTGGATTTACGACGCAAAAGACAGAAGCCGAAACCAGCCGGAGTACCCGGACTGGTGGCTCCGGGAGCTGGTGAAGTACAACAAGCTGGAGCCGGCACCCCCGGAAGACAGACATTAATCGACATCCAAAATACGGATACAGCATAAAATCATAAGGAGGATTAGACAATGAAACGGACATCCAGATATTATATCTTAGGGGCCCTGTGTTTCATTCCGGTCTTCGCGCTCATATCTCTGGCAAGTACACAAGCCGATACGCCAAAAGCCAACCTGCCGGTCCTCACGACATCGGCAGGCCAGAGCGCAGACATCAACACCATCAACGTGATTATGGAACAAGCGGGTGTGGGTTACGATTACTGCGACATCCCCACCGTCGATATGATGAAAGACGGCGTCGGCCTGGGCGACAGAGAGTCTGGCGAAGGGTTTCACGTGGAAATCATGACCGACTTGGAAGCGCATAAAAAAGGCACCGCGTTTAAGACGATTGTTTTCGCCATCGGCGCCAGCCTGAAGGGCATGGGAGCATCGGGTCTCACCGTGGAGGACGAACTCAAGCGTCTCAAGAGTTTGATCAATTACTGCCAGGAGAATGACATATTCATCATTGCCATTCATGCCGGCGGCGAATCCAAGCGGGGTGCCCCGGGGAGTGACAACGAGAGAATGATCGACGCCATTGCGCCCTTTGCCAACTATATGATCGTTGTAGAGGACAGTAACAAAGACGGGCGTTTCACCAAGATCGCCAAGGAAAAAAATATTCCGCTAAACGAAGTCAAGTATGCCCTGGGTATCGTGGAATTGATGAAAAAGGTGTTCCTGTAAACGTTCATAACACCGATCTACGCTATATGTCACCGTGCGACGCACTCGACGAGTGCGTCGCATATCTGATCTTAAATCGGATGGAATAAAACTGAGAAGATACAATGGCAATTCAAATCGGAATCATCCTCGTTGTGATGGTAGCGGCCTATGCGCTGGGTGCCTGGAAAAAACTGTCCGTCGAGCTCTGCATGGCTTCTTCGGCCATAGCCGGCGGCCTGGCCGGTGCGTTCGTGAAAACACCTCCCATCAGTAACCTGGCAAGACATCTTGTAGAAGGCATGTTCACCTACCTGGACGTCATGCTGCTGTTCGTCGCTGCTACTATTTTCATCAAAATCATCGCGGAGTCCGGAGGCGTAAATTACGTCGTCCAGGGCATCATCAAGGCATTCTATAACCTCCGCGTCGTCGCCTTGCTCCTCATCATGGTCGTTGTCCTCATCCCCGGAGCCCTTACCGGTGCGGGTAGTGTGTCCATCCTGACTGTCGGAGCTCCCTGTGCTCTGGCTTTGGGATATCTGGGCATTTCCAAAAAACGGGTTGCTGCCATTCTCTTCATCATCGCCGGACTGAGTGCCGCAGCACCTCCGGTTAACATCTGGGCCATGATCATCTCTGCCGGCACGGCCATCCCCTACGTGGGCTTTGAACTTCCCCTGGGCATTCCCGTCCTATTCATCGGTACGTTCACCATCCTGTTTCTCGGATGGAAACGGGAGAATAAAATGGCCCTGGAAGACGTGCTCAAAGAAATGCCCCAGGTGCCTGAGGGCATGCGATGGTGGCGTGTCCTCCTGCCGTTTCTGGTTTTTTTCGGTTTGGTGGTCGTCACCCGGATTTGGCCTTTCTCCATCCCCATGATGGGGCTTCCCTTGCAATTCACCATCGCCGCTATCGTGGCCTTCCTGGTAAGTCCGAAAAAAATAAACGTGCTCACCGTTTCGAGAGATACGGTAAAAATTCTCCTGCCTCTCCTGGCCACCATGGCCGTCGTGGGGTCCCTGCAGCAGGTTATGACCGTCACCGGTGTTCGCGGTCTGATCTCTTACGTGGTTATCAGCACACCACTGGTCCTGCTATATCTCCTGCTCATCTTTCTCATACCTGCATCGGAAGGCGTGCTGACCTACGGAGGGGCTGCCATCATCGGCATTCCCCTGGTCTGGTTCTTGGATTCCATCGGCCTTCACGCCACCGTGGCCATTGCCGGGCTGAGCCTCATCTGGCCTCTGGGCGACGGGCTTCCTCCCACAGCCCTCATCGGCAGGCTTACTGTCATGATGACGGACTACAAAGGATCCTATTGGTCGTTCCTCAGGCAGACCTGGCTACCCTGGATCGTGATTACCGTGGTCGGTATTCTCATGATCCTGTTCAGTGCCAAACTGAGTTTTCTCGTTCAATGGAGCATGTAACATAGCATTCGAGGGATAAAAATGCCTATCATTATGATTATATACTACGTCATCAGCGTGTTCATAGCGGGTCTTCTTGTCTGGAATTTTATCCGCGAAAGAGATGACATACAGAGGATGCTTCTATACCTGATCGTCCTCATCCCGTTCGTTCTAAGAATACTGCGCATCCGTTAGGAAATCGAGGAGAATAAGATGTCTCGCTATTGGATAATAAAATCGATACTCGTGGTGATCGTGGCGGCGATCATGGTAGTCTCCGGTATTCAGTTCTATCGCCACAGACACTACCAACTTCCCATCGTGGCCGGCCCGGGTGTGACGAAAGTCGGCAGGCTGAGCGATTATTGTGAAAACCTGAAGGGCACAGCGGGCGATACCTACGTCTTCTATATGGAGGGGAAAGAAGAGGGGGGCAAGCTCCTGATGATGGGAAACACCCATTCCAACGAACCTGCTGCCATCCTGTCCGCACTCGTATTCATCGAGAACGCTGTCGTCGATAAAGGCACCCTGATCATCATTCCCCAGTTCAACAACAGCGGAAGCCGGAACACCAAACCCGGGGATGGATATCCTCTGTTTTTCGAGATACCCACTTCGTGGGGGAGTAAAAAATTTCGTATGGGAAACCGGAACGCAGCACCCCTGGATCAGTGGCCTGATCCCGCCGTGTATATTCACTACCCTGACCGGCAGCTCCTTTCTTTCCTGGATGTCAGGAACACCAACCGGACATGGCCGGGCCGGCCCAACGGTGCCTTGATGGAAAGGGTCACGTATGCGGCCATGGAGATCATGCGGAACGAGAACGTGGACATCGCCGTCGATGTTCATGGCGCCGAAACCATGTTCCCAGTCACCAACTGTATCGTAGCTCCCGACAAATCGATGCGGATTGCCACGATGGTCTCGTTGACCGTTCAGGCCATGGAAGGATTCAAGAATCACGTAGAACCTTCCCCGCAAGGATTCCGCGGACTCTCCCACCGTGAAATAGGGGATTTCGCAGAGACCATGCCTTTCCTCCTGGAGGCCCCGATTCCCTTTCTCGACCAGCCCACGGGACCCAAGACCGTCGATCTGTTGCTGGACGGAAAAGATCCCTTTCTCCTGAGCCTCGCCAAGCAGAAAAAGTTGTTCGTTCCGTACGACGAATCGGGCTGGCCGATGAAAAAACGTGTAGGACAACACTGCTCGGTCATCCTGGAGATCATGCGTCAATTTTCCATGAGAGACCCGGAACATGCCATAAGCGTGAGCAACGTCCCCCGGTACAACGATCTTGTGGAGAATGATGTGGGATATTACTATCACGATCCGAAAAAGGCACCCGAGAAGAGCATCTACTACAATTAGATCGTCGCTGGCATACGGCGCATGAAGAACATGGTGCTTTTTATACCGTCGCAGGGTCGTCTCCGATGATGAGGGATCACACGTGTTCGCGCTCGTTGGATAAGACATCATAGCGTTGACATAAAATCAACGGCAGGGACGCATTGGCCGACTGATATACCGCATCATTCAAAACAATCCTTGTCACGGCAAACCGAGGGAGTACTCTGTCGAGGGAGTTTGTTTACAATCTGACACGACATTTTTGAGATCCATGCCTTCACTGCATCGTACATCCTACACCACCATGCCTCGCGCTTCATGTGAACAACGCCAACTTTAGAGAGCAGGACAATAAAGTCGCGAGGTAATCACGTAAAAATGACACCTTGTCCACAAGCAGGATCATCTCCAATGCTATCCTTGAATAAAACTCTTTTACATATACGTCTATGATGACCGGGATGAAACTGTCATGATGAAAATCGGCGAGAACGACGACGATAACGTAAAACCATCGGGAGAATGATGATGACCATCGGCAAGACCTCTTACCGATTGGCTTTCCTGATTTATCTTTCTTTTGTCGGATCTGTTTTTTCCCAGAAGACGATCCGTGTCGGGGAAGTCACCGCCAGTCCGGGCGAGAAGCGGTCTGGATTCATACGCGTGCCCGCAGGAGACGACGGGCCCGCCGTCTCCATCCCAGTTACCGTCATCAACGGGACGCAGGCAGGACCGGTCCTGGCTCTGACGGCCGGCGTACACGGCTACGAGTACCCGCCCATTCTGGCCCTTCAGAGGCTGAGTCGGCAATTGAATCCCTCTGAATTGGCGGGCACGGTGATCCTGGTTCATATCGTCAACCCGCCTTCGTTCCTTCAACGGACGACGTACTACAACCCCTACGACGGGAAGAATCAAAACCGGGCTTTCCCCGGCAGGATAGACGGCACCATGACTCAGAGGATCGCCCATCGGATATCCGAAGAGGTCATCGATCCGTGCGACGTGCTCATCGACAACCATGGCGGCGATAGCAACGAAGACCTGACCACGTACCTCTACTGCACAGAGATAGGCCGGCCAGACGTGGATACGAGAACCCGGGAGCTGGCTGTCAACTACGGGTTTAAAATGATCATCCGTCAAAGGATAAATGCGGACGATCCCGGCGCCACCTGGTGTGCTCACTCGGCCCTGTTCAAGGGGAAGCCTGCCCTCACCGTCGAATCGGGCCGGCTGGGCAGGACCGACGAAGCAGACATTATCGCCATCTTCCGGGGAACCATCAACACCATGAAATTTCTGAATATGATCCCCGGGGAACCGGAGCGTATGTTCGACCCCATCTGGGTCACTGGAACAACGTATATCCGGTCCGAACATCAAGGATTGTTCTACCCGCTGGTCAAAGGAGGCCAGCACGTCGAGGCGGGTGAGATGGTGGGCTATCTGACCGATTTCTTCGGGAACGTCATCCAGAAAGCCAATGCCCCTCATGCGGGCATCGTCATGTACGTCATCTCTACCCCTCCCATGAGCGTGGGCGAGCCCATGGCAAAAATCGGAAAATTTAAATAACACCGAACTGGAATACGAATCTTAGCAAAGGAGCGAACCAATGAAAAAGCGAGGGAATCCCATGACCGTGGCCATCTGTTTTTTCTTGCTGATAATCTGCACGGCTCAGGCATCTCCTGGGATCGGGAAAGACGATGTTCTTCCTCCCGACATTCTTCCCATCGTCATACTGGAAGGGCCTGATTACGAAATGGGTGTTCAGTACGGCCGGCAAGCGGGCCATTACATCGAGAAAAATAAAGCAGCCGCATGGGCTTCGGCTCTCCAGCAGTACGACCGCGAGACGGTCATACGCACCCTCAAGGCGAATCAGCATTATATACAGGAATATACGCCAGAATGCATCGACATCATGAAAGGGATTGCCGACGGCGCCGCGGCTGCGGGCTACGACGTGACCTACGTCGATATCATGCTTTTGAACTGCACACTGCCCAAGCCCGAGACATCCATGTATCCACAAGGTGCGGAAGACGATTCCCTGCCCCCCAAGAAGGGCTGCTCCGTCTGCTCTGCCTGGGGTATGGCGACGAAAAACGGCCGTCTTATCGGAATGGACACGCTGGACGGCGGCCCGGAGGCCATGTACGGCGTGATCATCGTGGCGTTCCCCGATGATGGGAATGCCTACATCTGCGGCGCCAGCGCCGGCGAGGTCGGCGACCACTTCCTAATGAACAACAAGGGTTTGATGATCGGCAACAGCGGAGGCGGCGGTTCCCCCCGCGACATCGACAACAACTATGGCCTGGCCTGGTCCTGCTCCCTCCCCCACCTGGTCCGGTATGCCGGCAGTGCCCAACAGGCCAGGGACATGGTCATGCCCTGGCAGATCAATATCCCAGAAAATTTCCATTTCGTGGACGTGAAGGGCAACGCCTTTGTCGTGGAGAAGACCGCCGCGGTCCAGGCCGTTCGAAAACCGGGCGACTTCGGTGAAAAAGACTTCCTGTTTTCCACGAACAATTACCTTCATGAGACGATGAAAGTCACCAAAGAGGGCGACTTTATACAGCAACACGGCGGATACGGGGCGTACGCCGCGCCGCGCAATCGGGTGCTCTGGGATATGCTCCACAACTACCACGGCCATGTGGACGTGGAGTTCATCAAGATGATCCTGCGCTTTCCGGGCAACCCTCCTCCCTACGCACCCGAAGACGGCTGGGACGCCAAGATTTGCCGGCCCACCAATTCGTGGATTTCGGTGATCCTTCCCCATGACGGCAACGAAGGCATCGCCCACATCTGTACGGGCCCGGCCGGTCGGGTTATCCATGCATCCACAGCCTCCGACGGTTCTGAAATGCGGTCGACGTATCAGCATGTACACGGCACCCACACGTTTTTCCGGCTTCGCCTGGCAGAGGCACCCAAGGCTGTGGTGGAGCAGACGAAAAGTGACGCCAAGGATGATATCGCCACGGCCTACAACGTGTTCATGCAGATGAGGATGAACGACGCCGGCTATGCCTTCTTGGAAGACCTGTATGCTCTGGCCAATACCGAGTACTTCAGGGGTTGCGACGCCCTGAACAATGCCCTGCTTTCCAGCGGGGACAATGCTATTGCTTCGTTTTCCAAAGCGGCCACGGCGTTCACGCGGTCTCAAGCCCATGCCATGCAGGTGTATGAAGCCCTTGTTCCCCCTGCCACGAGTCCTTCTGATTTAGGGCTCAGGCCCTTCGGGGGCGACTGGGCCCAATGGGAGACCCGTGTGGGAAAAGCCGAATAGCATGGACTGAGTGACAATGCTTTAAGCCGTCAGATCGTCGATTCTCGACCGTCTAAACACCACGGACAGACCTTCGTTTACCATCAGCCTGGCCCTTTCATCCCTGCCCGTTGGGTGAGGACAGCGACCGGATTCATACCAGACGTATCCGTTTCTAGTACCGCATACTTCCTCTGCTATTAACGATTTTCGAGGTACGACGAAATAGCTGCCGTATACGTCTCCGCGATTCCCTTCATCCGTCGAATCTGCACGAATAACAATTTTTGAGGGTGTCCTCAGGGGATAAACGTCCTGATGTTGGAGGACAACGACGCCAGACCGGAAGGCGTCCCAGTTTCATTCGTGATGCAGAAACAGCGTCGAATCTTTCTTTGACAGAATGAAGCAAAGACATCGGAGACAGGTTATTAAAAAATAGATAGAGATGCGGCCAAGTGATTTCACATTCCAAGAATCAAGCAGCACGTCTTGAAATAATCGACACCTTGGACCGTCAAATCGATATATTCGATATCACGAACAAAGAAAGCGTGAAATGGAATCCGAAAAACCAATCAAATGGAATTTACCTGTATCGAATAACAACCGACTCGCATACAGAGATAAAGAAAAATAATAGGACGTGAACAAAATACGTATACGATATGAAAAAACAGGAGATCATTACCTTGAAGAGATTACTCCGCCAGATAAGTCCGGTCTTGCTCTTCTTTGTCGCGGGCATTTTTTACTGGCAGTGTACGGAAAATCCTTTTTCCTTCAGGGATGAAATATCGACGAATACAATCCGTGGACGCGTGGAACTCAGCGATCACGCAAGCCCCGACAACATCCTGGTTTGGCTTGGTGCCTTTGACAGGAGCACACGAACCGATGAGAACGGCGACTTTTCACTCTCTTTGCCATCATCGTCGGCTCGTCCCGAAGGGGGTATCGATGGTATCTATAACCTGTACTTCTACGCTGCCAACTACCGAATCGATTCCGTGCAAATCCCTATTTTCAACGGAAACGTGCAGTACTCAAATGACATATTCAACGACCGAGGGGAACTCTACCAAACAATACGCTTATCCAAAATACTGGATATCCATGCCACCATCGATCCCGTCTCCATACAGAGGGGTTATTCGTATAATATCGACATTACATTCAAAGTCCAGGCACCAAATAACAAGGTGTTCGTAAAAAGCAGTTTCAGCAAACCGCTATTCAAAGGCGATCCCCAGTATATGGTCGGTTTTTTAAAACAATTGAACGATGACAATCCCATCATTCAATCCGTTTACCGGAAGGACAGGGGATTCCGAACCGTCGAGTTCGAAATAGGCTTTCAATCGGTAGAACTATTGCCCCTGGGGATTATCGAGGAGCCCGGGCGACTCCCACCGGGCACTTATGAGGTGATTCCTTACCTGGTGGTGCATCAAGCTGACCTGCCCGAAGGCTTGATGAGAAGTCTAGGCGAAAATGTAGAACAGTTTCATCCGGATTTTTTAAAAATACCTCTAAAGATAAAGAATAATCGATTTCGTGTGTTGTGACCCATGATAAATGAAGGACGATGGACCCGG
>Ga0180431_10008788_pt1 | contig 11534 bp, 10 predicted proteins | sample SS_ome_11_FD_132459 | JGI IMG/M metagenome (GOLD analysis project Ga0180431, IMG submission 132459) | Hypersaline lake sediment archaeal communities from the Salton Sea, California, USA - SS_1_MS_1 metaG | ecosystem: Environmental > Aquatic > Non-marine Saline and Alkaline > Hypersaline >...
ACCGGGGCAGGGACGATGGATTGACGGAAGGACAGTTTGTCCTGGGCCAACACAGTATCGTTGGAACTGTATCCGAACTTGATTCCCGGACAGCTCGGGTCTGCCTGGTTACGGACTTCAATTCCAGGATGGCGGTAGTGATAGGAAAATCAAATCTGCAGGGCATAATGCAGGGCAAAGGCAATTGTCTGGCCAAGATTATACTGCTGTCGGTAAAGCATAAAATAAAGGTTGGTGATATTGTTTATGTTCGAAAAAAACCCGGTTTTCTGGATGTCCCGCTGATAGCAGGGACGGTGGAGAAGTGCAAAGCGGATAATGAAAATCCTCTGCTTTGGGATATAACAATCAGGCCGGCATGTGATATACAAAGACTAAACAGTGTAGTCGTGCTTGTAATGAATTCACAGCAGCAGAATCAGACCGGGCAGCCGGCAGGTTCTTAGGTGGTAAAGGAAAAAACTAAACTATTTTTACAATCGATAAGGAGAATTAAGATGGAACGTTATCCTATGAGTTATTCCGGCAGACGAAAACGCCGAAGCAGAAAATGGACATACATTATTTCAGCACTGCTGATTATTCTTGCACTGAAAATCTTCACCGGCGGTTCTGAGCCTGCTTCTGTTGTTGGCAATGTTGGCGAATTCAGCAGCTCTATAGACAGCACTGAAACAGAGAACAATGCGGTACTGACCCCTGCCAGGCCTGTACAGGAGGCGAGCTTTGATGAAATTCCGGCCTCACTTTCCAAATCCAACCGCAAATTGAACACGGTTATTGATGATATTACAGATTGCATCAATGCAAAGCCTCCGCGGATTATAGAAGCACGTGACAAGCTGAACAAAATGTTGTCGACGCCTATGAGTAAACAGCAGCTGGCGCTTGTTAAAAAACAAATCTCAGAGATTTCGAATACATGGCTGTTCAGCAGGACCGTCTTCCCAGAGGATACGCTCTGCGGCAATTATAAGGTCAAATTGGCAGACCGATTTGCAGTTCTTGGTAAGAAGTTTAAGGTGCCATACGAAACTCTTATGCGCATTAACAAAATCAGCAACCCCAAAGCTCTGCGGGCGGGAGACACGATAAAAATTATTAACGGCCCGTTCCATTGCAAAATATATCGTTCGACTTTTACAATGGATTTGTATCTTCAGGACACGTTCATACGCACTTTTTCTGTAGGCCTTGGCAAGCCCGGTATGGAAACTCCAACAGGCTCTTGGGTGGTTAAGACCGGCGGTAAATTGATTTCGCCTACCTGGACCGACCCGGCTACCGGTAAAACATACGAGGCAAAGAATCCTAATTACCCTTTAGGAGCAAGATGGATAGGGCTCGAAGGTATCAAAGGTGCCGCTAAAGACAGGACCGGATTTGCGCTTCATGGTACGAAAAATGCAGAGCAAATAGGTACTGCGGGGTCACAGGGATGTATTCGCCTTTACAATAATGATGTTATACTGCTGTATGATTTGCTTATGCCCGGTGTATCGCAGGTGATAGTCGTCGAATAGAATGATGAAGTGTTTTAAGGCCCGAACCGTATTTGAAGAAGCAGGTGACTACCTGTGGTAATCTTAAGAAGTGTCCTTGGCGTATAAAATATGGTTCGTATGTTCGAATGGTCACCAGTTCTGGCTGAACCCTAACTTACAGCCGTTTTTCATTTCACGTCGTAAAAGTTGGCCTGATTTTCTTTTCCCCCTGGCCCTATAAAAACTCCACCGTCTCCGCTAAAAGCCCGTAAATGGTCTTTTGCGCACCGTTTTGCAGTTATATACTTGAATTGAAAGACTCTTTCTGGTATAATTCTATACATAGTTCAAAGATGGGGGCTGCAATATCGACAAGCTTTATATTATAGAAGTGTAGTAAATTTCTTCGAAGGGGGACGTTTGATGAAAAAGGCTAAGGCCAAAAGTTTTTGCAGTCTTTTTGCAAATTCAAAGCCCGCTCTCACTATGATTTTTCTCGTAACAATTATTTGTGTCCTCGCTTATATCGTCGGTACGAGCTATGCAAATGGTAACAGCCGAATGGCTTTACTCAGCAGTGCCGTCCTCAAACACGATATAAAGCCTTTAGTGAGCTTCGGCTGCGAGGGCACTGATGAATGGCAAACTGTACGAATGCGTGTAACCGCATATTGCCCCTGCCCAAAATGCTGCGGCAAATATTCAGATGGTATAACAGCAAGTGGCCGCAAAATACGACCGGGAGACTCCTTTGTTGCCGCTGACAAAAAATACCCGTTTGGGACCGAAATGATTGTCCCCGGCTACGGCAGCGGCGAGCCCGTAAAAGTCCTCGACAGGGGAGGCGTCATTCGAGGAAACCGCCTTGACGTATTCTTCGAATCTCACGAGGACGCTCTAAAATGGGGCGTGAGAAACCTCGATGTTAAAGTTCGCAGCAAAACCTAAATCAAAAAAGTAATCAAGCCGGAAATACACATCAAACAATTTCCACCCTCTTTTTTTACTCGACTCAGTGCGGTGGTGTTAAGAAGGGCATTTATAGACTGCAACTAAATTCTATCCTACTTTTAGCAGTTCGTCCCATCTTGTCGTATATCTGCGAGAACGCCTTTTGAAATGAGTTCGCCAGGGCTGATTCAATCCCTCTGCAGCCCAGCGTAAACTCGCCTCCGGGAGTTTAGCTTTTACAATATCTATAGTCTGCATAAGTCTCTGCGATTTTTGCCGGTCAACTTCATCGAAAAATGTAAGCTGTGTTTTACTTCGCAGCTCAAGACCGGTAAGTAGCACCCCGGCCTTCTTAAAACTGCAGCCCTTTCGGTACAATTGCTCAACCGCTTTGATTGCGTAAGAAATCAATTCCGGAGTATAACTTGTCGGGCATGGCAGTTTGATTGTCTCTGAATTGAAGTATCTTTTCCGCTTATCAAAGTAACTGGTTCTGACAAAAACCGTTAAAATGTTGGCAACAAGTTTATGCCGCCTCAATTTTTCACCAGCCCTTACTGCATAAGTAGCGACCGCTTCCTTAAGTTCGTCAATGGATTCGACAGATTTGCCGAATGAGCGTGATACGGCGATTGATTTCTTGGCTGGCGGATTTTCTTCAAGCCCATAGCAGCAAATACCTCTTAATTCATAAACAGTTCTTACTCCCGTAACGCCGAACCTGCTTCTTATCCATTCGATGTTGGCATTTTTTAGAGCAAGGGCTGTTTTTATTCCGACTTTTCTTAATTTCCGTGCGTTCCTATAACCTACGCCCCATACATCTTCAACCGCTGTTTTTTCCAGCAGATTATCAAGGGCAGCGGATTCTTTTAGATAAAAAACGCCTTCTGCTTGCGGTGTTTTCTTGGCGATTCTATTAGCTATCTTTGCAAGTGTTTTGGTAGATGCCACCCCTATAGAAACAGGCATACCCGTCCATTGCTTAACAGTCTTTTGTATTTTTCGCCCATAATCTGTCAATGGGCAGGCAAAACCGGCAAGGTTTAGAAAAGCCTCATCGATTGAGTAGACCTCTATATCAGGTGTAAAGGTTGATAAAGTCTGCATTACGCGATTGGACATATCTGCATAGAGGGCATAATTTGAAGAAAAAACTTCAACGCCGTTCTTTTCTATAATATCTTTTACCTTAAAGGCGGCAACTCCCATCCCAATCCCCAGTGCTTTGGCCTCGTTAGACCTTGCGACGACACAGCCATCGTTATTGGATAATACAACTATCGGCCTGCCCTCTAATATGGGATTAAATACCCTCTCGCAGGAGGCATAGAAATTATTACAATCAACAAGTGCAAATATCTCTTTCATAGTTCGTGGATAACGCTGGTAACAACACCCCATACTTCAAATTCTGCTTCCGGCTGTATTTCCTGGCTGGAAAAATCGGCATTTTCCGACTCTAAAGTTATCTTCTTTTTTCGTATCCTGATTCTTTTAACCGTAAGCTCGCCATTGATATTGGCAATCACAACTTTCTTGTCTACAGGTTCGACCGAGCGGTCTACCACTAAAAGGTCTCCCGAATGGATTCCCGCACCAACCATTGAATCGCCCGCAACCCTGACGAAATACGTGGCTGCCGGATTTTTAATCAGATACTTGTTCAGGTCCAGCTTTTCTTCTTTGTAGTCATCTGCCGGTGAAGGAAACCCGGCGGGAACGTTGGCTATAAATAACGGCTGGCTGCGCTTCGTCGTTCGGTCCGGGCTGTAAATTATCTCAACTTTGGTTTCCATAACACCATTATAGCCTATCATATAAGGGTTATTCTAATCCAATTTTTCAACCCCTTTTGAAATTGGTTAAGCAGAATGCCATTTCGGCAGATTTTTTTGCAAAAATGACATTGACCGGACAGTTTAAATTTTCTTTTTATATTCGCAAGTCCTTATAATATAAATATTTAGCAACTTAAACGCAAGGCTGGCACAGGACTTGCTTACCATCCTAATGGATATGAAAAAAGTTAACACCGAAAAGAAAAAAGAAAGGCAGGTGAGTAAAATGGTGCTCTACAATATAATCCCAGGAAAGAAAAATAATGAGCTCAGAGTCAGAAGATTTTTCGATGAACCGTTCAATCTGATAAACGGCAGAATGGGCCGGCTCTTTGATGACTTCTTCGAAGGCTTTGGAACGGAAGTAGAAGTATTTTCTCCCCGTATGGATATCACCGAGAACGAGAAAGAGTTTCTTGTAACCGTTGAACTGCCCGGAGTAGCCAAAAAAGATGTACATCTGACACTTGAAAAAGACTATCTTACCATCGAAGGGCAAAAGAAAGAAGAACACCAGGAAAATGAAAAAGGATATACCCATATCGAGCGCTCATACGGTTCCTTCCGCAGGACTATACCTTTTTCCGCAGAGATAGAGCAAAACAAAGTAAAAGCCACATTTAAGAAAGGTGTTCTGACCGTAGAATTACCCAAGAGCAGAAAAGCTCAGAAAACAGCCAGGGATATACCGATTGACAACAACTAAGTAACAAGGCTGGCTTTGGAGAAGATATAATCGGCCTTCTAAGAAATTGGAAGGCCGGTTATTTTTATAATGCAATTTGCGAAAGTTTTGGATAAGCCTTCAAAAGCCCCTCTGGTACAGCCTGTTTTTGACCGCTCAGCAGCGCCTTTAACTCAAGTGCGTTGGCAAGCTCGGCGCCCCTGTAGTGATTATTGGTAACAACGATAAGCGATTCGTAACTCTCCGCTAACTTATCTATCCTTTCCTTTATCTGATTTAGCTCGGTATTATTGTAGTAATAATCGTAAGTCTCATCTCTGCCGGCCTTGCTGAACCACTTCTCTTCATTCCTGCCGTGCATCCGAAGATAACCATTTTTGCCTATGGTGCACTGCTGCATATCAAATGAGTTCCTGCCGGTAGGATAGTCCAGATTACATACTGTAACGCCAAGCCCGCTTAAAAAATCCAAAGCATCCTTCTTTTCCCAAGATTTATGTCTTACCTCTACAGTGAGTTTGAACTCATCGGAAAAATTCTTCACTATCTCCGATAAATGTCGGCGGTTGGCCTTATTGTCGCAATAGTCATATTTGAACTGGACAAGCAGCTGTTTCAATTTGCCTGCTGACAGAAGCGGCTCGAAGCCTTTGTGGAATTGCCTGACCAAACTTTCATCTATTTTCCCCTCGTGAGTAAAATCCCGATTAAGCTTTGCAGTAAAGAAAAACTCGGGCTTGGTCTTTGTTCTCTCCAGCCAGGATTCGCTGTTCCTCTCAACAGGTGGTCTATAAAAAGTGCTGTTAATCTCAATACAGTCAACAAAGCCGCTGACATATCTCAGCTGGTCCATCCCGCTGCTTGTATAGACGATTTCCTTCCAGTCCGGGTACGACCAGCCCGCAATTCCGATATAAATCTTACCAGCCATAAAACCTCACCAAACCATTTTAACCTTCATCCTGCGAACCTCAATATAAAGTTTAGGCCGGCTCCTTATTAAAAGACTAAGAGCCTCAGAATATCAGCACTTGAAAAGCCGTTTATAGGGGTTTTTCAATGGCTTTTAGCAATTTTATAATTGGATTTTCTCATATCCATCAAATATTTGTTATACTTTAATTAGGTGGTAATATGTCTTCGGGGGATTTAAAAAAGCAGCCCAAGCGATTCTTAAGAAGGAACAAGCCGACCCCTTGCAGAAAAGGTACAAGCAGGGAAGAACTATTCATAGCGTTTATTATTTTGGCGGTGGGAGCAATTATTATCACGCTTATATTGATATAAAGAGATGATGCCCCACATACCCTGTCTTTCCCTCTGCTTATCTTTTTCACCACGCCATTTTAACTATTGCCTTACTTATTCTTTTTGCTCGTCCTTTGGCTTGCGTACGTTTTGAACTTTCCTTCATAATCCTCCGCATACTTACACCACTCTTTCCGGTCCACTTCAGAGCCAAAGGGGTATGGCGGCATGGAACCCCACTCTCCACTACTCTGTCTATCTACGAACTTCTTTCGCAACTTTGCTATCAACGTAAACCCGTCGTTAATTTTGACATCAGCCTTTTCAATGTTCAAGAAGTCTTGATGCTTAGAATTATTCCGCGGTATTAACCAAAAATGCAACTGTGTGGAGGAGCTTTCGTTAAGAGAGGCTAAGTATACTTTTGCGCAATTTGGCAAGGCTTTGACCATCGCAATTGAGACATCTTCAATTAAGCTTATCAGCGATTTTGGTTCTGGGATTTCCCTTGTCTCGTCCCCTAAGAAATCAGGAGCCTTTTCCTTCGGGAATATAAAGACCTGTCCTTTAGAGTATACATCTCGGGCCAACTGTGCCTCCCATGAGCCGCACTCAGCTAAGACAAGAGTGTTTTCCTTCTCCTTATCCCACCTGAAAACCCATTTGACCTCTCCCTCTTTTGAGTCTGTATCAAGCATTCAGGACTCCTTTCTGATTCGCGCTTTGTAAGTTCGGAGTTACCTCACCATTTTAACGATTGCCTTGCTTATTGTTTTGGTCGCTTTTAAGCATTTTTATTTTTGCTTCGGTCTTATAGCTTCCAAATGTGCAACAATATCCCTTTCACAAAAATCCAGAATTTTTGTAAACTGGTCGCGTGCGTATCTTTCATTTAAGGCATACTCAAGGTGTTCAACAATTCCATACAGAAGTTCAACATTACCTCTACAAATTACTTTGAGAAAACAATCACCTATACAATTCTTGTTTTGATGCAATTCTAAAGCCGTTGTGAAATAATGTGAAACACGGCGGCGTGCTTCATTAACATCAGGATAAGCCGCTTCAATGTTTGTCATATCCTTGCGATTGTCGTTCCAATGTTTTATCATCGTGTTCCAATAATCAACATCTTTCTCTTTCTTTCTTTTCACCTCTTGCAGTTTTTTCAAGGCTTCGTGCATATCTTTAGACGAATAATCACGCAGCAAATTGGCAAATAGCTGACCTTGTACTGCACGTCTGGTTGCAACTGCTGACAAGCACGCCCCATAGGCAGCAATGGCTGCAAAGACGACGGCAATTTCAGGAATTACTTGCCATATTCCTTGCCATATTCCTTCCCATATTGCTTGCATTGCTTGCCATATTATTGTTGCTGTTTCTTCTCCCATAGTCGTTCTCCTTAAAAAGTCTTACAACCTTACCGCACTATTTTAACGATTGGCTTTCGTTTCCAAATCCCAACTGACATAGTTATACCCCAACAAATAGCCCCGTAAATGCGATAAATTGCCAAAAAAGAATCGCCAAAATACTTACAGAAATCGTGATTTTATTAGGGCGAACCAAATAAACTAACATCAACAATATAACAAAGAAAAACACCAAATAATCAATCCATCTGACCGTAAAGCCAGGAACAAACATACCCCTGAGAATATCAATCCAGGCATCTAAATAATTAAATGTTATATGACTAAAACTACGCTTCGTAGTTAAATAATACCAAAAAGTAAATATCAAAGAAGATAGAAGATATACGCCCGTAAGAATTACTATTCTTTCTATAAGAAGTCTTAACTTCAACATAAATTCACCCTTTTTAATCATAGCCAATGCCTCGTTCTTAATACTATTCACCGCACCATTTTAACGATTGCCTTGCTTATCTCCCCAGTCCATTTCAGACGGTATTCTCTCAAACTTCACGTGGTAATCATTGTATAAGATATTACAGCCATCGTAATTGTGATTTTCTAAACTTAGTTTCTCAACGCCTCCATATAGATTCCAACCATATTGACTTTCGAATAATAAAACCGTATCGGGCGATGAGTTCGGTTTACAATTTGGATTCATCGCATAACTGCATCGACCCTTTTTTGCAAAGGGCAATACAAGCATCGGCTCAGTCTTATGACCAACAAAAGGCCAATATAAAACTACCTTCGGACAAATAAGCTGTTCTTTCTTCACATAGCCGTTGTCCAAAAGCAAATCACACCACTTGTTCGCTGGTGGATACTGTCCATAATCGGTGTTGTATATTATTAATGCCTTTCCAATGTGGCTTAAATTCCTAGTACAGGAAAATCGCCCCCTGCCAACGTCGAGCAGAAGTTGGTTTTCGAGCCAGATGCCCAAACAGATAATGCTCAAAGCTGTTCCGACAATCGCAAATCCACCACCCCTTAGCATTCCGCTGTATTTCCTTATCTTAAAAAGTGCAATTGTACCGAAAGTAAAACCAAACAAAGCAGGCAGAAACGACATATTTCTATAAAAAATAACCGGTTTCGAAGCAGGTAACGCAAAGGATAAAGCGAAGGGTAGGACAAGGAAACCTAAAACAGCAAGTAGCACAGATGCTAATGCCAACTTTGAAGTTTTTGGTTTTTGCCCTTGTGTTTCAAATTCACTCACGCTATCTCCTTTCAAAAAGTTCTCACCCCACCATTGTAACTGTAAAATAGGACAAAGAAAACCATTTTCTGACTTTTCCTGAGTTTATTGAAGGACCCAGCCCGCTTGTCGCGGCGTAGCATCTGGCGAAGCCAGATAAACAACGAACTACCAATTTTGAACTAAAAGTGCGCAAAAAGCGCACTTTTTGACGCTTTTTGACGTTTTTTGCCATTTTCTTACTCTTTTTCCGCTGCCCACCTGCCTCCGGCCATAAAAATTTTCTCTTGACTATGAACAGCTTTTCATATATACAAACGATAGGAGACGTGCGGTTTTAATGTTTGTTTAGCTCATTATGAACGGGGCTGGTTTCCTCCCTCCTCCCTCCGCATCCAGCCTCGTTCTTTTTTATCCCCAAAATCACTTCGCCCCTGCGGCGCCCGAGCGGGACATCAGCCCCCGCTGCGCTTTAGCGGAATAGAATCAAATGCGCAGGTAGCCAATACCAAAAAACCAAATTTTTCAAATTTTTTTTACCTCTTTCCACACAACCACTTACAAACTTTAACTACCCCAAAATCTCCCAATTTTTCGCACCAAACGCGCAGGTTCGTCCAATTACGGGAGGCAAGTTTTTTACCCCCCCTTAAGGAGATTTAAAAATGACTAACAAACCTCAAGCCACAATTACCAATAAAAAACAAGCTCCGGCCAAGCCCTTCACTTATACAAGCGCACAAAAAGAATCAATTATGCAAAACAAACCCATTTTCCCAAATGACCAAATTAATGTAAGTAATTGTAAGAGAAAGGATTATGAGAATGCACCGCTTCCCAGACACCGGCAAAACAAACCCAATCAAACCCAATTTTTCACGTCTTTCATCTTACCTTATTTGCCCATTCACCCCAATCAAACCCAATCCCAAACCACCCCCCTTTGTCGCGGCCAAATCTCTGGCAAAGCCAGACGCAGCCTTTCCACAATTCTTGTCCGCCATCCTGTCCGTCGTAGCTTCAGCGAAGACGGAAGCTTTATGCACAGGCGGATTGATTTTGATTTTGCCGTAAGGCATCCTGTGGACTGCGGATTAACTTTTGACTTTATTACCGCCGATATATTCCGGCACAAGCTCTTTAATTTTCTGGGTTATTTCGTCATGATTCTGTCTTTGTGCGGTAGAAACCAGCTCTTTTATACTGTTACGCAGCTTTTCTCTATCCACTGGAATATTTTTCCATATCCCGATTTTCGGATGTCTTGTCAGCTGCATATCTTCACCTTTGATGGCCAATTCTTCAAAAAGCTTTTCCCCAGGCCGAGGCCCGGTATAAGTAATTTCAATATCTTCACCCGGCCGAAATCCGCTCAGTGTTATAAGTTCCCGCGCCAAATCCACAATCTTCACCGCCTCGCCCATATCGAGTACAAAAATTTCCCCGCCTTTTCCCATTGCCGCAGCCTGCAGCACAAGCTGGCTTGCTTCAGGTATGGTCATAAAGTACCGTTTCATCTCAGGATGGGTAACGGTTACCGGGCCGCCGCGGGCAATTTGATTTTTGAAGATGGGTACAACCGAGCCGTTCGAGCCGAGCACATTACCGAACCGAACAGTAACAAAGTGCGTTTGGCTGGTCCTGTTTAAGTCCTGAATATACATTTCGGCGACGCGTTTGGATGAGCCCATTAAACTGGTGGGGTTGACTGCTTTGTCGGTGCTTATCATTATAAAGTTCGCAGAGCCGTGATTGTCCGCGGCATCGGAAACAACTTTCGTACCGACAACGTTATTTTTAATACCTTCTCCCGGGTTGAGCTCCATTAAGGGCACATGCTTGTGAGCGGCAGAGTGGATTACAACCTCTGGTTTATACCTCTCGAAGATTTCCTCAACGCGTATTTTGTCAGTAATGTTGCAAATAATCGCTTTTATGGGAACCTGAGGAAATTGCATTTGCAGTTCCCGCTCTATCTCAAAAAGTGGGTTTTCCGCCTGTTCCACGAGCAACAGGAGCTTCGGTTCAAAATTGCAGACCTGCCTGCTCATTTCTGAGCCGATGGAGCCGCCGGCACCGGTAACGAGGATTATTTTGTCCTTTAGATAGTCTTCTATTATATCCATGTCGAGTTCGACGGTTTCTCTGCCGAGCAGGTCGTTAATATCGACGTCACGAATCTGGGAGACGCGGAACTTGCCCGACGCGATATCGGTTATTGACGGCACGGTTCGGAATCGAACTTTAGTACCTTCACAAACCTGAATAACACGTCTTAGCTGCTGGTGTGTTGCCGAGGGCATCGCAATAGCGATTTCTTCGATATTACGGTTTTTGCAGATTTCCGGCAACTGTTCAACAGTGCCAATTACCGGGATTCCGTGGATATTAAGACCTTGTTTTGCGGCGTTATTGTCGATGAAGCCAATCACTTCGTATTGGGCCACTGGCATCCGGTGAATTTCCCTTAGCAGTGCTTCACCGGCATCGCCTGCCCCGATTATTAAAAATCGTTTCAGCCGGCTGCTCTCGATGGTGCGAAACTCCTCGTAATATAGTCGCGTCATCATTCTGAGACCGGCCAGCAGCAGAAAAGTGATAAACAAATCCGCCATAAATACACCCTGCCCGACCCTGGCTATATTTTGAAACTGCCTGCGAACAGATGGTATATTCAGTGTTACCCACCACAAACCGACA
>Ga0180431_10008790_pt1 | contig 11532 bp, 15 predicted proteins | sample SS_ome_11_FD_132459 | JGI IMG/M metagenome (GOLD analysis project Ga0180431, IMG submission 132459) | Hypersaline lake sediment archaeal communities from the Salton Sea, California, USA - SS_1_MS_1 metaG | ecosystem: Environmental > Aquatic > Non-marine Saline and Alkaline > Hypersaline >...
AGAGGTGGTGGTTGGGGTGAATCGCTTTGCAGTCGAGGAAAAGCATCCACCCAAGCTGCTGCGCGTGGACCCGGTGGTAGGACAGCAGCAGGCCGCCCGCCTGGCCGCCCTCCGGGCGCGGCGAGACAACGCTCGCGTCCGGGCTGCACTGGCCGAACTGCGCGCTGCTGCACAGGGGAGCGAGAATCTATTGCCCCCTATTCTGGCTGCGGTGGAGGTTTATGCTACGATGGGGGAGGTTTGCGGTGTGCTGCGGGAGGAGTTTGGGGAGTATCAACCGAGAGAGTTGTGAGAGTGCGTAAAGATCAAGGTTACTATTCAGCCAGTGCGACTTGGATGGTGAGTTTCGCCTTTGTTAAAGCGGAGCCATTGGATCAATTCATCAACAAATGCCCGATCGGCATACTGGCTCAGATTGCCTTGATTGACATACTCTACCACTGTCTCCAAATCGGCAGGATTTGTGAAAAACCTCAGTACGACACCTGTCTCCAGTGACAAAGCCTGCACCTGGTCAAGAGCATCAACCTCTATGGGTTGGCCGTCGTATTCTGAGCGAGTGTTTTGACGTAGCGGAATCGCATCGAATAGCGGGCCGCTCTGCGGCGTATCGGCTGTCAGATCGATGTGGATAAAGTCCGCCGCATCAGGATAAGTGACGTCGGGAGCATACCCAACACTGCGGGCGGCTACAAGCATATTTTCCAGCGCACAGCCCAGGCTGATCCATAGCTCGCGGTCCTCAGGATCGACGACCGGCAAACGGCGAGTGTAGTCTGGATATATATCGATACCATTCTCTTTAATGGCAAACTTCCATGCTTGCGTGTTGTGCCCATTTGCTGCAAGCGTGGCGTAGCGAACGAATTCCCGCATTTTTGTGGACATCGGTGAATCTTTCTCAAAAGATCTTTGCAAGTGGCTGACTTGTCCGTTGTAATCCAGTTGCACCAGTTCGATATGTGGTGGTGGAAGACATATGGTTGCCTGACCTCTCATAGACGTCGGCAACGACGTGTGCGGGGATTGGGAAACCCCATCCTCATAAGGTATGCCGACGATTGGCTTCTGCTCTGGAATGGCGACAAAGCGCGTGCCATTCAGCTGAAAGAGGAAGCCAAGACGTTCTTTGAGCGTGAGCTCAAGCTGGAACTCAGCGAGAGCAAGACACAAATCACGCATGTCAACGATGGATTTACGTTCCTTGGCTTCGACATTCGTCGATACCGGGGGACGCAAGGCAAACCAGTCATGCTCATTCGACCAAGCCAGGCCAACGTAGGCAAGCTCAGAGCCAAGATAAAGGGTCTCACTCGAATGAACACGATCTGGGAGCCGATCTGGTACAAGGTGATGCAACTAAACCAGATTCTCCGTGGTTGGAGCGCCTACTACCAGCACGTCAACGCCAAGGCAACCTTTGCCACACTTGATTGGTGGGTAATGACACGTCTGTTCAGGTGGACACGGAAGAAACACGACAATGCGGCTTGGCAAACCATCAATGCCAGGTACAGACATCGGGACCCAAAAGGGCGTATCAACTTTGGGTGTCGCCTGAAAGACGGCAGTCCAGTCTGGCTGTATCGTATGAGCGACCGACGCATTAGGCGCTACTGGATCGACTGGAATCGTCCGACATATGCCGATGGAGGCATCTCCACTGGCATTGAAGATCATGTCGACAGCCAGGTTGAGCCGGTGTCTTATCCAGCCAAGGAGAAAGACCAGATGAGACTCATTGTCCAACGTCGTGACAAATACACGTGTCAACGATGTGGAGAAACTGGAAGCCCACGGTACGTGCATCACATCGTGCCCAGACATAGGGGAGGTACGGATGACCTAGAGAATCTCGTTACTCTGTGCCACCACTGTCACTGCGAGGCACATAGGGCTTCCGATGGTCAAAACGCCAAGTCAACTGTTAAGGCCGATGGAGAGCCGTGTGCCGGGAAACTGGCACGCACGGTTCGGGAAGCAGCATAGGGGAAACACAGGTCAGGCTGTGCGCCCCTATGCTGACTTTACTTCCCGGAACGGAGTTGTCTCAGAGGGTGTTTCTAAAGTTATGTAAAAGTTGAATGTTTGCCCCAAGTGTGGCAACATTGGGGCATGAACAGAAAACCATATCCCAGCGATCTGACCGATACCCAGTGGCTCATCTTGGAACCCCTCATTCCGCCTGCCAAAAGAGGTGGCCGTAGCCGAAGTGTGAACATGCGAGAAGTTGTCAATGCCATTTTCTATGTTTTACGGAGCGGCTGTGCCTGGCGTATGTTGCCCCATGACTTTCCCCCCTGGCAAACGGTCTACGGCTACTTCAACACTTGGCGCAAGGAGGGGGTCTGGGAAGCTATGAATGATGCCTTGCGTGAAGCCGTGCGTCAGGAAGCTGAGCGTGAAACAGAACCCAGTGCGGCGATCATTGACAGCCAAAGTGTCAAAACCACGGAAGCCAAAGGCGAACGTGGGTACGACAGCAAAAAGAAGGTCAAAGGGGGTACCGGTGGGCTCCACGCCCGGCGTGATCGTGCTGACCGGTATGGCGGTGGCGGTAGGCACAGAGAGCGGGGTATCCCGGACCTCACAGGCAACCAGCAAGATCCCCAGGCAAAACACGGTTAGAAGAAACGTTCGGGCTTTCATAGAAACATCTCCTTTTGTTTTCAAAGGAATCCTTCTGTCGAAGGGAGAATCTTGCACCGCTCCGGCAAAGAGGGTTCTTTATCTTGACTCCTCAATGAGCGTTTCAAGAATCACCTTGAGTTATCTGTGCATTAGGAACAAGTGCCCCTCGCCGGGAAACTTGGGCACGCAGTAGACAGGTACCATAGGCACCAAAGACGACGGTATACACGACGGCAAATAGTATCTCGCGGCTTGCCACAGATCCTGTTAATCCCATATCGCCGGCAGCCACAAACCCCGCCAAGTTGGTGGCAAAGTGGGCCAGAATCAGCGGCCAGATCGTGCCGGTCCGGACGGCCAGCGCCGCATATGCAAAGCCAATGGCAGTGGCATATGACACCTGGAGTAGCGCATAGGCCAGGCTAGACGCAGACAAGACATTGAGAAGGTGCAGCCCTCCAAACAAAGAGGCTGAAATCAGGGCCGCCCGAAAGATGCCAGTGGGCAGCAGCACCCGCAAGATCAGTCCGCGGAACAAGGTCTCTTCCACGAAACCCGTGAGAAGCGCCAAGACGACGAAACGAAGGAGCAGCGCCGGGTCGGCCACATTGACGCCGCCTGCAAGCAGGTTGACGAGGAACGGCACGAACGGCAGCCAGAACAGCCATAGGGACCGCCACTCGTACGGCGCCCGAAACCCTGTTTCTCGCCACCAACCACTTGCTGTCACCAAGGCCGCGACAATCACACCCAGTAGCGCAAAAGCGATCAGGTGCAGATTCCACGCGGGCCATTTCATCACTGTGACGACCGTCCCCACGACCAGAAAGACCGTGAGCATAGCTAGTGATAGCAGTGCGGCCGTCCAGTGTGGGTGCCGATTGAGAAATCGAGTTAACTTGGTCATGTTTTTCTCCTGCAGCGAGGGTAGGCTTTGTCAGTCTGATCGTGGCCGCCAGTTCGGGCGCGGCCGCAGAGAAGGCTTGCCATTCTCGCTCAATGTCGCGGCGGGCCTACACCAGAGGAATGTCCAGAACGCCAGTGAAGCAAACAACAAGACGGTAATCGCAAGAACAGGGTATAGAACGATTCTTCTCATTCTGTCCACTCCAGGTGAGGCTTGCCAATTTATGTTGGTCTGACAATGTCGAGGTACTGACTGTGTCTCACGAGTACTCTGGCCCGTATACAATCACACCGCTGCCGTTGTCTTGCATCAGTGTGTCGGGTGAATAGGATAAGAGCCGGGTAACCATTAGCAGATCGCCTGCTGCCCCCGCCGCGTTGAAAGCAACAAAGAGTATGAGGCTTGGTACAACGACAACTGGTACGATTGTCACCAGCAACAGCCCGACAAGCGTCAGTAGTACAAGGGGGGCTATGCCCACAACGAGGTATTGGTTACGCGGAAAATAGAACTCTGCTGGCGCTGCCACATAAACGCCCAGCCTCTTGATACCAAACGTGGGGCGTTGGCCCGCGAACCACCAATAAAACAGGCCATGCACAAGTTCATGTATGAGCATTACCAAGACTAGGGCGATGAAAGGAACCTGGAATGGTATGGTGATAGATGTGCCTCCGCTAGAGGTGGTAGTCAGAATGGCGTGGAACCCCATGGCTTCCAATGCAGAAGGGCGAACAAGGTTGGTGAATTGCACGAACAACCAGCCAACAGTAATGAGCAACACGATACCAGAGACAATCGCGCCGATAACCACTTTTCTACTCTTTGTCAAGTCGAGAGTGGCTTGGTGGCGATAGTCTGGCGGGAGTGTTGTGATTGCCTGCACGGATTGCAGTACCTGCCTTTCTGTCGTTTTCACTCCTTTTCTCCTTTCTATCGGTGGTTAAAACCGCCAACCGAGCAAATCCCAGTGATTGGCCCACAACAACAAGCCAGCCGCAGACACGACGGCTGTCAGCAGAGCAATTGCGAGGCATAGGGTGATGATCCCGATCCGTGTTTTGCGTGTCATTCATGGACCTCTTTTGGGATTACCGTGTGACATTGGCGGATACATTACCGGTGTCCGCAGGTTCCTGATCGACCTCGGGCCTCCCCTTCTCCACAACAGCATCACCAGAACCCAGGCATACACGAATGAATCAGCTACTTGCTCTCTCACGCTGCTGATCACTAACCAAAGCTTGCACCGTTTCCAAGAGCCTATCCGGCGGATCGATCTTGCTCACAAAAGCATCCACGCCGGCAACCAGCGAGGCGTCACGCGCCTCCGGTCTCCCGCTGAGCGCAACGACCGCCACCGTTGGACAAAGTGCGCGCAGCCGGGCCAAGGTTCTCTCTGCTTCCATTCCTGGCACTTCCCAATCCAGCAGCACCATGTCCGCCTGGAGGATCTGAATCTGGGACAAGAGATCCCGGGCATTGGCAACCTCGCCTGCCACCACGATTCCTGGTTCTTGTTCCAACAGGAGCCGCAGCGCAGAGCGGATCTGAGATTGGTCGTCTGCCAACAAGATATTCATCACTAACCTCGCATGTTCCTTACTGTCCGATGACTGCTGCAAGTATAGAGCAGATCCTTTCCAGGCACATCGGACGTTGGGAGAGAATCTATATCGGTCAATGGTCGGATTTCTACCCGGTCATCTGACCAGATCGAACTGAATGGCGCGCTGCCCGATAGGCAGGCAAAGCTCGCAGCTTTAGCCGATCCAGACTGCAATCGCGTCGGGCAACGGGTGTGATTACTCGCCAGAATCTGTCTCGTGATGCCTTCGCGCGTCTATTGCCGCACCCATCACCAGACCCGCCGCAGCACCGATAGCGGACCCCAAGGCCAGGTTCTCGAATAGCATCAAGCCAAAGATCATGCCGACGGCGGCCCCAATGGCCAGCCCTGACCCCGCATAGTACACGATCTTGCCCCAGTTCTCTCTCCTGTTCGAATTCTGTTTCATTTTTCTACTCCTCTTATCAAGTCGGATGTTGTGGCACAAAGAGAATCTCCAAGACGCCGTTCTCAGAGCGTACTACTGATTCTTTTCCTCTTGCAGGATCATTCGTCTGCCGATGAAGGCAAAGAGAATCAGAATAGCAGCGGTCACCCAGCCTCCAAGGCTAAAGATGGCTGGCCCATAGAGGCCAAGACCTGCACCAGCCAACAGTAACACGATTGCCAGGACGCCAAACATCTTCATACCATACAGTGTGATGAAGGGCAGATAGTGTGCCCCAATGACAATCATCGCTGCCGGGAAAAACCATGTTTCTCGGTAGAGTGTTGCCGCGCCGACCAGCAGGAAATTGATCGGGACAGTAAAGGCAATTTGCGAACCAAGTGCCCATAGCCTGTTTCCTGCGCTGACTTTGGCCGGATGGCCCAGCAAGCGCGGCAATCCCTGCGTAAGGGGAAAGATAAGCATGCTCCCGAAAAAGAGCACGGCCATTCCAGTACGCGGATTGCTCGACACACTAGCAGCGGAAGCAACTAACCAGATCAGACCCGAGATCAGTTGTCCAGCAAAGCCTCCCAGAAAGGCAGAGCGCATTTCACGTTGGGATTCAATTATATTCATCGATCATTCTCCTTGGTCAGCAGTTTCATTCTTGTTTCGATTCTCCCGCAACCCTTTTGAGAAAGATGTATAGCTTCCCCGGGATGTACTGTTTCAACCGGTGTACTCGATCTCCCCATAGGCAGAAGACGTGACCTTGCTCTTGCCGCGCACCCGTTTGTGAGCCCGACTCATATCCCGGCGATAGGTTGCCCAGATCAGAGCCACAACTGCTAGCGGCAACGTGATGGCAAGCCAGCACAGCACCTTTCTGAACATCTCGCTTTCCTCTCCCGCCAGCTCAAGATCGTGGTGGGCCAGCGGCGACCCACACAGCGATGCCTATCCCCGCAGGCTGCCAACGGTAACGTGGCTGCCAAGTACCGCCCACAGCAGCGCGACGTCGAGAAGGAGCGGGAGAACGGCCCAGCCGGTAAACCAAATGACCTGCAGCACGATCGAGAGAACAGCCCCGACGACGATGAGCCACGGGAACCACTGACCCGGCACGACCCGTCGCAAAAGAGCGGCCGCCGCCAGCAAAAAGCACATCGCCGACGCGACGCCCAAGATAGGGGTGAGCATGTTGAGCGTATCTCCTGGCGGCAACAGCGTGTACGTCTGCACGGCAAAGGGCCAGAGCAGCCGGCCGCCTACCCACCAAGGCGGCGGGGGATCTCCAGCCTGAAGAGGAACGAGCGCGGTGAGGTTGAACTGCACACCTAGAAGCAGTAGGACGAGTGTCACAATCCACATGGGTATCTCCTTTCGTCTTTGTATTCACCCAATTCCAAGCCATTTTTCTCTCAATTGCTCATGAGCAATACACAAGCCTCCCAGCATTGCCGAAGCCGTTGTAACAGGATAGATCAAAAGAGCGACAACGTACCACGACGCATGCCCCTTGAGGTTTGGCTTGATCCCAAAATCCCTCCAGCCATCCCCGGCAAAGGCTCTCAGGAGCAAGGAAGCAACCAGCGGCATGCCAATCCACAGGAGTATGCCAAGGCCCTCTGAAGACGGGTTACCAAGCAGCACATCCAATCCCCGTCCAATCCAGCCAATGGCGAGCACAAAAAGGATGAAAATCGTCAGATTCCGAATTGTCGTTCTATTGGTTTGGTTCTGGATACTCATTGTAAGACTCCTTTCTCGATTCTTGTTTCGCGTTATCTGGGAATCCAGCAGATTGCGCATGAATGACCTACGTTCTCGAATCACTGACCTGGTTTCTTGTAAGTGGCCGCAGCTTTTCCAGTGCCGTCCCTTCCCCCTTTAGCACCGACCACATCCGCCGGACGGAGAGCGATTCGCCGCTCAGCAGAGTTTGCACGCGGAAGAGGCGAGCCATCAGCCAGATCATGCCGATCCCTGTGATCAGCAAAAGAGTCAGGCTTGCTCCGATCTGCCAGATTGGCACGGCCGTGCTCGTCATGCGCATCAGCATCGCCACCGGGGCAGAAAAGGGGATCACGCTGAGGGCCGCCGCCAGCGGACCGTTGGGTGAGGTGGCAATAGGCTGCCACAGATAAATCGGGACCATCATGGGCAGGCTGATGACGAACACCCAGGCCCGGCTACCTTCCATATCAGGAGCCAACGCCCCGATGCCGGCCATGAGGCCCGCATACAGCGTAAAGCCTCCCAGGGCGTAAGTCCCCACCAACAGCAGCTCGTTGGCCGACAGGCTGATCCCGGCCAGAAGCTGGGATGCACTGCGACCCGTGACGACCACCGCCAGCAGGCCAATGACCGCCCAGATCACGTACTGGACCAGCGTCAGTGCGCCCAGACCCAGGAGCTTGCCGCTGAGCAACTGGCGTGGTCGCAGTGAGACCAGGAGAATCTCCATCACCCGGCTGCCTTTCTCCTGCGTCAGGCTTTGAAGCAGAAAGCTGCCGCTGGTGAACAGCGGAATCATTGCGGCTATGGTGACCAGAAACGGCAGCATGGTGTTGCCCTGGGCACCGGCTTCACCTTCGGGACTCAAGGCCACGAATTCCAGGCGGGACGAATTAAACGGCCAGCGCAGCCGGGCGACTTGCTCAGGGCCGGCGTCGGGGAAAAGGTTGGCGATCAAGATCCAGTTGAACCACTGGGTATCGGGGGGCATTGTGGGCAGTTGCGGACTGATCCGCTGGACGCTGCCCGTTTGCCGATAATCGGACGGGATCACATAGTATGCGCCAATGCTGCCGCCCTCCAGTGCCGCCTCAGCCGCTTCGATGTCTGGGAAAGCCCGGAACAAGTCAGCCGGGACGGGATCGGGAATCGTCCGAATCAGGCTGGCCTGGTCAACGTAACCGCTCACGTTATCCGGCCGGTTAGCCTCCGCTAGCTCTGCCAGCGGTTGTCCCGGCGACCTGTCGAAAACGCCAGTGAACGCCCAGATCACGATCAATAGCAGTGGTGTGCCGATGGACGTCAGCAAAAAGTGGCGCTTCCGCACTCGCTGGCGGAACTCGCGTAGACTGACAAGTAACATTTTGTTCATGACAAATCTCCTCACGCTTCACGCAGTGCTTGCAGGATCTGCCGTGGCCGCAAAGTCTGCCCATACATCAGCATCGCCGCCCGAAAGATCCGCGCCACCAGCCAGATACTGCCGATCAGGCTGGCCATGAGTATGGCCAGACTGGTGATCAACTGCCACGTTGGCACCTCGACCAGCGCCATGCGGAAAAGCCCGATTATGAGGCCGGTGAGGGGGAACATGGTCAGGGCCACAGCCAGCGGGCCGTTGAGTGCGTTGATCAGTAAGCCCATGAACCACAGCGGAGCCAGGCCCAGCATGCCCAATACGCCGGCCAGTTGTTGTGCCTGCTGGCTATCGCCGGCAATAACACCGAGCCCTGAGGCCAGCACGGCATACAGAAAGTAACCTGGAACGCCCAGCAGCAAGGCCCACGTGAGAGCTTTCCACGGGATACTGAGGGTCTGGACATCTACCGCGCTGGACAGGGCCAGGCCGATGGCGATGCCGCCACCAACGGCCCAGACGCCAACCTGGGTCAGACTCAACAGGGTCATGCCCATGACTTTGCCGGCCACCAGTTCCCATGGCGCCAGCGAGGTGATGATCATTTCCATCGAGCGTTGATCCTTTTCGCGCACGATTGCCGATCCCATCTGACTGGCACCGATGAGTACTGCAATAGCGAACACCAGCGCCAGGACGAGCGGAGTGGCAAGTCGCACCACCACGGCCGGGCCTTGGGCTATTTCCTCTCCACTGTCCCGGGCCACATAGGTTACCTCGGACGGATCCGCCAGGCGGTCACAAGTCCAGGCGGGTTCGTCGGGCAGCATGGCCCGGCGCATAAAAGCGGTCAAAGCCTCTTCCAGTTTCCCGCCCGGTTCCTCTTTAGCGTAGAAAGCGGCGGGCTGTCCCTGGAAGTAGTCGTCTGGAATAACCAGATAGCCAGCGATCTCACCGCGCTGGTACGCGGTCTGCGCTGCGCCGGTGTCGGCGTAAGCCGTGAGGGTCAAAGTGACGTCCTCGATGGCCACTTGCGTAACGGGTGCCAGCCGGCCGGTCTGGTCCACGTATCCGGCGGCGGGGAGATCGCTGCCACGTGCGCGGATAAAAGGGATGGCGCCAGCGATGACCATGAGCACCGGCAGGCCAAAGGTCAAGAACAGGAACGTGCCCGAACGGATCCGCCGACCATAAGTCGTCGTAGCGATCAGCCAGATCTTTTTCATGCGCTTTCCTCCTCGTCGGTAACTTTGCGCCCCACGACGCGCACAAAGATCTCGTCCAGCGACGTCTCAACGCGCTCAAAGCGCTCTACGGTGATTTCTGGCATGTTTACCAGGGTCTTTAGCAGTTGCTCAGGCTGGATGCCATCTTGCAGCAGCATGCGATAGCCACCGTTGCGGGACACCAGGCGTTCCACGCCGGGGACCTGGTCCAGTTCGCCTCGCAGATCAACCTCGACGGCGTTGCTGGCAGACTGCCGGCGGATCTCATCCAACGGGCCGTAAAGCACCCGGCTCCCGCGCTCGATCAGCAGAATGCGCTGGCACATTTCCTCGACATGGTGCATCTGATGCGTGCTCATCATGATCGCCGCGCCACGGTCGCACATTCGGTACAGAAGGTCCTTGATGATGCGGGTGTTCACCGGGTCGAGGCCGCTGAACGGTTCGTCAACGATGATCAGATCGGGCTCGTGCATGGTGGCGGCTACGAACTGGGCTTTTTGATTCATACCGCGGCTCAGGGCCTTGATCTTGAGGTCACGAGCATCCCACAGCTCAACCTCACGCAGGTATGTTTCGGCTCGCGCACGGGCCGTCTGGCGGGTGAGATCCTTGAGCTGGCCCAGAAAGAGCAGCGTATCCAGCAGCGTCATATCCTCGTACAAACCCCGCTCCTCAGGCAGGTAGCCGATGCGCGATTTGGTGGCTTCGGTCATCTTTGCCCCTAGCACGCTGATCTGGCCGGCGTCGGGTTTGATGATGTCGAGGATCATGCGAATGCTGGTCGTCTTGCCAGCGCCGTTGGGCCCCAGCAGGCCAAAGATCTCTCCTTTATGTACCTCGAAGGATAGTCTCTCTACGGCTCGTACCGTGTCATACGTTTTGGAAATGCCGCGGACCTCCAGGGCAAGTGTTGGTTGGGTCATTTGGATAAACCTCCTTCCTGACCCCGTGTAGTACACGGTCTTGCGAGCGTTTTCTCTCTTGCTCAAATCGCGTTTCATCTTTCTACTCCCTTCAGGTCTTCCTTTTCACACTTGCCCCCATCATATCAGAAAGACTCCCCAGATGCACCCGGCATCTGGGGAGTCTTCAACCTGGTCAGGTGACCAGGGTCTGGCATCCTCTTTGACTGCTCACCGGGCTGTTTGCACGCTTTGTGACAATAGGCGTGAAAGGCCCGACCTCCCGCAGGATGACTCCACCAACCATGTTTGACAAGGGAGTGAAGGCGATCCTACCCTATGAGAATAACCCGCCCAAGATAGGCACCATAGTGATGATTGGCCATTCGATCACCATAGCCCGTTCCACGGACGTCTTTTTCGGCCAGGACAGGGGATATCCAGATACGCCGCTGCCAACGGTTTCCGATGGCTGGGGTGGTATCGATAACGCAATGGTCAAAGTGTACGGTCAAGTTCCCGAGTATCAAGGAGTTGAACGACCACCGACTCGCAAGCGAAGGCTTGCTCCTTTTCGACTCCCAAAATCTCCCTCTGAGAGCCCGTCTCCCTTCGGCCACACCCATTCGGTAAATCCCCACAACCTAGCGCCCCCCGTCCCACGGCGGCGCAGCGCCCCCAACCCCCACCACCGCCCGTCCCACACCCCCCCCCTCACCACAGCACAACCTAGCGCCGTCTGTTCCACGGCAGCGCGGCCCCCACCACC
>Ga0180431_10008793_pt1 | contig 11528 bp, 4 predicted proteins | sample SS_ome_11_FD_132459 | JGI IMG/M metagenome (GOLD analysis project Ga0180431, IMG submission 132459) | Hypersaline lake sediment archaeal communities from the Salton Sea, California, USA - SS_1_MS_1 metaG | ecosystem: Environmental > Aquatic > Non-marine Saline and Alkaline > Hypersaline >...
CCCGTCGCCGGGCGGCTCCACCCTACTACGAGGCGTCCGACCCGACCACCAACGCCGCCTCGCAGTTGGGCCTCGCCCTTTCGGACGACGGAATCCGCTGGGAGCGGCACCAGGGCAATCCGATCTGGTCGAAGCAGGGCCACTGGGAGCACTTCCTCCGCGACGTGCGCGTGTACCAGTTCGAGGGCGAGCCGGGCTACTGGATGGTCTACTCCGACGGCGACCGCCACCTCGACCTGGCCCGGTCGACCGACGGCCTCCACTGGCACAACGACGAGCACAACCCGATCCTCACGCCCTCCCAGGATTGGGAGGACTTCGTGATGCAGCCGAGCGTCGTCAAGCAGGGCGACCGGTGGACCATGTGGTATAGCACGTACGGGCGAAAGCCCCGCGTGACGGGCATGGCCACGTCGACCGACGGCGTCCACTGGACCAAGCACGACGCCAACCCCGTGCTCCCGCTGGGCGAGCCGGGCGCGTGGGACGACTACTCGGCGTTCCAGCCGTGGGTCTTCCGCCAGGACGGCTACCTGCACATGCTCTACACCGGATCGAGCCGCGAGAACGGCACCGGCTATCGCACCGGCTACGCCTGGAGCCGCGACGGCGTGCACTGGACCAAGTCGCCCGATAACCCCATCTTCGTCCCCGGCTCCGAAGGCGCCTGGGACGCCGGCAAGGTCTCCGGTCACGTGCTCCACCGGACGGGCCCCGGCACCTACAACATCTACTACAGCGCCGCGCGCACGCCCGGTGCGACGTACTTGGGCCACGGCCTGGTCCAGGGGCGGCTCATGCGCACGGGCGGCCGCGAGCGCGAGGACCAGGCGGCCCGTCGCGCTCGGGCCGCTCGGGCAACCACGGCGGAAAGGAGCGAGCCCATGAAGCGATCGGTCCGCATCGTCGCCTTCGGCGACTCGATCACCAACGGCGCCAGCCCGGCCGGGATGACCGAGGCGGATACGTTTCGCGACGTGGTCCGCCGACGGTTGACCGAGCGGCTGGGGACGACGGTCGAGGTGTTCAACGCGGGCGTGAACGGCGACGTCGTCACGCTGGCCACCGGGCGGCTGAAGCGCGACGTGCTCGACCGCGAGCCGGACCTGGTGACGATCATGTTCGGCGGCAACGAGGCGGGCTTCTATCGGCCGGAGACGAACGGGTTCGCCGACACGCCCAGGGTGAGCCGCGACGAGTTCGCGGCCAGCGTGGCGAAGATCGTCGACCGCGTCCGGGCCGAGGGGATCACGGTCGTGCTGATGACCTGCCCGCCCATGACCGAGCGCTACTGGGGCATGCACCTCGCGCCGTACCAGAAGCACGGCATCAACTTCCTGGTCAAGGACTACGCCCAGGCGATGCGCGACGTGGCCGCCGAGAAGAAGGTCGAGCTGGTCGACGTCTATCGGGCGTTCGCCGACAAGCCCGAGCGGCTCGACTACTTCCCCGACGGCCTCCACCCGGACGCGCGCGGCCATCGGGTGATCGCCGACCTGCTGGTCGAGCGGCTGGCGCGGATCATCAACGGCAAGTCAGCCGAGGAGGTGGAAGATGAACGGTAGGACGATCAATGTGCTGAGCGGCCCGATTGCGGCGTTATTCGTCGTGGGCACGTGCGCGCTGGCTCCCGCGGCCGATCGCGGCCCGGTGGTCGTCGTTTCGCAGGACGGCCAGGGCGACTTCCGCGGCAGCGACGAGAAGCCGATCCTCGCGGCGATCGACAAGCTGGCCGAGACGGGCGGCACGATCCGGATCGGACCGGGAGAGTACGTCATCCGGCAGCGGCTCGTGCCCTGCGACAACCTCACGATCCAGGGGACGGACGGGACGCGATTGAAGCTGCCGTCGCCGGTGCTCGTCACGTCGCCGGCCACGGCGAGGCAGGAGTCCCTCGCCGTGGGCGACACGTCGGAGTACGCCCCGGGCACGTCGGTCGAAATCCTGCCGCCCGCCGGGAGCAAGACGTTCTCGGACGGCGAGACCGAGACGTTCACGGCCGGCATCGGTCGCGTCGAGCCGGGGAGGCTCCTCCTGGCCGCCCCTCTCGCCCACGCCGTGCCCCAAGGGAGCCGCGTCGGCTACGCCCACAACCTGTTCGAGATGCGCGGCGCGCAGAAGAACGTGCGGTTCGAGTCGCTGGTGCTCGACGGCGGGAGGAAGCCCGACGTACCCATGCCAGGGCACGTGCGCCGCTGCGCGATCCTGGCGCACGGCGCGTACTCCTATGAGGAGGGCCCCAGCGGCCCGCCGTTGGAGAACCTCCAGGTCGTCGGCTGCCGAATCCGCAACTGCTACGGCCGGGCCGTGGCGTTCTACTCGGTCGTGCGGAGCACGGTCGAGGGCTGCCGGATCGCGGACGTGGCCGACGAAGCGATCGACCTGGACCACTTCTGCTATCACTGCACGGCGACCGACAACCAGATCGAACGGGCCATCATCGGCGTGTGCATCAACGACGGATCGTACTGCACGGTGCGGGACAATCGCATCGACGATTGCCAGAGAACGGGCATCGTCATCTGGTGGTGGTACAAGTGCCCGATGGACGGCCTCAACGCGGAGAACCTGATCGAGGGCAACTCCATTCGCTCGCCGGGAAAGGACGGCATTTCCATCGGGAAGCGGTGCTTCCGCAACCGGGTGTCGGGCAACCACGTCGAGGGCGGAATCCACGTGGTCGAGCCGGACAACGTGGTGGAGAACAACACGCTCCAGCCACGCCGGGCGCGGCCGTGACTCCCGCGGGGCTGATGGCTGAAAGCTGATTCCTGACCGCTGATGGCTTGTTCTTATTGGTCTTTGCATTGCCAATGATCGGCCGAGGTGAACCGGGCCCTTGTGCCCCGGGCTTCCGTTGGAAGCCCTCCGTTCATTGGCTATGCAAGGCTCAATAGGGGATTCGGTCATCCTCAAGGAGGAAGGCGGCCGTTCTCGGAGGAGCGCTCACTTGGGGAGGCCATTCTGCGGGCGGCCCTCCGCTTGCCTCTTGCTCCGGGCGGGCCGAGAGACCGCTTCCGCATTGTCGTATTCGTCACGCTCCGCGTGACGCCCCCCTCACACGGAGCGTGAGGAGTACAGGGAGACTGTTTCTGCGCCGCTCCTTATGGCCGCGGCTGCTCGGCCACGAAGACGTCGTCGAACCAGGCCGTGCCGCGGTGGCCGCGGAGCAGCAGGTAGACGTTGACGTTGCGGATCGGCTTGGCCGGCTCGATGGTCAACTGGCCGTGCTGCCAGCCGGTGGTGCCGGTCTGCCAGTCGATCGTCTGGCCGTACAGCGGCGTGCCGTCGGTATAGTAGACATCGACGTAGACGCAGAAGCCCCGGCCCTGGTGGCCGCTGACGCCTTCCGCCCGGGCGTGCGCGCGCACGACGATCGGGCGCGGGGCGTCCTGGTTGAGCGTGATGGTCTGCGACGCGCCGCGGCGTTCGGTCGGCGCGTGGTTGTGCAGCTTGAGGCTTTGCCGGCCGTCGTGTGCCTGCGAGCCGTCGATCTCGAAGCTCCCCTCGTTCTTCCCCCAATTGGCACGGCCCGCCTCAAAGCCCGGGTTTCTCAGCCGATTGAGCGATTCCGGCAGGAACGAGAGGTCCTGGGAGAACCGCAAGGGGGCCGCGAGCCTCGGCGAAGCAAGCTCGACATCGACCTTGTACGAGCCGGGCTTCGCCTGCTCACTGGGGACGATTGCCAGTCGAATGGTCTCCGTCGATTTGGCGCCCAGCTTCCCGCGCTGCGGCGAGGGTTGCCCGATCCAGCCTTGGGGAAGCACGGTGCGAAGCGAGACCTCGGTGGGCGTGGCGGCGTTGTTGGCCACGTCGATCGCCAGCCCAAACCGGTCGCCGGAGGCCGACACGTCGTCGAGCCGCATCGCCGCCTCGATCGCCGGCACGACGCGGACCTCGGCCGCCGCTTCCAGCGGGAGCGACGCGCCGGACGATGACGTGACCTCGGCCGTGGCCGCCAGCCGTCCGGTGGTTCCCAAGGCGTCGGGCGGGATCGCCACGCGAAACCGCCCGACGCCCGCGTCGCGGCACGTCCACCCCGGCGGACCTTCCATCGCGTAGTGGACCTGGGTGTTTTCACCCCCTTCGCAGACGACCCGGACCGGGACCTCCTCGCCAGGCACGGCAACCGGCGCCACTTCGACGCGCGGTCCGCGCACGCGCATGAGCACCGAGCCGACGAGCGAGAGCCTGGCCGACGTGTCGTCCAGCTCGCGCAGCCCGCGCCGGCACGGGTTCTGAAGCCCGTTGTCCTCGATCCACGTCCGGTGCGCGTCGGCGCCTTTCAAGAGCGATAGGGTGGCGTGGCGCAGGGCGTCGCCTTGGGCCGTTTCGAGCTTGGCGGCCTCGGCTTCAAGCGTTGCCAGCCGCGCGTCGATCTCTTGCGCGACGGCGTCGGTCGGGCGCTCGTACCACTGGTCCATGCCTGGGTCGACCGCGTACTGGCGATCCGGATCGGCCGCGGGCGTGACGGAGATTTCGTCGAGCCAAACCGTGCCGGCGGCCCGCGCCAGCTCGACGAACAACTGGATGCTCCGCAGGGGTCGTTCGGGCGTGATGAGGATCTCCTTGTCGCGCCAGTCGTACGTGCCCGGGTCGAGGTCGTACGTGACCCGCTTCCGCTCGGTGAACCGGGTCTTCATGTTCACGTGGCAGAGCACGGCGCGCACGGAGAGCCCGCCCCGGTCGCCCGGCTCCACGCCGTCGCACTTCAGGCGCAGCCGCAGCGCGAGCGGCTCGGGCTCCTCCTGGTAGAGCATCACCCACTGCGTTGCGCCCTTGGTCTGGCTCGACGACTCGTTGGCCAGCACGAGGCACGAGCGCCCGTCGACCTCGGCCCGGCCGTACGCCGAATCGTCGACCGCCGGCCAGTGGACCAACGACTCGGGGCGGTCGCGATCGATCTCACGCATGCGGCGCCTGAGGGCGAGGTTGTTGAGGATCGCTCGCGCGTGGCCCTTGGCCAGTTGCTCGCGCGGGGCGACGTGCAGCACGGCCAGCGACTCGGGCCCCAGGTGCAACGGGACCTGCCATCGATCGCCCTCCGCGTGCGAGTCGGCCAGCCACCGCCGCGACACCTCGTCGACGACCACGCAGTCGTCGGGTACGGCGGCGCCCGGGATCGAGATCACCGTGTCGACGGCCTCGGGCCGGTCGTTGAGCACGGTGAAGAAGACCTCGCCCTGCTTGGCACTGCCGAACCGCTCCAGGGCGAGGCTCGCGTCGGCGCTTCGGGCGAGCGTCAGCGGCTCCCACCCGGCCCGGGCGATCTCCTGGCACAGGGCCTGGTACTTGCGATGGTTCGCGCGGTCGCGCTCGTACCACGCGGCGTGGTCCCAGTAGCGGGCGCCCGGGCCGAGGCCGCTGGGGGGCCAATCGAAGAAGCCGGGGAACACGCCGTACGCTACGCACCGCTTCATGAACAGGGCGAAGTCGTCTTCGGCGAGCTCGCTGAAGTTGCCTTTCAGGAGCGTGACGAACGGCTTGTGCCGGCAGATGCTCCGCACGTAGCTGAAGCTCGACCGGTTGATCCTTAGGCCCGTCTCCGCGCCCATCACGTCGAGATACGGGGCCGTGTAGAAGCTGCTCCCCATCGCCCCGTTCATCATCGTGATCTTCCCCTCGGCGTGCAGTCGCTCGGCCGTCTCCCGGGCGAACTCGACCGACGAGAAGTAGTTGTACAGGAACGGCTTCTTCGCCACGGGGTCCCAGATCGGCGGGTACTCGGCGTGGCGGAAATGCTCGCGCCGGTAGTTGATGCCCGTGGTGATGCCGTCGTAGTAGAACCCGTCCAGCTCGCCGCCGCGGCGGTCGCGGTAGCTCTGGAACACGCCCGGGATGCGCCCCAGCATGTGCCGGCCGTAGGGCAGCTCGGGATCGAGGTTGTACTGGGCGATGATGTGGCCGTAGACGGCCGTGCGCTTGATCGAGAGCCGGCCGTCGGCGTCGTGGAGGCCCGAGGCGTCGAAGATCTCGGCGCTTCCGGCGTGGCGGCGGAAGTGCTCGCGCATGGCGGCAAGCTGGCGCTCGTACGACGGCTCGGGGTCGGTCTCCGGGTGGTAGTCGGGGATTCTGGCGAACATGCCGGCATGGGTGAAATAGGTCAAGCTGTCGACGCCCAGCCGGTCGTCGTACCCCGGCTCCGGGGCCCCCTCCTGGAAAGCGAAGCGGAACTCGTTGGCGTTGTCGATTTCCGAGAGCTTGGAGAACGCCATCCACATGCCCTCTTGCTCGACGTGCTTGGTGAAGAACTCGGGGAAGAGGCCATAGTATCGGTCGAGCGCGCTTCGCATGCCCCAGGCGGGATCGCAGCGGTAGAGGTAGAACGTGAGGTCGGCCTCGCTCGGCGGGTCGGTTTCGCGGGCCAGGGCCAGGTCGTAGACGATGTAGAACAACCCGTTGTCGGCGTCGTAGCCGGTGCGGAAGACGCGGGGCTGGTCGAGCGGAACGGCGTAACACAGCCCGACCGGCCCGCCGATCACGCTACAGAAGTTGACCGCGTGCGCCCCCATGTTGAGCGCCGGCTTGTCGCGCCATTCGGGCAGCGCGGCGAACTCGCGCATCGCCCGCGATCGCTCGTAGATGCCGCTCGTGCCGATCGACCGGGCCGTCTCCATGTCGTCCCACCACTGCCAGCCCTCGGCGCGGATCGGCAGGGCGAACCGGACCAACAGCCCCCGGTCCTCGCCCGAGGTGTCGCCCACGCGGAGCTTCACCCGGATCAGCTCGTCGGTCGACTCATATCGGGTCGCCACGCGCAGCGACAGCGCATCCAAAGCCGCCTGGCGCACGATGGTCTTCGCGTCGCCCGCGCCCGGCGTCGCCTCGACCGGCACAAACTCCGGGCCGCGGGTCACGTCGCAGACGCTCACCGGGTAGAACTCCGCGAGGTCGTCCGCCAGCAGTCGCTCGCCGCCGATCGAAAGGCCCGCCAGCGCCCCCGTCTCGGAGACGCGCACGGCAAGCTGGTCGCCCGTGGTCGCCGCGGTCTCTGCGCCGAGCGCGCCGGCTATCATCACGACCAGGAATAGAAGAACGCTGATGAGCCGCTGTATCCATGCCATCACAGAACCTCCGAGTGGGAAGTGGATTACCAACCTCTCCCTGGGTGGCAAGGGCATCTCGCCCGTGCTTTCGGGCACGCACTGGCGACACGCCAGTGGCACCCAAGCGGCGCGACTGTTGCACCCAGGTCTCAACGCCAAGACGGACTGACGACGGACATTACTCCTCAACGAATCGAAACGCGCACGGATCGGCGTGGGCCATGACGAATCGCTGTCGCACGGGCTGGTCGGCCAGCGCGAAGACGTCGCCGACCGCCGCCGAGAGAGAGGCAGCGCCGAAACAATCGCGCGCCGGCGCACGCCCTCCGAGCCCTTCATTGCCGCGTCCCTCTTCGTCCAGACGTCCTTCGCTGCGCGCCCATCGCCCACCATCGTGCCGGGCGGGGGAGCGGTTGTCAACGAAGGGGTTGCTTCGCGAAGGCTGCGAGGGGGGAAACTCGGCGAGGAAAGGTCGCGCGAGCCGGGGGTCTCCCGGCGACACGAGGGGCGATGCGTCGGCCGAACGGGCCGCTCCCAACACGGCCTGGCGCGGCAACGAACCCGCCGACGACCGTCGGCGGGCGTTACCCGGGTGACCACACAACTACGCTCGATGCACGCACGGCGCGCCCACCACAGCCCAAGACTCTACCGCGAGCCGACCCGCTCCTCTTCCTCCTCCTGGATCACGATCCGCGGCGTGAAGAGCACCAGCGTCCGTCCGGCCGACTCGTCGTTCGGAATCCGCCGGAAGACACGTGAGCCCGGCGATACCGGAACCCCCACGAGGGGCTCCATGGCCCGAAGCGCCTCGGTCACGTCGACCAGCAGCGTCCGGCCGTCGCGCACGACGACAGGCGCGTCGTCGGTGAGGCCGTCTTCATGGGGAAGAGGGAACGCGATTCGAACGCGGCGACGATCGTCCGAGACTACGCACTGCACGCGGAAATAAGCACGGCCTTGCGGCGTCACGTCGACCAACGCCGACTGCCCGTTGTAGAGCTTCACGATCGGCAGTCGGCGGATGCTCGCGTCTTCCGACGCCCCCGCGACCGCTCGCAGCCGGCGCACGTTGGGGGAGGTCAGGGCCTTGCGCTGGCCGTCGGCGGCGAACTGGCATCTGTTGCGCCGGAGCACGTCTTCGTCGGCGCGGATGACTTCCGTCTCGAGGATCACCTGCAAGTCCTGAAACCGCCGGAGCTGTTCGAGCAGATCGACGATCTGTTTGTGGACTTCCTGCGTCTGCTTCACCACCAGGCTGAGGTTCGTCTCCAACGGGGCGATCGTGCCGGGCCCGCCGACACACTCCCACGTATCCGGGGCGACCGTGGTCTCGATCAGGTCGATGAGCGACTCGTAGTCGGCCTCGGGCGCGTCGGCACCGGTCGCCGGTTCGTTGTGGCTAGCTGCGATTACCACGTCCTGGGGCCCGGCCAACGGAACGACCAGATCGGCGACGTCGTAGGTCACGGAGCGAAGCTCGGCCTTCGGGGGCGCCGCGACTTGGGGCGCAACCTTTTCGGCCCGGAGCATCACCAGCATCGACTGCGGCTGCCCGCGGTCGTCCTTGGTCTCCAGCCCGCCGATCAGCAGCGTGTTGCCTAGAGGCATCTGGATGCTGACGTCCAAGCTCGTGGTCTTCACCGACGGGATTTGAACCGCGCGAGGCTTTCCGTCTGGGCTGGCGAATTCGAAAGTCTCCACGTTGAGGATCTTGGAAAGAGTCAACGCGCAATCCAGCCGGAGCTTGCGATCGCCCTGCAACTGCGGACACAGGCGGAGCTGAAGCCCTTCCGTGACCACGCACTTCCGTGGCTTCCCATGTTCGATCCCCACCACAAACGGGCTTTGCGAGCTGTCGGAGACCAGCGCCGACTGGCCGCTGAACACGGCGACCTTCGGGGCGGACAGCAGTTTCGCCCGGCGATCGGCCTGCATCCGCTCCAGAATCGTCTTGGCTCGCTTCTCGTCGAGGACTTCGCACTTGACGGGCATGCAATGCAGGTCCACTCTTCCCGAGTCCGGGTGCGGGGGCGTGCCGACGCTCGGCGGCTGGCTCTTTACGGTCACCATCTTGCCCGACGTGGGGCGCGGCGTCGCCTCAAAGGACGGCGGGGATACGATCATCCGGTCCTCGTCCAAATCGTCTAGGGCGGCCTTGATTCCCGCCCAAGACCCGGCGGGGCCGAAGGCCGGCGACGCCGTCCAGTCGGCCCCGATCGCGTCGATCGACTTCGGCGAGCCGGTGAAGATCCGGGCCTCGATCGTGATCTGGTCGAAGCCATGCTCTCGCATGGTCTCCAACGCCCCGGCGATGCGCGCGTGTGCTTCGTTGTCGTCCTCGACCACCAGCTCGGTGCCGCGGCGCGTCATGCGACCCGAAGGCACGCGGCACACTCTGCTCACCAGGCCGACCAGCACGTCCTGTGCCTGCTCCTGGTTCAACCCCCATTCCGCCCCCAACTTGGCAACGAGATCGCTCAGGTCATAGGGGCGCGTGGTCGAGTCTTCCGAAAGATGCCCGGGGGGACCGAGCGACGCCCCCACTTGGGCACCCGCCGCGGCGCCCAAACGCGCACCAAGCCGGGCCATCCGGGATTCGCCGCTTGCTTCCAGGTCGCTCTCCCCATCCGGCCGCACGGCATCTCGGACGGGCGCCGCCTCGAAGAGCTCGGGCTCGGCCTCCTCTTCGCCGGCCGCCACGACGATCGCCGCGCCGGGAAGCACGACGGCCGCCGCCAACAGCATTACCGCCCAACACCACCACGGGCTCCGCTTGTGACCTCCCTGTCCAAGCTTCATGATTCGCTCCAGTCTTCTCGAAGTGACGTCGACGGGACGAACGCCGGGCAAGGCCGGCACGGGTTGGAGAGTACGTTTGCGCTGGAGCACGTCGAGCAGGCTTCGGGCGTAGCTCCCCGGGCTGCAGCGGAGCTCGGCCACGACCGCCTCGTCGCAGCACCGCTCGGCCTCCCGCGACACCAGCCGGCCCACCCACCATACCAACGGGTGAAACCACCATACGGCCTCGGCCAGCACCTGGAGCACGCCCACCCACAGGTCGCCGCGTCGCACGTGCACCAGCTCGTGCGCCAGCAGCGGCTCCAGCTCCTCGGGCCTCTTGTCGCGGACGATGACCTCGGGCAGAAGCACCGTGGGACGCCACAGCCCGATCACGGCCGGGCCCACCCGGGCGCGCGTGACCACGAGCCTCACCCGACGCCGCAACCCCAGCCGACGCGAGAGCCGCGAGAGCCGGGCGACCAGCCGGTGGTTGGTTCCGTCGTCGCAACACGCCGATCGGCGGATCACGCGCAGGCAACCGGCCCAACGCACGCCGGCCCGCGCGAGCATGACCAGCGTCCCGCTCGCCCAGCCGGCCATCAGAATCAAGGGCAGCCCGGGCCATCGACTTGACCGGCGGGCCGCGCCGAGGTCGGCCTCGTCGATCGCCCGCAGGTTCACGACCACGTCGGGCTCCGTCTCGCGCAACGCTTCCCGCTCGTTGCGTTGCGCTGCACCAGCCGGGGCGAGCCGCGCAAGGTGACGCCGTCGATCGTTGGCCGGCGACGATGTCTCACAACCGTCGTGCGCCGACGCCGCGGGCGCGCCCGCCTGCATCCAGCAGAACACGCCGCTGGGGCTGCTCCAGACGGGCGGCGTGACGCACTTGGCCAGGACCACCAGCCAGAGCGCATGGGCCAGGTGAGGGCGGTTCCGCGCCGCGAGCCGGGCCACCAGGGCCACGACCCCGATCAAAAGCGTCACCTGCCAGAGCTGCATCCCGGCCGCCTGGGCCCATTCACTGCCGGGCGCGGTCATCGGTCTCCTCCTCGAGTCGATCGAGCAACTGGCGGAGCTGGGCGAGGTCCGGCTCGCTAATACCCCGGTCTTCGATCAGGTGACGCACCAACGGGAGCGTCTCGCCCCCGAATAGCCGCTCCACGAGGTCGTCGACGGTCTCCCGGATCACGGTGGCCGGCTTGACTGTGGGTGCGTACACCCTGGTTCGCCCCGCGAGCCGCGATCGGGCGTAGCCCTTCCGCTCCAGCCGCCGCAAGTAAGTCTGCACCGTGGTGAAGTCGACCATGCGCTGCGCGGGAAACGCCTCGTGCACCTGGCGCACGGTCCCCTCGCCAAGCTGCCAGAGCAGCCGGGCGACCTCCATTTCCCCCTTCGAGAGTGCCGGACGCTCACCCATCGGACAGGAATTCCCCTTCAAGGACAAATGTACGTACGTGGATTGTAAGTACAATCGTACTTGAGTCAAGGGCGATTTCGAGAAGACGCGCGGAACGCTTGTCGTGGGGCACGTTTTTAACGTGCCAAGATGGGAACACTTGGGAAAGTGGGGCGATGGATTCGGCCAATACAGGCACGTTGGAAACGTGCCGCACGACTTTTTCAGCAGCCTGCTTTGTGCAGCCGGGACGAGATGCCGAAGTTGTTCCTCAACAGTCCGTTAGGGGGCGGATCTTCCCC